>Ga0068855_100011410_pt1 | contig 10732 bp, 9 predicted proteins | sample KBSCornC52_FD_66592 | JGI IMG/M metagenome (GOLD analysis project Ga0068855, IMG submission 66592) | Corn rhizosphere microbial communities from Kellogg Biological Station, Michigan, USA - KBS Corn C5-2 | ecosystem: Host-associated > Plants > Roots > Rhizosphere > Soil ... | reverse complement strand
ATCTGCCAGTTCAGGGTCCACAACGAGAATCGGATGGAATACCAGCCCAGATCGCCGAGGCAGCCGGCGGGTTCGAGGTTGCCGTCAGCGCGGATGTTGTTGGTGAAAAATTCTTCGCCCGGATAAAAACTGAAAGCGGAAGCGATGCGGCGGATTGGGCCGACGCTTTTATCGTCGTCCAAAATCGCTCGCACTATGGGGAGGCGCGGGCTGTGCATGAACATGACGCCATCCAGGAATTGCACGTGGTTCTTTCGACAGGCGGCGAGCATCTCATCCAACTCGGCGACATTGGCGGCGCAGGGTTTCTCGCAAAGGATGTGTTTGCCGGTGGCAGCGGCGCGGAGGACGAATTCCTTTCGCAAGCCGGTCGGAAGCGGGATGTAAACGGCGTCCACATTTTTGGCTGCGAGCAAAGCCTCGTAGCTGCCAAGCGCATCGGGAATGAGGTCGAAGGAATTTTCGTCCTGACATTCACGGATGAACGCGCGGCTTTTCTGCACGTCGCGGCTGGCAACGGCGGAGACGACGCAGTTGCCGGAATTGAGGATGGCTTTCCAATTTTTCCGGCCGATGCCGGCGGTGCTCAAAAAGCCGATGCGCATTGGATTCATGTTTTGGCGTTTTTAAAAACGAGAATTGAAGATGGAGGATAGAAGATGGCAAGCGCATCTTGCCATCTTTTCCATCTTCTATCTTCCAGATTCCATCCTCGCTGCTTCAGTGGCGCGCTGCAAAATCACTTCGGCCAGCAGCGGCTCGGTGCCGACGGAGGACGCATACCAGATGAGTTTGCCGCCGCGTTCGGTCGGGTTGCGCCATGTTGGCTGACCGGCGGCGAGGCGCTCTTTAACGATGCGCTCGGGTTCGCCCAACAAAACAGGAATGTCCTCAACGGCGTGTAATCCATCGCTGATGAAGAACGGGACGACGACGATGTTTTTCGTGCGCACGCTTTCGTGGCAACCTTTGATGAAGGGCGCTTCCTCCATGAAGACCGCGCCGACTTCGGCGAAAATTTTCAACGCGCGGATCAATTCCACCTGGCGCTCGACGGCCTTGCGGGAGTTGGCGTTGCGGCCCGTGCCATGGCCGGCGATGAGCAGGGTGGTGTCCGCTGGCTTGGGTGCGCGCGGAAAGGGAAATCGCGCTACGACCTCCTTGGCGCGGGCGAGAATCACCGTGGTCATCAGGTCATGCGAGCCGACGGGGAGGCAATAATGAAGCGAGGATGGAGGATGGAGGATGGAGGATGGCACGGACGGAAATCCCAGTTCCTTCGGGATGATTTCCGTGCTGAAGTAGCCTTCGCTGATGAAGAACGGGACGATGAAAATACGCGGGGCGGTCAATCCGGCGAGAACGGTTTTGATATGCGGCTCCTGTTTCCAGAAGGCCTCGCGGACTTCGGCAAAAATTTTCCGGCGACGCAGTTCGGCGGCGTGCTGGAGGACGGGCGCGGCGGACTGGTCGTTCAAGCTCGTGCCATGACCCAGGACGATCAGCGCGGCGTCGGAAAAACTGTCGGTTTGCACGCGGGCGATTTTGCCGGAACCGCTGCCGCCCGCAAGCCGGCTAATCATCATTTTTAGTGAAACCTTTTGACGCCGATGGTGTCTTACTTGCAGATTGTCGGTGCTAATTTAACCAATCATGAAATCCAATAAATACATCCTCCTGACCCTAGCCGCGTGTTTCGCGACCGTTACCAGTTCCCTCGCCGCACCGGCCAAAATGCCGCCCGCATCCGACAAAAAGGACGTCACTTACGCCACCGACATGAAGCCGATCTTCGACGCTTCCTGCGTGAAATGCCACAGCGGCGAGAAGCCCAAAGCCCGGTTGCACATGGACACACTCGAAGGAGTGCTCAAAGGCACCGGCAAAGGCAAAATCGTCGTCGTGGGCGATAGCGCCAAGAGCCGGTTGGTGAAAGTCACCGCGCACCTCACCGAGGATCCCGAAGGTTGGATGCCGCCGCCGCACAACAAAGCCGGTATCAAGGCGCTTACCCCGGAGCAAATCGGCTTGATCCGCGCGTGGATTGATCAAGGGGCTAAATAATTTTAAAATCGTTTCAACGCGCCATGGATGCAATGTCCGTGGCGCGTTTTCCTTTCGCCATCGCCGATCGTGGAAACGTCAAACGCCGCGCGGTTTTGATGCCGCGCGGCGTCTGTGTGGAAAAAGATCAGGGGTTATTTCTTGATCGCACCGCCGAGATCCGTGGCGGTCTTGCTGGCATCGGTAGCCGCTTTGGTGGCATCGCCGGCGGCTTTGCCGGCCGCGGCTTCAATGGCTTTCTGCACCTGAGCGATCGTGTCCGTGACCACCTGTTGCTGTTCCGGCGTGAGTTTGTATTTTTCGCCAAGCGCTTTCAATTGCGTCAAGGCGCCGGAATAGTCGGCGTTTTTCACGGCGGTGGTGACCGAATCAACGGCCGTCTTGGCATCCGCTTCCGCAGTGGAGAAGGCGGCGGTGAGCTTGGTGGTGTCCACGTTGACGGCATTCATGTTGACGCTGCCGTCTTTGTTGCAACCGCTTACGACAAAACCGATGGCGGCGACGAGGGTGAGGATGAGATGTTGTATTTTCATAGGTGGTATTTAGTTATTATGATGAGTTCCCTTTGCAAAATAAGAGTAACAGGTTTTGCCTTCCCGTCAAAGCAAGGTTATTAACCATCACGCTTCGCCCGCGGCGGACAAGGGAAGCCGCTTTTGCTGCTTCAAGCGCTGTTGCTCGTGGAGAAATTCGATCTTCTGCGCATCGCTGGTTTCCGGTGAGCTGATTTTTTGCATCAACTCACCAAGCCGCTGGTCGAAAAACTGGTTTCGCAATTTCAGCGTCACGTCGGCGAGTTGAGTTTGCGGATTCGGCATGGGCCGTTCGTCCGCCACCGCCTCCGTGATGAGGCTGCGCGCCAGGGCGGATTCATAACCATCAAGAAATTCCGCCAGGCTGTGCCACGTCCCGTGTTCGTGGGCGGCGAGCCGCGCGTCCACGATTTGCCGGATGAGCGGATGCGCCAGCCAGTTCACGTCCAGATGCGCGGCGAGCCACGGCGCGAGTTCCTCGTGGACGAAAAGCAATTTCAGCAGGTGTAATTCGAGATTCGACGGACGGCTCGGTGCTTCCGCCTCCGCTTCGCCGGCAAGAATGGAATCATCCGGCCCGTCTTCCTCGGGGCGCGTGAACGTGGGCTGCGTTTTGACCTTGGAAAACTCCTTGCGCACCGCGTCCACGGCGACGCCCAGACGCAGCGCGGTTTTTTGCGCGTGCGTGTCGAGCAAAACGGAGTTGCCCGTCTTGTGCAGCGCCTCGGCCATGCCGCGCAGAACCGCAAGGCGGCCCTTGTCGGTGGTCGCGTCATTCGTGGCCAGCAGCCGTTTCAGCAGGTAATCAAAAAAACCTTCCGCCCCTTCGACCAGCGTGCGAAACGCCTCGCCGCCGTTGGCCTTGATGAAACTGTCCGGATCGTGCGGCGCGGGCACCACGGCGACGCGCACGGCGAGTTCGGCCGCGAGCAGATGATCCAGCGAGCGAACGATGGCATTCTGTCCGGCGTTGTCGGAATCGAAACAGAGCACGACTTCGTTGGTGTAGCGCTTGAGGATGCGGGCGTGCTGGTCGGTGAAAGCCGTGCCCTGCGGCGCGACGATGTTTTGCACGCCGGCCATGAAACACGCGATCAAATCAAGCTGGCCTTCACAGATGATGGCGTAGCCGGCGTCGAGAATGGCGCGCTTGGATTTATCGAGGCCGAAGAAAATTTTGCTCTTGGTAAAGATCGGCGTTTCCGGCGAGTTGACGTATTTCGCCGTCTTCTCGTCGCCGGATAGGACGCGGCCGCTGAAGGCGACGACGCGGCCTTGCTCGTTGCAGATGGGAAACATCAGCCGTCCGCGGAAGCGGTCGTATTGCCGGCCGGTTTCCTCCTTTTTGACGATGAGTCCGGCCTGCTCGACGGTGGCGAGGTCGAAGTTTTTATTCTTCGCCCAGTTTACCGTGTCGTCCCACGCTTCCGGCGCAGCCCCGATGCGGAACAATTTGATCGCCTCTTCCGAAACGCCGCGCTTGGCGAGGTAATCGCGCGCGAGCTGGCCGGCGGCTTCGTTGGCGAGACAGCTTTGCCAGCGCGTCGTGAGCTGTTCGTGGATCTCGAGTAACTGATCCTTGAGGTGACGCGATTCCTGTTCGCCGGGGGAGTTTTCAAATTCCAGCGGAATCTTCGCGCGCTCGGCCAGCCGGCGCACGGCGTCCATGAAGCCGATGTTCTCGTAATCCTTGACGAAGGTGAACACGTCGCCGCCCTTGTGGCAGCCGAAGCAATGGAAGATCTGCTTGTGCGGATTGACGTTGAAGCTGGGCGACTTTTCCTTGTGGAACGGGCAGAGCGCGGTGAAGTTCGCGCCGTTTTTTTTCAGCGGAAGATAGGAGCCGATGACATCCACGATGTCGCTGGCGGCGCGGATCTGCTCGCGGGTTGCGGGGGAAAGAAAGCCAGCCATGCGGAACTGCCGGCGTCAGTGCTGGATGTCAATCACGGGCGGTTTGGTCAGTCCGCCGGGCGGGATGGTGTTGATGAGCAGCAGCGAAAACCAGTCCTTGATGAACGGCCCCGTGAGCGAGTTCACGAACACACTGACCTGCAATTCGTTCAGGGTGGGAATAAAGTCACCCTTGTAATCTTTCAACCCGCCGCCATACCAGCGGTTGTTGTAGGCTTGTTGGGCGGCAAGTTCCGCCTTGCTGTAAACCGGCGCATTCAGCAGGGCCATGAAAAACAGGACGATGCAAAAGTAACGGATCACCCCGGAGATGATGCCGAAATAATACTCGCTACTGCCGAAAACATTGCTGCCTTCCAGCCGGCGCTTGACGATTTTCTTGACGAAGGAGAAAACCAGCACCACCAGCCCGGTAATGACCAGGTAGCCGCTGATATAGGCGGCGGTCCGTTCCGAAACGGAGTTTTGGAAAATCTTTTTGACGAAGCCCGTCTGGATGAACAGGTCGCCAAGGAGTTCGCAGCCAAACCCGGCACAGATGACGATGGCGATCCAGAGCGACACCGGGATCAGTTCCTTGGTCATACCGTGTTTGCGTCCGCGCCAGAAACCGAAGGCCAGCGCCAGCACGAAGAACACGTCAAACGTGTTGAACAACATTTTAGTCTGGGTAACTGCCGCAATCATGCGCCCATCATTAAACCGTCCGGCCGGAAAGGCCAGCGAAATTTCGCCCAATTGCGGACGCCCCGTTCAACGCATGGAATTCTGCCGCCGGCAAAAGCCGTGCCGCAAGCCACCCAGCTCGGCCGGGACCAGCGTTCACCCGGGATTAGCCGCGAGCCAGTGCTGAATCTCCGTCGTCTGCGGATTGGTTGGGTCGAGTTCCAGCACTTTCAGATAATGCTCCCGCGCCTGCGATGGATCGCGCAGCGACTGGGCGCAGATGTTGGCGAGCGCAAGGTGCGCCCGGACTTCTTTGGGATGAGCGGCGAGAATTTTCTTCAATTCATTCGCCGCATCCGGGGCGTAGCCGGCGCTCTTGAGTGTCAGGGCAAAATAGTATCGGGCATCCACGGAATCCGGCTGGATGGCCAGCGCCAGTTCGTAGCTGCCCAGTGCCGACGCGTAATTCCGCACCCGTTGCGCGACGACGGCGGCGTTGTATTGCGCCTCGAACCAGGAAGGATCCAGTTCCGCCGCCTCGCGATAGGCGCGGAGCGTGTCGGCCCATTTTTCATCCTGTTCGGCCATCCGCGCCTGGGTGAACGCGCCGCTGGCCGCCCGTCGATCGCCCGCCGCCGGTTTGTCCGGGGAAAGATAATTGTAGCGCGCGAAATTCACCGGCGCGGGCGCAATGATCTTGATGGGTTTCAAACGGGCTCCCGCCGCGCCACCAGTGCTGCCTGGCAACGGGGTGACCCCGCTGGCGACGTAGGAGGAATCGGTGTTCTCCGTTTGCGCTATCGTCCGGGTTGCCGGGGCGGCTCCGGGTCGGGTAACGATCTGCGTTTCTGGTGCGACCTGCACCACTTGCACCGGCGCGGGGCGGACGGTCGGCGCGGGCGCCGGTCGGGTCGCTGGCGCAGGAGCCACCGGTTTCGGGGTGGCAGATTGGGCGCGGGGCGATTGGGCGAGGCGGACGACGGGTGGCGTGGTGATTCTGGGCTGCGGCTTCGGCTTCGGTTCCGCCGCCGCGACGGTTGGGGCGGCCACCGGCTTGGCCACGGGAGCGGGTGCAGGCGGCGTGACGGGTGCGCTCGGCGCGGGCGCGGGGGCAGCGGCGAGGCCGGCTGATTGTAGTTCCAGATTATTCACGAGGGCATTGACCTCTTCCCAATTGTCCGGGCGCGGCTCAAGCGCGAGATAAGCCCGGTAACTTTCCAGTGCGGCTTTGGTGTCGTGAAGATTCTGGTCATTCACCGTGGCGAGATTGAGCAAAGCGGCGGCATAATCCGGTTTGGCTTTGACGGCGGCGGCGAAAAATTGCGCGGCTTCCTTCGGCCTGCCCCGCTGGATGCGGGCAAGCCCGAGGCCGTTGTAGGCTTCCGCCTCGTTGGCCTTCAACGCCAGCACGGCGCTGAAACTGCGTTCCGCCGGGACGGTTTCGCCCAGCTTCAACTGCGCGGAACCGAGCTTGAGCCAGGCCGTGGGATCATTCGGCCAGCGCAGGGTGCAGGCGGTGAATTCGGTTTTCGCCGTCTCCGGTTTGTTTTGTTCCATCCAGAGCGTGCCGAGATTCATGCGGGCTTCGATGAGGTCGCGATCCAGTTCCAGCGCGCGTTGGTAGGCATTGGCTGCGTCTATCGGGTGGCCGGCGCCTTGCAGCGCCACGCCGTAGTAATTCCAGGCCGCGGCGTTGGTGGTGAGCAGCGTGGTGGCCTTTTTAAACTGCGTCACGGCGCTGTCGTAATCGCCGCGTTCGAGGTATTTCTTGCCCTTGAGCAACGCGCCCGGCCCGGCGGGCGTGCAGCCGGAAACGATCAGGGCCAGCGCGCACAATAAAAGCGCGCCGCGAATGGAAAATATTTTTGCCGACATCCGCAGTGGTGGTAACATCCGCGCTCTAAAGTGTCAAGAAACGCACAACCCGGGTTTGCCCGAAATCTTAATCTGGCTCGTAATCTTGCTCTTAATCTTAATCGCCCCAGCCGGGGGAGGATTGCGATCAAGAGCAGGATTAAGATTGCGCTTAAGAGGCTTTGGCTCGCGCTCATCCTGGGCTGGACGCTCATGGCCGTAGTTTTTTCTGCCGACGCCGCTGATTCCTTTGGCCCGCCCTCGGCCAATCCAACGGCGCGCGTGGTCTTGGTCCAGGGACAGAATTTGCTCAACGCGTTTCTTTCCAACGACGAACGTGTGGAGGAAGCCTTCAATCGCGGTCTGCTCGCGCTGACCCGCACGACGAACGCGCCGGCCGCGTGGCTGAGCCTCGTCAAGACGAACGACGTCGTGGGCATCAAGGTTTTTTCGCTGCCCGGTCCGCTCTGTGGCACCCGGCCGGCGGTCGTTGCTGCGATTGTGCATGGACTGCGCGCCGCCGGGCTGCCGGGAACCAACATCATCATCTGGGACAAACACAGCTACGACCTGCGTGCAGCGGGGTTTTATCAGTTGGGCGAACAGCTCGGCGTGCGCGTCGCCGGCGCGGCGGAGAGCGGCTACGACGCCAATACATTTTACCTGCCGGACGCGCCTGTCACCGGATCGCTGGTCTGGGGGGATTTGGAATTCGGCCAAAAAGGCGACGGCATCGGCAAAAAATCCTTCGTCTCCAAGCTCGTCAGCCAGCAGATGACGAAAATCATTTCGGTCGCGCCGGTGATCAACCAGAACGATGCCGGACTCTGCGGACATTTCTACAGCCTCACGCTCGGCAGCGTGGACAACACACGGCGGTTCGAAGGCGATCCCGACCGTTTGGCCGTGGCGCTGCCGGAAATTTACGCGCTGCGTTCCGTGGGCGACCATGTGGTGCTGCTCGTCACGGATGCGTTGCTCGCGCAGTATCAAGGCGGGCCGTCGAGCTTTTTGCAATACGCGACTGAACTGGACCAGCTCTGGCTCGGGCACGATCCCGTGGCGCTCGACACGCTCTCGCTCAAGGAACTCGCCCGCGAACGTAAAAAGTTTATCATGCCGCCCTTGCCCGCGAACTTTCAGATCTACACCAATGCCGTGCTGCTTCAGCTCGGCGTCAACGACCCGTCGCGCATTCAGATCGAGAAAGTGCAGTGAAGTCGCTCGCTGGCCAATGGGCGGCCAATCCATCAACCTTTTTTGGCGTCAGGCTTTCCAGATTTGGGCGGCTTAACAGTGATTCTTCGCGTCCCAAACCCGCGTAGCAAACCGGATCAGGTTCAGGCAGGATGTCACTTGATGGAATAGAACATCAATCAAGGGAGCTGATATGAAAAAGATCCTGATGACACTTTCGTTGAGTTTGGTCCTGATTACGCCCGTCGCTGCCACGTTGATCACGTTTGATGATTTAACCGCCGCAGACGTTATCTACACAGGCGGCCAGATTCCGCAGGGTTACGGCGGTTTGGGCTGGTTGAACTTCTCTTGGGCCCAGTCGGGCAGCGATGGTTTTGCCGGCAGTTGGGGACAGTCGGGAATTACCGGCGGTCTCCAGCCGTTTACACTCAACGGAGCGTATCTGACAGGCGGATCGTCTTATACTGAAATTGAAGTTCGCGGCGTGAGAACCGGCGGCATCCTGTATGACGATGTTTTTGTTTTGAACAACGAATCAACGTGGGTTGCTTTCAACTATGTTGGAATTGATACGGTTCTATTTGCCAAGCCGGGTCAATTTGGCAATCCCGTTGGAAGTGAGGGCCTGCACTTTAGCATGGATGATTTGATCATCAATGAGAGCGTGGGGGCGATTCCTGAACCGGGCACCTGGTTTGCGGGTGCGTTGCTGGCGCTGCCACTGGCCATTGGCGCCTTTCAGAGGCTGCGCCAGACAAAGTGATTAAACCTTCGTCAGCTCGACGAAGTTTTTCAGCAGTTGTAGGCCGACCTTCTGGCTTTTCTCCGGGTGAAACTGCGTGGCGAAGACATTGTCGCGCCAGACGGAAGACGCAAAATTTTCGCCGTAATCCGTGCGCGTGGCGACGATGAGGTTGTCCGTCGGCTCGGGATAAAAGCTGTGCACAAAATAAACGTAGCTGCCGTTGGCGATGCCGCGATAGAGCGGACAGTCCGGGCGCACGATTTCCAACTGGTTCCAGCCGATCTGCGGCACCTTGAGGCCGTCCTTGCCGGAAAAGCGGATGACCTTGCCACCGAAAACGCCGAGGCCCGCCGCGCAGGAATTGAATTCCTCGCTCTTCTCAAACAACGCCTGGTAGCCGACGCAGATGCCGAGGAACGGCTTGCCGGTCTTGATGAACGCGCGCGCGGCTTCGAGCAATTCCTGTTTGCGCAGCGCGTTGATGCAATCGTCAAACGCGCCGACGCCCGGCAGCACGAGGCCGCGCGCGTCGCCGATCTCATCGGGACGCTGGACGAGGCGCACGTCCGCGCCGACCTTGAGCAGCGATTTGTGGACGCTGCGCAAATTTCCCGAACCGTAGTCAAGCAAGGCAATCACGCGAACAATTTAGCCACAGACGGGCACGGATGAAACATAGATTTTTCGGAGGTCGGGATTCCGCGCCGCCAAAAGTTGGGGGCTTGGGTGTAACTTGTTCCTCCGAAAAAACTTTGTCTCAATCGGCTTCCGTGTTATTTCACGCGCGATGAAAATTCAGCCGGCGACAACGACAGCTTCTTCCCGCAGTTCGCTCATGCGTCTCTGGCCGTGGCTGCTGGTTTTGCTCGTGCTTTTGTTCGTCGGGTTCATCCGCTTTCGTCTGCTGGATATGCCGTTGGAGCGTGACGAAGGGGAATACGCCTACGCCGGGCAGTTGATTCTGCAGGGAATTCCGCCCTACGAACTGGCGTATAACATGAAATTGCCGGGGACGTATTTTGCCTACGCTGCCGGCATGGGGGTGTTCGGCCAGACCATTGCGGGAATTCATCTCACCCTGATCGTCGCCAACAGCCTGACGATTATCTTTGTTTTTTTGCTGGCACGAAAACTTTTTGATGTCACGGCCGGCCTGGTGGCGTGTGCGAGTTATGCGGTCCTTTCGGTCAGTCCGGCGGTTTTGGGAATGGCGGCGCACGCGAATCATTTCGTGGTTTTGTTTGGCGTGCCGGCGGCGTTGCTGTTGTGGCAAGCCGTCGAGACCAGGAGCCGGCGGATTTTGTTTGGCAGCGGGTTGCTGTTCGGGCTGGCCTTTCTGATGAAGCAACAGGGGGTTTTTTGGGGCCTTTTCGCCGGGGTGGTTTTGGCCGGGAACAATTGGCAAAAGGGAAGCGCCGGCAATCTGCTCAAAGATTTTTTTGCGTTTGGGGCGGCGATGGTTTTGCCGTTCGCGCTGGTCTGTGTGATGCTGAAGCTGTCGGGAGTCTTCCACGAATTCTGGTTTTGGACCTTCACCTATGCCCGGGATTATGTTGGCGAAGAGTCGTTGCGGGATGGCGTCAGAAATTTGGCGGGCTACTTGAAGGCCACCAACCGTGTGAATGCCGGATTTTTGCTGCTGGCCCTGGCGGGCGTGCTGCTGCCGTTGCGCAACCCGGCCCTGCGGAGGCCTTTTCTCTTCGCCGTTTTTTTCCTGGTGTTTTCGTTTATGGCCACCGCGACCGGGCTCTATTTC
>Ga0068855_100011409_pt1 | contig 10732 bp, 9 predicted proteins | sample KBSCornC52_FD_66592 | JGI IMG/M metagenome (GOLD analysis project Ga0068855, IMG submission 66592) | Corn rhizosphere microbial communities from Kellogg Biological Station, Michigan, USA - KBS Corn C5-2 | ecosystem: Host-associated > Plants > Roots > Rhizosphere > Soil ... | reverse complement strand
CGCTCCAGAAAATCGCTGCGGGCGGCCAAAAGGCAGGCGGCGCAAAGCGCAGCCAAGGTAAGATAGCGGCTGCGGCGCGGCAGCGGCAGAAGCCCCACCGCGCCGATAACGAGCAGCGGCGCCAGCATCTCGAACAGGATGATGTAACGATAAATGGCGAACATCCGCATCCAGACGAAATAGGCGGCCGCCGAAAAGGCGAAGAGAATGGTCGTGGCCCGCGCATCGAGCAGCGGGTCGCGACTCTGCCGGCGCAAGAGCCAGATAAGGCCGGCGGCGATGACCAGCAGATAGGCCAGGCAGACGCGAATGTCCTGGAAGCCCAGATCGTCGGCCACATGCCAGTCCACCGTGAACAGGATGGGAAAGAAAAGCTGCTGCCACCAGGGGCGGAAGGCGGGGACAAAGCGCAGATCGCGATAGGGCGCGGGCAGCGCCAGCGGCGATTTCCAGTAATCGTTCCAATAGGGAAAAATCGGATTGCCGGTGAGATGGTACATGTAGACCATCCATGGCCCGCTGAAGATCAGAAAGCCCACAATGCCCGCCGCGCCGCCGGCGATAAGCCGCGTCGTCTGATGCTTCCAGTCCCCGCCCAGCGCCACCAGGCCCGCGGCAAAGCCGACACAGAACGGCATCTCCGGCAGCTTCAGGCCCATGGCGGCGCCGGTGATCAAACCGGCAGCTGCCGAAATTCCGGCCGCCGTCCCGAGCGGACCTTCGCGCAGCATATCGCGCTTCAGCACCAGAAGCGCCAGCCCCGACAGGACAAACACACTCATCACATTGTCGTAATAGGTGGTGCCGAACTCGGTCAGGGTCAGCGCCCCCACCAGGCCCAGCAGCGACAGCGCGCCGGCCATGAACTTGGTGTCCGAGACCGTCATATTGAAGCGCAGGGCGCTGCGGCCGATCAGGTAAAGGGGAATGATGTTGGCGCCTTGCGCGGCGCCGAGCAGGGCCAGCGCGATCCAGGCGCGAGTGTGGTTGGCCACCAGGTAGAAGGGAATGTCGAGATAGGGATTGTAGTAGCTGGCCTGATGGGCGACGGCGACGTCCATGCCCATGCGATGGTTCAAAAGCGCATAGGGCGCGTACCAGTGATAGTTCCGGAAATCCCAGCTCGTGTCCTTGCCGAGCAGAACCACGAAGCCGGCCCAGAACAGCAGGCTCAGGGCCAGGAACGCATATTCGCGGGCCGTCAGGCGGCCTCCCGGCAGAGGAACTGGCGCGGTCATGAAGCGGCGGGAACCAGGGCTTTCCCATCTCTTCTAGCCTAGCCGCAGCTTTTCGATAAGCCCTTCCGCTGAAAGGCTTAACTTGTGTCAGACCAAGTCCGGCGGGTCAGGCTCGACCACGATATTGCGCAGGAATTGCAGCGTGCAGGCGCGCCAGGAGTGGCCCTCGGCGAAGCCCCTCGGCGTGACCGGACGGGGGGAGCGGGCCAGCTCCAGCGCCTTCAGGCAGGCCGCCCGCAGGTCCTCATCCAGAACCGCCACATCGGGGCCACCCGGCACGTCCGGGCCGACCACATCGCGGGGGCCTTCGACCGGATAGGCCGCCACCGTCAGGCCGGAAGCCAGGGCCTCCAGGGTGACCAGGCCGAAGGTGTCCGTGCGGCTCGGAAAGACAAAGACATCGCTGCCGGCATAGGCGCGGGCCAGGGGCTCGCCGGTCAGGGCGCCCAGGAATTTTGCGCTCCCGTATTTCTGGCTGAGATGGTTTTTGGCAGGGCCGTCTCCGACGATGACTTTGGTGCCCGGCAGGTCCAGAGCCAGGAAGGCCTCGATGTTCTTCTCGACCGCTACCCGGCCCACATAGATCCAGATCGGCCCGTCGTAAGGCAGGCGCACGCCGGGCATGGGACGGAATTTCTCCACGTCCACGCCGCGCGACCATATCTTCAGATGCTTGAAGCCGTGGTTCTCCAATTCATGCTTGAGCGTGTTGGTCGCCACCATCACCGCGGTGGCGGGATGGTGAAACCAGCGCAGCCAGCGCCAGATGACTTTTTCCGGCACCATGCGGAAGCGGGCATGGACATATTCGGCGAAGCGGGTGTGAAAGGCCGTGGTGAAAGCAATGCCATGCTTGAGGCAGATGCGCCGCGCCGTCAGACCCAGCGAGCCTTCGGTGGCGATGTGCACGGCATCGGGCGCGAACTCGCGGATCTCGCGCGTCAGGGCCCGGCGCTGAAACAAGGCGAGCCGGATTTCAGGATAGGTGGGCAGCGGAAAGGTGCGCCGGCCCAGCGGCGTGATGTAGCGCACCGTGTGGCCCAGGGCCGCCAGATCCTTGCCCAGAATCTCCAGGGTGCGGACCACGCCATTGACCTGGGGCATCCAGGCATCGGTGACGATCAGGATTTTCAACTGGGCCGCCACACCCGGGATCGGCCCTGCCTCAAGACGCTTGGCCCTACGCGGGTACAGCCTGGGCTTGACGCCCTGCGGCAGCCGCAGCCGGAGGCTGGGCCGAGGTGTGACCGGCCCTTCCAGGGCGTCGCTGTGAAGGATCTGCCCAGCGAAGAATCTCCATGTGTCCGTGGGCATCTTCGACAAGGGCACTGCAGCTTTCAACCCAGTCTCCGTCATTGAGATAAAGCACCCCGCCGATGCGGCGGATTTCGGCGTGATGGATATGGCCGCACACCACGCCGTCCACGCCGCGAGAGGCCGCCTCGCGCGCCACGATCTCTTCGAAGCGCGAGATATATTCGACCGCGTTCTTCACCTTGTGCTTGAGGAAGGCTGACAGCGACCAGTAGGAGAGGCCCAGCGCCTTGCGCGCGGCAAACAGGATGTCGTTCAGCCGCAGCGCCATGCCATAGGCCCAGTCGCCGAGATGGGCCAGCCATTTGGCGTAAGCGATCACGCCGTCGAAGCGGTCGCCATGCAGCACCCACAGCTTCTGGCCGTCGGCAGTTTCATGGATCGTCTCATTGACGATCTGCACGCCGGCGAAAAGGCGCCCCGCATAATCCCGCGCGAATTCGTCGTGGTTGCCGGGCACGAAGATCACGCGCGTGCCGGCATCCACCTTGCGCAGAATTTCCGCCACGACCCGGCTCTGTGCGTCCGTCCAGTACCAGCGGCGCTTCAGTTGCCAGCCATCGACAATGTCCCCCACTAGGAACAGCGTGGCGCAGTCATTGTGCGCCAGGAAGTCGGCAAGCGCCTCGGCCTTGCAGCCGCGGGTGCCCAAATGCGTGTCGGAGATGAAGATGGTGCGATGCCGCCGGAAGCGCGCCATGTCCAGGCCGGCGATCGGCGGCGCCGCAGTGTGTGGCGGGGTAAAACCGCCCAACAGACTGTCGAACCACGCAATTTCGGCCATCGGTTATCTCCAGCCTTGACTGATGGCTGGGGGATAGCTGCTTCGCACGAATCTTTTGTTGCATGGATACGACGGTGTGATGAATCTGCCGCGTTTACCCTGTCCGGCTCATATTGCGCTGCACAAGTGCCGGAAGAGGCAGCAATAAGACGAAAATCGCGCCATTGTGACAGATTTTTCCAGGGTTTCTGCGGCGTTTTGTCTGGAATGATTATATGTTGAGGCTTGCAGACAAAGGCCCGTTCCGGCATATTGCTGCAGCGCGGTATTGCGATCCTTGATCGCGAAGCCGCCGCCCTTCCTGGGCGTTTCCTCCCTGAACTTGGCCGCTCTTCGGAGCGGCCATTTTTTTTGCGCGGGTCTTTTGCGTCTTGAGGGCGTCCCGCGGTCGCTCATGGACGTTCAGTCCACTTCGCTCCCGCGCTCCTGCTCAAGCCGCAAAATCCCTCGCGCAATGGAGCCTAAAGGACCGGGCTACTTCGAAGCGGTGCGGGTGGGCGCTTTGATCAGTTCCGCGATCTGGGGTTGGTCGCTGCTGGTGATCAGCACGCGGCCGTCAAAGCTGACGGCGGCCGCCGCCACGACAACAGTTTGGCCGGTGTTTGCGGCACGAAAAGAGATGGCGGCGGGGGCGCCGTTCTGATCGGCCTGCACGCGTTCCACCTTGCCCAGAACATGGCCGTTCTGATCCAGAACCTGTGCGGAGGTCAGAGCGGCGGGAACCGAGGAAAAGCTGTTGAGCGCGGCGGGCGCCATGTCCTCGGCATGGGTGAGCGCAGGCGCCAGGACAAGCGCACCGAAGATGATGAAACTGAGAGACCGCATGGCGAAACTCCCTTAAGGGAACGCCACAAGAAAACGCGGGACCCAGGTTCCGGTTTCGCCTATTCCGCCGCTTCCGGCAGGGTATCGGGCCGGCCCAGAAGCGAAACGGGAATCGCCACCAGGTTCTGAATTGCCCGTGTCAGGCGCATGCGCACCATGTCGAAACTGGGCCGCTTGGCGATGCGATCTTCATCCAGATACAGCGCGCGATTGATCTCCACCTGCAGCGCATGACAACCCGACGCGACGCGGCCATAGAGCACGGTGCTGTGGCCGCCGGCATAAGGCGTGTTGCGCGCCACCGAAAAACCTTCGCGCAGGAAAGCGGCCTCGGCATGGGCGGTGAGCCGCGGCGCGGCCGAGGCGCCATAGCGGTCGCCCAGCACGATGTCGGGTACCGACAGGGCAGACGGCATGGAATGAGAGTCGATCAGCACCGCCACACCGAAACGGGCGCGGGTCTCTTCCATCAAGCCGGCGAGCGCGCGGTGATAGGGGCGGTAAAGCTGCTCCAGCCGCATATCGGCCTCGCCACTTTTCAGCTTGCCCCTGTAGATCTCGGCGCCGTCGCGCACGATCCGCGGGATCACGCCAAGCCCGGCGGCCACGCGCGGGCTGGGCGAATCGACCGGCACGCCCAGAGCGCTGTCGAACATGCCGGTATCCAATTCGGTGCTGCTGCGGTTCACATCCAGAAAGGCGCGGGGAAACTCAGCCGCCAGAAGCGGCGCGCCCAGGCCGACAACGCCGGCGAACAATTCGTCAACAAATGCATCCTCGGAACGGCGCAGGGTGGTGGCATCCAGCCGGGTTCGCGCCAGAAGACTGTCGGGATAGCTGCGGCCGGAGTGCGGAGAGGCAAAGACAAACGGCACGGTCTGCCGCGCCGGGCGCTCCAGACGGAACGGACCGGGGTCGGCGGGACTGGAATTGGCAGGAAGGTCGGTCATCGGCAGTTAAGAGTCGTGACCCGCCTAGGGTTGCATTGGCCCGCCGGGCTGGCAAGGCGGCGAAAGGACGGGGAGCGGCGGTTCGCCCCGGCAGTGCCCTGTTAACCACAGTTTACAGCTTTGCCCTGTATAGGGTTTTATAGGGAAAGGGGCAGGGCTCTCACGCATGGCGCATATCCTTCTGGCGGAAGACGATGAATCGTTGCGCAAGTTCCTTGCGGCAGCGCTGGTCAAGGCTGGCCATACGGTGACCGATTTCGGCGATGGCTCGGACGCCTGGGAGTGCCTGCAGGGTTTCACTTTCGATCTGCTGCTCACCGATATCGTCATGCCCGGCATGGACGGGATTGAATTGGCCAAGCGGGCTGCCGAAAAGAATGGCGCCCTCAAGATCATGTTCATCACCGGCTTTGCCGCCGTGGCGCTGCATCCGGCCAGCGGGGCGCCCAAACAGGCCAAGGTCCTCTCCAAACCCTTCCATCTGCGCGAGATCGTGGTGGAAGTGGACCGCATGCTCGCGGCCGCTTAAAGCCCCGCCCAAGCAAACATCTCCATGCGGCCTAAGGCGCGCTTTGGCGCGCCGCCATGTTTTCAAAATACCAGTAAACATGGGCTCCAGACAAGCGTAACATTTTACGTGCCGGCACGCTTGCCGGCGTCAAAGGAGGAATTATGGAGCGTCCTTCTCACATTCCTTTCGCCCGCCATTCATCGCTTTCCGACGCACCTGTGGTCGGTCTTGCCATCGGTCTGCAGTTCGTGGGCTTCTGGCTTTTCACGCAAGGTCTGGTGAGCCACATCACCAGATTCCTGCCGCCTCCCCCGATCACTGTGCGAGTCAAACCGGAGGACCCGGAGCGCGCCCCGCCGCCGCCCCTTCCGCCGGATACGCGTATTGAAATTCCAACGGTGCCGATACCGACGATTCCTGCTGACCCCGGTTCGTCACAGTCCACGATCACCGCAACAACCAGCACGCCGCTGCAAACCACGGCCAAGCCCTTATCGACGGGCGCGGATCGCGCGGCAGTCGGTATCACGGCCACCCATACGGTGCCGCCTTATCCGGTCGTTGAGCGGCGGCTCGGCATTGAGGGCACCGTGACCCTGCGGTTAACGGTTGGAACCGAAGGGCAGGTGATGACCGCCGAGGTCGTGACCTCCGCGGGCCGCGAGGCTCTGGATCAGGCCGCGCGCGCCTGGATCATCGGGCACTGGCGCTATCGCCCGGCGCTGAAGGATGGCAATCCGGCCGTGACGCAGCTTCTGGCCAGCGTCACCTACAGCCTGAAAAACCAGCCTTGATGGGGGCTCGGCCGGGCTGTGAGGGAGCGGCCCGGCAGGCTTGCCGCCACGGACCCCCGACGCTATAGAGACCGCTCTCCAGCCGGTGGGGCGGTTAGCTCAGCGGGAGAGCACTACCTTGACATGGTAGGGGCCATAGGTTCGATCCCTATACCGCCCACCATTCATTCGGCCCGCAGACGCGGGTCGAATGAATGCCAAGCGGCCGCACGGCAGGCGAAAACACTGGCCGATGTACTACTGGCGCCGCGCCAGGCGGTCCCGCACAAATGCCGTGGCAGCGGCTGGGGCCGGGCGATGCCAAAGGCCAGCAGGCACATGCCGGATTGAGCAGCGCAGATAGATCAGCTACCCGGCGCTATCTCGCCTTGACCGACCCCAGGAATATTCGCGCACACGCTCTCATCGTCCTTTTCCCTCTTGCGGAGCTCGTAGTTGCCGTAGGTACCGACAAGGGCAAAGCTGCTCTCAATTGCGCGCTCGAAACCTGCCTTCTCCGGCGGTTGCGGGTTCGCCATGGCAGGGAAAACCTCGTGGAAGGTCGCGTTCGTCCAGCTGCGATCGATGACAACCCAATCGGCGCGGCGGACTGTCTGCATGCATGCCTGCGTATAGACGGCGGGCGTCGTACGCTGCGGAAGGAACAGGTCCAGGCGGGCGATATGTTCATGGCCGGTCAGGAACGAGAGCATTGGGTCATAGGGATAAAATAGAAAACGCTGCCCGGCTCCGATTGCCGCGATGCGCTTCAAAAGTTCAGGTTCTCCATTTGCACCCACGATCCGCACTTTTCCGGCGGCCGTGACAATTGGAGTAGCTTTGATCGTGGATTTCACCGCCCGGTAATAGCCCAGCAACGAAGCCAAGGTCAGGCCAAGGAACACAACCGTGGCCGCCCGGGTCCGCCATCTGCTGCATGGAATTTTCACCCAGCTGATCGACAAGAGCGGAAGTATGAGAGGGGCCGCGCACAGAAGATGCCAGGCGTCGGGACGCGGAAAACACCCAAGAAAGCCAGCTATCCCAAATGCCAGTGCCGCCCTGAAACTGTAATCCCGCAGCACACGCAGCCTGCTCTGGAGCATGGCGAAAATCGCCAGTATGGCAGTGGCCGGGAACATCAAGCCTACTGCAAAATTTTGTACGCTTATGGCGCGCCCAAACGAAACGGACTCAATGCCACTGTATTTGGTTGCAGCGAAAATTATGGCGTCCTGGTAGGCGGCGACGAAAGATCCATTGACGATGACATAAAGCAGCATGAGCGCTGAAATTGAGGCGCCGCCGCCGATAAATTTCCAGGTATCGGCTTTGTTTCCGTGAGCCGAAATCGTTGCAAAGGCTGCGAAAACGATCAGGGCTCCGCGCCCGCTGGTCGTCAAAGCGGCGGCGCCAGCGGCAAAACCGCAAAAGAGCGGATGTATGCGCCGATTGCGGTCGGGCAGCAGGTTGAGAAACGCGATCAGGGAAAAGAATGTCGCGAACAAGTGATGGTTTATCTGCGTCCAGAAACCCTGAGACGATAGGGCCCAAATGAAAGGGAGTGCAGCCGATAGGCGCCTTGATTTCGATATCCGCAAACAGATCAGGCAGGTGAGAAAGGAGATTGCCCCCACAACCAAGACGACGAGGACACGGGCGCCGGCCAGGGAATGGCCTGTGAGCCTCAGCCAAAGCTGTGTGATCAAAAATGCGATGGGGGGATGGAATTCAAAAAAGTCGTTGTAGAGCGTCTTTCCGTTATTCAGAAGCATGGCTGCCCGAAGGAAGACGCCCTCGTCACCCAGCCAATGAATCGAACGAAGAAATGGCAGGCACAGGATGGCGGATGCTGCCCCGACAATTGCTGCATCCGCTGTTGAACCGGACCTTTCCGGGGCCTGCTCTTTCCCGCGGGCACTCATCGGCCGAACGTCATCAATGGAAGCCTCTTAACCGTCAGTGATCTCTGGAAAGCTGAGGACCCCAAGCCGGACTGTTAAATGAGGCTAAAATCCAATCACAAGAATCTGCGTCCATAAAGTGCCGAAGTCCACCCTGGGCCCGGGAGGGAAGAGGCCGCTTTCCAATCCTTGCCATCTGCTTCATGCTCCGCGCCAACTATCGGGGGACGGGAATGCACAAATCGATCATTGCCTTGCTGACGCTTTGCATGGCAGCGCCCGCGCTGGCGCAATCCTCGCTGCCGCCTGTGCCGGCGCCGCAGGCCGTGCCCAAGCCGGGGCCCGTGACCAAGGGGCCATACCAGCCCCAGGCGCTGCTGCCGGGCGGCATCGTCATGCCTCTGTTTCCGCCAGGCTCGCCCTATCTCAATGCCAAGCGCGTGGGCGAGGCCGAGGTCTACACCATGGACCCCGCGGTGCCGGGCCGGGTGCAGCGCATCGTCAACATCCACAATCCTTCCATCGAGGTGCACTTCGCCGGCGCCAATAACAATACCGGCACGGCGATCATTCTGGCGCCCGGCGGCGGACATCAGACTCTGGTGGTGGGGCTGGAGGGCGCCGATCCGGTGCCTTATTTCTTCCAGTTCGGCATCAACACCATCATCCTGCGCAACCGCTTGCGCACCGATGGCTATGATCCCAAGACCGATGAGGTCTATGACATCCAGCAGGCGATCCGTACCGTGCGGGCTCACGCCGCCGAGTGGCATATCGATCCGCACAAGATCGGCGTCATGGGCTTCTCCGCCGGCGCCGAGCTGACCATGGCGGCGGCCATCCAGTATCCGGCGTTTGACGCCAAGAACAACGCGGCTACCGATCCGCTGGCGGGTGTGACCTCGCGGCCCGATTTCGTGGCGGCGATCTATCCGGGTCCGTCGCTCTTCACGCCCGCCTGGACCAGCAAGAACGGCACGCCGCCCATCCCGAAGGATGCGCCGCCCTCCTTCATCGCCGGCGCCGGCTGGCAGGACAAGATCCATGCGGTGTGGGCGAGCGAATATTTCAGCGCGATGCTGAACGCCGGCATCCCCAATGTGGAGATGCACATCTATGCCCGGGGCGGGCATGGCAATGGCCTTGCCTATCGCGACTTCACTGGTGAAGGCACCTGGCAGGACCGTTTCATCCAATGGCAGCGCGACCTGGGCTTCTTTGGAAAGCCGGGCACGGAGACATTGGCGGCCCAGGACGTTGCAGCCTTCGTGAAGCAGCCGGCCAAGCCATGACCAAGGACGAGATCACCGCCTGGGCGCTGGCCAATGGCTGGCAGATGATCGATGGCGCGCCCAGCCTGACCAAGCCGACCGCGCCGCATCCCGCCATTGTGCGGCTGGTGCTGAAGGCCACGGTTGCCGCGGTGGAGATCAAGAAACCGGCGGGGAAATGGGAAAAAGTCTCCGGCGAGAGCTATGCCAAGATTGTGGCCGATCCCGACACCGGCATGCCGGGCGGGCTGGGTCTGGGCACGATTTCCGGCCTTACCCTGTTGATGCAGGACAATAAGGACCGCCAGATGATGGCGCGCATGGGGGGCATGAAGGGCTGCTAGTGTCCTGATTCCGAAATTCGCACGCCCTCTATATTGGGTTGAGGGCGAATTTCGGAATCGAAGGACACTAGTAAATTATTGATTCTGGTGTCGTTTTAGTTTCGACGTTCGCTCTCGAGCCCGATATCAAGTTGTGCGCGAACGCCGAAACAACGACACCAGGGTCGTTTCAGCTATCATTTCGCCAAGATCGGACTAAAGAGGGGCCGCAAATCCCCACCCTCGAGTTCCGTTTGAGCTTCCCCGCCACACATCCTGCCCTTTCCCGCGCCCTGGCCGAGCGGGACTACACCACGCCCACCCCCGTGCAGCGTGCGGTGATCGAACCCGAGGCCGAGGGCCGCGATCTGCTGGTTTCCGCCCAGACCGGCTCGGGCAAGACCATCGCCTTCGGCCTGGCGATGGCCGAGACGTTACTGGACGGCGCGGCCGCCTTCGGGCCTGCGCAAGGTCCCCTGGCCCTGATCATTGCGCCGACCCGCGAACTGGCGCTGCAGGTGCAGCGCGAACTGAGCTGGCTGTATCACTTCGCCGGCGCGCGCATCGTCTCCTGTGTGGGCGGCATGGACCCGGGTCGCGAGCGGCGCGATTTGTCGGAGGGCGCGCATATCGTGGTGGGCACGCCCGGACGCCTGCGCGATCATATCGAACGCCGGGCGCTGAAACTGGGCGGCCTTCGCTGCGCGGTGCTGGACGAAGCCGATGAGATGCTGGACATGGGCTTTCGCGAGGACCTGGAGTTCATCCTTCAGACCACGCCGCCCGATCGCCGCACCCTGCTGTTCTCCGCCACCTTGCCCAAGGCCATCGTCACCCTG
>Ga0068855_100011404_pt1 | contig 10734 bp, 12 predicted proteins | sample KBSCornC52_FD_66592 | JGI IMG/M metagenome (GOLD analysis project Ga0068855, IMG submission 66592) | Corn rhizosphere microbial communities from Kellogg Biological Station, Michigan, USA - KBS Corn C5-2 | ecosystem: Host-associated > Plants > Roots > Rhizosphere > Soil ... | reverse complement strand
TGTGCGGGACTGGCAACCCGCTGTGCCTCGCGGCGGGGGTAGCGGCGGCACAGTTACCGTTGTGGTGAGCGACCCGCGCATTGAGGCGTTCGAGGCGCTGCGACCGCAGCCCTGTCGAGTACGTCTGGAGGGCTGCTCGTGCGTCCGTCCGAGCGACGCCTTCATCTGACGTTTCTGCACGGTCAGCCCGGCGCCGGATCTGACTGGTCGGCGCTGATCGATCGACTGCCTGATTCGTGGGATGTGCTCGCGGGTGACCGACCGGGCTACGGCTCAAACAGGGCTGGTCCGGGCGACTTCTCGGCCAACGCGCAGTTCGTGCTGAGGGAGTTAGACGCCGCTGAAGTGGCGGAGACTGTCCTGGTCGGTCACTCCTACGGCGGTGGCGTGGCCTTGACAGTTGCCGCAATGGCGCCGGAGCGAGTGCGGGCGCTGGTGCTCGTATCAAGTGTCGGACCGGGCTGTCTAAACGGCTGGGACACACTTCTTGCCGCGCCGGTCGTGGGAACCGTCTGTTCGGTATGCGCGTGGTGGCTCACTCCATGGGCGGCCCGGGCGCGACTGGCCCGCATCGTCCGCCGGCGCGGCCGCGCGCTCGAACCGGACGAGCATGTGTCCTGGGACGTTTGGGGCAACGCACGGCACTCCGCTGGAGCGATGTGGCGCACCTTCCTGGTTGAGCAGCGCGCGTTAGTCGCGAACCTCGACGCCCTCGTGGGTGTCATCCCATCCGTGCGGGCGCCCACGCTTGTGATCGCCGATCCGAAGGACGCCATGGTGCCGGTGGTGACGGCGCAGGAGTTCCACAAACTACTGCCCGTCTCGGAGCTTCAGTTGATCAACGGCGGCGGCCACCAGCTCATCCGTCGCAATCCGTTCGCCGTTAGCCAATCGATCATCGGCTTCCTGGACCATCTCGCCGAGCAAGATCGCTTATCCGCAGGCCATCTCGCAATCGCCTAGTCCGGATCGAAGACCAGGCGATGTCGACCCACCTAGCGTGCGCGGGACCACAAGGAATCATGATCCGACGCTGAACTCGGCGCACATCGTGCTCGGACGCGCGCCACACGGGCGTCGGCCCACCCGTGGGGCGGCGCCGTTGTGCGCGGCGGCAGTGTTGGTGGGTTGGCTGAGGCTCTGGTCTAGTTCGATGACCCGTATGCGGCGCTGGTCAAGGTGACCGGCGCAGGCTGCGGTGGGTGAGTAGCTCAGACGGGGCGGACGTTTTCCGCCTGCGGGCCTTTCTGACCCTGCGTGGTGTCGAACTCGACGCGCTGGTTGTCTTGCAGGCTCTTGTAGCCGTCGCCGCTGACCGCCGAGAAGTGAACGAAGACGTCCCGGCCGCCGTCGTCGGGTGTGATGAAGCCGAATCCCTTCTCGCTGTTGAACCACTTCACAGTGCCCTGTGCCATTGCTGTTCTCCTTCGCGGAGCCGTATCCGCTGCGCACACTTTGTGCGCCACGGTGGTCTTGCGAGTGACGGCCCTCGACGCTGCTCAAAGGCGACAGACGCAACTGCAACAATCCTGCGTCGCGCGCGTGGCCGAAGAAGGAACTGCTGACAACCGTCGTCAACCGTAGCAGAGCCCGATCCGATTACCCGTCCGTGCTCGGGTGGCGCTCCGATCAGAGAACGGCCCGGAGGGCTAGAGCCGACCCGGATCGGTGGCATTAGCGAATTGCGCGTTGAACAGTGCTTCATCGTTCGGCCTATGGAACCCGATTTGGGCCCGGTCAATGTGGCGCAGAGTCAGTAACTTGTTCAGATCCGCGAGATTGGCACCAGGCGGCAGCGTCAACCCGGTCCCGATGTGCCACACGCCGTCGGCGGTTGGCCAAGCCATGTACTGACTCATGCCATGACGGTACGCCGAAACACCGCACACCTGCTGACGGCTACGAGGCCCTCGCTTTCCGAAACAAGTACAGGTCGATCGACAGGGCGTCCGCGCTTGACGGGTGGCCGCCTCGCGGTCGCTATTGGCTGTTGTTCTGCACAATCTCGATCTGGTTGATGCCGAGGACCGGGCCGACGCCGGCCAGCCCGCTGATCCGTCGCAGCGCCGCGCTGGGATTGACGAGCCGGAGCCAGCCGCCGGCCGCGCGGCGGCGGCGGGCGGCGGTGATCAGGACGGACAGCCCGGCGCAGTCGCAAAAGCGAATCCCGGCGCAGTCCAGGCTGAGGTCCTTGTGCTGAGAGTGCTCGAGGCGCCGCAGGGCATCGGCCAGCTTTGGGGCGGAGGCGACGTCGAGTCCCCCAGCCACAGTCATGACATTGTCGTGCATGTCGCGGCGCATCGTCACGGAGAACTCTGCTCCGCCCCGGGCGCCGACGGCAGGAGCATCGGATACGTAGGCGGTGGTAGTGGATATCTCAGGTCTGGCAGGAGAGACCATGGCACACACTCCTCCGGCTGATCAGGTATCAGCGGAGTCACCAGGGTCCGGGGCGCGCCCGCGTTGAGCGAACTGTCGTGTGAGCGTACCGCGTGACGGCAGGGCCGGCCGAGCGCGTCCTAGCTCGTCGGGCGGTGAGCGTGCCGGCCTAGCTGGCGTCGGGCTGCGTTGCCGACCCGGCCACCGGCCGTTCGGCGAGGACGCCGCGGCGGGGTCCAGACCAGCGCACTCGCCAAATCCACGACCACCGTACCCGCATCAGCAGCTCAAACCCGGCCAACAACGGCCCGTTCCGGCTGCCACCACACATCGACGGGTCAAGCGCTTACCCCGCCGAGGGCGACGGTTCAGTCACGCTCGAGTCGGCGCCGGCACCAGGACGCCGGGGAGTCGATACGGGGCCGCAGACGCTGCGCGGTCAATCCGCGTCGCGGCCACGAATCCAGTGGCCCGCGCGCCGACGCGGCACCTCGGCCACCGTATCGACGACGGCGTCGGTGACCGTGTGAGTCGCGGACCGCGTGGCCTGCAGCAGCCGGTCCGGGGAGACGGCCGCCCGGAGCGTCTCCCCGCCCGTGAGCAAATGGCGCTGGGCCTGCCGCAGGCGCTCTCGCTCGTCGAGATCGAGTTCCCGCAACGCCCGATCGGTAGCGGTGAGCAGCGCACCCGTCAGCTGCCACTGCTCCGGATCGGCTTGCGGGTCGACGAGCTGGAGTTCGGTGAGACGGGCCCGCGCCTCGCCAGCGGAGTCAAGCGCCGCGGCGAGTTCCTCCGAGTGGGGCTGACCGTCGTCGTCGGCCTCGGCCCTGACCAGAGCGCCAAAGTCGCGGATGGCCTTCGCGACGTCTCGCAACAGGGTGCCGAACGCAGCTCGCACGTCACTGTCGTTTAGCATGCCCCCACCCTGCGGGTTCGTCTGGACGTCGGCGAGCAGGCGGTAGAGCGCGCGGAGTGCGAGGGCCGTGTGTTCGAGCGCATGCAGCCCGCTGCGGAGGCCTGGTGCGGTGGTGATGGTGTCAATCGCGCGCGGATTGAGCCGGCGACTGGCGTCCAGTTCGTCGAGCATTGCCTCCAGCTGCGGCACCTGTTGGGTCAGGTATCGCGCCTCATCGAGCCAGCTCTTGATCTGCTCACGCGTTGCCGGTCGGTACATGCTCTCGGCGACCTGATCGAGCAGCCCGGCGACGTCGTTAGCGTATTCCTCGACTGCCGCGCCGGCCGACCGCGACTGTATGGCCGGCGGGAAGATGACGTTGACCGCGAGGCCGACAGCAGCACCGACGATGGTCGCGCTGATCCGGTCCGTCGCGGCCGTTTCTGACCCGCCGACCGCGAGAACGAGCATCGCGCTGATCGGCACCTCGAGCTGGTGAGCGCCAAGGCGCAAGAACTGCCCAATCAGAAGCGACACCGCGATGATCAGCGCCAGACTCCACCAGCTGAAGCCGACGAACGCCGAGAACCCCACCGCGACCACAACGCCGGCGACAACGCTGAGGATGCGGCGGAGCGAATCAGCGATCGTTCCCACCAGGGTCACCTGGACGACGAGGAGAGCCGTCAGCGGCGCCAGCACCGGACGCGGGTCATCCAGGACGAGCAGCGCGGCAAGGTAGGCCGCGACTGCCGCACCGGTCAACCGGAGTGTGCGTGTGGTGACCGCCCCGCGACGCGCCCAAAACCGGGCAATCGTTCTGTCGACGACCTCGACCCGAGCTAGCCTCACCGAGCCATCATTACTGCCGGACCGGAAAGATCGGAAACACTCATTCGGTAAGAGTCGGTCTAGGTAGTTGCCCTCAGCGCATCGCCGATTACCGCGACCGCGGCGTAGGAGGCGACCGGCAACCCAATGATCTCATCGGCGTCGTGGAAAGCGGTCACGAGATCTCGGCGCCGACGGCCTCTCGTGCCGGAGCGTGCGTTGATGGAGACTGCCCAGGTGATGAGCGAGTGTGGCAGTGACGCGCCGGGGCACCGGTGCCGCCGCCAAGGTGGTTGAAACGTCGTCCCGGTCCGCGATGAACCCAGGCCAAGGCAGCCGGCGGGTGAGTAGTCGAATGTTCGGACTCGCTCGTCACCGTCAGGCGAGTTAGACCTCGCATGGGGATTTCTCGATGAAGGTCGCCATGCTGGCGCCTATCGCTTGGCGCACTCCGCCGCGGCATTACGGTCCTTGGGAGCTCGTCACCAGCCTGCTGACCGAGGGCCTGGTAGCGCGCGGCGTTGAGGTGACGCTGTTCGCGACCCTGGACTCGCAGACAAGTGCGGTTCTGCGCGGCGTCAGCCCTCGGGGCTACGCGGAGGACGCTTCCATGGACGGGCGCGTATGGGAGGCACTGCACGTCGCGACCGCGTTGAGCGCCTCGACGGACTTCGATCTGGTGCACAATCAGATGGACTGGTTGCCGCTGGCGTTGTCCGATCTCTGCCACGCGCCGATGCTGACGACAGTCCATGGCTTTTCCGGCGCCGGCATCCTGCCCGCCTACGTCCGGGCCAGCTCGTCGTATGTGGCCATCTCCGAGGCCGATCGCTCCCCCGAGTTGGAGTATCTGGCCACGATTTATCACGGCATTGATTTCACCGTCCTGCCGTTCCAGTCCACTCCCGGTGACGGGCTCGTGAGCTTCGGGCGAATCCACCCGGACAAGGGGACAGCTGAGGCGATCGCTATCGCCAGTGCGAGCGGGCGAAGGCTGGTCATTTGCGGCATTGTTCAGGACGATCGCTACTTCGCCGAGCAAGTGGAACCGCACATCGACGGCGATCGAGTCACTTATTTGGGCCCGGTCGGCTCGGCTGGTCGGGCCGATGTGTTGGGATCCGCCGCCGCTTTGCTGCACCCGATCTCCTTCGCCGAGCCGTTCGGACTCTCCGTTGTTGAGGCGATGGCCTGCGGCACGCCGGTCGTTGCATTCACACGCGGGTCCATGTCCGAGGTTGTGGACGACGGGGTCACTGGATTTCTCGTGTCGGATGTCGCCCAGGCCGTCACGGCCGTGGACCGGGCTGCGGCGCTTGACCGCGCCGCGGTGCGCGCGCGCGCACTGGCCCGGTTCGGCGTCGACCGCATGGTCGAGGAATACCTCAGCGTCTATACCCGGCTGCTGACGAACTAGTCGTTACCGATCCTCGGGGATCATCGCGTCGAGCAGTTCGTCGATAGCTGCCCACGCCACACCGATCCGGCTATCGCTGATGCCATACGGCAACCACAGCCGGCGGTCATGGACAATGCCGCCGCAGGAGTAGACGACGTTGGGAACGTAACCGTCGCGCTCGTCTAAGCCGGCCTCCAGTAGCGGTTCAGCAAGCCGACACGTAATCCGGGTCGGGTCGTTCAGGTCGAGCAGGATCGCGCCGACGGCATATGTTCGCATCGGGCCGACCCCATGAGTGAGCACCAGCCAGCCCCGGTCGGTCTCGATCGGCGACCCGCAGTTGCCGATCTGCACCACTTCCCAGGACGCCTTCGGCCGCTGCACGAGGGTCGGCCGCCCCCAGATTCGACCGTCGTATGACGACGCCACGCTGGTGTTCTCACCGTCGGATCGGCACAAAGCCCAGTGCCGGCCATTGATCCTGCGCGGGAACAGGGCCATTCCCTTGTTGCGAGCGGCCGGACCGGCCAGGCGATGGGCACGGAACGTCCGCAGATCCGGGCTGATCAACAATCGCGGCGCGATCTGCTGACCGTCGTACGCGGTGTAGGTAGCGCGATAGTCGATTCGCCCGTCGTCGTCGAACCGGACGAATCGCGCATCCTCGATGCCGTTCCGCTCCTCAACCGTGGCCGGAAGTATCGCCTGCTGGCTCAACGCAACGTCAGCCGGGAAGCTCACCTCGTAGGCCGAAGCCATAACCCGACGCAGCACTTCGATGCTGGCCATGCCGCTGGGCCGGGTGAGCAGCTCGGGATGCGCGTCAGTGAGTATTTGTTGCACCTCCGATGCGTTGAACACATCGGGCAGGCCGGCTAGGACGTTGTGGGTGAGGTCGTCGACTTGCCCCTCATCAGCCAGCACGGCCCGCAGATGATCTCGCGCCCATCTAGCCGGCGCGCTGACTCCGGCGACGACCGGGCTTTCGCGAGGCTCGAAAGTCCACCTCGCCCCGGGCCCTATCACGGCCGTAGCGAAGCCCAAGGACGAGACATGCCCCTCGCCGATGGCCCGCAGACTGACGGCGAGACGGGCCTCGCCGGCGCGCAGGCCGTTCTGATCCGGATGTAGCACCGCGCTCGGATTACACAGCGCGGCAGCTTCGACGGCATATTCGGCGGTAAAGCTGGCGCCCATCACTTGCGTGCGCGCTCGTGACATCGCAGGGGTGTCTGGCAGGTGCGAGCCGATGATGGCGGCGTGCTCGTCAAGCTGATCGGCGTAATTGTGATGTCGATCGGCGAATGCCTCGAGTAGCCCGGTGGCGAGGTTTTCGATGTGATCCTCGGGGAGTGCCAGCACGCGCGCAACGACGTGGCTGGTCCGTGACCGGGTGTACGGCGACTCCTCGCCCGGCAGGTACAGCCGGGCGATCACCCGCTTGGGGTCCGCGCGCAGATCGGCGACGAGACGGTGGGCGATCACCCGAGCAGCCCGAGTCGTCGGGCTTGTTGCGCGGTCGACAGTGCCGCCAGGGTGGACTCGGCGCCCTGATTGAGGTTGCGGCCCTCCCGGTGCAGCCCGTCGAAGCCACCTCCGGTCTGCGGATCGAACATTGGAATGGAGGTGTCGTTGTCGCCGAGGAACCACGCCCAGGCCATTCGTACCTCGCTTCGCCACCGGTTGTCAGCGGTCATCGCGAACGCTCGGGCACACGCGTCGGCGAGCGTGGCGACCTCGATCGGTTGCTGGTCGAACGCCGGGGTCTCGTCGAAGCGGCCGCGGCCGCCTACTGGGGTGACTGAGAGATGCCCGTCGCGGGTCTCTGTGCGCAGCAGGAAGTCCAGCAGGCGCAGGCCGCGTGACGCGATTGCCGGATCCGGTAACGCTTGACCGGCGATGAGCAGCGCTTCGGCGATCGAGGCATTGCTGTAGCTCAGCCGAGCCTCGGGCCAGGGCCAGGCGGGATCGGGACGGTCCACGCCGATGGCCGCGACCGCGTCGTTCAACAAACGGCGTGCGGCCCATTCAGCGGGCCGATCGAGCAGAATCTCTCCCGCGCCGAGCGCCGCGAAGGCAAGGGCACGGACATGCGGTGAGCGCTGTTGCGCCGCCATCCGGAAACCCGATAGGGCCGCCGCCCGCGACGCGGGATCGGCGGAGGAGGACGCCGACAAGCTACCCAGCCCCCAGATCGCGCGTCCCCACCAGTCACCCAAGCCCGGCGCATCCAGCCAGCTTCCGTCACGGCCCATCCGGTTGTGGCTTCGGCCAGCCGTATCGAGGGCCGATAAGGTAAACCCCAGGTATCGGCGGACCAGCCCAGCCAGGTCCGGTCCAGGGTTAGGTTCGCGAGCGACCACCACCAGTGCGCGGGCGACGTCGTCGACGCAGTAGCCGTGGTTCTGCCGCGGTTCGTCATACCGCGCGTGCTCGAACACCCCACGGTCATCAGTCAGTCGGATCAGGTGGTCGTAGACGGGTGCCGCTGTCGTTCCGGATGCCGTCACACCGCCACTCGCACTCTGATCAACCGGTCGGCAAGCTGACGGTAACGGTCGGCAACGGCTGGCCACAGTTCCGGGAGCATCGCGACCGAACCATCGGGCCCTACGGCCGGGCCAGTTCGGCGCGACAGGACAGTTCGGAGAGCGTCGGCTATCGCGGTCGGGTCCTGGTGCGGTACGAGGATTCCTCGCCCGTCTTTGAGCATTTCGACCGCATGCGGGAATCGAGTGGCAATGACCGGACGCCCCGCCGCGACTGCCTCGACGAGCACTCCCGAGGTGACCTGGTCGGTCGAGTCATAGGGGAGCAAGACGACATCGGCCGAGGCCACCAGGTCGGCGAGAGCCTCCCGATGCCGGTAGTGCCCGTCGAAGGTAACGGTCGTTGCCAGCCCGAGCTCCATCACCCGCTCTTGCAGTCGGCTCCGATAGGCCTCTCCCTCGCGGCGCAAAACTTTCGGGTGCGTCTGGCCAGCAACCAGGTAACGCGGCGTCCGACCGGGCCCGGCGAGCTGAGACATCGCCTCGATGCCCCACTCAATTCCCTTGCCAGGTCCAAGAAGACCCCAGCTGAGGACCAAGGGGCGTCCGCCCCGGAATGCGGGCACATGGCTTACCCGACCGACCGGCGCACCGTGCGGAATGACGGTCACCTTCGACGCATCGAGGGTGTATCCGTCAACCAGCCGGTCCCGTGCAGTGGAAGTCATGGTCACGACAGAGTCGGCGAAGCCCGCAACCCGTTCCAGCACGGTGCGCTGGTGGGCCGTCGGGCGGCTCAGCACCGTGTGCAGCACGACCACGGTTGGGACGGTCAGCGCGTTCAGCAGCGTCAGCACCTCGTCGCCGTCCGGGCCTCCATACACGCCGTACTCGTGCTGAACGATCGCGACGTCGCAGTCGTTGAGGATCGAGGCCGCTCGGTAGACGCTAAGGACATCGCCAGCGACCAAATCCGCCGCAATCTCCTGGCTGCCGGGCTGCTCGCCCCCCTCGACCACGCGAACCACCGGACCGGATTCGCCGGCAGGCACTAATTCGGCACGTAGCGCCGAGGTGAAGGTGGCCAGGCCACACAACGTCGGCGGATATGTGCTTAGGAAGCCGTAACGAGTCGTCAAAACATGCCTTTCAGTCGGTCACAATCGATCCTCAACGCCGCGCAGCCCGATGAGCGAGCCTGTCCGCCGGACAGGCCGAACGTGTGAAGTCCGAGTCCACGAACAAATTCGGCGAAATACCGGACCCGCCGAGCGGGTGCATCCTGGATCGCCGGAGACGAAGCCGGCGGAGGCCAGCAGCCAACGTCTCGGTGGTTTCAGGATACCGCACGCGGCCGGCAAGCGCCTCGAAACGCCACAAAACGTCCTGCCGTCGACCCGGCCAGGCAGTAACGCTCGAATGCTTATCCCCGAAACGATGGTCGGGCGAGGGGCTGCGCCACATCGTCACCGCCGCAACCGCTCCACCGGGACCGCGGACCTACCCTCGTTCCGAAGGAGTCCGCTCGCGCCGTACGACAGGGCTTCGCGGGGCGGTCGGTCGAAGCGCCCGCGGGCTCCGGTCGATCGCTGAACAACGCGCCGAGCATCGCCCATCGCCGGGCATCAGCTCATCCGACGCAAATAAGCTCAGCAAATTCCTCAGCGCTCATTGCAATTGAAAGGACTCACAAAACAAAAACCGGATGCGGCGAGGCGGAACATGTCGGATAGACCAGCGATGTAATCAGCGTGGGCATGCGTTGCCACTACGAGCGGGACAGAACTGGACATATTCACGCCGATTCGGTCGAGATAATCGAGAATCGGATGGCGCTTTGTGCGGGTTGAACGCACGAGTCTACGACCACCCAGGCGTCCGAGCCGCCTAATCAAACCAGTACCGAGTCACCAACCAAATAGAGAAACTCTATTTCTGGCTCACCTGGTGGATCGCTGAAAAGCGTCTGAGAGCTTTCGGGCGAGTTCGCTTGCAGAACTTCGAACAGTCTCTCGATACTGGACGAAGAGTCGAGGAGTTCGTCATGACAGACATGCCTGATCTCCCTGAGCGCACCGATGACAACACGGCGGAGGACGCAGGGCGCGACCTGACGGGCAAGATGTCTCACCTCCACCGGGGATGACCAGGCGGCGGCGAACCAGCAAAACGAGCCGCCCGGCTGGGCTCGCCGATCCGCGCCAAGAACTCGACCTCTTCCAGCCGTACTGTTCAGGGACTATGCATGTCCGGGGACGCGATCCGACGCCGTGCTGGCCTCGCTTGAACCGATGCACGGCCGGATTGCCGGACCACCGTTACGAGGTAAACAGCGCCTATCGAGAACGTTTCCGCCTGGTCGCGCTGCCACATTCGGCTTGGTCAGCAGTGTGCGTTCAAACACGGGGCTGCTGCTTCCGATCCGTTTGTCCGTCGGGGAGTTCCTGGCCATCATGTGCGGACGACCTGGCTGCGGCCTGCGCAGCAATCCGTGACCAGATCGTGGCCGGCCGACCGATCGGGCCCGGGCGATCTTGCTTGCGGCTGGCGAGGGGGACCTGCGGTTGATGTCCGATGACTCGGTGTTGGGAAGCGTTGGCCGCTTGATTGTCGCTACCCGGGGTGTTGCGGGGGCCGGTGAGGTGATTCTGAAGGTACGCGGTGGCAGCGAGGCCTACCTGGCCTGGTCGGCGGACCCGTTGCCCAAGGGCGCCCACGTTTTGGTGATACACCTGAAGGGA
>Ga0068855_100011403_pt1 | contig 10734 bp, 8 predicted proteins | sample KBSCornC52_FD_66592 | JGI IMG/M metagenome (GOLD analysis project Ga0068855, IMG submission 66592) | Corn rhizosphere microbial communities from Kellogg Biological Station, Michigan, USA - KBS Corn C5-2 | ecosystem: Host-associated > Plants > Roots > Rhizosphere > Soil ... | reverse complement strand
GATGAACGACGGCGCGTGTGACCCGGCGGGCCGGTTCTGGGCCGGCAGCATGGCGGTCGACAAGCGGCCCGGCGCCGGCACCCTCTACCGGCTGGAGCCGGACCTCACGGTCACGACTGTCCTCGAGGACGTGACGATCTCCAACGGTCTCGGCTGGGTCGACGGCGGCTCGACGATGTACTACATCGACACCCCGACCCAGCGAGTGGACCGGTTCCACGTCGACGCCGAGGGGCGCCTCACCGACCGCGCGCCCGTGGTCCGCCTCGAGCAGGGGTTCCCGGACGGAATGGCGCTCGATGACGAGGGTTGCCTCTGGGTAGCCGTATGGGGTGGCCGCGCCGTGCACCGGTACGCGCCCAGCGGCGAGCTGCTCGCGATGGTCGAGGTCGACGCGCCGCAAGTGAGTTCGTGTGCGTTCGGCGGTCCGCAGGGCCGGACGCTGTTCGTCACGACGTCGCAGGAGGACTACGACGAGCGCGAGAGCAGTGCTCACCCGAACGCGGGGCGGCTGTTCGCGGTGGAGGTCGACGTGACCGGACCACCCGCAGCGCCGTTCGGCGCACCGGCCGAATAGGCCCGCCGGCTCAGGAGGGCGAGCCCCGATCGTCGAGCACCGGCGGCGTGCCCAGACCGGTGTCGCGGGCCTTGGCGACGGCCGCCGCCCGGTCCGGCACCTGCAGCTTGGCCAGGATCGCGGCCACGTTGTTCCGCACGGTCTTCTCCGAGAGGACGAGCCGGCGGGCGATCTCATGATTGCCCAGACCGGCTGCAAGCAGTTCGAGGATCTCGCGCTCGCGGGCGGTGAGGTCGGGAAAGACCTGGGCCGCGTAGGTCTGGTGGGCGCTGGTGAAGAACCCGACGATGCGACGAGCGACCGGCCCGCTGTAGACCGCGTCCCCCGACGCGACGGCGAGCACCGCACGAACGATCTCGTCGCGGTCGGCGCCCTTGAGCAGGTAGCCCCGTGCCCCCGCGCGCATCGCGCTGAACAGCGCCTCGTCGTCCTCGTGCATCGTCAGGACGAGAACCCCGATGTCCGGGTGCAGCTCGATGATCCGGCGGGCGGCGCTCGCCCCGTCCAGGCCGGGCATCGCGAGGTCGGTGAGCACGACGTCGGGTCGGGCGCGCTCGACGACCTCGAGCAGTTCGGCGCCGTCCCCCGCGTCGCCGACGACCTCGACCTGGTCGGACGCGACGAGCACGGCCCGCAGCCCGTAGCGGAACATCGGGTGGTCGTCGGCGATCACTACCCGCACCGGAGTGGTCATGGCCGGCTGCCGAGCGGCAGCGAGGCAACGACGCAGGTGCCGCCGTCGTCGCTGTTGACGTGGAGCGTGCCGCCGAGCGTCTCGGCGCGGTGCCGCATGGACGCCAGGCCCAGGCCCGGGCGCCGGGTCGCGACGAACCCGTGCCCGTCGTCCGTGACCTCGAGCCGCAGCACGTCCTCGTGCGCAACGAGGGAGAGCCGCGCGCTCGTGGCGCCGGCGTGGCGGATCACGTTGTTGAGGGCCTCCTGGGCAATGCGGTACGCCGCGGCCTCGACGTCCGGCGGCAGCGGCGGTAGCTGCCCGCCGGCGTCGAGCTCGATCGGGATCCCGCCGGTGATCGTGTCCGCGTGCCGCCGCATCGCCGCGATCAGGCTGGCCTCGTCCAATGCCGCCGGGCGCAGGTCGTCGAGGATGCGCCGGACCTCATCGACCGCGGTCCGTGCCTCGACTCGCACCCGGGTCAGCAGCTCGGAGGCAGTTGCGTCGTCGCGCGCCTCGAGCGCCGATTCGAGCGCCTGCAGGCCGAGACCGACGCCGGACAGCGACGGGCCCAGGCCGTCGTGCAGGTCCCGCCGCAGCCGGTCGCGTTCGGTTCGGGTCGCGGTGACGACGCGGTCTCGCTCGGACTCCAGTGCTTCGGCGAGTTCCAGGGCCCGCAGGACCACCGCGACCTGGGGTACGAGGGCGGCGAGCAGGCGCAGGTCACCGTCGGTGTACGGCTCACCCGGCCTGCGGGCCGTGACCTGCAACGTGCCGACGTCCCGCCCGCTGACGCGCAGGGGCAGGGTCACGCCGGCGGCGTGACATCCGTGCGTCGCGACCAGCCGCCCCTCGGGCGAGAGCACCGCTGCGCCCGGGGCCCGGACGGCGTTCATGACCGTCATCAGTACCGCGGGCAGCAGTTCCTCCGGTTCGCCGGCGGCAGCGACGCTGTCGGCGAAGCGCGCAACCGCCCGCATCGGATCGCGGCGGTCGCCGTACACCAACCGATCCACACCGCGTTGCAGGCGCTCGCGGAACGGGCTGAGGCCGAGGGCGACGAGCGCGGCCGCGACCACGCTTGGAACCGCCGCGTGGATCAACCCCGACCCGGCCACTGCGGCAACGAGCAGGTAGACCCCGATCAGTGCGGCCGTGAGCGTCGCATAGACGAGGCCACGGCGCAGCACCACCTCGATGCCGAAGGCTTGGTAGCGCAGCACACCTACCGCGATCGCGACCGGGACGATGATCGCGACCAGCCAGTCGCCCGGCCACTCCGGAGCGAAGAAGAGGGGGAACGCGGCCATGATCGGCACGACCAACCAGGCGAGCTGCTGACGCTCGGGCGCCCGGGACCGGGCCAGCCGTGCGATTGACATGGCCCAGAGCGTGAGCCCCCCACCGAGCAACGCGACCGTCGTCAGGAGCGCAACGACGACCTTCACTGCGGTCGGCGCGTGGACGGTGAGTGGCGCCGGACCCGCCGCCACCTCGTGGTAGCTACCGGGCATCGTGGCCGTCAATAGCCCGATGCCGGCCGCGGCCGACACCGTCGGCCAACGCCACCTCGGGCCGGCCAGCCGGCCGTTGGGGTAGATCGCGAGCAGGATCGTCACCGTCGACAGCAGCGCCGGTACCCAGAGCGGCGCTCCGAGGAAGGCGATCCACCGCGCCGCCGGCCATTGCGGGTCGGCGATCCCCACCCCGTACATCCCGTACGCCACCGACGCCAACGAGAAGCCCTGGCACAGCGCGACGAAAAGGATCAACGCGCCGACCTTGTTGTGGGGGCGCACCCACGACAGCACCGCCCCCGCCGCCGTCCCGGCCGCCGGCCCGACGAGATCGCTCCAGCGCGGCGCTTCCCCGCTGATGCCCGACGGCCGGGCGAAGTCCGGCCGCGCCAGCACGAGCGCGACGACCACCAACGACGCGACCGAGGCGGTGGCGGCCGCGGCGGTGAGCAGCCGGGCTCGCATGCCGCCAGCATGACCCCCTCCCCCGGCCCGGAGATAGCCCGTCGCGTCCCGAGTGCCCGGGCGCGACGCCCGTCGACCTCGGGACCGGGACCCCATGTGCCTTCCGACGCGGGCCCGGGATGGTGACATCGCCCGGACCGGAGTCGTCGCCACGGCTCATGCACCGCGTCCGGCGATCCTTCGAAAGGACCCGCAATGAGGATTAGGACGTCGGTCACTGCCGTGGCCGCCCTGGCCGTCGCGGCCGCTCTACTGCCCGGTGGCGCTGCGGCCTCCGCCAACGACCGCGATCACGTGGCGCTCGCAGGCCGCGCCGTGCTCCCCGTCGAGACCTACGCCCCCGGTCCGGTCAGTGGCACCTTCCTGCCGCCGGGCGTGATGAACGGGATCAGCTTCCCGCTGCCGTCGCAGCCGGTTCAGGGCTTCTCCTCGATCGTGGACGGCCGGAGCCCGGGCGAGTACCTGGCGATGCCGGACAACGGGTTCGGCCGGAAGGACAACTCAGGCGACTTCCTGATCCGCGCGTACTACATCCGCCCGGACTTCAAGACCGCCCACGGCGGTTCCGGCTCGGTCGCCGTCGGTGACTTCATCTCCTTCCGCGATCCGGACGGTCTGTTCGGCTTCCCGATCGTCAACGAGGGGACGACGGACCGCCTGCTGACCGGCGCGGACGTCGACACCGAGTCGCTGCAGCGAGACCACAACGGCGACCTCTGGGTCGGCGACGAGTTCGGGCCCTGGATCCTGCACTTCAGCGCCGACGGCGTGCTCCTCGACCCGCCGTTCCCGATCCCCGGTGTGCGCTCACCGAACAACCCTGGGCTCGACGGCCAGCCGGCGACCCAGCCGAACAGCCGCGGCTTCGAAGGCATGGCCATCAGCCCGAACGGCCGCTATCTCTACGCCGCGCTCGAAGGCGCGAACATCGCCGACCCCGACCAGAGGCGACGGATCATCTATCAGTTCAGCATCGCCGACAAGGCGTTGACGGGGCGTGTCTGGGCGTACCACACCAGCCAGCCGAACTACCTGATCGCCGACATGGCGGCCCTCGACGAACACCGGCTCGCCCTCATCGAGCGGGACACCGGCGCCGGCCTCACCGCGATATTCCGCACCGTCAACCTGATCGACCTGCGTGACGTCGGTGCCGACGGGTTCCTCGCCGCGCACGTGGTCGTCGACCTCACGGCGATTCCCGACCCGAACCTGATCTCACTGCCGGCGATCCACCCGGGTGACGTGCGCATCGGGAACCCGTTCGGCGTCGCCTGCGAGTCCGTCGAAGCGATTCACCCGATCGACGGCGACCACCTCCTCATCGGCTGCGACAACAACTTCCCGAACAAGGGACGCAACCCGAACCTGGCCGACGACAACGAGTTCATCGTCGTCAAGGTCGACGGCCTCAAGTCCTAGCTCCGACCGGCGCGCCGCCGCGGCCCACCCCCGTCCGTCCCTAGAATCGAACCCATGGACGAACGCGGGTGGGCCGACGGTCTCGACGACGACCAGCTCGCCGCGGTCGAACACGGCGACGGTCCGCTGGTGATCGTCGCCGGCGCCGGGACGGGCAAGACGCGGACGCTCACCGCGCGGGTGGCGCGGCTGCTGGACGCCGGCGTGCCGCCGGAGCGGGTGCTGCTGCTGACCTTCACCCGCCGGACGGCCGCCTCGATGACGTCGCGGGCGGCCGCGTTGTGCGGCGATCCGGCGGCCGGCCGGCGAATCTGGGGTGGCACCTTCCATGCGGTCGCCCACCGGGTGATCGCCGAGCACGCGCCGCAGCTGGGGTTGGCCGAGGTGTCGGTGCTCGACGCCGGTGACGTGGTCGACCTGCTGGACCTGCTGCGCGAGGAACACGGCCTGACCGGCACCGGGGTACGGCTGCCGACCAGCCGGGCGCTGGCCGACGTGTACACGCGGGCGGTGAACACGGGCCGGCCCACCCGCGAGGTCATGGAGGACGAGTTCCCCTGGTGCGTCGATCACGCGGACAAGATCAACGCGCTGTTCGTCGACTTCGTCGCCCGCAAGCGCGCCAGGGGCCTGCTCGACTTCGACGACCTCCTGCTGACGTGGCGGGCACTGCTCGCCGATCCCGGCGTCGGTGCGCGGTTGCGGGCCCGGTGGGACTGGGTGCTGGTCGACGAGTACCAGGACGTCAACAAGGTGCAGGTCGACATCGTCTGGCTGCTGCGTCCCGACGGTGGCGGGCTGACCGTCGTCGGGGACGACGCGCAGGCGATCTACGGCTTCCGCGGCGCGAGCGGCGCTCACCTGCACGAGCTGCACGCGGCCCGTTCCGGCTCGACGCTCGTGCGGCTGCAACGCAACTTCCGCTCGACCCAGCCGGTGCTCGACCTGGCCAATGTGATCCGCCCCGGCTCCGGCGAGACGGCGCTGCGGCTGCGGGCCGACCGCGGCACGGGCGGTGCCCGGCCGGCGCTGGTGACGTGCGCGAATGCGGACGACGAGGCGCGCGCGGTCGCCGACGCCGTCCTCGCCGCGCACGAGGACGGGCTGCCCCTGCGCGAGCAGGCCGTCCTGATGCGCACCGGCCACCACAGCAACCAGCTCGAGATCGAGCTGACCGTCCGCAAGATCCCGTTCGTCAAGTACGGCGGCATCGAATACACCAACACCGCGCACGTCCGTGACCTGCTCGCCGGGCTGCGGCTCGTCCACAACCGCCGCGACGAGGTTGCGTGGTTCCGGCTGCTGTGCCGGCACCGCGCGATCGGCAAGGCCACCGCCCGCAGCCTCACCGCCGCGTTGCTGGCCACCGAGCACGTGGCCGGCTACCCGGATGTCGTGGCGCAGGCGCCACCCAAGGCGCGCACCGCGCTGCACGCGACGCTCACCGGCCTCAGCGCGGCGCAGGCCGCAGCGCGACCGGCCCAGGCCGTCGAGCACTGCCTCGGCGCCGTGCGCCCGCTCGTGCGTGCGCACTACGCCGACTGGCCGCACCGGATCGACGACCTCGACCGGCTTGCCGCCACCGCGGCCGAGCAGACCGACCTCGCCGCGTTCGTCGCCGACCTCACCATCGACCCCGCGTCGTCGAGCGCCGACTACGCGAAGAAGCCCCAGCTGGACGAGGACTACCTGACCCTCTCGACGGTGCATTCGGCCAAGGGACTCGAGTGGACGGCCGTCCACCTGATCCACGCCGTGGACGGCGCGTTCCCGTCGGACCTGGCCCTCAGCACGCACGAGGGTCTCGAGGAGGAGCAGCGGCTGTTCTACGTCGCGCTCACCCGCGCCCGTGATCACCTGAGCATCTACACGCCGCAGCGCATGCCGACCAACGGCAGCTACGGCGCCCGCCACGTCCTGGCCAAGCCGAGCCGCTTCCTCACCGAGCAAGCCCGTGCGGTCGTCGACGTCCGCCAGCCGGCCGGGGCGGCCCGGCCGTCCGCCGCCGTCTCCACGGGCGGACGCATCGAGATACCGACCCTGGAGGAGCTGTTCCGGTAAGGACGCGCGCCGGTCAGCGGTGCAGGATCGAGGCCCGGCTGCCGGCCCCCAGTTCGAAGTCCTGCTCGAACTGCGCGAACGTCGGGTTCTCGATCGCGCCGCTGTTGACCGGCCACGGGTTGTAGACGATGACGTGCGTGCCGTCCACCGTCCCGTCCCCTTCGACGCCGGCGACGACGACCGCGTGGTACGGCGCGCCGACCTCGACGACCCACAGCGGTCCGTTGTCCTGCAGCCAACCCGCCAGCAGGTTCGGCATGCCGCAGGCCGGGGCCACCTCGCCGAGGCCGAGCTTCTTGGCCGCCGGCTCGATCTCCGTCCAGCCGTACCCCTCGGTCAGGGACATGCCGGCTTCCTGCACGACCTCGTCCGGCGTCTTGCCGAGCAGCATCGCTATGGACGCGGCCCAGCAGCTCTGCTCGGTCGGCTGGGCCACCAGGTTGACGGACTGGTGGACCGACACCGGCGTCGCCTCGACCGCGGGCGTACTGGCCGGCGTCGACTGATCGGCGCCGGTGTCGACGAGCTGCCAATTGCGGCTGTGCTCGTCCCACCAGTAGTGGCCGTCCTCGGACAGCTGTGCTCCGGCCGGTGGCGTGCTCAATCCGGTCACCCCTTCCGCGCTGCGTCGACTGCTCAGGATCGTTGCCCGCGAGGCAACGCCGTCGCCGCAGCATGCCGCCAACGGGGCACCGCCGGTTGCTCCTTGGGGCAACGGTCAATCCTTGGCCTCCGACCACCGCTCGACCACCCGCAGGTCGGCGACGAAGCGAACGCCGGAGCCGGGCGCCCACCGGGCGGCCGCCTCGTCGAGTGCCGTGCGCATCAGCGCCGCGACGTGGTCGGCGTCGGCCCGCGGGGCGTGGACGAGCAGTTCGTCGTGCAGGCAGAGGACGATCCGGGCCGGCGACTCGGCCGTGCGGGCGCGGACCGTGACCGCCCACATCTTGAACAGCTCGGCCGCCGCGCCCTGGACCGCCGCGTTGCGGGCGTAGCGGCCCCGCGCGGCGGCGGCGCTGCGGGCGGCGCTCTCGTCGGCGTCGGCCGGGGTCGCCCACATCCGGACGAGCCGGCCGCCGTGGGTGCGCAGGTCGCGCCCGGCGCGGCCGGCGTCGCGGGCCGCGTGCAGGTAGCGCATCGCCACCGGGTAGGCCCGCTCGAGTCCGCGCAACGCCTCGCCGGCCGCACCGGAGGTCTGGCCGTACATCGCCGCCAGCACGGCGACCTTCGCCTTAGCCCGGTCGATGCCGAGCCGGGCCGCGACCGGCGCGTAGAGGTCGTCCTCCAGCGTGGCCCGCACGAAGGCGCGGTCGCCGGAGATCGCGGCCAGCACGCGGGGCTCGATCTGGCCGAGGTCGGCCCGCACGAGTACCCAGCCCGCATCGGCGGCGACGGCGGGCCGCAGCTCGGCCGGCAGGTTGTGCAGCCCGGCGCTGGCGGTCATCCGACCGGCGGCGCCGTCGCTGCCGCTCCACGCACCGCGCAGCCGGCCGTCGGCGCCGACGTTCTGCTCGAGCCAGCCGTAGCCGTAGGTGGTCGCGATCCGTTCGGCCTTGCGCCAGGCGAGGAGCTCGTCGATCACCGGGTGCGCGCCGCGGAACGGTTCGAGGCGCCAGGACCGCGTATCGGGCAGGTCGAAACCGAGCCGTCCCAGCATCGATCGCACCTGCGCCGGGTTTCGGAGATCGGTGCTCTCGCTGCCGTCGGCGTGGCGCAGGACGGCGTCGTCCCGGTGCCGGCGGGCGGCGGCCGCCTCGGCCTCCGAGCCCGGTCGCGCACCGACATAGGAGGCGATCAGCTCCGCCGCGCAGGTCACGTCGAGCGGCAGGCCGTCGGCGCTCAGCTCCGCCGCCAGCATCTCCGCGGCGGACTCGGCGTACGCGGTGCCGACGGCGTCGCCACCGACCGTCAACGCATCGAGCCGGCGCCGTTGCTCCGCGGCCGCGCGCCGGGCCAGGGCCGCCCAGGCCACCAGCCGCGGCCGGCTGCGGGCCCAGCCGCCGCTCGTCCACTCCGGACGCAGGTGCCCGTCGGGCTGGACGGCGTCCTCGGCGTCCCCGCCGGAGTCGCCGCCACCGGCCGCGAGCAGGTCCAGCTGTCCGAGCCCCGGCGCGGTCGCGGCCGGGAGGTCGTGCAGTGCGGCCCAGATCCGGGCCGGGTCGGCCGGCCAGCCGCCGAACAGCAACCGGTGGACGGCGGCGAGGTCCCAGCACCGCGCGACGCGCACGCCCAGCGCCGCGTAGGTCTCGTTCGACCACCACAGCCAGCGCGGCCCGACCGCCCGCTCGGTCGCCTCCACCGCGGCCGCCGCGCCGGCCGGGTCGATCACCTCCGCGCCGCGCCCGGTCACGATCGCCAGCCCCACTTCGGGTGAGTACGCCACGGCGGCCAACTCCCCCGGCGACAGCCCGGCCAGCACCCCGAGCTCGGTCACACCCGGACCCTAATGCGCGCCCCCGACGCGACCTTCCCATCCGCTCCCCCAGCGGCTTGACTCGACGAAGACCCGGCCGAATCGAGGAGGTCGCGATGATGTTCGCCGACCGGCTCGCGGCGGGGCGCCGCCTGGCCGACGCGGCCGCATCCCTTGCCGGTCCCGACGTGGTCGTGGTGGGCCTGCCGCGCGGTGGCGTCCCCGTCGCCGGCGAGATAGCCCGGGCGCTGAGAGCGCCGATCGACGTGATCGTCGTGTGCAAGCTCGGCGTGCCGGGACGCCCGGAGCTGGCGATGGGCGCCGTCGGTGAGGGCGGCGTCCAGGTCGTGAACGCGGACGTCGTGCGCGCGGCCGGCGTGAGCCCCGAGCAGTTCGCGCAGGTGGAAGGGCTGACCCGCGCCGAGGTCGAACGGCGCGCCGGCCGCTTCCGGGGCGACCGCGCTCCGGTGGTGCTCGCCGGGCGGAGCGTCCTCGTCGTGGACGACGGCATCGCCACTGGTGCGACCGCCCGCGCGGCGTGCCAGATCGTCCGCGAGCACGGTGCTGCCCGAGTGGTGCTCGCGGTGCCCGTCGGGCCGCCGGCGGTCATCCGCGACATGCGCGACGTCGCCGACGAGGTGCTCTGCCTGCACGCGCCTGCGCGCTTCGGTGCCGTCGGTCAGTTCTACGCCGACTTCGCGCAGACGACCGACGAGGAGGTTCGCGCAGCGTTGCGCCGCGCGGGCGGACGCCAGAACGGCACCTGACCCGCGCGGCGCGACGAGCCCTTACGCGAGCGGCCGCGGCGAGCGGGGCTCGACGTGCGCGTCCGGGCCGGGGATGACGACGGCCGTCGTCGTCTCGCCCTCCCACCTCACCACGAACGGCGGCGTGCCGCCGGCGCCGTGCACCTCGACGATCTCGCCGCTGCGAGATCCGTTGCCCAGGTGCCGTCCGTGCACCACCAGCCGGTCACCAACCTCAGCGTTCATGATCGCGTCCCTCGTTCGACCTGGGTTCAGAACAACCCGAGCGGTTCGTCGCTGTAGCTGACGAGCAGGTTCTTCGTCTGGCTGTAGTGATCGAGCATCATCCGGTGGTTCTCTCGGCCCACTCCGGAGATCTTGTAACCGCCGAACGCCGCGCCGGCCGGGTACGCGTGGTAGCAGTTCGTCCACACGCGGCCGGCCTTGATCGCGCGACCCATCCGGTAGGCCCGCGTGCCGTCCCGCGTCCACACGCCGGCGCCGAGACCGTAGAGCGTGTCGTTGGCGACGTGCAGCGCTTCCGCGTCGTCCTTGAACGTCGTCACGGCCAGTACCGGACCGAAGATCTCCTCCTGGAAGACCCGCATGTGGTTCTGGCCCTTCAGGACGGTCGGCTCGAAGAAGTACCCCGCGGCGAACTCGCCGCCGATCCGGGCGCGCTTGCCACCGATGAGCACCTCCGCGCCTTCCTGCCGCCCGATCTCGACGTAGGACTCGATCTTCTCCAACTGCTGCTGCGAGACCTGCGGTCCGAGCTGGGTGTCGGTGTCGAGCGGGTTGCCCTGCCGGATCCGGCCGATCCGCTCGAGCGCCCGCTCCATGAACGCGTCGTAGATGTC
>Ga0068855_100011399_pt1 | contig 10737 bp, 10 predicted proteins | sample KBSCornC52_FD_66592 | JGI IMG/M metagenome (GOLD analysis project Ga0068855, IMG submission 66592) | Corn rhizosphere microbial communities from Kellogg Biological Station, Michigan, USA - KBS Corn C5-2 | ecosystem: Host-associated > Plants > Roots > Rhizosphere > Soil ... | reverse complement strand
GCTGCCGGTAAATGCCGAGGTTCTGCCGGCTCCGGGGATGGGCAACCGACTGCGGGCCTCGGGTGATCACGAGACCCCACGTGATCAAGGGGCCGACGTCCCCAGGCCAGCAGGTCTGCACAGGCAAGGTCCCCAGGTCGACCTCGGCCTCGCGCAACACCACGTCCTGGCAAGGCGCCTTGCGCACCACCGCGGGTTTCATGTCCCACAGTGCGCGTGCCATCTGCAGCAACTTGCCGGCATCCTTCAACCCCTTCGGGGGTTCCGGCTCCTTGAGGCCCGCCAGCATGCGGCCGACGTCGCGCAGTTCGCTCAGGTCGGAGGCACCCATGCCGAGGGCCACGCGCCTGGGCGTGCCGAACAGGTTGGTCAACGCGGGTATTTCGCAACCGGTGGGACGTTCGAACAGCAGGGCCGGTCCGCCGGCGCGCAAGACCGCGTCGCTAAGAGCGGTCATTTCCAGCCGCGCGGACACGGGCTCCGCCACCCTTTTGAGCTCGCCGATGCGTTCCAGGCCCGCCATGAAATCGCGCAGATCGTGATATTTCATACTCATAAGTTATAAATAATGAATTTCTAATTCTTGACCGAACATGAAAGGAGTTCCTAGAATTCGCCCACCCTGGCGCAGATCAGGGATAACCCGTGCCTCTGATCTGGAGACGACCGAGGCACCTCGCCGATCTTCCATCGGCACATCCGCGAAAAACCGGTTCTCCGAACCGCCGCAAAGGGGATGAATTATCGCCGTGGCCCATGGCCCAAGCGGACAGCCGCAAAGCTGCGGACACGGCGCCCAAAGAGGATCAAGATGGACCGACGTCGTAGTTTCATTCGCCGAGCCAAGCCGCCCGTGAGGGCCTTCTGTCTGTCGGCCGCCCGCTGCGGCCGGGTGTTCTTGAAGGACACCGCCAACGGCCTGCTGGAAGTCAGCCACAGCACCCTGGCCCTGGTCGGCTTTGCCCTGCTGGCCGCCGTGCTCTTCGCCTCCAGCCGCACCGAACTCCGTGCCGCGGTGGAAAACCAGGCCCTGGACTGGCTCCAGGCGCGCCATGAGGCCCGGATCGACGGGACCATCGAGGCCCTGTCCGAACTGACCGAGCCGGAGGCCGTCGCCCGCGCCACGGCCATCGACCCCAAAGACCTCAACAAGGAACAGGCCTCCGTGGCCCACTGGCTCTCGCGCCGTTACCGGGTGGCGCCGGAGCCGGTCAGCCGCCTGGTCAAAGAGGCCTGGGCCGTCGGCGGCAAGGTGGGCCTGGAGCCCACCCTCATCCTGGCGATCATGGCGATCGAATCAAGCTTCAACCCGTTCGCGCAGAGCCCGGTCGGCGCCCAAGGCCTGATGCAGGTCATGACCCGGGTCCACGACGACAAGTACGAACCTTTCGGCGGCAACCACGCCGCTTTCGATCCGGTGACGAACCTCCGGGTCGGGGTGCTGGTCCTCAAGGAATGCATCGCCAAGGCGGGAAGCGTGGAGGCCGGTCTGCGCTTCTACGTCGGCGCGGGCAATCTCGCCGACGACAGTGGCTACGCCTGGAAGGTGCTGGCCGAGCAGCAGTACCTGCGCTCCGTGTCGGCCGGCCGCAGCGTCGCGTTCAACGCCCCCCTGCCCCCTCCCCCGCCCACCGCTACCTTGGCGAAGGATGCCGTCCCCGAAGCGCCCTCCGACGCCGTCGGTCCCCAGCCCGCCAACCCACCCGCAGCCAGCCCCGCAGCCGACAAACCCGCCCCCTCAAAGCTGGCGCTGTTGAATTGACGGGCGCCCGGCGTCCGGTACACTTCACGGGCCGTGCAACTGGCGATGGGGCTCCGGATTCAACCGCGGGCCTGAGGTGGTGAACCACCGGGAAGCACGGTCGGCCCGCCCGACGATCGGGGTCGGTGCCGTTTCAGCCGTTCGCCTGGGCAGCCCAAAGGTCGCGCCGGACACCCCGTGTCCCGCCACCGTCCGACCGGGACTTCTTCAAAGAGGACTGCCACCATGTTCGACCGTTCCATCTCCACCGTCGCCAACACCGATCCCGAAGTGTGGGAAGTCATCCAGCGCGAAAACCAGCGCCAGGAAGACCACATCGAACTCATCGCGTCTGAGAACTACGCTTCGCCGGCGGTCATGGCCGCCCAGGGCAGCCAGCTCACCAACAAGTACGCCGAGGGCTATCCCGGCAAGCGCTATTACGGCGGCTGCGAACACGTCGACGTCGTCGAGCAGCTCGCCATCGACCGCCTGAAGCAGATCTTCGGCGCCGAGAACGCCAACGTGCAGCCGAATTCCGGCTCGCAGGCGAACCAGGCCGTCTTCTTCGGCCTGCTTCAACCCGGCGACACCATCATGGGCATGAGCTTGGCCGAAGGCGGCCACCTCACCCACGGCATGCCGTTGAACATGAGCGGCAAGTGGTTCAAGGTGGTGAGCTACGGCCTGGACGCCAACGAAGCCATCGACTACGACACCATGGAGCGCCTGGCCCGCGAGCACAAGCCCAAGCTGATCATCGCCGGCGCATCGGCGTACAGCCTGCGCATCGACTTCGAGCGCTTCGCCAAGGTCGCCAAGGAGATCGGCGCCTACTTCATGGTCGACATGGCGCACTACGCCGGCCTGATCGCCGCGGGTGTCTACCCCAACCCCGTGCCGCACGCGGACGTCGTCACCTCCACCACCCACAAGAGCCTGCGCGGCCCGCGCGGGGGCATCATCCTGATGAAGGATGCCGTGGCCAAGCAGATCAACAGCGCCATCTTCCCTGGCATCCAGGGCGGGCCGCTGATGCACGTCATCGCCGCCAAGGCCGTCGCCTTCAAGGAAGCGCTGTCGCCGGAGTTCAAGGCCTATCAGCAACAGGTGGCGAAGAACGCCACGGTGCTGGCCGAGACGCTGATCTCCCGCGGCCTGCGCATCGTGAGCGGCCGCACCGAGAGCCATGTGATGCTGGTCGACCTGCGTCCCAAGAACCTCACCGGCAAGGAAGCCGAAGCCGTGCTGGGCCTGGCCCACATGACCTGCAACAAGAACGGCATCCCCAACGACCCGCAAAAGCCCATGGTCACCAGCGGCATCCGCCTCGGGACGCCGGCGCTGACGACGCGGGGGTTCCGCGAGGACCAGGTCCGCGCCACGGCCCACCTGATCGCCGACGTGCTGGACAAGCCCCACGACGAGGCCAACCTCGCCGAGGTGCGAGCCAAGGTGGCCGCGCTGACACGCGACTTCCCCGTCTACCGCTGAACATGGTCGGTGGCAGGTCGCAGCGGACGGCCACCCGGCGCCCCTGCCGGGGCGCGGGCGTGCACCGCGGCGACATCCTCCCCGAGGGGGATGGCTGATGCGGTGCCCCTTTTGCAGCCACCAAGAGACCCAGGTCGTCGAGACCCGCGAGTCCGACGAGGGCGACGTGGTCCGGCGGCGCCGGCGCTGCCACAGCTGCGACAAGCGCTTCACCACCTACGAGCGGGCCGAGATCGCCCTCCCGTCGGTGGTCAAGAAGGACGGCACCCGCGCCGACTTCGATGCCAGCAAGATCCTCGCGTCCATGACCTTGGCCTTGCGCAAGCGCCCTGTCAGCGTCGAACAGGTCGACGCGGCCATGGAGCGCATCCAGGACAAGCTGCTCAACAGCGGCGCCAAGGAGGTGCCGTCCACCCGCCTGGGCGAGCTGGTGATGCGCGAGCTCAAACGCATCGACAAGGTGGCCTACGTCCGGTTCGCTTCCGTCTACCGCAGTTTCGAGGACGTCGATGAATTCCGGCAGCTGATCCGCGACATCTGACCCGGATGGAAAGTCGATCGACGACTGCCGTCCCCTCGTCCCCCCTAATTACGACCCGCTTCCCGACCGAGCACGCTCACAAAACTTCCTAAAGTGCAGGCATCGCTCCAGCCCACGGGCATCGCATGCAATCACTCCTCTTCCGTCCCCTGCTCGACCGCGGCTTCACGCTTGTCGAAGCCCTCGTCGCCATCGTCGTGGCAGCTGTGCTGCTGTGCATCGTCGCGCCGTCCCTCCAAGGCCTGACGGACAACCGCCAACTGGAAGGCGCGGCCACCCAGTTGGCCGCCGACCTCCAGCTCGTCCGCTCCGAGGCCACGGCCCGCGGAACCGGGGTGCGCATCAGCTTCCATACCGACCCTGACGTCACCTGCTACACCGTGCACACCGGCGCCCACGCCGATTGCCCCTGTGCCGCACCGGCCGAGAGCCAGGAGTGCCACCAGCTCCAAGCCCGGACCCTCAAGACCGTGCGCTGGAACACCAGCGACCACGTCCGCATCGTTCCCAACGTTGACTCGATCCTGTTCGATCCCGTCCTGGGCACCAGCACCCCCGCGGCCACCGTGAAGGTGGCAGGCCTCGGCGGCCGCGCCGTGCACCTGACACTGAACCTCATGGGGCGGCTGCGCACCTGCTCCCCCTCGGGCCTCGTCTCCGGTTACGGCCCCTGCTGACCGGAGCGCCTGATGACCACGAGGCGATCGGCCCCCTGCGCGGGCGGCGGCTACACCCTGCTCGAGCTGTTGCTCGTCATGGTGCTGGTCGTCGTCCTCGGCCTGGCGACCTACCCCACCTTCCAAGCGCTGGTGCTCAAGGCGCGCCGCAGCGACGCCCATGCTGCCTTGATGCAGTTCCAGCAGTGCCAGGAACGCTGGCGAGCGCAGAACGACCGGTACGCCCACCTCGCCGAGTTGGGCCTGCCCACGGCCTCCCCGCTCGGCCACTATCGCCTGGACGTGGCCAACCCCGGCACCAGTGGCTACGAGCTGGTGGCCCACGCCGTCGGCAACCAGGTTCTCGACACCCCCTGTCAGGTCATGCGGCTGATCCAGACCCAGGGCGACACGGCCTACGCGTCAGGCCCTGACGACGCGACCCGCAATTCCCAGACCATCAACCGCCAGTGCTGGCCGCGATGACCAGGCCGGCCCACTCGCGCCCGTCACCGGGCCTCTCGCTTGTCGAACTGCTCGTCGGGCTGGCCGTCGGCCTGACCGTGGTGACCATCGCCCTGCTGGCCTGGGCCCAGCACGTCCGCGAGACCCGCCACCTGCTGCTGGAGACCCAGCTGATGCAGACATTGCGAAGCACCACCGACCTCATGACGCGCAACCTCCGTCGCGCCGGGCATTGGGCAGCGGCCGCTGAGGGCGTCTGGCAGGGCGAACCTTCGCGGCCGAAAGCCAATCCGTATTCGCTCACCACCGTGGCCCCGCAGGAGGTGAGCTTCGGCCACACCCCGCCGGGGACGGCGGAACCCCAACCGGTCGGACAGGGCCGACTGGGCTATCGCCTGCGGCAAGGCGTCGTTGAAATGCGGATCGGCCTGGGCGCCTGGCAAGCCATGACCGATCCAGGCCAGCTCGTGGTCACCGAGATGACCCTGGCGTCCGAGGTCCTCGGCGAGTCGCTCCCCCGCCTTTGCGCCCAGGCCTGCCCCACCCACGCCGGCTCGTCCTGCCCGCCGCGCCAGGAGGTGAAACGCATCACGCTGAGGCTGCGGGCAGCGTCAGCCCGCGACCCGTCGGTGGCCCGCGAGCTGCGGTCGGCGGTGCGTCTTCGCAACGACACGCTGAGCGGGAGTTGCGCCGGATGAACCGGCGCGTCTCCCACGATGGTCAGAGCGGGCAGGTGTCACAACGCGGCCTTGCCGTCGCTCGCCCCTGTGCCAAGAGCGGGCTGCCGCGGGCACGCCACGGCCGCCCTCGGCCCGGTTCCCCGCGACCGCTGTCCAGCTCGGCCCATGGGGGCGCCACCCTGGTCGTCATCCTGCTGCTGGCGGGCCTTGCCGCCCTGCTCGTGGCCAGTGCGCACGTCAGCCTGCTTGGTGAGCAACGCACCTCTGCCAACCTCGCCCATGCCGCACAGGCGTTCGAAGCCGCAGACGCCGGCCTGGAATGGACCTTGGCGATGATCAACGGCGGCGACCGTGTCGACGACCGATGCACCAGCGCGCCGGGAGACGCTGGCGCCCTCCGTTTCCTGGACCGCCATCTCCCGACGCCGCCGGAGACCCTCGCCGCCGCCGCGCCGCCCTCCACCGCACCGTCCACCCCTCCCCACCCTGAAGCGCCCGGCTGCCGGCACGACGGCACGGGCTGGTCGTGCCGGTGTCCCACGACCTCCTCGCAGCCGCCCGCCTCCACCCGGTCGCCCGTTCAAGCCGCCTTTTCCGTCACCCTGAAGCGGTCCGGTCCCGGGCTGGTGGACGTTGTCTCCACCGGATGCAGCGGAGGCTCCGGTCCGCAACCCTGCGACCCCGCCGTCGCCCCGGCGCCCGCAGCGCAGGCCCGCGCCCAGGTGACCTTGGGCCACATTCCCGGTCTGGCCGTCGATCCCGCCGCCGCCCTCACGGTCCGCGGCTCGATCGATCTCGGGCCCTCGCCGTGGACCCTCGTCCAAGGCGACCCTCTCGACCGCGCATGGGCCCTCCATGCGGGCGGCGAGGTCCAGGCCTCCGAACTCACCGTCCAGGGGGCAGACGGGTCACCGGCCGGCCTCGCCCTGCTCGATGGCGACGACACGCTGCGCAACCTGAGCGCCCAGGCGCAATTCGTCACCCTGTTCCGCATGGACAAGACCGCCTGGCGACAACAACCCGCCGTGCGCCAGCTCGACTGCGCCGAGGGGTGCAGCGCTGCCTTGCGTCAAGCCGTCGGGGCGGACGCTGAACATCCGATGGTCTGGATCCGACAAGGATGGACCGTCGACGAACCGCTCGTCCTGGGCACGCCCACCCACCCGGTGCTGCTGGTCGTCGACGGGCCGATTCGCTTCAAGGCGCCGGCCCTCATCCACGGCCTGGTATACGGCACCGCGGCCGAGTGGGACGCGCCAGCCGGCGCCGAGGTCCACGGCGCTGTCGTGCTCGAAAGCGACCTCCGCGCCCGCGGCGCCACCCGGATCGCGCACGACACCGGGATCCTGCGCAACTTGAGAGAACGCGCCGGCACGTATGCCCGGGTTGCGGGCAGCTGGCGTGATTTTTGAACGCACCGACAATGCCGACCCCTGCCTGCCGCCCTTCGCGCCCAGCCCGTCTCGACAGCGGTGTGGCCTTGCTCGAGGCCCTGATCGGGTTCCTGCTGCTGTCCTTGTTGCTGCTCGGCGGCCTGCACCTGCACACGAGACTGAGGCAGGGCGCCGACGCCGCGCGGCAACGCACCGAAGCGATCCACCTCGCGCAGCGGATCATCGAAGGGCTGCGAACCTACGCCCCCTCGGCCTCGGCGGCTTTGCCCGAAACCGTGCCGGCCACCTCCGAGGCGTCGTTCGCATCCACCACTTACACGCTCCGGCCAGACCTGTCGGACGACCCTCACCTCCCCTTGAGATGGGCCTCGGTCAGCGTGGATTGGACCGACCGGACGGGACTGCCCGGCCGGCTCGCCCTGCATGCCCTGGTCAACCAGCTCCTGCCGCTGTATTCCACCGTGCTGTCCCTTCGCCCTGCGCAACCGCCGCCACTGGGACGTTCGCTGGACCGGCCGTCACCCAGCGCCCTCGGCGCCGGCCTACCGCCCGACGCCTGGCCGATGGGCGGTGGACGCAGCCTGTGGAAACCCGCCGGCCCGGGCGATGCGGCCTATGTGCTCGACACGGCAACCGGCCGCGTCATGTCCCGCTGCACCGTCGCCCCCACGGCCCGTTGGCGACAACGGCCGGCCGAGGCCCCGCCAGCCCACTGCGTCGCACTCGACGCCGTGCTGGTGCAAGGGTATGTCCGCTTTTCGCTGGGCGACACCCCCGACCCGAGCCATGCCGACGACGTCCCCCAGCCCTTCGACGCCGAACTGTCCCTGGACTCCCCAGGCCCGCCGCCCGCTTGCGCGACCCACCTTCTCAAGACGGTGCACCTCTCCGGGAACGGCACCGTGCGCACCGAGGCCGTCCCTCTTGACTCAGCCCCTGCCGACTTCGGCTCGACCCGGCCCTGGCAGGAGACCGGGGAACGCTACGCCAGCTATGTCTGCGTGCTGGCGGCAGCGGACCGCGGCACCGGCTGGTCCGGCCGATGGCGCCTGCGTCCCCATGGGTGGCGGCTCGGCACCACCGCGTCGGCGCGCAAGGTGTGCCGGTACGGCCGAGGCCCGGACACCGCCGAGGACGGCACCGGCCCGCCGAGCGCCGAGTACCGCGACGTGCGCGCCAGCCTGACCGAGCAGAACCACCTTGTGATCCGGGGCGATTTGCCCTGTCCTCAGGCCGTCCCCAGCCCGCCGCGCCGGATCGCCGCACAATAACGCCCCCGCCGCCCCTGTCCACACCGCCTTGAACCCGCCCCTCTTCTCCGCCTCGCTCGCCCCGGCCACGGCGCCCGGCTTCTCCCCGGCCGACACCGCGGCCATGCGGGAAGCGCTGTCACTGGCCGAGCTGGCGATCGCGCTGAGTGAGCCGAACCCTCGGGTCGGCTGTGTCATCGTTTCCGCGGGCGGACAGGTGCTCGGCCGTGGCCACACCCAGCAGGCGGGGGGTCCCCATGCGGAGGTGATGGCCCTGCGCGATGCCGCGGCGCGGGGCCTGGACGTGCGCGGTGCCACCGCCTATGTAACCCTCGAACCGTGCTCTCACCATGGGCGCACCCCCCCTTGCGCGGACGCCTTTGTCGCCGCGGGCCTGGCGCGGGTGGTGGCTGCCCTGCCCGACCCCAACCCGCTCGTGGCGGGGCAGGGCATCGAGCGCCTGCGCGCGGCTGGCATGACCGTCGAGACCGGCCTGCTGGAACAGGAAGCGACCGACCTCAACATCGGCTTCCTGTCCCGCATGCGGCACGGCCGGCCTTGGGTCCGCCTCAAATCCGCGGTCTCCCTCGACGGCCGGAGCGCACTGGACAACGGCGTCAGCCAGTGGATCACCGGACCGCAGGCCCGGGCCGACGGACACGCCTGGCGCAAACGAGCCGGGGCGGTACTGACCGGCGTGGGGACCGTCCTCGAAGACGACCCGCGGCTCGACGTCCGCCTGGTGGACACCCCGTCCCAGCCCTTGCGCGTGGTGATCGATTCCCGCCTCGACACGCCGGTCACGGCGCGCATCCTCGAGGCGCCGGGGAGCGTCCTGATCTATGCCGCCGCGCCCGACCGGGCGCGGATCGATGCGCTGCATGCTGGCGGGGCCGAGGTCGTGCTGCGGCCCGGCGCGGCCGGCGGCAAGGTCGACCTTGCGGCGGTGCTGTCCGACCTGGCCACTCGCCAGGTCAACGAACTCCACGTCGAGGCGGGCCACAAACTGGGCGGCTCGTTCGTCCGCGAGCGGCTGGTCGACGAGTATTTGATCTACCTCGCCCCGCGGCTGCTCGGCCAGGGCCGCGGACTCGCCGAGTTTGGCCCGCTGGCCCGCCTCGACGAGGGCGTCCCGCTGTCGTTCCACCGCGTCGACCGGATCGGCGACGACCTGCGCCTGCTGGCCAGGCCGCAAGCCCAGCCGCCCGGCGGTGCCTGAAACTTCCTCACCCTTCGCACACGGAGTCCGCCATGTTCACCGGCATCATCACCGGCCTAGGCCGCATCGTCGACGTCCAGCCCTTGGGCGCAGACCCCTCGCATGGCAAGCGCCTGACGGTCGAGGCCCCCCCCGGCTACCTCGACGATGTCCAAGCCGGCGACAGCATCGCCCTCAACGGCGCCTGCATGACCGTCACCACGTTTGACCCCGAGCAGCGGCTTTTCCACCTGGACATCTCGGCGGAAAGCCTGGACAAGACCGCGGGCCTGGCCGCCCTCGGGACCGTCAACCTCGAAAAGGCCTTGCGGGCGCACGATCGCCTGGGGGGTCACCTCGTCAGCGGTCATGTCGACGGCATCGGTCGGGTGACCCGGTTCGCGCAGGTCGGTGAATCCTGGGAACTGCGGATCGCGGCACCGGTGGAACTCGCCCGCTTCCTCGCCTACAAGGGATCTGTCACCGTCAATGGCGTGAGCCTGACCGTCAATCAGGTGGCCGACCTGCCGGGCCGATGCGAGTTCAGCATCAACCTGATCCCGCACACGATCGACAGCACCACCCTGGGCGGGTTGGCCGAGGGGCACCCGGTCAACCTCGAGATCGACACGATCGCCCGCTACGTGGAGCGCATGCTCAGCCTCGCCGCATCGCCGGCGGTGTGAGGCTGCGCAGGCCGCGGGTCGAGGTGCCGGCCGATCTGGCACGGACCGGCACGCCGGTCGATGATGCCGGCTTGGCCGCCAGGACGAGGCCCGGGGGATGCGGCTCGGCTGCCGGTGCGTCCATGCGCCGCGCCATCCGTCGCGTCCGGTTCGCAGCCGCAGTGGCCGGTGGCGCAGACGAGACGCGGAGCAGCCTCTGGCGCGCTTGCGCCGCCGGGAGGCCAGGATGCCCCGGGAAATCGCCCTGAAAGCCGGCCTCACCGCGGCGGAAGGACACCCCGGGCCACCTACAATCGACGGATGCCCATTTCCCCCATCCCCGAACTCGTCGCCGAACTGGCCGCCGGCCGCATGGTGATCCTGGTCGATGAGGAAGACCGCGAGAACGAAGGCGACCTGGTGCTGGCCGCCGACCACGTCACGCCCGAAGCCATCAACTTCATGGCGCGCTTCGGCCGTGGCCTGATCTGCCTGACCCTGCCCCGCGAACGCTGCGAGCGCCTGCGCCTGCCCCCGATGACCACCCGCAACGGCACGCAGCACGGCACGGCGTTCACGGTCTCGATCGAGGCGGCCACCGGCGTCACCACCGGCATCTCCGCCGCCGACCGCGCCCGCACGGTGCAGGCGGC
>Ga0068855_100011395_pt1 | contig 10738 bp, 13 predicted proteins | sample KBSCornC52_FD_66592 | JGI IMG/M metagenome (GOLD analysis project Ga0068855, IMG submission 66592) | Corn rhizosphere microbial communities from Kellogg Biological Station, Michigan, USA - KBS Corn C5-2 | ecosystem: Host-associated > Plants > Roots > Rhizosphere > Soil ... | reverse complement strand
CAAACCCCGGCCAGTCATCGGCGAGAAAGGTTTTGCCCGCTATCCCAACTTTATCGAGGAATTTTTTGCAACTTCGATCATCACGCTTGCCGACATGGTGGGCGACAGTTTGCCTTGTACGAGCATCAAGCGCCCGCCAGATCCAAGCTTTGTTTTTTTTCCATTCACGAAATGCCACATCTCATCCACCATCACGACATCGGTTTCTGAGGCAGCCTGCGGCTCCGGTAATCCCGAAGCTGCCTGATTAATCCATTTATAAACCGCAACATCGGAAACCCCAAACAAGCGGCCAATCAGCGAAAAGCTCATGGCGCCCATCCCATAAAGCAAGACGGCCATCGTCTTCATTGCCGGATGCTTCCCGCGCCGGGGTGTCGCCGTAAAAAAGCAGCTGCACCCTTTACACTTATACCGCTGCAAGCCCCGCACAAAACCAGCTTTGCAATAATCATCGGCGACACAAAACCATGGCAAACCCTCCTTTGCCAGTCACTATACCTGATTCATCCCATTATGTATCTTTGGTTAGATGTCTCTAAATATGGTGCAAATTACTTTCGATCCGGCCAAGAATATAATCTGGCCAAACACAGCCTGGATTTTCGCGATGTTGAATTGCTGGATTGGGAGAGGGCATTGATCGTGCCGAACAATCGGCATAATTACGGCGAGCCGCGCCATGCCGCTTTCGCGCGCATGGAAGGCCAATTGCATCGTGTGAGTTTTACGTGGCGGGACGGCGCGATGCGCGTCATCAGTTTCCGCCGCGCACGGGAAAAGGAGAAGCAACGCTATGAAAAAAACTGAAACAGAATTTCTGGACGATGATTTTGAATGGACTGCGGCGGATTTTAAGCGCGCACGCCCAGCAAAAGAAGTGATGCCCGACCTTGTCAAAGGCATGGCGGCGCTGAAATGCGCGCGCGGGCGTCCTGCCGCCGCAAATCCAAAACCGCAGCTCACGCTGCGGCTGGATGCGGACCTGGTGGACTGGCTGAAATCCCTGGGCAGCGGCTATAACGCGCGCGCCAATGCAATGCAATGCTGAGGCTATTTAAAGATAACGCGCCTTTATTCAAAGGCCGTTAACTCCTACGATTACCCATAAACCGCAGCATGTACATGAACAGGTTGATGAAATCCAAATAAAGGTTCAGCGCGCCCATGATGGCGACCTTTTGCTGGCTGTCCGCGCCCCAGGACTGGTTATACATGGCCTTGATTTTTTGCGTATCGAACGCGGTCAGGCCTGTGAAGATCAGTACGCCTAGGACGGAAACAATCATTTCCAGTTGTGTTGAATGGAAAAACATATTTGCGAACATCGCGATAACCAGTCCGAACACGCCCATCATTAGGAATGACCCCATGGCGGTCAAATCGCGCTTGGTCGTATAACCCCACAAAGACATGGCGGCAAATGTCCCGGCCGTGACAAAAAACGCGCGCGCGATCGATGCATCGGTATAGATTAAAAAAATGGTGGAGAGCGATACGCCCATCAGGGCCGCATAACCCCAAAATACTATTTGCGCCGTTTGCGCCGACATATTGCGGATACCAAAACTCAGCCACAAAACCAGCCCCAATGGTGCTAGCATGACCACCCACTGCAGCGGCGTGCCGAAAATCGCGTGAACCATCTCCGGCGATTGCGCAACGAGATATGAAATAATACCGGTCAGGGCCAAGCCGCCCGCCATGAAATTGTAAACCTTGAGCATATGCGCGCGCAGCCCCTGATCGATCGCGCGTGCGCCGGTAGCAAAGGATCCCACAAACGGATCGCCGGAATTTTGAGGATTAAGATCAGCCATGACAGTCTCCAAGAATGAATACATATTATATGGTGTGTTATGGCCTTTGTACAAGAGCGCTATCCCATGCCATCACATTCATCGTCCCTGGATATTATCGCCAATAGAAGGATAATTTTCCCATGGCGTTCCATATATCCCATAAATTCCCACCTATTCCCATATGATAATGCATTAATATCAACAAGTTACATGAATTTATGATGTTTTGTTGGTTCGGGATACCAAACCCACGAAACAGGAAAATAATCCTTGACAGCGGCTGCCGCTTCAGATATTATCAATATTGATTACGCCCGTATATATCCGCGTAACAGCCACAATCATTTACTTTCCCATCTATGCACGTCAGATAAAGGGATGGGGTGGCAAACAGCGATTACGGCGGGGGATGATTGGCGGCAAGTGGCGCGCGCACTGCTGGCGCAATTGTCCAATCCACGTGATGCCAACATCGCATTTCTATACGTCACCGATGAACTGGCGCAGCAGGTAGGGAAACTTTTTACCCTACTGCACCGGGCGACGGGTATTCGGCATTGGACGGGCGGCTGTAATATTGCGGCTTTTTCGGGTCATGAATCTTTATGCGGCGAAGCGGGCGCGGTTTTGATGCTGGGTCATGTGCCTGAAGGCAGCACGACCTATCCCGATATTAAAAATGTCAAAGAATCCCTGGCCACATTCGGTTTCATCCACGCCGACCCGCGTGTGATGGAACTGCCAAGAATACTGGCGCAATTATCAGAATTGCCCATTTTCTGGATGGGCGGTTTGATGATCAATCAGGGCGGCCATTATATTTTTCATAACGTGAAAATGACGCGCGATGCCATCAGCCTCTGTTGTTTTGACGAACGCGTGAATATCATGACGGCTTTGTTTCACGGCTGTCGTGCTTTTGGTGCAGTGCATACGGTTACCTCGGCTGATGGTGCCATGCTGCACGGCCTGGATCACAGGCCCGCAATTGAAATTTTCGCGGAAGACCTGACGCGCATGACCGTTGTGGAAGGACAGATTTTAAACAAGGGAGATGAAATTCATGTCGCCTTGGTAAAGGGCGGCTGTGATTGCGGTACCTATACTGTGCGCGGCTTGAATTCCATTGATCCCAAGGATGAATTTTTGAATGTCGCGGGCATGTTGGAAATTGGACAGAAAATCCGTTTCGTGCGGCGCGACCGGCAATTCGCGCACGATGAAATGAAGCAAAAATTGGCCGCGCTAAAAAACCGTTTACAGGCCAGTGGTCGGCGCGCCGTCGCCGCGCATTACGTCAGCTGTATGGGACGTGTGCCCGCACTGTTTAATGAAGAAACGGGTTTGGAGACGGATTATTTGCGTGCGGCATTCGGCGATATTCCCATCATCGGTTATTACAGCGTCGGCGAAATCATGCGCGGGGAGTTGCATAATTTTGCAGGCGCCCTAACTCTGTTCACTGAAGCTGCCTGACGGTTTCAGGGAATAACGGGGAATAGAATGGAAAAACGCAAATTAGGCACGAGCGATCTGAATGTTTCATTAATCTGCCTGGGTACCATGACCTGGGGCAATCAGAATTCGCGCGAAGACGCGTTTCAGCAAATGGATTACGCGCTGGAACGCGGCATCAATTTTTTCGATACGGCAGAAATGTATGCGGTGCCGCCAAGCCGTGAAACCCAAGGGCTGACGGAGACCTATATCGGAGACTGGTTTGCGGCGCGGCCTGGCGCGCGCAAAAAAATCATTTTGGCAACGAAAATTGCAGGACCGTCGGATTTTTTTACTTACATTCGGGGCGGCAAGAGCAAATATAACCGCGCGAATATCCGCGAAGCCATGGACGGCAGTTTGAAGCGTCTGCAAACAGATTATATTGACCTGTATCAATTGCACTGGCCGGAACGCAGCGTGAATAGTTTCGGTCAATTGGATTATGTTCACCGGCCGGAGACGGACGGCACGCCTTTTTTGGAAACGCTGGAAGCTTTGCAGGACGAAGCGCGCGCGGGCCGCATCCGCGAAATCGGTCTGTCCAATGAAACCGCCTGGGGCGTGGGAGAATTTTTGCGCCTGTCCGACAAACATAACCTGCCGCGCATGCAATCGGTGCAGAATGCCTATAATCTTTTGAACCGTAAGGACGAGGTTGGCCTGACGGAGGTTTACATCCGCAACAACTGCGGCTTGCTGGCTTATTCACCGCTAGGCGGCGGGACACTGTCCGGGAAATATCTGGACGGCAAAATTCCGCCAGGCACGCGCCGCGCCGTCGAAACACGCGCCTGGAATCGCTACACCAATCCGCGTACCGAATTCGCCACGCGCGCCTATGTGGATCTGGCAAAACAACATGGTTTGGATCCGTGCCAGATGGCTTTGGCATTCGTGAATATGCAACCCTTCGTCACCAGCAATATCATCGGTGCCACGACGATGGCGCAATTGAAAACGGATATTGACTCGGTGGACATAAAATTGTCCCCTGAGGTGGTGCAAGCGATTAACCAAATTCATGCGAATAATCCGAACCCCGCACCATAATTAGGATTCGTGCAGCGTATTTTCATTGCCCTCATGGTGCCGGAGCCCCAGCGCAGCCAACTGGCCTTGCTCCAGGCCGGCCTGGAAGGCGCTTATTGGGTGAAGCCGGAAAAATTTCACCTGACCTTGCGTTTTATTGGCGAAGTCGATGAACCGACGGTGCGCGATGTGGAAACCATTTTGAACGGCCTGGAAATCAGAAATTTTCAGATTCAATTACAGGGCATTGGCGTATTTGATCCAGGTAACCGTCCGCGTTCGCTGTGGGCAGCTGTGAAAGATCACGCGCCGCTGCAAGCGCTGCATGAAAAATGCAATCAGGCACTGCGCCGCCTGGGTGTTATGGAAGAGCGGCGGAAATATCTGCCCCATGTCTCGCTCGCACGATTGGTGAATGTACATTCGGTGGATCTAATTCATTATCTGGAAAGCTGCGGCAATTTTTCCATGCCGCCCTTTGAAGTCAACAGCTTTTGCCTGATCCGCAGCCATCTGACGCGCCACGGCGCGGCCTATGAAGTTCTAGACGAGATTCAACTTCTCCCGCAATAACGCCGCCACACGTGCGGTTTCCTGCAATTGCGGTCGCTGGGTAATTTTCCAATCGCCGTCATACCAATGGGTCAGACCGCGCTCGAATAAAGTTTCATAAAAGCGCGTGAACTTTTTGCCTTCACCAGGCATGCGCAACAGTGCCACCGGCACGTGCGTAGACAGCGCTTCGGAAATCATGTTCACGCTGTCGGCCGTGACCAGAATATAATCCGCGGCGGCCAGGAAGGCGAAATAGGGGTTTTCGCCGACACCATCATAAAACCAGACATTGTTTTTATGCGGAAAAGCGGCATGCAGGCGTTCACGCAAAACTTCTGGCGTACGGCGCGATACGGTAATGAATAACGACATCCCGCGTTCCAACAGTGCATAGCATTTGGCGATCATATCATCCACCCAATCTGGATGCAGCCGCACATATTTGTTATTGCCGCCGATTAAAACCGCAACGCGCGGCTTTTGATAAAGGGATAATTTCTCCTGCCATTCCTGGCGTGCGTGATCCAGAACAGCATCATTAACCCGGTTCAGACTGCCCAGATTTTGAATAACGTTTTTACCCTCCACGCCGTCATGTTGCGGAATGATCGCGTAATTAAATTCATTCAAACTAATGCGCGGATTTTGAATTTGAATAATCGGAATACCGGGCCAATGCCGGCGCGCCGCCAACAGGGCGTAACTCGCACGGCGTCCCGCCCCGATCACTCCCGCGGGCGGATGGGTAAAAGAGTCATACAATTTTTCCGTTAAATAGTTGCTGAGGATTTGCGGCGGAAGCCAGTAATGCCAGGATGATAAATTCAGCGATTGAAAAGAATAGGGAACCTGCATCGCTTCAACCAGGCCAAGGGATTGGCTATCCACGCCTTTCCGTCCGTCTTGCAGCACCAGCCAGGGAGCGGCGCCCAGTGAATTCATCGCAGAGTAGGTTGACATCGGCATGACTATCAGTGACCTTGCGCGCATTCCGTGTGGACTCGGGGAGGAACCAAAATGCGGCGCAGCAAGTTGGACGAGATTGATCGCAAAATTCTTGCAGCTTTGCAAGCCGATGACTGCTGGTGTGCCGATCGAGGAAGTTGGAAATTAGAAGTTAGAGACTAGATAATTTCTCTTCCATTCTAACTTCTAAGCCCTAATTTCTATGATGTGAAACTCCGTGCCGATCAACACCTCGTCAATCTTGGACTCGCGGCAACGCGCAGCCAGGCGCAGGCTCTGATTAAGGTCGGCGAAGTTTTTTTAGGTGAAACACAAATTGAAAAAGCAAGCATACAGGTTTCAGCTGATGCGGTTTTGACAGTGAGTACACCGCTTCATCCCTGGGTCAGCCGGGGTGGACAAAAACTGGCGGCCGCGTTGGCATATTTCCAATTATCTCCGGCCGGTTTGATTGCGGTCGACATCGGCGCTTCGACGGGCGGGTTTACGGATGTGTTATTGGCGCATGGCGCGGCCAAAGTTTACGCCGTGGATGTGGGCACCGGCCAACTGGTTGAAAAATTACAACAGGATCCGCGCGTGGTGCAGATGGATGGGGTGAATGCGCGCTACCTTACGCGCGGTCAGATTCCGGACACGTTCAATATCATCGTCTGCGATACCAGTTTTATTTCTTTAACATTAGTTTTACCCGCAGCGCTGCAACTGGCACCGCCGGATGCCTGGCTGGTCGCGCTGATTAAACCCCAATTTGAAGTTGGCAAAGAGAACCTTGGCAAGGGCGGTATCGTGCGTGATGAAAATCTTCATATGACAACCTGTGAAAAAATTCAGAACTGGCTGGAAAATGAAATGGCTTGGCAAGCAATCGGCATCATGCCTAGCCCGATTACAGGCGCCGATGGCAACCGCGAATTTTTAATTGCGGCATACAATAACAAAAACCGTAACCCTGAATAACGTTATGATTTCAGATAAAGCGGTGCCATCTCCACCGGCTGGACATGCAACAGCGTGGAAAACTCCTGGCGCAACAAAGCCATAAAGGATGTGCGATCAATAATACCCAGTTGGTTCAGGAGTAATTTTATTATCGCCATTGGGCCCTGGTTGTTATTATAAGGCTCCACGACAATTTGGGTATCGGGCTTCATATTTAATGCTTGCTTGGCTGCTGCGACCGCTTCAACTAATCCGCCCAGGTCGTCCACCAGGCCGCTTGCCTTGGCTTCCTCACCGCTCCAAACTTGGCCTTGCGCTACGGTTTCAACCGCTTCAGGCGACATTTTCCGTCCGGCGGCCACGCGCGATTTAAAAGTATTGTAAACAGCATCGGCGGACCGCGCGACGGCGGCGCGTTCATCCGCGGTAAAACCATGACCGCTCGCAAAGAGTGCGGCATTTTTCCCTTCAGCAACTTCATCCCAATTGACGTTGTACTGTTTGGACAGACCGCCCAGTGAAATCTTACCCACCAGCACGCCAATTGAACCTGTTAGCGTGGAGGGCAGGGCCAGAATTTTCGTTGCCGGTACCGACATATAATAACCGCCGGACGCCGCCATATCCGTCATCGAAATAATAACCGGCTTCCCCTGGTCTTTTAAATGTTGAATGGCATGCATAATGCTTTCGGATGCGATCGCGGAGCCGCCGGGTGAGCTGAGGCGGAGAACCACGGCATGAATATTTTTATCATCCGCGATATCTTGCAGAGTATCCGCAAAATCTTCCGCGCCAATGGTACCGTTCGCCAAGGGTGACGGGCCGCCGCCAGCACCGCGCACGATTTCACCTTCGGCATTTACAATCACAATCCGCGGCGTTGTTTTTTTAATTTTGGGCGGCTGCAAACCGTCCAGGTAGTTATCCAAATCCACACGTTCCGCAGGGAATTTGATCTGATCTTCATATTGCACAGCATCGACCAGTTGGCCCGCAGCATCCGCCGGTACCGGTGCGGTATCGCGCAGGTTAACCAGTGTCGCCATATCGATTTTACGATCCTGCACAACGGCCTGCATCACATGATCGGATAAATGGGACAGCAACCGTGTCAACTGCGCGTGATCGGCATCCGTCATGTGCATTTCCGTCAGATTATCCATGGCGGATTTATAAGTGCTGCGTTTTTCAAATTCGGGCAGAACACCGTATTTGTCCAACAGGCCGCGGAAAAACGGTTCCTCAATCGCGATACCGGAAAAACCCGCAAATCCGCCAGGCTGTAAAATAATTTTGCTGGCGGATGATGCCAGATAATACATGGCGGTGCCGTTGTCCTCTTCACCAAACGTATCTGTGAAGAAAATTACCGGCTTGCCCGCCGCGCGGACACGCGCGATTGAGTAACGCAATTCTTCCGCTTGCGTGAGGGACAGTGCCCCGCCCACGGCGCGGATATAAACGCCGGATACTTTGGAGTCATGCGCGGCCCTTTCCAGCGTGGCGATCCATTCTTCCAGGCCCGGCGGTGCATGACCGCCGGCAAAACTCCGCAGAAACGGTGGTGTGGTTTCCACCATTTTATCCGCCAGTGTCAGCGTCAGCATCATATGATCCGGCAGCTTATGATCGCTATGTGTCAAATGGGTGATTAAAACACCCGCGCCCGCCAGCATCAGGAAAAATACCAGACCGAGAAGAACGAAAAAGCCGCGCAGCATTTTGAGGAAGGATTTCATCTGTTTTTATTACCCCAAGCCAGAATAACAAGCAAGCAGACGAAGATTTATAGATGAATTTTTAAAAAGCAGGGCCGCGAAGACCAGAATTATTTTTCCTATTTTGGATGTGCAATGATCCTACTTGTGCGGCCCTGGCCTCGTTCAGAAAATTAACAAACCCCCTATTGCCTCTTGCTGTTTGAATTTGCAAAGCAGTTTGCTTGGTTTCAAGATTTGGTACATCCACCTGCGCGCCATATTGAAATAAGACTTCAGCTACTTTTAACTGATCATAGACGACTGCAATCATAAATGCACGATTTAAGATATCTTGTGAAAATGGCAGATCAGATTTTGAAACGCCTGCCTGCCTTAATCTGGAGAAGAAATCTTTGCGTTCAGTTAATTCTCTCTGAACCGCGGAAACATTTCCACCTGCAACAGTATTCATAAAATTTAAAGGATAATCATTCATCAATATCTCCTAATTAACTTACTCTAGCCTAACACCGTTTTAAATAAATCGCAAAGTTTTTAATCATTTTTCACAAAAAATTCATATATCTTAGTTATGGCCAATTCCGGCATAGGCTTTGCACCCGCGCATATTCCTGGGGCGTGTCGATTTGCATTTGCCGCGTTTCGCGCAGGGTTGAAAATTGATCCATCAATATGTTCAAACGTTTTTCCATGACATTTTGCAAATCCCGGCTGGCGGATTCCAGTTGGGGTGCCGGCATGGGGCCGCGCAGACCGATCCGGGTTACTTCCGCTTGAATGCCTTGTTGGAGTTGCGATGCGAAATCAGCCAATAAAACTTGGTCAGTGGCGACGTGTTTGGCCTCATGATTCATGACAGCGGTGTGATAACAGCTGCCCGGCACAAACTCACGGCTGATATAAACCGTGGGTTGATAACGCAAAGTGACATTAACTTGCCCCACCCAGATGCAGGCCAGTCCGTCGGAAGAGGTCAGGGTCTGCAATTGTGTTGACATATTACTGGTGATCACCCCGTTGGTCAGGCCGCCGACATAGGCAGTGGAACCTGCACGCTGCGCCGCCAGAATACGTGCGCCCATTTGATTCAAATCGGCGCGGTTCCGTCCGAAATCAAACCGCACCGGGTCTTCCTGCCGGTCCAGTACCACACGCGGGGGTACTGGGGTTGGACATTGCAGGGCATGGGCTGTGCTTGGCAACAATAACCAAATCCATAAAAGTAAAAACAGCCCGCGGCGCATCGGCATGATCATAAGCGATATAAATTTAAAAAACGAATAAAAAGTTAAAGGGTGATTTGTGTCAACAGCCAGCCCACCATTTGGATCGCCGCCATCAAGATCACCAGTAAAACCGCCATGCCCCGCGTCACGGTCAGTGCAGTGCGAACTGTAAACCAGATATAGATCATATTGTATGTGCTGGCCGCCAGTAAAATCAAATTGCTTAGAATTTCGGGCACCACATTCCAGCCATAAATCACATAGGCAATTCCCATAACCACGACTTGCCATGGCGTCGTCCAATTCACAGCCGCAACCAATAAATGGTACCGCGCGCCGCGCATCAGATAGCGGCAAACATAATGCATTGCCAAGGGAAAACCGAAAATCGCGATCAAATAACTTAAGGCATCGCGCAACCATGATAAGTCACTGGTTCCGGCGAGCTGGGCCGACGGTCCTTGTAAGGTAGGTAAAACGATCATTAATAATAGCGCGAGTAACGGAGCGGCAAAGGAAATCCAAAGGCCGCGGCGGCTATCATCCATGCGCATTAATCCGCTTGTATCAAACATGGCCAAACGCAAGGCGCCATACAAAGGCTGCAAAATATCTGTTTGAAGGAAATTCATCATGATTTGATCTCCGCAAAATAACGTGTCAGCACGTTATGATAGATTTCGGACAGTCGTATCAGGTCGCCAACCGGCACGCACTCATTCACTTGATGCAGGGTATCATTACGCAAACCCAATTCGATCACAGGACAATGGCTTTTGATAAAACGCGCATCGGATGTGCCGCCTGAAGTCGATAGGGTAACAATGGAGTTCGTTTTTTCCATGACTGCATCGCAGATGAGCTGGACAAAGGCCCCAGGCGGAGTCAGAAACGCTTCCCCGGAAAGCCTCGTTTTCAATTCATATGACGCGCCGGTGACCGGCAATAGCGCCGCATCGCATTCACGCTTTATCCAACGCTCCAGCAATTCCGG
>Ga0068855_100011394_pt1 | contig 10738 bp, 7 predicted proteins | sample KBSCornC52_FD_66592 | JGI IMG/M metagenome (GOLD analysis project Ga0068855, IMG submission 66592) | Corn rhizosphere microbial communities from Kellogg Biological Station, Michigan, USA - KBS Corn C5-2 | ecosystem: Host-associated > Plants > Roots > Rhizosphere > Soil ... | reverse complement strand
AGCGTGGCGGCCGGAAGGTGTAGGCGCTTCCCTTCTATTTGCCGGACCGTTTCGAGACGCGCCTTCTCGAAAAGGCGACTCAGGCGCGGTAAGATGCGCAAACTTTCCGGTTCGGAGTGGCCATGCGGCCGGCCCGGCCGTTACTGAATCCAAGCTGATGCAATCTTTACCGGCTTTTCTGTCTCCGACTGAGACGGCATTCTTCTTCGATTTCGACGGAACGCTCGTCGAGCTTGCTTCGACGCCCGACGGCGTCGTCGTGCCGCCCACCGTCGCCGCTGCGCTCGACGCGCTGCGGCGCGCGACGCATGGCGCCGTGGCGGTGGTTTCGGGGCGCGGCATCGACAGCATCGACGGATTTCTCGGCATGCCCGATTTGCCGGTGGCGGGGCTGCATGGCGCCGAGCGGCGCGATGCGAACGGCGATACGGTCCGAGTCGGTTTCAACGACGCGCGTCTTCTGCGGATGGAGCGAGTGTTGGCGGACCTCGTCAACGCTCACCCCGGCACACTGCTCGAAATCAAGGGCGCCGCGCTCGCGCTGCACTACCGCAACGCACCGCTTGCCGAGACGGCGGCGCGCGAAGCAACTCAGCGGCTTGTCGACGAGTACGCCGATGCGTATGTGCTGCAGCCGGGCAAGATGGTCTACGAAATCAAGCCGAAAAACGTCGACAAGGGGCGTGCGCTCGCGGCTTTCCTCGACGAGCCGCCATTCGCAGGCCGCACTCCGGTGTTCGCGGGCGATGATTTGACCGACGAAAAGGCATTCGCCGTCGTCAACGAGCGCGGCGGGTTGTCGATCAAGGTCGGCCCTGGCGATACGTCGGCGCGCTCGCGCGTCGATTCCGTCGGCGCCTTCGTCGACTGGCTGGCTGATATCGTCGCCGCGGCACAGCGTCCCTCATGAGCCGGCTCATCATCGTTTCCAACCGGGTGGCGCCGATCTCCGAAGGCGGCCCGGCGGCCGGCGGCTTGGCGGTCGGCGTCTACGACGCCTTGAAGGAGACGGGCGGCATGTGGTTCGGCTGGAGCGGCGACGTAGTCTCGTCGGGGCAGCCGCAGTTGCAGCTCCTCGAGCAAGGCCCTGTCACCTTTGCGACGATCGGGCTGGCGCGGCGCGACTACGATCAGTATTACCGCGGTTTTTCGAATGCGACGCTGTGGCCCGCGTTCCACTACCGCGCGGACTTGATTCAGTACGACCGGCACGACTTCGACGGTTATTGGCGCGTCAACACTTGGCTTGCGCAACAGCTCGTGCCGCTTCTGCGGGCCGGCGACGTCATCTGGGTGCACGACTATCACCTGATCCCGTTCGCGCAGGCGCTGCGCGCGGCAGGGGTGAAGAACCGTATCGGCTTTTTCCTGCACATTCCGTTTCCGGCCGCCCAAGTGCTGCTGGCGGTGCCGCCGCATCGCGCGCTGGTCGAGGCGCTGTGCTCGTTCGATCTGCTCGGGTTTCAGACGCAAGCCGACGTTCGCGCGTTCTGCGATTACGTCGTGCACGAAGGTGGCGGAGAAGTCGAGGGCGCGCAGGGGCGGGCGCCTTTTGTTGCGGGCGCGCCCGCGCACGTGCGCGCATTCGGGCGGTCGCTGCGGGCGGCGGCCTATCCGATCGGTGTCTATCCCGATGAAATTGCCCAGCTCGCGAAGGCCGGTGCGCGCGGCAAGCCGGTGCGCACGATGCGCGAGACCCTGCATGAGCGCAAGCTCATCATGAGCGTGGAGCGGCTTGACTATTCGAAGGGGCTGGTCGAGCGCTTCCGCGCGTTCGAGCGGCTGCTCGATCAAGTGCCGGCCTGCCGCAACAATGTCTCGTTCATGCAGATCGCGCCGCCGACGCGCGCCGATATGCACGCGTATCAGGATATCCGCCTGCGGCTCGAGAGTGAACTTGGCCGGATCAACGGCCGCTTCGCCGAACTCGACTGGACGCCGATTCGCTATATCCACCGGCAGTACGAGCGTGCGGTGCTCGCCGCGCTGTTTCGCGAAGCGCACGTCGGCTATGTCACGCCGCTGCGCGACGGCATGAACCTCGTCGCCAAAGAATACGTTTCGGCGCAAGACCCGGACGATCCCGGTGTGCTGGTGCTGTCGCGTTTTGCCGGTGCGGCCGACGAATTGACGGCCGCACTCATCGTCAATCCGATCGATATCGACGGGATGGCGCAGGCACTCGCGCAAGCGCTGTCGATGCCGCTCGCCGAGCGGCGCGCACGCTATCGCGACATGATTGCCCAACTGCGCAGCAACAACGTGTCGGTATGGCGCGATACATTTTTGCGCGATCTCGCTCAGAGCGGCGAGCAAGCGCCGATCGAAACAGCGGCAGCGGAACCACGCGCGGCGGTGCGCAAGCCGGCACGCAAGCGTGTCACGGCCTGAATCGTAGAAGGGCCCGACGCACCGCGAACGGGCGTGTCGACCGGGCTTATTGCTTAGGCTACGTGTTCGCCGACCTTGCGCCCGCCCGGGTGCAACTGGATGGTTTTGCCGTGCTGCTTGCTAAGCAGATCGCGATAGATGCCGGGACGAGTGCGCAGGGCCTCGGGCGTGCCGTCGTCGATGACTTTGCCCGAGCTCATGATGATGATTCGATCGAAGTTTTGCAGCGTCGACAGCCGGTGCGCGATCGCGATCACGGTTCGGCCGATCATGAGCCGATCGAGGGCTTGCTGAATCGCTTCCTCCGACGCGCTGTCGAGTGCGGACGTCGCTTCGTCGAGCAGCAGGATCGGTGCATTCTTCAGAATGGCGCGCGCGATTGCGATGCGCTGACGCTGTCCGCCCGACAGCTTCACGCCGCGGTCGCCGACGATCGTGTCGAATCCGTCAGGCATCGCTTCGATGAAATCGGTACAGCGTGCCTCACGCGCCGCGGCGTGGACTTCCTCACGGCTCGCTTCCGGGCGGCCGTAGGCAATGTTCTCGTAGACCGTTCGATGAAACAGCGCGATGTCCTGCGGTACCAGCGCGATCGCGTGGCGCAGGCTGTCTTGCGTGATGGACGCGATTTCCTGCCCGTCGATCTTGATCGAGCCGGCTTGCGTTTCGTAAAAGCGCTGCAGCAGCGCGAGCACCGTCGATTTGCCGGCCCCCGATTTGCCGACGAGGCCGACCCGCTGCCCCGCCTCGATGTGCAGTTCGAAATGGTCGAGAATCGGTCGACGGCGCGGATAGGCGAACGTCACGTTTTCGAAATCGACGCGGCCGCCGCGCGGTACCAGTTCGACAGCGTCTTCCCGATCGGGCATACCGTGCGGCTCGAGCAGCGTCTTGACCGCTTCGGCGAGTCGGGCAATGTGCTGAGTCACGTCGACGAGCGCGACCGCCAGGTCGCGCGTGCCGTGCAGGATCGTGAAGCCAAGCGAGCTCACGAGCACGATGTCCCCTGATGTCGCGCGCCCTTGATTCCAGAGCCACAACGCCCAGCCCAGCAACCCGGCCGACAACAGCGCCGTGATGCCGGCATGCAGGAGCCGCAGCCGTTCGAGATAGAGCAAGCTTTGCTGGCGCGCATCCATTTCGGCCTTGACGGTATCGCCGAAGCGTCGCTGCTCGCGCAGCGTCATGCCGAACGCGCGCACAAGGGGCATATTGCCGATGACGTCCACGAGTTCGCCGTCGACGGCAGCAGCTTTCGCTGCGAACTTGTGATGCCGCGACGAGCCGCGCCCCGCGAGCTTGTACAGGACGATGGCCAGCACAGCCGAGCACAGCATCAGGCAACCGGCCATGACGGGGTTCACCGTGACGATCATGACGATGGCGCCGAGCACGGCGATGCAAGGCGGCAGCACATTCCACGCCATCGTGTTTTCAGACGTATAGACGGCGTTGGAGGTCGCGGTGATTCGGCTCGCGAGCATGCCGGGCTGACGCTCGGCGAAATAGGTGGGCGAGTGGCCCGTCAGGTACTGGAACAGATCGCGCCGCAAGTCGCCCGTGACGTGGACGAATGCATGCGCGGCTACCCAGCCGCCGATGCGCCACAACATGTTGTCCGCGGCGATGAGTCCGACGAGAATCGCGAACGCCGCCCAGAGCGGGCCGGGGTGATTCCGGCCCATGCCGAGCACATCGATCAAATGTTTGATCGCGTACTGCGACGCGAGCGCGCAGCCCACCGCCGCGAACACGCTGGTCAGCACGATCGCATGGGAGAAGGGGTGGCGCCGGATGTAACTGAGCAAGAATGCGAGAGGCCGCTCCGCATAGCTCGAAAGCTTGGCGTTGCGAGCGTTACGCTCGGCGACGGTCAAATGTTCCAATTGTGGGTCGTGCAAAGCACGGGAAGCGAGTGTCATGAAAGCATAGTCTGCGTGTGGCGTACCGGCAGCCCTCTTCGAGCAATATCGAGATAGTGCGGCACGCCGCCATTGTAAACATCCGCGGAACTTCCCCGGGGCTTCGCGAGGAGCGTTGGATACGCACAACGCCACTTGCGGCAGCGCATCGTTTCTTGGCTCATCTGAGCAAGTTCGGTGCGCGTTTTGAACGAAAGGTCGATCGAAGGCAACCGTAATTTTCGGCTACAATTGCGGGTTACGTTGGAATGCCGCGTGCGCAACCCAACATTGCGAGGTGTTTGCAGCGGGTTGGACCGTCGGCTTGGCGCTCGGTTGGCGTCGGCTTGGCGCGATGTTTGCACCGACGAAGTGCGAACGCGCGGTCCGCGGGCTGAGCCGCGACGCGTGCAACGCTTCCCGGCTACTGTAGGCGCGCTTCATCGTCTCGTGGCACGCGAAGTGTTTCCTGCTTGTAACAACGTAAAGAGTTTGAAATCTCCTTGCAGTGCAACATGAAACGGGTTCGATAATCGGCTTCGATGATTGATCCGGGTTTGCCCTAGGAAATTTCGCGAGTAGCGTCAACGGTTGCGCGAGTTCTGCGTTTACCCCTTGGCTGAATATTTATTAGGAGTTCATCACTATGCGGATCGCTCAAATCGCTCCCTTGCATGAAGCGGTTCCCCCCAAGCTCTATGGCGGGACCGAGCGCGTGGTGTCGTACCTGACCGAGGCCCTCGTCGAGCTCGGGCATGACGTGACGCTGTTCGCGAGCGGCGATTCGCAGACGTCCGCGAAGCTCGAAGCGTTCTGGCCCCAAGCTCTTCGCCTCGACCCCTCGATCCGCGACACGATGGCTCCGCACATGTTGCTGCTCGAAGAAGTGCGCCGCCGCGCCGAAGAGTTCGACGTGCTGCATTTCCACATCGACTACTACCCGTTCTCGCTGTTCTCGCGCCAGCCCGTGCCGTTTCTCACGACGTTGCATGGCCGTCTGGACCTGCCGGAACTGCAGCCGATCTTCAGTACGTTCAACGATGTGCCGGTCGTTTCCATCTCGGACAACCAGCGTATGCCGCTGCCGCAGGCCAACTGGCTCTCGACGGTCTACCATGGCCTGCCCGAGAACCTGTTGACGCCGCGCACGGACGTCGAGCCGAGCTACCTCGCGTTCCTTGGCCGCATTTCGCCGGAAAAGCGTGTCGATACGGCCATTCGGATTGCCGAGAAAGCCGGCATGAAGATCAAGATCGCCGCTAAGCTGGACAAGGCCGATCGTACTTATTACGAAGAGCAGATCAAGCCGTTGTTCGCGCTTCCGCACGTCGAGTACATCGGCGAAATTAGCGAAGCGGAGAAGGCGGAGTTCCTCGGCGGCGCCCACGCGCTGCTGTTCCCGATTGACTGGCCGGAGCCGTTTGGGCTCGTCATGATCGAAGCGATGGCCTGCGGTACCCCTGTGATCGCATTCAAGCGCGGGTCGGTGCCGGAAGTCATCGAGAACGGCGTGTCGGGCTTCGTCGTCGAAGACGAACTGTCGGCGGTTGCCGCCGTCAAGCGGCTGTCGTCGCTGCCGCGCGAAACGGTTCGGAAGGCGTTCGAAGCGCGTTTCACCTCGAAGGTCATGGCTCGCAATTACCTCGCGTCTTACGAGAACCTGGTGCACGAAAAGCGCCGCACCGTGCTGCGCGAAGTCGCTGCGGGCTAGCCGCGGGGCGGGGGCCGTTAGTCTTCGCTCGCGCCGGCCGGTGTCTACGATCACGCCCCGCGTGCCTTTCGGCACGCGGGGCGTGTCGTTTGGGGTGCACTTAGCCTTGAGTTCGTCACCATGGCGGTGCGGATTCGCCTGCGGATTTCCGGCGCGCTCGGGAACGCGGTGCATACGCGGACGGGAAAGGCGGCGCGCAAATCCCTATAATGCTGCTGCCGCGAAATCGACGGCGAGAACGACCGACTTAGGAGAGCGTTTTGACGAGAGCGACCCCCACGCGAGCAGATCCGGCACCCGGTGCCGGTACGATGTTCACGCTGCGCGCCATCGGTCTCGTTTTGCTCGCGCGCTGGCTCTATTCGATGGCGCAGATGGGCTATGGCGAATCGCTTTCGGCGATGGCGTCGTCGCCGTGGGCTTCCGTCAACGGCGTTTTCCTCTTTTTGCTGATCGTTTTGCCTGGCGCACGTCCGCGCGCCGAGCGGCCGTTTCATCCGCTGCCGCAATGGTTGCGGCAGGCGTTGCGGGCGTTCGCGTTCCTGTGTCTGCTGTTCGCCGTGTGGTCGATCGGGGCGTTCGTGTGGGCCGCCGGCGGAAGGCGGACCCTTTATGCGATCGCCGAGACGAACGGCTGGCTCGTCGCCGCGCCGGCGTTGTACGCCGCGGTCTTGTGGATTTGCCGGCCGCGGGCGCTTTGGCGCACGAACGTCGCGGCGCGGCGTTTCGCGATCGGCCGATATGCGATTTCAGTCGATACCGCGACGCGTACGGTTGTCGTTTGGGTCGAAAGCCGCAAGCTAGGCCAGTACGACGCGCGCGAACTCTCGGTCAGATGGCCCGCCGCCGCGGCGATCGAGCGGGAACGCCCGACAGCCCCCTTGCGTGCGGCCGCGGATGGCGTCCCGCCTAGCCTCGGCGGTGGGGAGCGCGCCGCCCTGCGCGGCGGCACCCGCGGGTGGGCACGGCGTTCGCATGTAGAGTTACTGTGGGACTCGCCCGCAGCCGTGGGTCACAACAGCCAAACGGTTTTTCGGGCGACCCTTGCAACGGAAGGCGATCGAAGCGCTGCCCATGCGCTCGACGCGGCGTTGCGGCAAGTTTGACCTGGGGCGTTACACCGCTCGATGGAGCATGCCTTATCGGCATGCAAGGGGTAATCGAACGGCGCTTCGCCCCCAAGGAGGAACGACCATGAGGCAAGCTCACATCGATATCGCCCGAGCGTACGATGCGCTCGGTCCGGATGGGCGCACCCGTTTTCTGGTCGACCGCATGTGGCCGCGCGGTGTCACGAAGGACACGCTGCGCATCGAGGCGTGGCTGCGCGACGTCGCGCCGAGCACTGAGCTGCGCCGCTGGTTCGGCCATGATCCGGCGCGCTGGGAAGAGTTTCAACGGCGCTATTGTGACGAACTGGATGCGAATCCGCAGGGGTGGCAGCCCCTTGCGGACGCGGCCAAACGTGGGCCCGTCACTTTACTGTTCGGCGCGCGCGATCGCGAGCACAATCAGGCGGTCGTCCTGCGCGATTATCTGATGCGAAAGCTCGCGCATCACTGAGTTACCAGTAGTAGCCCGAACCGTATCGTTCTTACCGCCGTTCTTACCCCGTATCGCCGATGTCTTCCTCTTCCTCTTCCTCCCGTGTCCGGTTGCAGTCGCTGCTCGCGCAAATCCGTGCCTGCCGCGCCTGCGAGGCACATCTGCCTCATGGCCCAAGGCCGGTGCTGCAAGTTGGGCGCTCCGCGCGCGTGCTAGTCGTCGGACAAGCACCCGGCGCGCGCGTGCACGCCTCGGGCGTGCCCTGGGACGACAAAAGCGGCGAGCGTTTGCGCGACTGGATGGGGATAGGGGCCGAATGCTTCTACGATCCCGACCGCGTGGCGCTGGTGCCGATGGGCTATTGCTACCCGGGACGCGGTACATCGGGTGACTTGCCGCCTCGGCCCGAGTGCGCCCAATTGTGGCTCGAGCGCGTACTGGCCGAGATGCCGCACATCGAACTGACCCTGCTCGTTGGGGCTTATGCGCAACGACGGTTTTTGGCAGGCGAGCGGCGCGCGAGTTTGACGGAGACCGTTGCTGCGTGGCGCGATTATGGCAACGCATACATGCCGTTGCCGCATCCGTCGCCCCGCAATCAGGGATGGTTTAAGCACCACCCTTGGTTCGACCGAGACCTGCTGCCCGTCCTCCGGGCGCGCGTGGCTGGAGCATTGTCGGGCGAGCGAATAGAGGTCACGGCCTAACAGCGACGACGCGTGCGATCGCCGATACGCCGATCCCGACTCCGTTCGCATCGTACCCCGCATCGCATTCGCCATCTCGTCAGTGGCTGTCACTTATTTGCACGTCCAGCGCCGACCAATCGGCACCGATGCGGGCGTAGGCGGCCTGCTGTTTCAACAAAGCGCGATCGCTTCGATAAGGCCGCGGCCAAGTTGGCCGCGCAGGACTATCATTGCAGCCCCGGCGCGCTTTCTTTATCTCAAAATGACTGCGTGCCTCGTTCGATATCGCGCGTAGAAAGGACACGTCTCATGACTTCCGGCGTCATCCGCATTCGCGGAGCTCGTCAGCACAATCTCAAAAATATCGATCTGGACTTGCATACGGGGGAAATGACGGTCGTCACGGGACCGTCGGGCTCGGGCAAGTCGAGCCTCGTCTTCGACACGCTGTATGCCGAAGGGCAGCGCCGCTACGTCGAGACGTTCAGTGCCTATGCGCGGCAGTTCCTCGATCGGATGGATCGCCCGCAGGTCGATCGCGTCGACGGTGTGCCGCCCGCGATCGCGATCGACCAGACCAATCCCGTGCGCAGCTCGCGATCGACGGTCGGCACGATGACCGAACTGAACGATCATTTGAAGCTTCTCTACGCGCGTGCTGCCCAGTTGTTCGACAAGGCGAGTGCCGAGCCCGTGCGCCACGACACGCCCGAGACGATCTACGCCGAACTTGCGGTCCGTACCGCCGAGCGCGATGAGCGGCTCGCTGTCACCTTCCCCGTGGAGTTGCCCGAGCGGACGAGCGCCGAGGAAATCGGCCAATGGTTGTCGGCGAGCGGCTATACGCGCGTACAAGCCGAGCGCGAAGTGACCACGCCGGCCGGCGCGCGCAAGGTGCTCGATGTCGTTGCCGATCGCTTTCGGTTGAGCAAAACCGAAAAAGCGCGTGTGGTCGAGGCGATCGAAGCCGCGCTCAAGCGCGGCGCGGGACGCGTGAACGTCTATGTGTTGCCGGACGGTGAGGGGCCCGGCGAAGCCGGACAACCCGCACCGGTGCCGCGCATCTGGCGCTTTTCGACGGGCCTGCATTGTCCCGAGAGCGATCTGCGGTACGCCGATCCGCAGCCCGGGTTGTTCTCGTTCAATTCGGCCTATGGCGCTTGCGACGTGTGCCGCGGTTTCGGCCGGGTGATCGGGGTCGATCTCGGTCTCGTGATTCCTGACGTGCGCAAGACGCTCGCGGGCGGCGCGATCAAGCCGATGCAAACACCGGCGTGGAAGGAGTGTCAAGACGACCTGATGCGCTACGCCGCGCGTGCGCGCATTCGCACGACGACGCCGTGGGCGGACCTGACCGATGCCGAACGCGAGTGGGTCATCGACGGCTCGCCCGATTGGAACGGCGAATGGCAGCGCGAATGGTACGGCGTGCGCCGCTTCTTCAACTACCTCGAATCGAAAGCCTACAAGATGCACATCCGCGTGCTCTTGTCGAAGTACCGCAGCTATACGCCTTGCGAGACGTGCGGCGGCGCGCGGCTCAAAACGGAATCGCTGCTGTGGCGTCTGGGTACGAGGGCTAACGCCGATGCCGTGCTCGCGCCCGAGGCGCGCTTCATGCCGCGTGGCGTGACATGGAGCCGCGCGCAACTCGAAGCGTTGCCCGGCCTCACGGTGCATGACGTGATGTTGATGCCGATTGCGCGGATTCGCCGCTTCTTTGACGACCTCGCGCTGCCGAGCGCGCTGCTCGACGACGCGCTTAAGCTGCTCGTCGCCGAAGTACGGACGCGGTTGCGATATTTGTGCGACGTCGGTCTCGGTTATCTGACGCTCGATCGGCAAAGCCGCACGCTCTCGGGCGGCGAAGTGCAGCGGATCAATCTGACGACCGCGCTCGGCACCTCGTTGACGAAGACGCTGTTCGTGCTCGACGAGCCCAGCATTGGCCTCCATCCGCGCGATCTCGATCGGATCGTCGAAGCGATGCGGCGGCTGCGCGATGCGGGCAATACGCTCGTCGTCGTCGAGCACGATCCCTCTGTGATGCTCGCGGCGGACCGCCTCATCGACATGGGACCGGGGCCCGGCGAGCGGGGGGGCACGATCGTCTACGACGGTGCCCCCGCTGACATCCGGTCGGCTCAGACGCTGACGGGCCAGTATCTCGGCGCGCGCTTGCGCGTGGCCGATGCGACGCAGTGGGCGCGGCGCCCTGTCGATGATAAGACGCCGCGGCTCGTTCTCGAAGGCGCGAGCGAACATAACTTGCACGACGTCACGGTTCAGATTCCGCTCGCGCGGCTCGTCTGCGTGACAGGTGTGTCCGGCTCGGGCAAGTCCACGCTGATCCAGGACGTGCTCTATCCCGCGCTCGCTCGCTTTCTCGGACGCCCCACCGAAACGCCGGGCGCGCATCGGGCGTTGCTCGGTGCGGATCGCATTGCCGATGCCGTGTTCGTCGACCAATCGCCGATCGGCAAGACGGCGCGCTCCAATCC
>Ga0068855_100011393_pt1 | contig 10738 bp, 9 predicted proteins | sample KBSCornC52_FD_66592 | JGI IMG/M metagenome (GOLD analysis project Ga0068855, IMG submission 66592) | Corn rhizosphere microbial communities from Kellogg Biological Station, Michigan, USA - KBS Corn C5-2 | ecosystem: Host-associated > Plants > Roots > Rhizosphere > Soil ... | reverse complement strand
TTTATAAATACCGATGCCTTGATGCTATCCGGGATCTTGGCGATACTTTCAACCACTTCACGGATTACGTCGGCTTTCCTGATCGGGTCGTTTCCAACTTCTTTAAGCAGGATCTGGGTTTTATACAGGATAAAGTCCTTCTTATTTTCCTCAATATGCTTTTTAAAAGCGCTTGATCCTTTCGATTGTACAAATGAATCAGGATCATGTCCATCCGGGAACAGCACTACTTTTACATTGAGGCCTTCCTCCAGGATCATATCCAAACCACGCAGTGAAGCTTTGATCCCGGCTGCGTCGCCATCATATAATATGGTGATGTTTTTGGTAAAACGGGCGATGAGCTTAATTTGCTCGGTTGTAAGCGATGTGCCTGATGAAGCCACCACGTTTTCAACCCCCGCCTGGTGTACCGAAAGCACATCGGCATAACCCTCTACCAGGTAACAGTTATCCTGCTCACGAATAGCCTTTTTAGCAAAGTAAAGCCCGTAAAGTACATTTGATTTATGGTAGATCTCCGACTCGGGCGAGTTAACATACTTGGCTACGTTCTTATCTTTTTTTAGTGTACGGCCGCCAAAACCAATTACCCTGCCGGTAAAACTATGGATCGGGAACATCACCCGTCCGCGGTACCTGTCGAACAAGGCCCCGTTATCCCGCTTTACCGACAGACCGCTTTCAACAAGAAACTGCTCTTTATAACCATTTCTGATGGCGGCGCCTGTAAAAGCTTCCCATTGATCGGGCGAGTAACCCAATTCAAACTTTTTGATGGTTTCGGCATTAAAGCCGCGTTCTTTAAAATAACTGAGACCGATGCTTTGCCCTTCCTCCGTTTCAAGCATGGCCTCGTGAAAAAACTTAGCAGCAAATGCCGATACGATCATGAGGCTTTCCCGGCGTAGCTCCTCTTCACGGTTTTCGGGAGCTTCAACAGTTTCTTCAACCTCGATGCCGTACTTTTTAGCGAGCCATTTCAAGGCCTCGGGATAACTGAACTTTTCCAGCTCCATTAAAAACGTAACAGCTGAACCACCTTTTCCTGTTGAGAAATCTTTAAAAATACCTTTTGCCGGGGATACTGTGAACGACGGGGTACGCTCGTTCGCGAAAGGCGAAAGGCCTACGTAGTTAGCCCCGCGTTTTTTTAACTGTACAAATTCCCCTATCACCTCCACAATGTCGGTGGCTTCCATAATACGGTCGATAGTGGATTTTTGGATCATGTGTTAAAATGCAAATGTAGGGAAGATAGATCGTTGCCCGTAATTCGAAAACGTTAAAATACGGTTTTGTTTGATAACGAGCGGTTTAAAATTCAATCTCCTTGAGAGGCAAGTTCACTGTTTAATACTTCAAGTAAAATCCTGAAATATATGCCCCTTTCATCACCGCGATGAAGGGGGTTAACAGGGTTAACAGAAATTCAACAATACTGACATACAAATCTTAAAATCAACTACTTAACAAAACAAGGGGTTAACATTAAGTATTGCTAAATTATTGAAAAGCTGATAAAACTATACGATAGTACTTCGATCGTTGCAACTTAAGCGGACCGATGATATTAAAATTATGATATGGTATAGGTTCATTTGTACTGCACTTAAACCCTTTCAAAACAAGGTATCAGCTTTTTGATTTCGGGGTTTCAAAAATGTCACCGCTATCCCGGCCAATACAATTATGCTGCCAACAATCTCATTAAAACCTAAACGTTCATGAAGTAAAAACGCGGCAAGCAGCCCGGCAAAAACCGTTTGGCTTAATAAAGCAATGGAAACCCTGGTTGGTTCCAGATAACGTAGCGAGTAATTGATGGTTAGCCAGCCTGCTAACTGGCAAATAAGCCCCATACCTATAAAGCAAAGCCATGCTTTTAATGAAAGATGAACAATATCGTTATGCATAGATCCATTGATTACCAGCAAAAAAATACTGGCGCTCAACATACTGTAAAACATAAAACTAAACACATCAATACCGGCCATAATATTTTTGGTGATCATGATATAGGTAGCATAAAAAAAACTGGCAAGTATAGCCAGCAGTATGCCGGCATTAAGCTCCATGTGCAAAATGTGTTCATAACCTACCAAAACAACCATACCTGCGATGGCAATGAGCGTGCCTATCCAGAATAGCCGACCTGATCCTTTTCTTAAAAACAGGAAGCTCATCAGGCCCACCCAAACCGGGGCCAGGTTGGCAATAAGGGTTGATACAGTGGCGCTGATCTTTAACAGCGAAATATTCCATACTGCAATATCAAGGGCGAAAACCATGCCCGCAGCTATGGAAATAAGCAATTGCTTTTTATCTATTTTTAGTTTTTGCCTAAATACACAAAATGGAGCAAGACAAATCCAGGCTATAAACACCCGGTAAAATGCCGATCCTATAGGTGATACCCCGGCAAGCTTTACAAATATCGGCGAAAAGGAAATACATAAAATACCAATAACAAGGCTCACTTTAGGATTCATAGGCGATAAAACAAAATGAGCGGCAAACTTACTGAAACCACGTATAATATGCCTTACTTTTAAATATCTTTATATTTCCTGTACAATTTATTAACCTGTCATCAGTAAGCAATGAAATATCCCTGTTTGATATTAGCCATAGCCGTGGCCCTGCTTTTTTCAGCCTGCAAAAAAAAGGACTGTTGTAATTTTCCGGTCATACCCGATTTTATGCTTGCGCAAAAAAACAACATCAAATGGGAGGCTAATCCTTCCGGTTCGAATATAATGGGTGATACCATTACCATATCAGCAAAAAGCACCATTGGAGGTGAAGAAGAGCAGGTAGGTTTTAAAATTGTGTTTGATGGTGTTGGGTATTATACCCTCAAAGCAAACGAAAACTATTACCACATTACAAAAAACGGCTCCCCGTTAGCCGGATACAAACCTGACCCTACCCATCTTAGTTCGGTAACTATAATTTCGTACAACCAGGCCGATAAAATACTGCAGGGATTGTTCGAATTACGTTTTCTGAAAGTAATTGATAGCCAAACCGAAAGTCATCCGGACAAGGTTACTTTTAGCGAGGGCAAGTTTAAAGCTAAGCTCAAATATTAACTTTTATATTAATTGTAACTAAGCTTAATTATCATTCGTATTAGTTGTAAATTTGTTTTATGAAAAAAGCTCTATTATTAACCGCCTCAGTATCACTTCTGTTATTTGCTGGCTGCCAAAAAAATGGCGTAGCCCCAAAACAAGACAGTGTTAGTGCAAAAAAAAGCATTACCAACCAGTCATTGAATAAAAGCAAAGACACTATTATGGTAGGCGGCGCGACGACAAACACGTTACTCCGTGACACAATCATGGTTACAAACAAGTAAGCGTCAAAAAGAAATAGCCGGGATACTTCATGTTCCCGGCTACATTTTTAGTCGCTGGTTTCCTTTCCCCCCTTTTCTCCTGATATATCTTTCCGTGTTAACATGCTAATGTTTTTTAGCTCATGTTTCAAAGTGCGCTTTCATAATTAATTGTATTTTTGCGACTCTAAAAATTATACATGATATGAGTCAGCGAACTAAGATCAAAGCATTGCTGCAAAGCCAGCAAACCGAAATTGATGTAACAGTTAAAGGATGGGTGCGTGCATTCCGTTCAAATCGTTTTATTGCTTTGAATGATGGCTCAACCAATAATAACATCCAGGTAGTTGTTGATTTTGAAAATACCGACCCGGCATTACTTAAACGCATCACCGTTGGTGCAGCACTTAGTGTTCAGGGTAAATTGATAGCATCTTTAGGTAAAGGCCAAATAGTTGAGGTTGTTGCAACTGAGATTGAGATTTTAGGCGATAGCGATCCTGAAAAATATCCTATCCAGCCTAAAAAGCATAGCCTTGAGTTTTTGAGGGAAAACGCCCACCTGCGTTTCCGTACCAGTACGTTTGGCGCTATTTTCAGGGTACGTAACAGCCTGGCATTTGCCGTACACCAGTTTTTTCAGGAACGTGGTTTTGTTTACCTGCATACCCCTGTAATTACTGCTTCAGATGCTGAAGGCGCGGGCGAAACTTTTCACGTTACCAACTTCGATTTGGATAACATCCCAAAAACAGATACCGGCGAGATTGACTTTAAACAAGACTTTTTTGGTCGTGCTACTAACTTAACGGTATCCGGTCAGCTGGAAGGTGAACTTGGTGCTATGGCCCTGAGTGATATTTATACATTCGGCCCAACTTTCCGTGCCGAAAATTCAAACACCACACGCCACCTGGCCGAGTTTTGGATGATTGAGCCGGAAGTAGCCTTTAACGATCTGGTTGACAACATGGACCTTGCCGAGGACATGCTGAAATATGTGATCAAATACGCTTTGGATAAAAATGCCGATGATATCGAGTTTTTAACCCAGCGTTTAACCGAGGAAGAAAAATCGAAACCGCAAAACGAACGCTCAGAAATGACGCTGTTGGAAAAATTGCAGTTTTGCTTAAATAACGATTTCGAGCGCCTTACCTACACCGAGGCTATCCGGATCTTACAGGAATCAACCCCGAACAAAAAGAAAAAGTTTGTTTACCCTGTTGAGGGCTGGGGTACCGATCTGCAGAGTGAGCATGAGCGTTACCTGGTTGAAAAACACTTTAAAAAACCAGTGATCCTGACCGATTATCCGAAAGAGATCAAAGCGTTTTACATGCGCCAAAACGATGACGGCAAAACTGTCCGCGCTATGGACATCCTGTTCCCGGGCATCGGCGAAATTGTAGGTGGTTCACAGCGTGAAGAACGTTTAGACAAACTTGAGCAGCGCATGAACGAAATGGGCATCCCTACCGAAGAACTTTGGTGGTATTTGGATACCCGCCGTTTCGGTTCTTGTCCGCATGCCGGCTTTGGTTTGGGTTTTGAGCGGTTGGTGCTGTTTGTTACCGGCATGGGCAACATCCGCGATGTAATCCCCTTCCCAAGGTTTCCTAAAAACGCGGAGTTTTAACCGCTGATTGTTTTTTGATTTTGATGATTACGCTGATGTAATTGTTTAAATTTATGTCATTGCGAGCGATAGCGCGGCAATCTCGTAGCAAATGCGTTGCGAATATGCCTGGCTACGAGATTGCTTCGTCGTTCCTTCTCGCAATGACATTTTTTATTTACCATATGCCTTCACAGATCTTACTCGCTACCCATATTAATGCGCCTGTTGAAAAAGTGTTTGACATTGCCCGTAACATTGATGTACATGTAGAGTCAACAAAACATACTGGCGAACGGGCTATTGCCGGGCGTACAACCGGCTTGATTGAACTCGGCGAAACTGTTACCTGGCGGGCAAAGCATTTCGGCATATGGCAAAACCTTACCTCAAAGATCACTGAAATGGAATATCCAAATTACTTTACCGATATCCAGGTTGAGGGTGCTTTCAAAAACTTTACGCATGAGCATTATTTTTATCCTATCCTTAACCAAACCATGATGCGGGATATTTTCACGTTCGAATCGCCGGGCGGAATATTGGGAGAAGCGGTAAACTTTCTGTTCCTCTCAAACTACATGACACAATTGTTGGTAAAGAGGAATAAAGTGATTAAACAGGTGGCTGAAGGTAGTTCAAACTCATGACCGAGGGTTAAAATCCCTATATTGAGCTTTCATTTATTAGGTTATTTAACATCTTACCGAAACTATGGTTTTCAACGCTGATATTCTTATGCACCCGGGATTGGGCAATTCAGGTTCACAACACTGGCAAAGTATTTGGGAAAAGCAGTTCAATTTTACCCGTATTGAACAACAGGATTGGGAAACCCCGGTTTGCAGCGATTGGATAAAAACTATAAATGATTATGTAAACCGCTATGATCCGGAAAACGTAATCTTAGTTGGTCATAGCCTGGCTTGTGCTGCCATAGCCTCGTGGGCAAAACAATATAACATTGCAATAAAGGGTGCATTACTGGTTGCACCGAGCGATACCGAAGCGGATAGCTATCCAACCGGCACAAGTGGCTTTACGCCGATGCCATTAGGCAGACTGCCATTCAAATCAATAACGGTGGTTAGTAACAATGATTTCTACGTAGGCCCGGAACGAGCCCTGTTATTTGCAAAAAGCTGGGGAAGTGAGATAGTTAATATAGGTGATGCAGGCCATATCAATGTATCAGCAGGTTATGGCGAATGGGGTAAAGGGCTCGATCTGTTAAAAAAACTGGACGAGGGATATTAAGCCGACGACGGCAGATCAGGCAATGCCGTTTACTGAAAAACTTATCACTTGTTTAGTTTTAAGATTTATCCTTACCTGAAAATAGCAGTTGCCACCGTCCATAACATTGACCAAATGCTTCTTCCAGTTTGTAGGATAGTGTATTGCGCATAAACAATTTAGATACACTTCTTTTTCTCCCTTTCCATTTATCATGGCTAATACTTGTTTATAGTATTTATCGGGGTTATATATCGCACCATATTCTTTCCTTTTATTATGATCTTCAACAGCCCTGATTAAAATGTTGTCTATTTCTACAAAATCTGCGTCAGCCAATTGTGTAGTACGATACTCTTTTCCAAACCATGAATCAATGAATTGCTGATTTACAGGCAAGACTGCGTATTTCGACATATCAACAACGTGAAGGTGCTGATACTTAAACAATGAGTTTGGTTTGCTAAGCGGGTTAACCGATTGCAGCAAAATGAATATGGATAAGATCGCAATGCGCATAGTTAGAGACTAATAAATACCAAGTTAAAGTTAATAAGTTCAGCTGAAAGCCAAAGCTATGTTTAACCACAAGCGGGAAAACCCGCGGCAGTTGCTTGTAATTTGCACATTTGAAATTTGCACATCTGCCCATCTAAAATCCCGTCAAATCAGTGTAAACATCAACCGGTAAAACATTATATCCTCCCGAGTTGTCGTATCTTTATATAGATGAAAAACCGGAAAGGATTCTTGATCGGTGAAATCAAAAAAATCGGAGTAATCAAAATATATGGAGTACAATCAATTAACGCCCGAAGAAGAAAGGGTAATATTATACAAAGGTACCGAAAGGCCGTTCACCGGCTCGTTACTGAACAATAAGGCGCAAGGTTTATACGTTTGCAAACGCTGTGATGCGCCGCTGTATCGATCGGAAGATAAGTTTGAGTCGTTTTGCGGCTGGCCGAGTTTTGACGATGAGATTGAAGGAGCTGTTCGCCGCGAAGTAGACGCTGATGGCCGCAGGGTAGAGATCCTGTGTGCAAATTGCGGCGCTCACCTGGGCCACGTGTTTGAGGGCGAGTACATGACCGCTAAAAACACCCGCCATTGTGTAAATTCAGTATCGATGAAATTTGTTCCGGTTGAGGACGCAAAATAATTCGTAAAACTTTCAGGAATACGCCCGTTGGTTCATGATTAACGGGCGTAATTGTTTTCCACATACCGACCTGCAGAGACCTTTTAATTTCGCATTTAAATATTGATACCTGCTGCAAGCAAAAGCATTTCATTATTGGCAATAATTGTCGGTGTTAAGTCAAGTAATTTATAATGTTAAATTATCGTAATCCGCAAGTATAAAGGCCTCCAATTTTCAATCAAATTTTTAATCGGCTGTTTTCAAGTCCATTAATTTTTCATCAATATAACAAGTGCCAATAAAGTGTGGATAACTCGGGGGTTTGTGAAAAACTATCATTCACAACTACACAACTCAAACATTAACTTTGCTCAGCAAGGTAATAAAAAAAGGCATTCAGCCGGCAGCCAGAAGCATTCGTTAACTTCTAATTAAATAACTGACTGTCAGAAAGTTACACAATACAGTTGCTAAGGAATAAATCCGAAGGCATCAAAATTTAAAGCTTTATTGAAAAGTAGGGCTTGCTTTCGTGTCTGAATACCTGATTGAAGAAAGAAACTAATAAAGTAGACACCAATGAGTTTGGAAAACGAATTATTACTACGGGAAAACAAGGACCGGTTTGTTATCCTTCCCATCAAGTATCCCGCAATTTGGGAGATGTATAAAAAAGCGGAAGCCAGCTTCTGGACCGCCGAGGAAATCGACCTGTCGGACGATATCAAACATTGGGAAAGTCTTAATTCGGGCGAGAAACATTTTATCTCGCATGTACTCGCTTTTTTTGCCGCAAGCGATGGTATCGTGAACGAGAACCTGGCGGTAAACTTCATGAGCGAAGTACAATTGCCCGAAGCACGCTGCTTTTACGGTTTCCAGATCATGATGGAAAACATCCACTCTGAAACCTATGCCCTGCTGATAGACACCTACGTAAAAGATCCCGCCGAGAAAGATCGCCTTTTCCATGCTATTGAAACCGTACCATGTGTTGGTAAGAAAGCTGAGTGGGCATTGAAATGGATCAACAACGGCAACTTTGCCGAGCGTTTGGTTGCATTCGCGGCGGTTGAAGGGATCTTCTTTTCAGGAAGCTTTTGCTCCATATTTTGGCTTAAAAAACGCGGCCTGATGCCGGGTTTAACTTTCAGCAATGAGCTGATCTCGCGCGATGAAGGTTCACACTGCGAATTTGCATGCTTATTATATGGCATGCTTGAAAACAAACTACCGCAGGAACAGGTTACCAAGATCATTACCGATGCGGTGGAGATAGAAAAAGAATTTATAACCGAGGCGTTACCGGTTAACCTGATAGGAATGAATGCCAAGCTAATGAGCCAGTACATTGAGTTTGTGGCCGACAGGTGGCTAAGCGAACTGGGTTACGATAAATTCTATAACGCAACCAATCCGTTCGATTTCATGGAAATGATCTCGTTACAGGGCAAAACCAACTTTTTTGAAAAGCGTGTAGGCGATTATCAAAAAAGTGGTGTACTGAATGCGTCGGCCGAAAGCAAAAGCTTTTCGCTTGATGATGATTTCTAATTGAAGAGGTTAGAGATTGGTGATTAGAGGTTAGGTAGTCTCAGGCCAATCAATCCCAAAATCAAGAAAAATCAAGGTTCAGAAAATAATCAAATCACAATAATATTAACTAAAAAAGCTTCGCTTTTAACGGGGCAAAAGGAGGGGCAAAATGTTCGTAGTAAAAAGAGACGGAAGAAGAGAATCCGTAAAATTTGACAAGATCACCGCACGTATTGAAAAACTGTGCTATGGGTTTCAATTAGTTGACCCCATTGATGTGGCTAAAAAGGTAATTGAAGGTTTATTTGATGGCGTAACCACCTCCGAGCTGGATAACCTGGCTGCCGAAACCGCCGCTTCATTAACCACCAAGCACCCTGATTATGCTTTGCTGGCTTCGCGTATCGCGGTATCAAACCTGCACAAAAACACCATTAAGTCGTTTTCAGAAACCATGCGCCTCCTGCATGAGTATGTTGACAAGAAAACAGGTAAAGATGCCTCGCTTATCGCTGACGACGTTTATGAAGTGATTAAAGAAAACGCGGAACTGCTTGACAGCACCATCATTTATGACCGCGACTTTGGCTTTGATTATTTCGGTTTCAAAACCCTGGAGAAATCATACCTGCTAAAAATCGACGGTAAAATTGCCGAGCGCCCTCAACACCTGTTTATGCGTGTATCGGTAGGGATCCACAAAGATGATATTGAAAGCGCCATCAAAACCTACCATTTAATGAGCGAGCGTTGGTTTACACATGCTACGCCAACTTTGTTTAATGCAGGTACACCAAAACCTCAAATGTCATCATGTTTCCTGTTAACCATGAAAGATGACAGCATTGAGGGTATCTATGATACATTAAAACAAACTGCCAAAATTTCACAAAGTGCAGGTGGTATTGGTTTAAGCATCCACAATGTAAGGGCTACAGGCTCGTACATTAGCGGTACTAACGGTACCAGCAATGGTATTATCCCAATGCTGCGTGTATTTAATGATACCGCACGTTACGTAGATCAGGGCGGTGGTAAACGTAAAGGCGCTTTCGCTGTGTACTTAGAGCCATGGCATGCTGATATTTTTGAATTTTTGGACCTGCGTAAAAACCACGGTAAAGAAGAAATGCGTGCCCGCGATTTGTTCTATGCCCTTTGGGTATCTGACCTGTTCATGCAACGCGTTGAAGCCAATGAGGATTGGAGCTTATTTTGCCCGCACGAAGCACCGGGCTTAGCCGATTGCTGGGGCAAAGAATTTGAAGAGCTGTACGTTAAATACGAAAAAGAAGGCCGTCAGCGTCGTACAGTAAAAGCACAGGAACTTTGGTTTGCAGTGCTTGATGCACAGGTTGAAACCGGTACGCCATACTTATTATATAAAGATGCTGCCAACGGTAAATCAAACCAGCAAAACCTGGGTACCATTAAAAGCTCAAACCTTTGTACCGAGATCATCGAGTATACCGATGCAAACGAAGTAGCTGTTTGTAACCTGGCTTCATTAGCATTACCACGTTACATCAACAATGGTGCTTTTGATCATGATAAACTGTACGAAGTAACTTACCAGGCAACTATCAACCTTAACAGGATCATTGATGGCAACTACTACCCGGTTAAAGAAGCTGAATACTCAAACCTGCGTCACCGTCCTATTGGTTTAGGTGTACAGGGCTTGGCTGATACTTTCATTCAACTGCGTATGCCGTTTGAAAGTGATGAAGCTAAAAAACTAAACATCGAGATCTTCGAAACCATCTACTTTGCAGCAATGACAGCTTCAAAAGATATGGCTATAAAAGATGGCGCTTATGAAACATTCAAAGGCTCACCATTGTCACAAGGTAAATTC
>Ga0068855_100011392_pt1 | contig 10739 bp, 11 predicted proteins | sample KBSCornC52_FD_66592 | JGI IMG/M metagenome (GOLD analysis project Ga0068855, IMG submission 66592) | Corn rhizosphere microbial communities from Kellogg Biological Station, Michigan, USA - KBS Corn C5-2 | ecosystem: Host-associated > Plants > Roots > Rhizosphere > Soil ... | reverse complement strand
CTCGCCATGGCCAAAGCGCTTTTTATAGCGCCAGCCGGGAAGGTCGTCCTGTTGTCCGACGGAAGGGTTCTCGCGCAGTCAGGCAGTGGAGTCCAAGCTTTTGACAGTACCGATGCATTTCGTTCGAGCGTCAACGACGCTGTGAGCGTTTGGTACGAGGTCAAAGATGCGCCGATGCGGGCGCACTTTGCGCGAATTTTCGGCTCTGAGATCGTTCCGGTCGCGTGATCGTGTTTGGTAAAATTGATGCATTTTGTTGAAAAGCACTACGCTGAACTTGTAGCAAACCAACTTAAATCGTGCCTCCTTGAGGCATGGACAGAAGTCGCTCAGGGCTCGAATTCGTTTGCGGCAATTCCAACGCGGTTTCGTGATGGAATTGTAGCGCATGTTCGGCAGGGAACACCCATTCCCGGCGATTGTCTCGATTGGGTCGAGGAATTCGCCAGGCGCGAGGTGCAGGCGCAACTCGAGGCTCACTGGGGAAGGGAAGCAAAGATCGCGCTCGATGAGCAGGCGGGTCAGGCGCGCCTGCTCCGAGATTCACAAGTGAGAACTGAGCAGCGAAACGACAGAATTGCCGCGATTATTGGATGGCTGACATTGCCCCGCGCGCTCGGGTTGGCCGGGTGCTCGCTTTGCTTGTTCCTGGCCTTTCGACTGTTTCCCGTGGTCATGATCTCGGACGGTCCCAAAGGCGCGTCAGTCCAGATAATGCCGACTGAAGCTCCGCGAATGGCGACGGGAGCCAAGCGCGCCGAGCGAGAACCGCAAGGGCCGGTAAACTCCGCACCTGCTGTCGAGCCTGCTTCTCCAACTCTCATGCAATCAAGCTCCGGCACTGAGTCACAGGCGTCGATACCTTTGGGTGCCTCTGAGCGCGACCGCGCGCCTTCGTCTGGCAGTCAAATTATCGGCGATCTCGGGCAATCGAGGTCTGAAAACGTCACCCCCCAATATCGCGCAGGCACCGCGGCGCCGGGTACCGCTGACCCACCGCAAATCGGAGATTGGAAGATCGGCAGGTTGCCGAACTCGAAACCGTTCGCGGTCGTGGCAGGAATGACAGAAGCGTCCTTGTCCTCGGGGGACATCACTCAATTGCGGCTCGAGTGCTCCGACAATGGACGACTGGAATACTTGGTGATTCCAAAAGAAGTCGCTCAGATCCGATACCTTGCTATAGACGATCCTGCCGATAATCCTCGATACGACCCAGTCCTGCGACAGTCCAATGGACGGGTGTCGGGTGCGGCGGCGGAGAAGATCACAAAGGCATTTCTGGACGGCGTGGCCGGAGCCAAGAGAGCGCGATTCGATGGCGCCGTAGTCGTCGGCCTCATATTGAACGACCCAAACCGGGGGGGGACGCAGTTCTCCGCAAGGGGCTTCGGAGAAACGCACAAATATCTGCTCGATGAATGCGCACGTATTGAGCTGGCGAGCCGCTCAAATGCGCCGATCGCGACGTCGCCGCCCGTGATGTCAGCCGCCACGGACGAAAGCATAACCGGGACACCAACCGTGATTACCACCGCGGCGCTGGCAATCAATGGGCAGAATTTCACATTGCAAGGCGTTGAAGGCGTCAGCGGCGCGCAAGCCGATAAGTTCCGTACGTTCCTGCGCGAGCAGGGGGGGAGCATCTCGTGCCAACGTGCAGCGGATGCCAGTTATCGCTGCCGGACAGCGACGAACGTCGATCTATCCGCGGCCGTTCTCATGAACGGCGCTGGGCGCGCGCTCGCCGATGCGCCGCCGGAGTTGAGGAAGGCCGAGAAGTCCGCGCGTGACAGGAAAGCTGGCGTCTGGGGCAGCAGCCCGTAATCACAAATCTAATCTGAAACCGGGGGGACCATGTCTAACATTAGTAAGTGCCTGCTCGCAGCCGGGACGTGTTTGTATCTCGCCGGCTGCGCGGGGCCTGGCGCGATGACGAACAATCAGGCGGTCGGCACCGGAGTCGGTGCGACGGGAGGCGCGGTCGCCGGCGCCCTGATTGCGCGCAGCGCCGGAGTCAACCCGCTAGTCGGGGCAGTCATTGGCGCCGCGGCGGGCGGCATCATCGGACACGCTATCGGAACCGCGCTGGACGACTATGAGCGTCAGAAAATGGCCGAGGCTTCAAAATATGCCGCCGCTTACGCCCCGACCGGTGAGAAAGTTGCATGGTCGGGTTCGCGTGAAATGCCAGCGCCGGCACCCCCGGTCCGTAAGAAAAAAGCCTCGAGTCGCGCGCCGACCGCTGTCAATGCGCCGCCCCCGGCGCCGCCACCAAACAGCCCGGACGTCGCCTCCGGGTGGATCGTTCCGACGAGTGAGGTTTATCAGGCAAACGACGGGCGGAGTTGTCGCGACCTGCAACAGGTTGCCGTCAAGAGTGGAAAGACCTACGAGCAAAAAGTCACGGCCTGCCAGACGGCAAGTGGCTGGGTGATCCCGAGTGGATGATCCGCCGCGGATTTCGTCGTGTTGCTGGCGCGTCGTGCGGCTCGATCAACCAAACCGTCGCAGCCGCGACGCGCGGTAGCGAGCGTATCCCGCCGCCGCAAAAGTGCACGTTCGAATCTCGGATTTACCGCAGGCCGCCCCAGCGGGCGTCGAACGAGCCGACAGGCATGGCGGGCTGCGCGCCGGCAATGGTTGCCGTCGAATAGGCGGTGCGGACGTCGCTTTCCGCGGGCTTGGCCGGCTGGGCAGCAGCGGTGTGGCTGCGCTGGGGCGCGAGCGCCTTGGCGACTTCCTTCGGATCGGCGGTCGTCACGCGCTTTGGCCGGGCGGCAAGCTCGGTGTTCGTGCCCCGCAGCGCGAGCGCGTTCGTCGCTGGCCGCGCGGCAACATGCTTCGGCGCGGGCTCGGGCGTCGGCACCGAGGCCAGCGCGATCGGCTGCTGGCTCTCCTCAGGCTGTGTCTGCTCGGGCTGAACCTGCGCGCGCGGAATGGTCGTGCCCGGCGGGTTCGGCACCTTCGGCAGCGCCCCCGGCGCCACCGCGATCTGTACCAGCTGGCCCTTGGAGTCGTACTGCGTCTGCGTCTCGAGCTTGTCGGCGAACACCGGGTTCATGCCGCCGTCGCCGACATGGGCCGCCACGACCTGCACGCCTTCGCCGATGTAGTTCGCCATCTTGGTCTGTTCGTCGCGGCGATGATCGAGCACGGCGTCGGCGATCTGCGGATCGAGCTTGTGCACCGGGCAGGCGGCGCGCGCGTTGCGCGGCGCCAGCGGCTGGCCGTCCTTGTCGACCTGATCGAACTGGTAGCGCTGCTCGCACACCGCGACCTGCGGCGGCTGCTTGGTGGCTTCGAAATTGTCGTAGCCTTCCTTCAGCATCTTCCAGAACGCGAAGTTCGGATTATTGCGATGCTTGGCCATGTTCAGCGCGGTCATGCGGAACGGGAAGGCGTCGAACTGGAACGACTTCTGGCCGCCGAAGAAGGACTCGCGCGCCAGCGCGTAGATTTCCTGGATCTGCTCGTCGGTCATCGCGTAGCAGCCGCGCGACGAGCAGTCGCCGTGCACCATCAGCTCCGAGCCGGTGTAGTTGTGCGCGCGGTCATAGGCGTTCGGGAAGCCGGTGTTGAAGGCGAGATAGTAATTGGAGTTCGGGTTCATCAGCCCGGGCGTGATGGCGTAGAAGCCTTCCGGCGCCTGACGGTCGCCTTCCTTCTTCTTGGGCCCGAGATCGCCCGACCATTTGCAGATTGGGTAGGTCTTCAGCAGCGCGTACTGGCCGTCGCGCGTCTGCTTCCAGACCTCGAGCTCCGACTCTTCCTTGAACACGCGGACAAGGATCGGCGACTGCTTGTCCATGTTCTTTTCGGAGATGAGCGCAATGGTGCGCTCGGACAGCGGCGCCATGGCGCGGCCGTTCGGGGCGATATCGCTCGGATTGCAGGCGGACAGCGCCACAGCGGCTGTGATCGCCGCAGTTGCCAGCAGCGCGCGCGTGAAAGACCGTCTCAAACGCGGTACTCCCCCAAGGGGCGGGCCCTCTTCAACAATCGTTAGCCATAAGATGTGGCCGGGGCAAGGCGGAACTCAGCCGCGGTGGGCTACCGCTAACCCTATGGTAAATCGTGCGTAAAACGGCTTTCGGGCCGGGGTCAGAGTTCCAGCCGGTCATGCTCAGACGCCGGTGCGCGCCATGGCGCGGCCCATGTCGAGGAATTTCTCGCGCCGCTGCTTGCGGATGGCAGCCGCGTCGAGCCCTTTGAGCTCGTTGAGGGCGTTGGCGATGGCATCGCCGGTGGCCGAAATCGCCGCGGTCGCGTCGCGGTGGGCGCCACCCGTCGGTTCCGCGATGATGGTGTCGATTACCCCGAACCGCACCATGTCCTGAGCGGTGATCTTCATGTTGGTCGCGGCATCCTGCGCCTTGGTCGTGTCGCGCCACAGGATCGACGCGGCGCCTTCCGGCGAGATGACGCTGTAAATGGCGTGTTCGAGCATGAGCACGCGGTTCGCCGTGGCGAGCGCAATCGCCCCGCCCGAGCCGCCTTCGCCGAGGATGACGGCGACGTTGGGCACGCCGAGCCCGAGGCAGACGTCGGTCGAGCGGGCAATTGCTTCGGCCTGGCCACGCTCTTCTGCGCCAATTCCGGGATAGGCGCCGGCCGTATCGACCAATGAAATCAATGGGATATTGAAGCGCTCGGCCATTTCCATGAGGCGCACGGCCTTGCGGTAGCCCTCGGGCCGCGCCATGCCGAAATTGTGCTTGAGCCGGCTCTCGGTGTCGGAGCCCTTTTCGTGGCCGAGCAGACAGACACTTTCGCCCTTGAAGCGGCCGAAGCCGCCGACGATGGCCTCGTCCTCGCCGAACTTGCGGTCGCCGGCGAGCGGCGTGAAATCGGTGATCAGCCCCTGCACATAGTCGAGACAATGCGGTCGCTGCGGATGGCGCGCGACCTGCGTCTTCTGCCACGGCGTGAGGTTCTCGTAGATTTCCTTCAGCGCCGCGGCGGCCTTGGCCTCGAGGCGCATGACGTCGTCGTCGATGGCGACGGCATTGTTGCCTTCGCCCATCGCGCGCAATTCCTCGACCTTGGCCTCGAGTTCGGCCACGGGCTTTTCGAAGTCGAGATAGCTGCGGAGATTTCCACTGAGCATGGGCTGAACTGACGTGTCTCTCTGAACTAGTCAACCAATCGGGTTAATTTGGCTCTACCGGCTAGCTATGGCCGGCGCCGCCTTGCCCCAAGGGGTGCAGGTCGCGGACCAGGGTCTTGAGCCGTTCCTCGAGGACATGCGTGTAGATTTGTGTCGTAGAAATGTCCGCGTGTCCGAGCAGCGTCTGGACGATTCGCAGGTCCGCACCGTTGTGGAGCAGGTGGCTGGCGAAGGCGTGGCGCAGTACATGTGGCGACAGTCGCGCCGGAGCGATGCCGCAGCCAGCCCCTAAGGCCTTCAATTCCCGGGCAAAATGCTGGCGGGTGATATGGCCCTGTTCGCCAAATGACGGGAACAGCCATTTCGGCTTGTCTTCGCGGGCAGCCTCGACAGCCGCAAGATACCCGGCCATTGCCGTCTTGGCGGCTTGGTTAAGCGGTACCAGCCGTTCCTTGCCGCCCTTGCCCCGCACCACGAGCATACGCTGGTCGCGCCGCGCCGCTGTCGCCGGCAGTGCCACCAGTTCGGAGACGCGCAGGCCCGTGGCGTAGACGACTTCGAGCAGGCTCAGGAGCCGCATCGCGCGCAGTCGCGCCGCCGGCGTCTGGGTCGCGTCATCGGCCTGGCGCTGCGCTTCCTTCAAGAGCGCATCGACCTCCGCGACCGAGAGCACTTTCGGAAGCGTGCGTCCGCGCTTGGGCCCTTCCAACACCGCGGCCGGATCGTCACTTCGCTTTCCTTCGGCGTAAAGGAAGCGATAGAGCTGCCGCACCGCGGACAGCCTCCGCGCCAGCGACGCCGGCTTGAAACCGCGGTCGTTCAGGTCGGCCAAAAAGCCGCGCAGGTCGTCGGTCTCGGCGCCGCCAATGTCCTTGCCCCGCGACCGCAGATGCGACGACAGGTCCTCCAGGTCGGTCCGGTAGGCGGACAGCGTGTTCGTGCTCGCGCCGCGCTCAGCCGCCAGCATGTCGAGGAAGAGTTCGATCGACGTCGCGTCGGTTGCGCGGCGGGCCATCGGCCGCCCCTAGTGCTGCTTGACGAACTTGTCCGCCGGAATCGTCACGATGATCTCGCGCGGATGATATTTGACGAAGGTCGCCAGCGAAAAGATCGCGCCATAGGCGATCCCGCCGATCAGGCCGAGGAACATGAGGAATCGGAACAGGCTCGGCATGGGCGAAGGCGTCCAACAAGGCGGCGTGAGACAGCTATAACCCGCGGGCAGGCTTGCGACCAAGCCGCGGGGCGGACGGCCTCGCGGCGGGCCCGATTGCTGGTATATGGAGCCTGTGACGACGATTTGGAACGACGGAATGGTTAACGGCGCCGTGCCAAAGCAGGCGGAGGAGAGCCCGGAAGCGCGCATCCTGCGCGCGCTGGGCCGCCGATCCGTCGTGCTCGTCGGCATGATGGGGGCCGGCAAGTCGTCGATCGGCCGCCGCCTCGCCGCGCGGCTGACCATTCCCTTCGTCGATGCCGACACCGAGATCGAAAGCGCCGCCGGCATGACCATCCCCGAGATCTTCGCCAAGCACGGAGAGCCCTACTTCCGCGCCGGCGAGGCGCGTGTCATTGCACGGCTTTTGGAGCAGGGGCCACAGGTGCTGGCGACCGGCGGCGGCGCGGTCATGGATGCGCACACGCGCACCTTGATCCGTGGCAAGGGCCTGTCGGTGTGGCTCAAGGCCGACATCGAGGTGCTGCTCAAGCGCACCAAGCGGCGCGGCGACCGGCCGCTCGCCGACCGCATCAAGGAACTGATGCCGGCGCGCGAGCCGCTTTACGCGCAGTCCGACATCACCGTGCAGTCGCGCGACGAGCCGCACGACATCATCGTCGATGAGATCATCGCCGCGATGCCCGCGCACCTGGCAGCGCTAGAGGAGAACGCGTCATGACCGCGCCGCTCAAGTCGCGCGAGCCGATCACCGTGCCGGTCGCGCTCGGCAAGCGCGCCTACGACATCGTCATCGGCCGCGGCGTGCTCGCGTCTCTCGGCGCCGCGATCGGGAAGCTGCGCCCCGGTGCGCGCACGGTCATCGTCTGCGACGAGAACGTCGCCTCGCATCATCTCGCTGCGGCGGAGGCGGCGCTCGGTGAGGCCGGCGTCGGCGCCTCGCGCATCCTCGTCGCGCCGGGCGAGGGCTCGAAGAAGATGGCGACGTTCGAGCGCGTGTGCGAGGAGATCATCGCCGCCCGCATCGAACGCGGCGATCTCGCCGTGGCCCTCGGCGGCGGCGTTATCGGCGATCTCGCCGGCTTTGCCGCATCGTGCGTACGCCGCGGCATCGATTTCGTGCAGGTGCCGACCTCCTTGCTGGCGCAGGTCGACTCGTCGGTCGGCGGCAAGACCGGCATCAATTCGCGCCACGGCAAAAATCTGATCGGCGCTTTCCACCAGCCGATCCTTGTGATCGCGGACACGGCGCTGCTCGATACGCTGCCGCCGCGTGAATTCCGAGCCGGCTATGCCGAGGTCGCCAAATACGGGCTCCTCGGCGATGCCGCCTTCTTCGCCTGGCTCGAAGCGAACTGGCAGGACGTGTTTGCCGGCGGGCCCGCCCGCGAGCACGCCATCGCCGTGTGCTGCCGCGCCAAGGCGGGCATCGTGGCGCGTGACGAGCGCGAGACAGGTGAGCGTGCGCTGCTCAATCTCGGGCATACTTTCGGTCATGCGCTGGAGGCCGCCTTCGGCTTCTCGCAGCGCCTGCTGCACGGCGAAGCGGTCGCACTCGGCATGGTGATGGCCTTCAATTTCTCGGCGCGCAAAGGCCTGTGCAGCGGCGCCGACGCCGCGCGCGCCAAAACGCATCTTGCGGCGGCCGGGTTGCCCACCCATGTCAAGGAAGTGGCCAATGATATCCCGAATGTCGATGTCTTGATGGATCTGATCGCACAGGACAAGAAAGTGAAGCGCGGCGCGCTCACCTTCATTCTCGTGCGCGGCATCGGCCAGGCCTTCGTCGAGAACAAGGTCGATCCTGCCGAAGTGCGCGCGTTTCTGACCGGCGCCATCGCCTGACATCATGACCGCTGCTGACTGGCTCTCGCTCGCTGTCGTCCTCGTCTGCCTCATGTGCTCGGCCTTCTTCGCCGGCAGCGAGACGGCGCTGACGGCGTCGTCGCGCGCCAGCATGGCGCGGCTGGAGAAGCAGGGGAATAAGCGCGCCGGGATCGTCAACCGCCTATTGCAAAGTCGCGAGCGCCTGATCGGCGGGCTGATGCTCGGCAATAACCTCGTCAATATCGCCGCCTCGGCGCTGACGACGGGGATCCTGCTCGTATGGTTCGGCCAGGCCGGCGTCCTCTACGCCACGGTCGCGATGACGGTTCTGATCGTGGTGTTCTCCGAGATTCTGCCAAAGACGGCGGCCTTCAACGCGCCGGACCGCATTGCGCTGATCGTTGCGCGCCCGATGTCGATTATCATCCGCGTTCTCGGCCCGGTGCTGATGGGCATCGAGGCGTTGGTGCGCTGGCTCCTCAAGCTGTTCGGCATGACCGTCGGCGAGGATCAGGCGGTTCTGTCCGCGCACGAGGAGTTACGCGGCGCGATCGACCTGTTTCACCGTGAAGGCGACGTTGAGAGAGCCGACCGCGACATGTTCGGCGGCGTGCTCGACCTGCGCGAGCTCGCGGTCTCCGACGTGATGATCCACCGCACCAACATGATCACGCTCGACGCCGACGACAAGGCGGAAAATCTGATCAACGCCGTGATCGCGTCGCCTGTGACGCGGCTGCCGTTGTGGCGCGGCAATCCCGAGAACATCGTCGGCGTGCTGCATGTGAAGGATCTCTTGCGCGCGCTGCACGCAGTCGATGGCGAGGCGTCGAAGGTCGATATCGGCGCGTTGCTGACGGCGCCCTGGTTCGTGCCGGATACGCGTTCGGTGTCGGAGCAGCTCAAGGCGTTCCGGCGGCGCAAGACGCCGTTCGCGCTCGTCGTCGACGAATACGGCGAGGTCGAAGGTCTCGTCACGCTCGAGGACATTCTCGAGGAGATCGTCGGCGATATCACCGATGAGCATGACGTCACGATGCCCGGCGTGCGCCGGCAGCCTGACGGTTCGGTCAACGTCGACGGCGCCGTGCCGATCCGCGATTTGAACCGTGTCATGGACTGGAATCTGCCGGACGAGGAGGCGACCACCATCGCCGGCCTCGTCATCCACGAAGCACGCTCAATCCCGGAAGTCGGCCAGAGCTTCACCTTCCACGGTTTCCGCTTCAGGGTGCTGCGCAAGGCACGGAACCGCATCACCGCGCTGCGCATCCAGCCGCTGCCGAAGCCGGCGGAGTAGTTGCCGTCACCCTGAGGTGGCCGCGTAGCGGCCCTCGAAGGGTGACGGCGCCGCATCCTTCGAGGCTCGCTCGCTTTGCTCGCTCGCACCTCAGGATGACGGCGCGTCAGGCGCCTTCGCCCGGCGCGGCCGCGTGGATGGCGAGTGCGTGGACACCGGCTGCCAGTTCCGCCGCGAGAAGACCGTTGACCATGCGGTGGCGCTCGATCCGGCTCTTTCCTTTAAAGGCCTCCGACACAATATAGACCCTGAAATGGGTCTGGCCGCCGGGGCGGTGCCCGGCATGGCCTTCGTGGCGGTGGGATTCGTCCTCCACCCTCAGGCTCTGAGGCGCGAAGGCATCGGCAAGCTTCTGCGAAATGATGTCGGCGGTGCGCATGCCGTTCGGGTTAGGCAACGGCGGCGTTCCGGTCAATGTTTGCTTTGCGGCGGAATCGCGCCGGGGCGCGATCTGTCAAGTCTTGAAGGTGTCGCCGCCGCGGGCGCATAGTATTCGGTCATGAAATTCGACTCGCCTCTTTTCGATCGTATCCGCGTCAAGCCGACTGCCGACCGCCGTCCGAAAACGGGCGGTCCCGGCTGCGACTGGCATGGCTGCAAGGAAAAGGGCACGCATCGGGCGCCCAAGGGCCGCGACCATGAGAACGAGTACTGGCGTTTCTGTCTCGCCCATGTGCGCGAGTACAACCAGTCCTACAATTTCTTCAAAGGGATGAACGACGCTGCGGTGATGGCCTACCAGAAGGACGCGCTCACCGGGCATCGTCCGACCTGGAAGATGGGCACCGGCAACAGCCAGATGCGCCCTGACGCACACGCCTTCGGCACACATGGCGATCCATTCGGCCTGTTTTCCGAAGGGCTGAAGGCCGAGCAGCAGCAGCGCGCCGAGGCCGCCCGCCCTGTGCGCAATGCCGAGCGCAAGGCGCTCGATACGCTCGGGCTGGATGGATCGGCCACCCCTGTCCAGGTCAAGGCGCGGTTCAAGGAACTGGTGAAGCGGCACCACCCGGATGCCAATGGCGGCGACCGCTCGACCGAAGACCGCCTGATCGAGATCATTCAGTCCTATAACTATCTGAAATCAGTGGGTTTTAGCTGACATCAGGCGCGGAAAGGCGTGCGCCGGCAGGACCGAAACGTCTTCCGCGGCAGCCTTCCAATCCCTATCTTTCGCCGATTGCAGGAGCGGTATGCGCGGCGCCTGCCGGGTTTTGCCGGCCCCGCCTGTCTGCTAGGTTGCGCGGCATCAGCCGGACCGTGATGTCGGACCGTATCAGGGGCTTCGGGAGCGCGAAGCCCACGGAGGATCAATGACTGCCGCA
>Ga0068855_100011390_pt1 | contig 10739 bp, 7 predicted proteins | sample KBSCornC52_FD_66592 | JGI IMG/M metagenome (GOLD analysis project Ga0068855, IMG submission 66592) | Corn rhizosphere microbial communities from Kellogg Biological Station, Michigan, USA - KBS Corn C5-2 | ecosystem: Host-associated > Plants > Roots > Rhizosphere > Soil ... | reverse complement strand
CGATGTTGATGCCCCCGGCCAGCGCGAGATCGCATTGCCAGCTCATCAGCGCGTACCAGGCTTGCGCCACGGCGACCAGCGAAGTCGAGCAGGCCGTGTGGATCGAGAGCGCGGGCCCGTGCAGGTCCAGGCGATGCGCGACACGCGTCGCGGCGTAATCCTTTTCATTCGCCAGCATCGCGGCGAATTCGCCGGCGGCGCGCAGCAGATCCTGACGCGCTTCCACGCGTTTGCGATAGGTGTTGTTCGAGGTGCCCGCGTACACGCCGATGGAACCTGCGAACCGCGCCGGATCCACGCCGGCGTGCTCCAGCGCGTTCCAGCACAGCTCGAGCAAGACCCGTTGCTGCGGATCCATCAGCAGCGCCTCGGCCGGAGAAATTCCGAAGAAGGCGGCGTCAAAGCGCTCGGCGTCGGCCATGACGCCGCGCGCAGCGACATAGCGCGGATGCGCGCGCAGGTCGGCGGGTATCGAGGGATCCAGTTGTTCCGGCGCGAAGCGGCTGATGCATTCGCGGCCTTCGATCAGGTTGCTCCAGAGCTCCTCGACCGAGCGCGCCCCCGGGAATCGCCCGGCCATGCCGACGATCGCCACGCCTTCGCCGAGATGATTTGCGCTCATGTTCCACCCTCCCTGTTGGCACTGCGCTGTGCAAGCCGCGCCAGCGCTGCACGTTGGCCCGCTCCTGAAGCCTGCGCACCGCGCATGCGCGCGGCGTGTTCGGCCGCGGCATCCGGTGCCGAGGCCAGCCAGGCCGCCTGCGCGGCGACGCTGGGATGTTCGTAGAGATGCGCGGCGTTCACCGCGTCGAAGCCGCGGCGGCGCAGCTCGGTGAGCGCGCGGATCACGGTCAGCGAGCGAGCACCTTCCTCGAACAGGTTGGCGTTCACGTCCAGATCCTTGCGCTCGAGCAGTTGCGCCCACAGCGCACGCAGTTGTTCGCGCAGCGGCGCCTGCTCGGGCCACGCAATCGGCACTTCGTCGCCTGCGCGCGCCAGCGTGCGACGATCGAGCTTGCCGCTCGCGGTATGCGGCAAGGCGGCGTGCAGGATGAAATCCTGCGGGATCATCCAGGCCGGCAGTTGCGTGCGGCAATGCAGGAGCCATTGCGCGCGCAGGTTGGCTTCATCGCCACTGCCGGCACGAGGCACCACGTGCGCGACGAGCCGCCGGCCCTGCGCGCCTTCGCTCAGCACCACCGCGGTTTGCGTCACCGCCGGATGACGCACCAGCACGCTCTCGATCTCGGCCGGCTCGATGCGATAGCCATCCAGCTTGATCTGCTCGTCGAGGCGGCCGAGATATTCCAGCACGCCATCGGCGCGCTCGCGCACCCGATCGCCGCTGCGATACCAGCGCGCGCCCTGGCGCTGGATGAAGCGCTCGGCCGTCAGGCGGTCGCGGTGCAGATAGCCGACCGCGAGACAATCGCCACCCAGCAGCAACTCACCTTCCTCACCGCGCGTGACAGGCGCGAGCTTGGCATCCACCACCTGCATGCGCACGTGCGGCAATGCGCGTCCGATCGGCGGAAGCTCCGGCCAGGTCCGGGGATCCCCGTGCAGCTCGTGCGCGGTCACCACGTGGGTTTCAGTGGGACCGTAATGGTTGTGCAACACGCAGTCGGGCAGCGCGGCGAACAGCGCGCGCATCGCGGGCGTGATTCGCAGTTGCTCGCCGGCGGTGATCACGTCACGCAGGGCGGCGGGCTTTTGAGCGCCCGCGGACACCGCTTCCGCCAGCGCTTGCAGCGCGGCGACCGGCAGGAACATGCGTTCGATGCGCGCTTCGTTCATCAGCGCCAGCAGCTTCCACGGATCATGGCGCACCTCGTCGTCGGCAACGACCAGGGTGCCGCCGCTGGCGAAAGTGGAAAGCACTTCCTGGAACGAGACGTCGAATCCGAACGGCGCAAATTGCAGCGTGCGCGCGGACAGTCCGAGGCGCGGATGTTCGACATGCCAGCCGATCAGCGCGGCCAGCGCCGCGCTGCGCATCAATACGCCCTTGGGCCGACCGCTGGAGCCGGAGGTGAACAGCAGATATGCCGCTTCGGCCCCGCTGGCGGGCGCCTCCGCCGAGATCACGCCCTGGGCTTCCAGTTCGCCGCGCTCGCACCGCGGCACATGTCCCGGCCAGCGTGCATGCGCGGATTCCGGCGCGACCAGCAGACGCGGGCGGGCGTCGTCCAGCATCCCGCACAGCCGCGGCGCAGGCAGCGCCATGTCCAGCGGCATGCAAACGCCGCCGGCACGCAGCACGCCCAGGATCAGCATCACCGTTTCCGGTTCACGCTGCGCGCTCAGCGCGACGATGTCGCCGGGATGCACACCGAACGCGCGGAGGCCGGCGGCGATGCGTTCAACCGAGCCGCACAGATCGGCGTAATCCAGCGACTGCGCCCCGCCGTGCAAGGCCAGTGTGCGCGGATGCATCCGCGCCGAATTCAGCAGCGGCTGCAGCAACAGCGGAACAGCGGCGCGCGAAGCCCCGGCGTTCGCCCTCTGCATTGCCATGCTGTCCATCGCCGCTTGCACTCGGGGTCCCTCCCGGTTCGTTCCTGCACGCCTACATCAAAAACCCGCACATTTGCCCTTTGCCGCCCATCGCGTAAGATGGTCCCGTGGCGCCGGCTCCGGCGCGCACCGACGGGTCCGGGAAGATCTCGTTCAGAACCGCCTCGGGGACAGGCTGATGGTCGGCGACATGGATTTCCTTGCGCTCTATCAGGAACTGGGAATCACGCCCGGTTCGTGCAACTTGTCCGAATTCAAGCTCGCCTACCGCCGCCGAATGCAGCAATTGCATCCGGACCGCAATCCGGATGCGGGCGAAGACTCGGCCCCCGATTCCTTGCAGCATCTGATGTCGGTGTACCGGGAAGCGATCGCGTTCGAACGCCGCTTCGGCCGATTGCCCGGCGCGGGGCCTGCGGGCAGCCGCCGCACCCAAGGTGTGCCGGGCGCGCACCACACCGCCACGACCACGACCGCGATGTCTCTGGGCGACGGCAGGCTGCCTTGGCGCCGGCTGATCTTCGCCACGGTGGTGCTGTTCGCGCTCGGCTGGGTATTGTGGGGCGTGGGTCTGCTGGTGTTCTGAATCCGCGCCACGCCGCGCGCGCATGCCGCGTGCGCCATGGAGGGGATGCGGGCATGCCGTTTTCATCGCGCGCCGCGCCCGAACAGCACAACCTCGACGGTCTGCAGCAGGATCATCAGGTCGAACAGGAGGTTGTGGTTCTTGACGTAGAAGAGATCGAATTTCAGTTTTTCCTCGGCATCCTCCTGGGAGGCGCCGTACGCGTAGCGCAGCTGCGCCCAGCCGGTCAGGCCGGGCTTTACGCAATGGCGCAGCGGGTAATAGCGGATGCGCGCGTTGAAATCGTCCACGAACTGCGGACGCTCGGGCCGCGGGCCGATGAAGCTCATGTCGCCGCGCAGCACGTTCCACAACTGCGGCAATTCATCCAGCCGCGCCTTGCGGATGAACCGGCCCACGCGGGTCACGCGATCGTCGTTGGTGCGCGCGAACTGCGCCACGCCGTCGCGCTCGGCGTCGGTGCGCATGCTGCGGAACTTCACCAGGAAAAACGACCGGCCGTGTTCTCCCACCCGCTCCTGCCTGTACAGCACCGGCGCGCCGGGGCCGGATTCGATCAGGATCGCCAGCGCCACCATCAACATCAGCGGCCAGGCCAACGCCAGCACGATCAACGCGGCAACGATGTCGAAAGCGCGCTTGATCAATTTGCGCAGCGGCGATGAATCGAAGCCGTCGGAGAACACCAGCCACGAGGGGTTGGCCAGGTTCATCCTGATCTGGCCGGATTCGCGTTCAAAAAAGTCGGCCAGTTCCACCACTGCGACACCGGACTGCTTGCACTCGAGCAGATCCGCCATCGGCAGACCGCAACGACGATCGTCCGGGCCCACCACGACCTCGTCTATCTGCATGCGCTGGATCAGCGTGGCCAGCGAGCGATGCGGATGGACCAGCAGGTTGGCCGGCACCCGCACGGCCTCCGTGCCCATCTGCACGTAGCCGATGATGCGAAAGCCCCGGCAATCCGAACGCCGCCGCATGCGTTGCGCGATCTGCGCCGCGCGCGCACCGGCGCCCAGCACCAGCACGCGACGCTTGAACAGGTCCGCATCAATCAAACGCAGGAACACCACCCGAAATGCGACCACCGCAAAGAAGCCGACCACCAGCGCGATGCCGAGCACACCGCGCCCGATGTACGCCGGAGGGAACGCGTAATAGAGAACCAGCAGTGCGCTGCCGCCCAACGCAAAACCCACCGCCTGGCGCGTGAACAGACCGCGCCAGCTCGCGCGCAGGTGATTCTGGTAGAGCCCAAGCGCGACCATGCCCAGCACCACCATCAGCGCCACCAGCAAGGCCCGAAGCCGCAGCGCATGTCCGATATTCACCTGCGTGGCCGGATCATTCCAGTAACGCAGACCGACTGCACAGTACACACAGGTAACCAGCAGCAGGAACTCGATTGCCGCCAGAAACAATTGCCAACGCAACGCGCGTTGACGCAATAGCCGAAACATACCGCTCCTTCCCTGGACTCCGTCCTTCGTGCAACTCCGATAAACACCACCGCCGAGCCGCGTTTCGTGAGTAGAAGCATCCTGCCGAGGATGCAACGAATCCGTGAAAGCGGCAGCCCTCGCCCTCAACTTCGGCGCGAGTACCAAATGCAAACTTAACGCGATCACGCGTGGACAAAGCGTGACCAGCACGGGGCGGCGCGCGGACGTATCATTCCGGGACTCTGGACCGGGAACATGCACGCGGGTCAGAGCCGTCGAATCCAAGGAGATACACCATGTGTGGAATTGTTGCCGCTGCCGCCCAGCGCGATGTCGTGCCGATCCTGCTTGCCGGCCTGCACGCGCTGGAATACCGCGGCTACGACTCAGCCGGCATCTCGGTGCTGGACGGCGGCGGGCTCGCGCGACTGCGCATGCCCGGCAAGGTGCGCGAACTGGAATCGCTTTACGAAGCGCACCCGATCGCGGGTCATACCGGCATCGCGCATACGCGCTGGGCCACCCACGGCGTGCCGAACGAAGTGAATGCGCATCCGCATCTGTCGCAGGGCGCCGTGGCAGTGGTGCACAACGGCATCATCGAGAACCATGCGCAATTGCGCGAGGAACTGCACGAGGCCGGCTACCGGTTCGATTCGCAGACCGACACGGAAGTCATTGCACACCTCATCCACCATGAAATGGCCAAGGGCGCCGGCTTGCGTCAGGCGGTGATCACCGCAACCCGGCGGCTGCATGGCGCCTATGCGATCGCGGTGCTTTCGAAGGATGAACCCGGGCACGTGGTCGGCGCACGCCGCGGCAGCCCGCTCTGCGTGGGCCTCGGAATCGGAGAGCACTTCCTGGGTTCGGACGTGCAGGCACTGATCAAGGTCACCAACCGCATCGTCTATCTGGAAGAAGGCGACGTGGTCGAGATCGAGCGCGAGAAGATGCAGGTGTACGACGCCGACGGCCATCCAGTCGCCCGCCCCGTGCGCGAGAGCGAACTTTCCGCGGATGCGGTCGAGCGCGGCGAGTTCCGCCATTACATGCTGAAGGAAATCCACGAACAGCCGATCGCGGTCGCCAATACGCTGGAAGGACGCATCAGCGAGAATCGCGTTCTGCCGAACATCTTCGGCGTGGATTCGGAGAAGCTGCTCGCCCAGGTGAAGCGCGTGCAGATCGTTGCCTGCGGCACCAGTTATCACGCCGGCATGGTCGCGCGCTACTGGCTGGAAGGCATCGCCGGCTTGCCGTGCAGCATCGAGGTCGCCAGCGAATATCGGTATCGCCACGTGGTGGTGTCGCCGGACACGCTGTTCGTGGCGATCTCGCAATCGGGCGAAACCGCGGACACCCTGGCCGCGATGCGCGAAGGCAAGCGCCACGGGTATCTCGGCACGCTGGCGATCTGCAACGTGCCGGAGTCGAGCCTGGTGCGCGAGGCGGATCTCAACCTGATGACCCGCGCCGGCCCCGAGATCGGCGTCGCCTCCACCAAGGCATTCACCACCCAGCTGGCAGGGCTGGCGCTGCTGGTCCTGGAACTGGCGCGTCTGAATGGGATCGAGGAAAGCCGTTACACGCACCTGGTCTCGGAACTTGCCAGGCTGCCGCGCCTGCTCGGCGAAGCCCTTGCCATGGAGCCGGAAATTGCCCGACTCGCCGAGCGCTTCGTCAGCAAGCACCACGCACTGTTCCTCGGCCGTGGCGTGCAATTTCCGGTGGCGCTGGAAGGCGCGCTCAAGCTCAAGGAGATTTCCTACATCCACGCCGAAGCGTATCCGGCGGGCGAACTGAAGCATGGTCCGCTGGCGCTGGTGGACGAGGACATGCCCGTGATCGCGGTCGCGCCCAACAACCAGTTGCTGGAAAAATTGAAATCCAATCTGGAGGAAGTGCGCGCACGCGGCGGCGAGTTGTTCGTGTTCGCCGACGAGACCGCGGCGGTGCCGTTGAACGGCGCGCGCGGGCACCTGATCAAGGTCCCCGGCGGCGGCCATTTCATCGCGCCGGCGGTCTTCACGCTGCCGCTGCAATTGCTGGCCTACCACGTCGCGGTGCTGCGCGGCACCGATGTGGATCAGCCGCGCAACCTGGCAAAATCCGTCACCGTCGAGTAGAAGGCGAGGAGCGAAGGGCTGCGATTTGCGGTGCACGACGGCTCGGTGCGCGCTTCGCTCAAGGAGCCCGAGGGCATTTCGACCCGAGGCAGTCGTTTGCCGCGCCCCACGTCATCAAAAATCCATCCGTGCTATTGCGCGGTCCACCCGCCATCCACCACGATCGTCTGGCCGGTGATGTTGCGCGCGGGCGGCGAGATCAGGAAGGCGATGATGCCGGCAATCTCGTCAATGCCGATGAAGGCGCGTTTGGGCATGGGCTTCAGCATGATCTCGTTGACCACCTGATCCTCGCTCAGGCCATGTGTGCGCGCCTGCGCCGCGATCTGCTTGTCCACCAGCGGCGTGCGCACGTAAGCGGGACAGACCGTATTGATGGTGATGTCGCGATCGGCGGTCTCCAGTGCGACCACTTTGGAGAACCCGAGCAGTCCGTGCTTGGCCGCGACATAGGCGCTCTTGAAGGGCGATGCCACCAGCGAATGCACGGAACCTGTGTTGATGATGCGGCCGTGATTGCGCTCACGCATTCCCGGCAGCATGGCTCGCGTAAGGCGCGCCACGCCGGTCAGCATCACGTCAACAAGCAGCGACCAGCGATCCATCGGAAAGTCTTCCAGCCGCGAGACGAACTGCAGGCCCGCGTTGTTGACCAGCACGTCAACGGCGCATGGAAGCACCTTCATCAACGCGGCCACGCTCGCATCCGAAGTGACGTCCAGCGCGAGCGCATCGGCTTGGCCGCCGGAGGCGCGAAGGGTTTCGGCCGTCCTGTTCGCGGCATCGCCATCGAGATCGGTTGCAATGATGCGATGTCCGGACCGGGCCAGCTCGATCGCGATCCCGGCGCCGATGCCGCTGCCGGAGCCGGTGATCAGGATGTTCGACATCGGATTCCCTCCCGCTGCCCGAAGCTCAGTATGGATTGCCGAGCGCGATCTTCATCTGTACGCCGAGCGTCCGCGGTTGCGACAGGATGACCGGCACCGGCGCGAACGGATCATATTCGTTCGTGGCGGTGGTGGCCGAGACCTGGCCGACCTTGTCGAAGACATTGTGCAGGAACGCATCAATCTCGATGCCGTGGGGAGCGAAAATGGCGAGATCGAGGTTCATCGTGTTGTAGCCAGGCAACGCATAGTACGGAGCGATCGCACTGCCTTTGTAGCCGGCTGTGCGGTTGCCAACAAAGATGTCGCTCAACGTGAGATTGCCGCTGGACTGGCTGCCGACATTGAAGTCCCAGGTGCCGGCGAGTGCGACATTGTATTTCGGGGAGAACGGCAGCCGGGCACCTGGCTCCATCAATCCGAGGGCGGGCACCGCGGAGGTGAGCTTGGCATCGGTCCATGCGCCCGATCCCGTCATCGTGAAATGCGGCGTCACCCTGTAAGCCGCACTGAGTTCGGCGCCCTTGATGCGCGCGTCACCGCCATTTTCGATCTGGTTGATGCCGCCATTGTTGACCGTCAACTGGATCTTCGACCAGGCGATGTCGTACACGTCGGCGTTCAAGGTGGCACGGCCGTCCATCAAGGTCGCTTTCTCGCCTATTTCGTAATTCCACAGCTTGTCGGGCTGGAACGTCGGCGCGCCCTGCCCAAGCTGCAGCACGAAGTTCGGGCCACCCGGCCGATAGCCGCTGGCGATCTTTCCATAGAGCATCACGTTGTCGGTGATGTGGAACCGCGGATTGATCAGGTAAGTCGCGACGCTCTGTGTGGACGTGGCATTCTCGTAGGTCGTCATCGAAGGATCGGCGGGAACCACCAGCCAGCCATTGGCGAACTGCTGGTAGTGCTGGTTGTTCCGGCTGTAGCGCACGCCCAGCGTGAGATCGAACCGGTCCGTGAAGTGATAGGTGCCATCGGCAAACGCCGAGAGCTCCTGGTAAATGCTGGGCAGCACGCCATAGAAAGGCGAGCCGGTGATCGTGAACGTGCTGGGCGGAGGAAACGGATTGGGCAACGGATATGTCGTCAGCAGGCCGTCCGGGCTGGACTTGTCCTGCAGGTTGACGAATTCGTGCGTGGTTTCGTGCGCGCCGTAGGCGCCGACCAGCCACTCGAACCGCTGGCCTTGCGGAGAGGAGAGCCGCAGCTCCTCGGTGGTCTTGCGCGTGGTGGTATCCACGAACAGCCCGTAGGCCTGCGACGGGAACAGTTGGAAGATATCAACGAACACCACGTTGTAGAGATCGCTGAGATCGGAGAGGTAGGTGCCGTTGTTGTTCTGGTAGGCCGTGATCGAGGTGAGCGTGGCCCAGTGCAGGTTCCAGTTCACCGTGCCGGAAAACACGCGCAGCGAATTGGATTCCGGCTGGCGCAGCGCGAACTGCTGGTCGTAGGTGCCGCCGGTCGACCGGCCGGTCGAGATGTCGCGGAAATCCACATCCAGCCCGTTGCCGCGCACCTTCTGCGAAAATGCGGAAAGGTTCACGTCGAGATCCGGGGTGATCTGCGCGAGCAGTTGTGCGCGACCCATCGTGGTATGCGCAGAACCCTGGTTATCAATGCCGAGCAGCGTGTTGTTGCCGAAGCCCGTGTCGTACTGCTGCACGCCGTCCACGCGCAGCGCGACCTTGCCCGGCGCGAGCGGCGCATTGAGCATCATGTCCATGCCGTAATTGGTGCCGGCGTGTTGCGTGTCGGAAAGCGAGAACGCGCCGATGCCGCCGAAGTCATTGAGGTTCGGTGCATTGGGCACGTACTTGATCGCACCGCCCAGCGCATTGGCGCCATAGAGCGTGCCCTGCGGACCGTTCAGTACCTCGGTGCGCGCCAGGTCGAACGTGTTGATCGGGACCGTCTGGAATCCCACGCCGAAGGGCGTGCTGGCGCCGATCGGCACCTGATCCATGTACATTGCAATGCCGCTGCTCAACTGGGTGCCGCCGGTGGTGACGCCGCGGATGGCGATGATGTCGCTGGTCGGCCCGAGCGAGTCGTAGCTCAATCCCGGAACGAAGCCCGCGAACTGTTCGAAGCTGTTCGCGTGGATCTGGTCGAGGAAGGAGCCGGACAGCGCGGTCACCCCGCCGGGCACGTTCTGTATGGACTCCTGTCGTCGCGTCGCGGTGACAATCACGGTCGGCAGCGTCGTCGTCTGCGTACGCGACGGCGCGCCCGCCTGATCCGCTGCAGAGTTGACCTCAGGCGTCGCCGGATTCGCATCTGCAGTGGCGGCGGAGGCGGCGCCGGCCAGGGCGAGCAAGACCGACGCGGCCAGGGCGCTCAGCGCGACCGATCTGGTATTCCTACGCATCCCCATTCCCCTTGCATTGCTAGACTGGACGAACGATCGTTCGTTAGGCAAAATTAGTAACACCCGCGTTTTTGGCTGTCAAGCAACTCCCTTCTCACCAAACGTTCGTTCATACTGGACCCATGGCCGTCAACCGACGTCTGGCTGCAACCACGGCGCACCTGCTGCCCGAGCACAAGCCGCCCGGCTCGCCCGGGCAGATCCTGGAAGCGGCGCTGAAATTGTTCGCCGAGCGCGGCTATGCCGGCGCGTCCATGCGCGACATCGCCGCCGCTGCGGGTCTCAAGCCCGCCACGTTCTATGCGCACTACCCGTCGAAGGAGCACATCCTCGCGGAGTTGTGCCGCATCGGGCACGAGGAGCAGTACCGCGGCGTGCGCGGGGCCGTGCTGGACAGCGCGCCCGATCCGCGCGCGCAGATCGTTGCCTACGTGCGCGCGCACGTGGCGTTCCACACCAGCTATCCGATGCTGGCCGTGGTCGCGAATTCGGAGCTGCACGTACTCGGGGAAGCGCTGGGATCGGCGACGTTCACCTTGCGCCAGCAATCCGAACGGCTGCTGGGCGACATCATCCAGCGTGGGCTCGACAGCGGCACCTTCGACGTGCCGAATGCATGGCTCGCCGTCGCCGCGATCGGCGGCATGGGCTTGCGCGTGGCGTACTGGTATTCGCCCGAATACCACGTCACCGCCGAACAGGTGTCGCAGACTTACGCCGAATACGCGCTGCGCATTCTCGCGGCGGAGCGCGACGGGCGCGGCCGGGCCGCGGGCAAATCGAAGAAGTAGCGGCGAA
>Ga0068855_100011389_pt1 | contig 10740 bp, 8 predicted proteins | sample KBSCornC52_FD_66592 | JGI IMG/M metagenome (GOLD analysis project Ga0068855, IMG submission 66592) | Corn rhizosphere microbial communities from Kellogg Biological Station, Michigan, USA - KBS Corn C5-2 | ecosystem: Host-associated > Plants > Roots > Rhizosphere > Soil ... | reverse complement strand
ATGGCCCTGAACGGCTGCCGCGTCGTCTCGCGTCTGACCTAACGTCCGACGTGACGATCAGAATTATCTCTGGACTATTTGCCAGATACGCGTATAATGGAGACCCTCACCCTGACCGACCAATTGATCGGAGAAAACGATGGTCCCCCTCCTTCTCGTTTCCCTTGCCGCAGCCCGCATCACCCACGTTCCCGTGCCGTCCCATGCGCCTCCCGCAACAATGGTCGCGCGAGCCGGCGACATCCCGTTGAAGCCGCCGGCCGGGTGGACTACCCAGACAAAGGATGGCGCGACCGTGATCACGCCCGGAGACGTGGGCGACGGGAAGGTATATAAGGTGGTCCTCACCCCGCTCCAGACGAAGGCGGGGACCATCGACGAGGTGTATGAGGTCGGAAAGAAGATGATCGGCGAGGTCGGGACCTACACGGCCCTGACGAAGGTGGAGAAACAGCAATCGGATGGAGGCTGGGATTATGCCTTCACGATTGGCACGGTGGAAAAGGGTGGTAACGGGCTTCTCGTCCAGGTGATGGGTCTGAAGAAGGGCGATCTCGGCGGCGTCATCATTGTCCTCTCCGACGGAATCGAGACAACGCAGAAGTATTCTGACGACTTCGCGCAGATGATTCGCAGCCTGGGAGGCGCCCGCAAGCCGCCGCCCGCGCCCGCAATCGCCGCCGGTTCCGGGACGGTCGACCTTCAGTATACTGTGCCGGCCGGTTGGACCGAGACGAAGAAGCAGGGAATTACGATTGTCGAGAATGCGAAGGACGAAACCTACAACAAGTGGCAGTGGACCCTGATCATCATGCCGAGCCAGCCACTCACCGGCTCGCTCGGCGACAACTTCAAGGACTACTGGAAGGCCCTTATTACCGCCAATTACGAATCGGACGTGGTTCCTCTGCCTCTGACGGCCCGCCTCGACGATGGCTACGTCTGCGCGTTCGACGCCGATGGCAGCGCGAAGCATAAGACGAGCGGCGCGCGGCCACGAATCGCGTCTGTCTATCTGATCGCCCACGGCGATCGATTCGTGCCGATCTTCGGCATCATCTATGGATATGACAAGAAGGTCGAGGCGGATTTCGACCGATTCATCGAGACCGCGCGCATACCCGGCTCCTCCGGCGCGAAGATACCCCTTTTTTCGAAGTCGGCGGTGGCGGGCGAATGGAGCGAAGGCTCGTCGTCCATCGCAAGCTACGTAACAGCCAGCGGCGGATATGCGGGCGACGCCTCGATCTACACCGGAAGCGCGTTCCAGCTTCGGCCGGACGGCTCCTACAGCCACACGCTTGTCGCGCTGAGCGGCAGCACGCGGATCAAAGAGCACGACGAGGGCCAGTGGTCCATCGACGACAATGAGCTGGTACTGAGGCAGGCGAAGGGAGCGAGCCGCTACAGTCTGCTGGGCTATGGCGTCGACCCGAAGGCGGGACGATTCCTCGTGCTGGGAACCTATGCGAACGCCAAATCGAAGTTGTCGTTCTCGAACCCGCGCGGCGTGTTTCAGGCGACCTGGTACAAGTCGAAGTAGAGGTCGCCGCTCACTTCTTCTTCGTGACCTTTCTTGTCACCGAGTACGAGAAGATGAAGTTGTCGTGGAACTTGTTGCCGGGTCCGAATGTGTAGGGGATCGACACGGCGCCGTAGTAGTTCGTTTCGTCCGAGTCGATGACTTTCGTCTCCTTGAGGGGTATCTCGATCTCCCCGGTATTGCTGTAGGGAGCCTGCATGGTCACCCCTGAGAATATATGCATGTCCTCGTCTCTTTCCGTGCGAACAGGAGGCCGCTTGCGCTCGACGCGCGAACTCCCCTGCTCGGAAACGCTCACGTATTTGACCCTGAGGGGTGTTTCGGCGCGGACCTTGACGAGCTTCTTCTCGAGATCGACGGTAACCATGAACTGATCGGGGGGGCTCGGTTTGAATTCGCGCGCGAGCTTCCCGATCCAGGTTGTGGTATCTGTCGTTTCGGCCGTATCGCAGCCGTCCGCGCCACGCTGCCACATCAAATCATTGATCGTCATTAGCGTGTTGCCCGTAGCCTTGCCGAAGAACATCCGATTCTTCGCCATCTCGTTTCGCAGCTTCAGACCGGCCTCCATCTGCTGTCGGACCAGCGGGGACGCATGCTCGAATACCTTCGGGTCAATCGCCTCCGCCGCACCGCCCACCATTGACATTCCCACGTCGGAATAGGTCAACTTTCGATTCAGTGTCATGTGTAGCGCCGAGTAGTTGGTGTACTCCGACCAGCTCGCCTTCGTCTCCACATTAAGCTGGCCGATCGTGTCCGCCTCCTGCCAGTCGCGGACGTTGAGGAGCAGGTACGCTTCGCCGTTCCATTTGAGCCGGTAGAGCATATCCATGAGCGGCTTTAGCAACCCGCCGGCGCCCTTCTTCAGGATTCCGGACGCTGCCATCAGCGCATCCCAGAGGTCCGACTGCACCTTGATGTCCTTGACCTGTGGGGTGACCGTAATCCAGACCTGCTTGTTGATCGGCATCACCTTTTTCGGGTCGAGAGTGACCGGCTGCGGGGCGCCTTCCCATTCGACCGCGGCCTCGCCTGCGTCGTTGGTTACCAGGTTGTGGAGCGCCGGACCTCCCATGACTTGCCGAATCAGAATGTTGCTGGAAAGGTGATCCTGGTCGACAGCCCAATCCGTCGGGACCCCCTTGAGTACCCTGGCTTCCGGTATGCCCGTGGTCAGGCCGGAGGCAGCCACGAGCTTCGGGTGAGCCTTCATCCAGGCACTCGCCTTCACCCCATCGATCCAGAATTTCGCGATCACCTTGCGCGTCTGGCCTGCATGATCGGCGCTCGTTGTGCGCACTAGCGGCTGTCCCGGCGCTTCGACCCGTATCTCGCTCTTAAGCAGCGCATAGGTTGCAATGAACTTGGTGATGCTCAACAGCGCGGAGGCCATCGCGGTGTTGTCTTTCTCCGGTTCTACATTGACCCTGGTCTGCCCCAGAGTGTTCAAGAGTCCCGCAACACCGCCAAACCCTGATTCGCTCGAACCGGAAGCCTCCTCGGCCTGCCGCGAGCTTCCATAAGAGGCCAGCAGCAGGGTTGGCTTCTTCTTCGCGCTGGCGTTCCTTAGCCCTACACCGATCTCCTCGCTTGCGACCCGTAGGATGAGAAGCGCCTGGATCGGATCCAGCGTCTCCCTGCCCGTCTGAAAAACCGAAGCGCTGCCGCCGCCGCGAAAGGCGCCGAGGTACTGGATGAAGGAGGTGAGCGCCCGGACGGAACGGTTGCCGGAGCGTCCCCCGTTCTCCAGCCATTCCAGGATCAGCGGGCCACAGGATGGCTCCGTTCCTGCCCCGACGTATGCCACGTCCAGCATCGCGACGAGATCGTTCAGCGCCACCGAATTGCGGCTCCGAAACATCTCGGAGTACTCCCTGATCTCGACATCGGTGAGTGCCAGCTTCAGCCTGGGCTCGCCGACGGGCTCCGCAAGCACTTGCCGATCTTCCGTCCAGATTGCAAAGCCGCATAGCCGCGCCGCTTCCGTGAGGAGCGCGACAGCATCCGATTTCGGGTCCTGGAGCAGGTGCGCGATCTCGGAAAGTCGGTTGATTCGGTCTGTCTCCACCTTCGCATCGCCGGTCGTGTATTTTGCTGTTGCCGCTGGCGCTTTCTTTGGCGCCGAGCCAGCCGGCCCGCTCACCGCAGGCCTGATCGCTGCGGGTTCCGCGACGGCAGGCTTCGGCGCGGCCGGTTCTCCCGGCGCAGGTTTCGGTGGGACGGCATCGCCCGGCGCCTTCCCGACGCCTTCTATATCCATCGTTGCGAATATCGCGTAGACCTCTTCCTGGTGCTTCTCGATCAACGCGAAATCATTGGCGTCGTACGCGGCCAGCACGAAGTGCCCCTGAACGGAGGCCGCAATGATCAGCGAGTACGATTCGCTGCCGCTCTCCGCATATGCGCCTGACCGCACCATCAGCTCGACGGGACCCACCTTCTGGGTGAGCACGTCACTCGTGCGGAGGCTCGGCTTGCCAGACATCAGCGCGCTCCATCGCCGCGAGAACCAGGCGCTGAACGTCTCCCTGGGCACCTCGTCCGCGTATACGCGCACCTGACAGATTTTGCCCTTCGGGAGGTCCGGGGGAGCGAAGGCCAGCACGACTCTGCTCGTAGCGCGAGTCGGTGTCCAATCCCTCGGGGGCGTGAACCGGAGGCCGCCTACCTTGACCTGATCCTGGCGAAACTCCCTCCCCGCCGTATGCGCAGGCGCAGGCATCGAGAGCAGGTAGAGGGACGAGAGGACAGCCACTGGAATCACAAGTTTGCGCATGATGGCACCGGCCCTTCGTTGTCGAGACTAACTCTGAATACCTTCCCTGCCGACGCGGTCGAGGATTGTTCCCAGCCTGTCCACTTCCTCATGCGTCGTGAAGACGTTGGGAGAGATGCGGATTGCATTGATTCCGGCGCGACGCACGGTCGTGACGTGGATGTGATGCTTCGTAAGGAGCCAGGTCGCGAGGTCGATCGCCTGAACCTTGTCGAAGCTGACGGTTAGTACCACGCGGCATACACGGGGGTCGAGACTGCCGTGATGGGTTACGCCTGGCGCGTTGAGGACCTTCTGCGCGAGCCGGTTTCGAAGCGCCTCCAGTCGCGCCGCCTTCCGTTCCTGTCCGAGCAGGTGGTGGAAGTCCAGCGACTCCTGGAGGGCGAGGAAGGGCGCCGCGGGCCGCGTGCCGACCTGTTCGAATCTCTTGATCGAGCGGTCGAAACTGGGATCGGCCGGGTGGAGCGGCCACACCTTGCTGATCCACGGTCGCCGGACCACGAATACGCCCGTGCCGACCGGTCCCATGAGCCACTTGTGAAGGCACGCCGTGTACAGTGGAGCGCCCAGATCGGAGACCTTGTCTGGCAGCAGGCCGATGCCGTGAGCCCCATCGACCAACAGCGGAATCCCCTTCTCCGCAAGCGCCGCGGCAACGGCTTTGATGGGCATGAGGCTTCCGATCAGAAATGTCATCTGGCTGAGTACCACAAGACGCGTTCGGGCCGTCACCTTCGCCAGAACCTGCTGTGCCACTTTATCCGGGGACTCGGGCGGAGTAACGAGCGGCACTATCACCGGGACGATTCCCTCGCGGCGTTCGCGCTGCTCGATGGCGGTATGCGTCCGGCTGTACTCGTGCGTCGTGGCGAGGATCTCGTCGCCGCGTGCCATCGGCACTCCGAGGATGGCTGTCTGGAGGCCGTAGGTCGCGTTCATCGTGAGCGCCAGCTCCTCCGTGTCGCACCCGACGAGCTCGGATAGTTGCCCGCGAATCGAATCGAGCTCGGCGTCCTGCTTCCGCCAGATGATGTAGCTCGGATCGGAGTTGGCGCGTTTCGCCTGCGCGGCGGCTGCTTCGTTGACCACGCGAGGGGAGGGGGAGAGCCCGGCGTGGTTGAAGACGGTCAGCGCCGGGTCGATGTCGAAGCGGCTGCGCAGAAGCTGCCAGAAGATTTCATCGTCGGGACCGCCCGAATCATGGGGAAGCTGGCGGACGCCGGCAAGAGTTTCATCCCGGAACGCAAACGCCCCGGCGCCGCCGGCAAGCAGCTGCCTTCTCGTGACGGACATGGTTCGGCTTCCTGTCACATGTGGCGAGGGCCGCCGCCGCGAAGGCAGGATTCTTCGCCATCGTGGGGCGGCGGACGGTCCGATGGGTCAACGCGCGCGGCCACGATTCGGCGGCCTTTGCGACGTGTTGCCTCTGACAACAGTGTACGCTATTTTTTGCGGGAATCTTCGTGTTTGTTGACAGCAGCAGCGAACGCGAGTAAGATCAGGCACCAGCCGCGGGGCAGCATCGAGCGGCCGAAACCGTTCCGATTTACCATCAATTTGCGCGTATCGCCAGAGAGGCTAATAAACGACCATGAGAATGACACTGGAAGCGAAGTCGCGGGGCAGACTGAGCGGCGCGGAGATCGCCGAGCTGCGCCGTCAGGGGTTCATCCCCGCATCCATCTCGATCCGCGGGGAGGAGACGCGTCACTGCTCCATATCGCGCGACAAGCTGGCCGCCATCCTCCGGGAGCAGGGCCAATCGGCAATCATCGAGCTTCAGAGCGCGGATGGCGCTTCCAACGCGCTGGTGATCTCACGCGACCTTCAGCGAGACCACCTCGGCGACAAGCTGATCCATGTAGGCTTCCAGGGCGTTTCCGCGAAGATTGCGATTACCGCGGATGTTCGCGTTCTGCTCGTGGGCCGGCCGGAAGAGGTTCGAACGGGCGCCTGTCGTCTGGAGCAGGTGGCTGCAACCGTGCAGGTCCGCGCGCAGCCCGACAGCCTTCCGGCGCACATCGAGCTGGACGTCTCGGCAATGGAGATGGGCTCGGTTCTTCGCGTTTCCGACATCGAGACCGGCCGCGGCTATGAGGTCGTCTCTCCGGCCGAAGTGGTGGTCGCGGTCCTGCACTCCATGACTCGCGTTGCGCCGGTAACGGAAGAGGCCGCGGAACCGGCCGAGTAGCGGACCAGGTCACTGACGAAAGTCGCGAAGGGCGGAGCGAATTCTTGCGTAAATCTCTCTTACCCAGGGTTGCGCCGGCTCGGCGGTGGATGCGCCCGAACGGAAGTCCACCGGCGAGAGGATGATTCGTCGTCCCGACGGGCGGGCGAGGGCGACGAGCGCAAAGACGCGCTCGATTGCCGCGTCCCCGATGGCGATGCAGCCGGCCGAAACTGCGTTTCCGTGAACGTAGATGTCGCCGCCCATCCGAGAGCGCGGCACGGTTGCGTTCGCCACGTCCTCCACGTTCGGGTAGGCGACGCGCATCGAGAGGTGGAAGCGGCTGGCAGGATTGAGCATGTCGATTCGGTAGATGCCCTCCGGTACCTGCATGTCGCCCTCGCGGCGCTTCGGCCCAGCGGTTCCGCTGGCCGCCAGGATGGGGAAGCGGGCGATGAACGCGAACCTGCCCGACGGATTCGCGCCCCAGGCTTCCAGGACCTTCTCCTGCTTGAATGCGAGCAGCGTGATCTGGGCGGGTGGCCAGGCGATTCGGGCGGCTCGGCATGCAGGCTCGAACTCCCGCCGCGCCTCCGGAGCAAGAATGCCCAACGCGCCCGCCAGGGTTCTCGGCAGGCGGTGGGATTCGCCAGCCGGTGTGAACGGTCCCGCGGGCGCCACGATCGTGGAGGAACCCGCAACCGAATGTCCGCAGCCCGCAAGATTTGTCAGCAGGAGGGCCGCGAAGGTGAGGGACATCAGGCGATTCACATCTGGCATGCTGGCATTACCGCGGATGCGCAGGGACGGTTTCACGGCTTCAATGAATTGCAATGCGGCCAATACACTCTTGCCTTTCCCAGCCTTCTGCCGTATAATAGAGGGCGACAGAGTGACAGAGACACGTGGGGGTGATTGGTGTCGACCTGGGTGATGGCATCTCTGGTGGCGAGCCGAGGCGCCGCTGGCCTCGTAAAAAGCGGCAAAAACACAAACGCGAACAGCAACAGCTACGCGCTCGCAGCCTAATTAGACTGCGCATCCGCCCGTTTCCTGCCGGACGAAACGGCTTCGGGTGTAACCTATTCCGGCTTACCGAGTTAGGCGCGTCCGCCGCCTAAGTCGGGAGAACTAAGTGGACCAGCGGGTGAGGATCCTGTCTATGGGAGCCAGGCCTGCTAAATTAAAACATAGACTACGCTCGTAGATGCCTCAGGTGTATCCCGAGGGACCGGGGTTCGAGTCCCCGCACCTCCACCAACTGCTGAATGCGAAGCCCCGCCAGTTAATGGCGGGGCTTTTTGCATGTCTGCTTCCTGAGTCAGGAACCGGCCGAACGGGGCGCGCGTCCTTCGATTGCGGATTGCGGATTGCGGATTGCGAAAGGAGTGGCGGCGTGGGAGTAGGCGAGAAGGCGGCGGGAAGCGAGGGAAGGCGGCTGGAGCCGCTGACACCGCGGGCTATGATTGCGCTGGAGCGGAGCGGCCGCGCAAAGTGGTGGAGGCGGCGCGGTTCAAAGGGACGCGGATTCTGGTATGCCGACGCGACGGGCGCGAGATTGGCTGACGGGGCGCAGATCGAGCGAATCAAGGCGCTGGTTATCCCGCCCGCCTGGCGCGAGGCCCGAATCAATCCGGCGGCTGGCGGGAGGCTTCAGGCGGTGGGAATTGACACGACCGGCCGCGTACAATATCTGTATCATCCGAAGTTCGCCGAGCGGCGGCAGCGCCAGAAATACGCGAAGCTTGAGCGATTCGGAGAGCTCCTTCCGAGGCTGCGGGAGGCCGCGAATCGCGACATTCAGTTGGAAGGCTGGCCGAAGGAGAAGGTGCTGGCCATCGTCGTTCGGCTCATCAATGACATGTACTTCCGCCTCGGCTCCGAGGAGAGCGTCGAGCGCTACAAGACCTACGGCGTGACCACGCTCCGGAACCGGCACATGAGCGTAACGCAGGATGGCGAGGTGGAGATACGATTCGTCGGCAAGCATCACATCAAGCAGCGGAAGCTCCTCGTGGATCGCGAGCTCGCCGCGCTCCTGTGCGAAGTCAAGCAGATTCGGGGCGCCCGACTCTTCAACTATCTCGACAACGAAGGCAAGCCGCACCCGATTACGCCTCGCGACGTGAACGAGTATATCAAGGCAGCGACGGCCGCGGAGTTCTCGGCGAAGGACTTCCGGACATGGGGCGGTACGCTGCTGGCCGCCGTCGAGCTTGCCGAAGCGGGGCCGGCCCCGGACGTGAAGAAGCAGAAGAAGGTGCTGACCACCGTCACGAAGCGGGTTGCTGAGCAGCTTGGCAACACCGCGACGGTTTGCCGCGAGAGCTACATCCATCCCGTGGTGTTCGAGCGGTACTGTCAGGGAATCACGCTATCGGAGTTCCGCAAGCGCGCCGAGCGCGCGATTCGCCGCCGCTCCCAGCCGGAATATGAAGTTGAAGAGCTGGCGCTGCTGGAGTTGTTCCGGTCGCGGGACGACCCGGCGCAACCCGCGGATTCCAAGGTCAAACCCGCTGCGTGAGCGTACAATCGGGCGGAAGGGCAACAGATGCGCAAACCCTCTTGACGCCGGCCGCCAGGTGCAGTATCCTCATTACATCGCCACGTCCCTGTCCGCGAGGTGCACCGCAATGCGTCGATTCGTTTCCCTGGCTGCAACATCGCTTCTGCTCGTCACGTCCATTTCCGCGTCCGCATCCGAGACGAAGCCGAAGTCGGAACCGCCACCGAAGAAGGAGCTCCAGGTAGTCTACTCAACCTACGACAAGGCAGTGAAGGCTGGGATGCCGGGAATGCAGAAGTGGTGCGAGGAGAACCTCGCGCCGGATTTCACCATTGTCTTTCTCGACGGAAACAAGCTCGACCGCAAACAGTACCTTGAGATGCTGGACCGCCTCGTCAAGAACCCCGCGCCGTCATGGAAAGACGTGAAGTCGCAGAAGACCCGCATTACGAAGCTGGCATTGCAGTCCGGCGAAGCGGTAGCCACCGTCGATATCGAAACCGTCTACGACACCAAGGACCCGAAGCACCGGCAGATCGCGCTGGAGCGCCCGTACAAGGAGACGTGGACGAAGGTCAGCGACGTCTGGAAAGTGAAAAAGACCGAGGAGATGGAGCCGAAGGTCGTCGCCGCGCCGAAGCCTGGACAGGACAAGGGGAGACGGCCGAGCTCCTCATTCCCGCGAGGCGGCGGCATGCCGAGAAACCCCTTTCCCAACGGCGGCGGCCGGTACGGCTATCCGGGCGGGTAGGTCGCGCGGCGCTGGAAGCACGCAAATCGGGCCGGGCAGCGATCACGCTGCCCGGCCCGCAATCATTCGACCTGGAGATCTCAGTAGACCTCTTGCAAAAGTCAAACGCAGATACTTCACTCCGTTCAGTATGACGGTTGTGGGATGCTTCACTCCGTTCAGTATGACGAGCAGTTCTGTCGTCCGCACGAGTGTTACAGTACGTCACTCCGAGAGAGCCCAAGCGACAGAGGAGTCTGCTTTCTCGCACTTATGCAAGAGCTCTAGTGCTCGGTCATGCCGGCGAGCTTCTGCTCGGCAATGCAAGCGACGAGGTAGTTGAACACTTCGCGGTAGTCGTCGGTGCCGCTGAAATAGCGGGGCTTGCAGCCGATGGCCTCGACCGCCATTCCCCAGAACGTGTGTCCCGGCGTCCGGGCCGGATGGGCGTAGTTGCAGGTAACCTGGATGGACCCGCCGCTCGAGAGCAGCGACTGCATGTGCGGATGCACCAGGATGGCGCAGGCAAACCGCTCGTCGACGGCGCGGTAGCCGGTAATCTCACCGGCTTCCGCAAGACTCTGTGCAAACTCTTCGACAGGTTCCAGCGCGACGCGGCGCATGCGGTCCGGCATCGTGCGCTCCGCCACCTTCTGGCACTGGCGATCACGCAGCTTTTCAATGTAGTGAGAATGGTCCACGCCCACGGCAGTTACTCCTTGCCGAACGACCGGCGACGCAATGGCTTACGGGTGAACTATCAATAACAGGGAAAACCTGCTATTTATACGAGTATAGAGTATTGCTGTGCTCGTGTCAAACACGATTTTTCGCGGAAACAACAATCCAATGATCGAGACCGGCGTCACAACGCTTCTCACGTGACCGGTCGCTCTTTCCATGCGGCCAGAAGCTCGGCCTCGCGCGCGGGGTCGAGGTTCGTGCGGCGCGGCGCGTCCGGCGGCCGGGTCGCATCCCATGCCAGCGTGTCCTCTATCGTGGCGCGGAGCGG
>Ga0068855_100011386_pt1 | contig 10741 bp, 11 predicted proteins | sample KBSCornC52_FD_66592 | JGI IMG/M metagenome (GOLD analysis project Ga0068855, IMG submission 66592) | Corn rhizosphere microbial communities from Kellogg Biological Station, Michigan, USA - KBS Corn C5-2 | ecosystem: Host-associated > Plants > Roots > Rhizosphere > Soil ... | reverse complement strand
AAGAGCATGGCGATGGAGTTCATCAAGCATCCGATCCGCATCAACGCGCTCGCGCCGGGATCGATGGACACCGAGATGAACGTCAACCTGCTGGCGCAAGGCGGCATTCCCGACGGTCTCGATCGCTCGCTGATCGAGCGTTACTCCGGGTTCAGGCCGTTCGCCGATCCGGCGGGCATGGCGAACATGATCGTCCACATGCTGTCGGATGAAACGCCGGCGCTGCACGGATCGATCCTGTCGGTGGACTCCGGGATGACCGCTGGTTGACCGCCGCCAATTCGCTCTTGGTCGAAGGAGCCGCGCGCTACCGATCTCAGCAACCTAAGCCGTGCGCATGCCCACCTCGGCGGCGATAACCTGCCCTTCCCCAGCTCCGCCCTCCGCCGCCTTGCGCTCGGCCTTCGCCTCGGCGTTCACGATCGCGAGCTGCTGCGTATCTTCCAGCCGCTGCGCCATCTCGTCCCACATCATCGCCGAGCGCTCGTGCATTTCCTGGCGGTTGGTCAGCTGCTGATCCGCCGCGGCCGCCCGCTCCTTGGCAGCATTCGCGCGGAAGAGTTTCGCCGTGGCCGTCATCAATCCTGTCCTTTTTTTCTGGTCCGCCCCGCTCGGTGGGGGCGGCTGTCGACTATTCGGGGTCGCGGAAGCGAAGCAACTCGGCGCGCGCCTTCCAGCTCTCGGCGCTGAGCTCGAAGCGTCGGCGAATATTCTCGTTGTCGGTCGCCGCGGCGGCCGCGAGATCGGCGGCAGCCCGCTCATTGCACGACCCGGTGGTATCCCGTGAGGCCTTGCGGATCGGCGGCACATTAAGTCGGCTGACCATGATATCGATGCCCAGCTGGCAAGCGGGAGCGCCACGGTGCAACTCTCTGTCACGCGATGCTTGCAGGCCGATCACGTGATGCGCCCTCATAGACGCAACCGCCTGTGATTGCCAGCATTCGATCCTCGCCGTGCCCCTCCGATATCCCCTCCCGGTGGGGGTCCTGCCCCGTGGCCGCCATTACCCGTGATGTTGCGGCGGAGGTTACGGCAGGATACCTCCGAGGTGATCGATTTGTTCGTGTTGGATTCGTTATGGGCATGACCTCTGCTGCGAACCTCCTCAGCCACACGGCGGCCGCGGGCGCGGCGAAGGCTTCGAGCGCCGCCAGGCGCGCCACCCGCGCCCCGGTCGACACGGCCGATCGCCGGCCCCGGCGCGATCGACCGACCGCCCCCCGCCGCAGGATCGGCCGTGATGACGCCGCCGAACATCTCGCCGCGATCGTCGAATCCTCCGAGGACGCGATCGTCACCAAGGACCTCAACGGCCTCATCACCAGCTGGAACAAGGGCGCCGAGCGCCTGTTCGGCTATCGCACCCGCGAGATCCTCGGAAAGCCGATCACCCTCCTCATTCCCGATGATCGCCGCGCCGAGGAAAACGAGATACTCGCCCGGCTCCGGCGCGGGCGGCGCATCCGCCATTTCGAGACCGTTCGAAGATGCAAGGGCGGCGTGCTGGTCGATGTCTCGCTGAGCGTCTCGCCGCTGCGCGATGCCCAGGGACGGATCTACGGCGCGGCCAAGATCGCCCGGGACATCAGCGATCGCAAGCAGATGGAAGCGCGCCAGGCGATTCTCATTCGCGAGATGGATCATCGCATCAAGAACATCTTCGCGATCGCCAGCAGCATCATTCATCTGACCGGGACGCGGGCAGAAAGCCTCGACAAGATGGTGACCGACGTTCAGGATCGGCTGGCCCTGCTCGCCCGCGTCCATGCGATCTCGATGCCGCCGGTCGAGCCCGGTGGGTCCGCCGAGGTCCGCCTGCACCAGCTCATCGAAATGATCTTCGCGCCCTATTGCCAGCATGACGGGCCCGGGCACTGCCGTGTTACGGGTGCCGACATCCCGTTGGGCGGCAACTCCGTCACCAGCCTTGCGCTGCTGTTTTTCGAATTCGCCACCAATGCCGCCAAATATGGCGCGCTGTCGTCGCTGGGGGGGTCGCTCGACGTCGAGTGCGCCGAGGACGGCGACTGGCTGGCGATCGAATGGCGCGAGGCCGGCGGTCCGCAGGTGCGTGAACCGGACAAGGAAGGCTTCGGCAGCGCGCTGAGCCGGATCACCGTCGAGCGCCATCTCGGCGGCTCGCTGGAACGCCTCTGGCAGCCGCATGGGCTGACGATCCGGCTACGGCTGCCGCGCGAGAAGCTTTCGCAATAGCGGCGAGGCCGCAGCGCGCGGCGGCGCCTAGGCCGGTTCGATCGCCGATGATGCAGCCGCGAGAGGCGCATCGGCCGTGCCCTCGCCATCGCTCGCAATCGCATGCGCCACGGCGATCCGCGCCGGCCGCAAACCCAGCCAGAGCAGCGCCGCCGCGACCGGGCTGATCGCCCCATAGGCCAGCGCCAGCGAGCGGCCGACCAGCAGCGGGTCGCCGAAGATGTAATCGGTGAAGAAGGCCACCAGGCTCGGGCCCAGGGTGATCCCCATCAGGTTGATGACGAGGAGGTAGATGCCCGAGATGCGCCCGCGGAACCTGGCGGGGGTGGCGATCTGGAGATGGCCCGCCGCGGTGCCGGCCAGCGCCTGGAGGAAGGTAATGACGAGGTAGACGCAGATCGCGAAGACCATCGTCCCCTGCGCGCCGAAGCAGAGCCCGCCGACGATCGCGCACAGCACGCTGGCCACCGCGAAATAGCGCAGATGCGCGTCGGCCATGCCGCCGCGATAGAGCCGGTCCGACAGCCAGCCGCTGAAGACGAATCCCGCGGTGGTGACGATCGTCGAGGCCGCCATGATCAGCCCGACCACGGACACCGGCGCGTGATGGACGCGGATCAGATAGACCGGGAACCAGGCGACCAGCCCATAGGCCAGCATGAAGATGAGGCCAAAGCCGACGAAATGGCAGACGTAATAGCGCCAATGATTGCGCAGCAGCCTGGCGACGCCGGCCGGCGCCGCTGCGGCGCTCTCGGCAGCGGCCGGCGCGCGCGGCCGCTCCTTCACGAGGAAGACGAAACCGGCGAGCAGCAATCCCGGCAGGCCGGTCAGGACGAACGCCGCCTGCCAGCTCTTGAGCGCACCGAGGACGGGCAGCACCAGCCCGTCGGTCTTCTCGAGCATGTCAACCAATATGCCGCCGACGCTGAAGCTGAGCGCCGCGCCGATCGCCGATCCGGTCGAATAGATGCTGATCGCGAGGCCGAGGTGATGGCGCTTGAACAGGCTGGCGATCAGCGAATAGCTGGCCGGCCCCAGCGTCGCCTCGCCGATGCCGAGGCCCATGCGGCAGAGCAGCAGCTGGCCATAGTTGCGCGCCAGCCCGCAGGCGATCGCGAAGACCGACCAGCAGGTGACGCCAACGAAGATGATCTTCCGCCGCGAATAGCGGTCGACGAGAAAGCCCATCGGCATGGCGAGGAAAGCGAACAGCAGGCCGAAGGCCATGCCCTGCAGCAGGCTGATCTCGAAATCGCTGACGCCGAGGTCGCGCTTCATCGGCTCGACCATCAGCGAGATGATCTGCCGGTCGAGAATCGAGACGGTGACGAGCAGCGTCAGCAGCGCCAGGCTGCCATAGCGCGCCGCCGGCGAGACCTCCCCTGACCCTGGCGTACCGATGTCGCTCAAGCCATCGCTTCGGCGGCGCGCCCTTCGGCCCCCTCATGCTCGAAACGGCCGAGACCGTAGTCGCCCTCGATCGTCGTGCGATGCACCAGCCGGCCATATTTCGGGTCGTAGCCGACGCCGCGATGGAGCATCCGCCAATTGTCCCAGATGACCATGTCGGTCGGCTTCCACGCGTGATAATAGGGAACCACCCGGGCGTGGACTTCCTTCAGCACCGCGTCGAGCAGCGCGTCGCCCTCGTCATCCTCATGGCCGAAGATCCCGTCAGCCTGCCAGGACATGACGTGCAGCACCTTCTCGCCGGTGCGGCGCTGCCAGACCGCCGGGTGGATCGCGCGCTCGGCATGGGCATTGGCCGCGAACATCGCGTTGACGTCCTCGGCGAGACTGTGGAGGAGCAAGCGCCGCGGCCGGCCGTAACGGATGTTTATCGCCATCAGCTTGGGGTGATAGAGAATCTCCTTGCCCTCGATCCTGTCGCGCAGCGCGGGCGAGATCGCCTGGTAGAGCTGGATGCCGTCGGCAAATCCGGTCATGCCGCCTTCGGCCGGGATTTCGAGCGCGCGCAGCACCCCGGCCCGGTTGAGCTCGCGGTTATAACCGGCGTCGAAATGCCACGGGGTCCAGCCGGCCAGCTCCTCGCCGTCGATCTCGAGCACGCCGAGCTCGCCAGGACGGTGATCGAGCACCATCACGCCGGGCGTCGCGCCCTCGACCGTGGTGATGCCCTTGTACGAATGTTCCTTGAGCGGCCCGAACACCTTGCTCACCGCGATCTGCATCTCGAGCGTCGGCGCCATTCCCTCGAAGACGATCAGGCCGCGCTCCTCGAACAGCGCATTGAGCCGGGCGCGGACGCCCTCGTCCGCGACATTGTCGTGGTCGACGCCGCCGACGCGCGCGCCAAAGGGCAGGTCATCCGATAGCGGCTGGATCGTGATGTCGACCATTGAACCGTACCCCCATGCGGTGCTGGACGGCTTGACTGGGACGAGGATATCAGTTGAGCCGACCGCTCACAATGCGGGCCCGGATCGCGAGTGATCCGGAAATCCACGGACATAGAGGGGAGCGTTGACATGCCGCACCCGGCCCTGAGCGCGCGATGGGACCAGAATCTGCCGGCCTATGGCGGCTGGTTGGCGGAAGGTTCGCATTCCGCGCTCGATGGCTATGCCCAGGCCGGCTTCCATTATGTCTGCATCGACTGCCAGCACAGCGTGCTCGACGAAGCCGCTGTCGCGGAGTTTCTCAGCCGATACCGTGACGCCCCGATTGCGATCCTGACCCGCGTTTCCGAGATCAACCATGCGCTGATCGGCAAGCTGCTCGACGCCGGCTCGGACGGGATCCTCGTTCCCCAGGTCGATACCGCGGACGAGGCGCGTGCCGTCGTTGAGGCATGCCGCTATCCGCCGCGCGGCAAGCGCAGCCTCGCCGCGATCCGCGCCGGCCTCGGCGCAACCCCCGCCGAGATCGAAGCACGCGCCTTGTGCCTGCTGATGATCGAGACCGAAGAGGGCCTGAACAACGTCGAGGAGATCTGCGCCGTTCCCGGCGTTTCGGGCATCTACATCGGGCCAAGCGATCTCTCGCTCAGCATGGGCATGGTGCCCGCGCACGGCTTTTCGACCGATCAGCTCGCCGATGTCTTTGCCCGGATCAAGGCCGCCTGCGACGCCAACGGCCTCGTCCTCGGCGCCCATGCGCTCGACAAGGACTCGACGGCGAAATTCCTCGGCTGGGGCTGCCGCTATATTTCGCTCGGCACCAACACGCTGCTGTTCAACCAGGCTGCGCGCGCGCTGTACGCAGAGCTGCCGTCGCAGTAGCGCGTGGCACGCCTCCGCGCCCGCGCAGTCGCGGAATTTGTCGATCGGCTGGATCACGTATCGCTCCATGGCGTTATCGGCGAAACCGGCTTACGCTGCGATCTCGCAGCCATGGGCCGATCCCGGGACGCTTTGTGAGGATATCCGAATGGACCTCGTCGAACGCCAGGATGCGCAGACGCCGAGCGCGGTTCCGTTGTCGCCGCAATCGCAGGATACGCATCACGCCGATCTTCAAGCGGGCGCAACGCTGGTCGATACTCGCGACGCGCATGAGCTGCGCCAGGCTTTGGCGCAGCAGAAGCGCGCCTTCGATCTGGCGATGACGGCGTCGCAAATGGGCAGCTGGCGCTACACGCTGGCCGACAATATCTGCATCTTCGACGAGAACGCCCAGCGGCTCTATGGCCTGACCGAGGCCCACTTCCTGCATGACGAGGAAGGGGTGAAGGCCAAATTTCATCCCGACGATCTCGATCTGATGTGGTCGCGGGTCGCCCGGGCGCTCGATCCGCAGGGCAATGGCAAGTACGACGTGGAATATCGCGTCAGACAGCTCGACGGCAGCTGGCGGTGGCTGAGCGCCTGGGGGCTGGTCGAGTTCGACGGCGATGGTCCATCGAAAAAGCCGATGGCGATTGCCGGGGCGAGCCGGGACCTCACCGAGCGCAAGCGCGCCGAAGATCTCCAGCAGCTGCTGCTCAACGAATTGCAGCATCGCGTCAAAAACGCGCTGGCGACCTTTCAGGCGATCGCCACGCTGACTCTGTCGTCATCGCGCGACCTGCCGTCGGCAAGAGAGGCGCTCGAGGGTCGTGTTCTCGCCATGGCCAAGGCGCATGACCTGTTGATGGCGGGCGTCTCGGCCGGCGCAAATCTATCGGACATCGTTGCCCAGGCGCTGGAGGCGTTCAGCCCCGACCAGGTCAAGATATCCGGCCCCGCGATCGACATCTCGTCCAGGCACACGCTCGGCCTGTCGCTCGCGCTGCACGAGCTCGCCACCAACGCCGCGAAATATGGCGCGCTGTCATGCGCCGAAGGTTGCGTGACCGTGCAATGGCAGAACCAGGACGGCGCCTTGCGGCTCACCTGGGAGGAGAGCGGCGGTCCGCCGGTCGCGCCACCCAGCCGGAAGGGATTCGGCAGCAAGCTGCTCGAACGGCTCCTCGTTCGCGACCTGAACGGAACCATCAAGCTCGATTACGCCCGATCCGGCCTGCGCTGCGACATCACCGCCAGGCTCTAGCCGGCCGCCATGACCAGCTACATCGCCCTGCTGCGCGCGGTGAATGTCGGCGGTACCGGCAAGCTGCCGATGAGCGAGCTCAAGGCGCTGTGCGAAGATGCCGGCTTCGCCCATGTGCGCACCTATATCGCCAGCGGCAATCTGCTGTTCGACAGCACCGACTCCGAAAAGAAGGTGAAGGCCGCGCTCGAAGCGAAGCTGAAGGCCCATGCCGGCAAGCCGGTCGACGTCATCGTCCGCACCGCCACAGAGTTCGCCGACACCCTTAAGCGCAATCCTTTCGCCGCAGAGCCCGGCAATCGCGTGATGGTCCTGTTCACCGACGACAAGCCGCCCGCCGATCCGCTGAAGGACGCGCGCGGCCGCAAGGACGAGCAGGTGAAGGCGGGCAAGCGCGTGCTCTACATCTTCTATCCCGACGGCCAGGGCAAAAGCCGTTTGCAGCTGCCGGCCATGGAATCGGGCACCGCGCGCAACATGAACACCGTCGCCAGGCTCACCGAAATGGCGAAGGCCAAAGCCAAGGCGAAGGCTTGAGCCGGCGCCGCCCTCCGTGTCACGGATTTGTACGACGAATGGAGGATCAGCCGCCTATTCTTCGCAGATATACATTCTGCCTGGGTTATGACCGCCGCCGCACTGCGGGGCCGACTTATAGGTGCACCAGGGGTAGGCCGGCGCGCCGTGACTCTCGCCATAGGCATTCTTGAAGACCCAACCGTCCCAGCAAATCGCGACCTGCCCGAGATTGCTGGCGGAGCAACTTGCCGTCGGGCGATCAGCACCGCTCGACGTGCCGATATCATCGCCCGAGCAATCCGAGACGTCATGCGCTTCCCAGTGCGGTCCTTTGGGTGACTCCTGGCTCGTGTCGGGTTGCGTCGTCTCCTGAGCCAGCGCGATGTGTTCGATCCCGTCGATCGTGACGTTGAACCCATTCCCTCCGGGCAATCTTGTCCCCTCGAGGTTCAGCCTGCCGGCGGGACCTTCACATCGACCTCGCAAGCGACCCGACGCCGGATAATAGGTTCCGTGAAGCTGACACACCTGACTCAGGCTCAGCGATCCGGTGACTTCATAGCCATTCCTGCCCCTGGTGATAACGACTTCCAATTGTTCCTTGTGGCCGCCGTAGAGCGTTGCCCCCGTCCAGCTGTAGGTACCTTCCCCCGAACCCGCGGCGCTGTTCTGGGCCGGAAGCGACGCCCAGGCACCAAGCGCCGTCGCGAGCAGCAAAGCGGGTAGAGACTTGCGCATCACCCTCTGTCCTCCTGTTGGGAGCCAAAGACGCTGCGCTACATCGAGAACCGCTCTCCCACCGTGGCGAAGGGCGGCGGCGTCAACATTGCATGGCATCGAGACTAACGAAAAGGCGAAGCAAGTCGAGACTTGAGCTTTCCGCCACCGTCCGCATAGCTTGCCGGGAGAATCGGATCGCCGTCGGCAAGGCATCGCGCGGCACATGGGGGGATGGACGTGATGACATTAGTTTCTGGCCGGCGCCGTGCGCGCTTCGCATCGATCGGCGCCACGCTGCTGCTGTTCGGCTCCACCGCCGCATTCGCCGCCGGCGAGGTGCTCCCCTACCCCGAAACCCCGTTCAAGGGGAAAATCGGGCCGACCCGCGAGACCTCGGTCACCGCTTGGCCCGAGCAGCCCAAGGCGCCGGCGGCGCGCCCAATGTCGTCCTGATCCTAAACGACGATCTCGGCTTCAGCGCGCCCGATACTTTCGGCGGTCCGGCCACCAGCCCGGAGCTCGACAAGCTGGCCGCCGGCGGCATCCGCTACAACGACATCAACGCCGTTGCCATCTGCTCGCCGACCCGGGCCGCGCTGCTGTCAGGCCGCAACCACCACCAGGTCGGCTTCGGCAATCTCGAGGACATCGCCGCCGGCTTCCCCGGCTACAACGCGCTGTGGCATCCCGAAACCGCATCGATCGCCGAGATGCTGAAGGACAACGGCTATTCCACCGCCGCCTTCGGCAAATGGCACAACACGCCGGAATGGGAGACCTCGCCGGTCGGCCCGTTCAACCATTGGCCGACCGGGCTGGGCTTTGAATATTTCTACGGGTTCGTCGGCGGCGACAGCAGCCAATGGGAGCCGCGGCTCTATCGAAACACGATCCCGGTTGAATACCCTTCCAACACCGTCCACCTCACCACCGCGCTCGCCGACGACGCGATCCACTGGATGCGTCAGCATAATGCAGTCGCGCCCGAGAAGCCCTTCTTCCTCTATTTCGCCACCGGCGCGACCCACGCGCCGCATCACGCGCCCAAGGAATGGATCGACAAGTACAAGGGCAAGTTCGACATCGGCTGGGACAAGCTCAGTGACGAGACCTTCGCCCGTCAAAAGAAGCTCGGCATCATCCCGGCGAACACGGTCAAGACGCCACGCCCGGCGAACCTCGCGGCCTGGGACAGCCTGACCGCCGATCAGAAGAAGCTTTACGCGCGCCAGATGGAGGTCTTCGCCGGCTTTATGTCGCATGCCGACTATGAGGTCGGCCGGCTGATCCAGGAGCTGAAGAACGAGGGCATCGACAAGAACACGCTGGTGATCTGGATCGCCGGCGACAACGGCCCGAGCGCCGAGGGCAGCCCCGACGGCTCAGACCGCCAGACCGGCCAGTTCGCCGCCGGGCCCGAGACGATCGCCCAGCAGCTCACCCATGTCGACGATCTCGGCAGCCTCGACCGCGACAATCATTATGCCGCCGGCTGGGCCTGGGCGACAGCAACGCCGTTCAAGGGGATGAAGCAGATCGCCTCGCATTTCGGCGGGACGCGCACTGGCGTGGTGATCTCATGGCCGGGCCACACCAACCATCCCGAAATCGTCCGCGGCCAGTTCGGCCATGTCAACGACATCGCGCCGACGATCATGGCGGCGGCCGGCCTTACTTTCCCGACGACGGTCGACGGCGTGAAGCAGCTTCCCTTTGAGGGCGTCAGCCTGATCCCGACCTTCACCAACGCGAAGGCGTCGAGCCAGCACCACATCCAGTATTTCGAAATCTTCGGCAATCGCGCGATCTACAAGGACGGCTGGGTCGCCGCCGCTCGACGCTACGACCCCTGGGACATGGCCAATCTCTACAAGAAAATGTTCGACCAGGCCTTCGAGAAGGACAAATGGGAGCTGTACAACGTCGCCGTCGACTACAGCGAAGCCAACGACCTCGCCGCCAAATACCCTGCGAGGCTAAAGGAGATGCAGGCGCTGTTCGACAGCGAAGCGCGGCGCAACAGCGTCTATCCGATGACGCCGATGCCCTTCGCCGCGCCGAAAATGGTGCCGGCCGACAAGACCCATTTCACCTATTACGCGGGCGTCGATCGGCTTGACTATGGCATGGTGCCGGCGCTCGGCGGGCGCTCGCACAAGATCACCGCCGATCTGAACGTGCCGCGCGGGGCGAGCGGCGTGATCGCCGCGATGGGCGGGCGCTACGGCGGCTTCGCGCTCTATGTGAAGGACGGCCGCCTCGTCTATGAGAACAACAGCTTCACCGACGTCCATGAGAAGCTGGTCTCTTCGCAGTCGCTGCCGAGCGGCAAGGTCGAAGTGACGACGGTCTTCACGGTCAACGCTGCAGCGCCGAGCACCTCGGTGGTCCCCTCCGGCGACGCCAAGCCCGGCACCGCCGAGATGTTCATCAACGGCAAGAAGGTCGGCGAGACGCGCTTCTCCCGCTTCGGCGGCTTCCGCAGCTCGCATTACGAAACCTTCGACGTCGGCCAAGATACCGGCGCGCCCGTCAGCAATGACTATACCGCACCCAATCCCTTTACCGGCGTCGTCGAGAAGGTGACGATCGATCTGATGAAGTAAGTCCCTTTCTTCTTCGTCATTCCCGCGAAGGCGGGAATCCAGGTAGCCGCGGTGCCTGTCACTGAAGAAGAAGCTGGATTCCCGCTTTCGCGGGAATGACGAGGTGGTGGCACGACTGTTGACAGCCATGCGCTCCGCATGGTCGCCTGACATCAACCACGCCAGGAGTGTTCCATGCTCGACCT
>Ga0068855_100011381_pt1 | contig 10743 bp, 10 predicted proteins | sample KBSCornC52_FD_66592 | JGI IMG/M metagenome (GOLD analysis project Ga0068855, IMG submission 66592) | Corn rhizosphere microbial communities from Kellogg Biological Station, Michigan, USA - KBS Corn C5-2 | ecosystem: Host-associated > Plants > Roots > Rhizosphere > Soil ... | reverse complement strand
CTCCTTGCGCTCGCGGCGCTCCCGCTCGTCGAAGGCTGCATCCCGCTCGCGATCACGGGGGCGGGAACGGCGGCCCTGATGGCCACGGACCGGCGCAGCACCGGCACCTACGTCGACGACGAGGGGATCGAGCTGAAGGCGCTCGCGCGCCTGCACGAGTTCTCGGCGGCCCACGTGAGCGCCACCAGCTTCAACCGCCGCGTCCTCCTCACGGGCCAGGTCCCGGAGGCGGAGGTGAGGAAGCGCATCCAGGAGGCGGTCCGCACCATCCCGAACGTGCGCGAGGTGATCGACGAGACGGAGGTGGCCGGCGCCTCCTCGCTCGCCTCCCGCGGCAACGATGCGCTCATCACCTCGAACGTGAAGGCGCGCATGGTGAACAACAACCGCTTCTCGCCCAACCACGTGAAGGTCGTGACGGAGTCCGGGGTCGTGTACCTCATGGGCCTCGTGACGCGCGAGGAGGCGGATGCCGCCGTCGAGGTCGCGCGCACCACGAGCGGGGTGAGCCGCGTGGTGAAGGAATTCGAGTACCTGGGCTGAATGGCCGCGCCCGCCTTCGAGGCGAAGATCTGCGACCCGGCGAAGTTCGCCCGCCGCGCGAGCCGCATCGCCCGCCCGATGGTCTTCACCAACGGTGTCTTCGACATCCTCCACCGCGGCCACGCGACCTACCTCGCGCAGGCGCGCGCCCTGGGCGCCTCGCTCGTGGTGGCGCTCAACTCGGACGCGTCCGTGCGCCGCCTGGGCAAGGGAGAGGACCGGCCGGTCAACGCGCTCGCGGACCGGATGGCGGTGGTGGCCGCGCTGGAGAGCGTCTCGCTCGTCACCTGGTTCGAGGAGGATACGCCGCTCGAGCGCATCCTCGGCTGCCGCCCGGATCACCTCGTGAAGGGCGGCGACTGGGCGCCGGAGCGCATCGTGGGGGCGAAGGAGGTGCACGGCTGGGGCGGCCAGGTCCATTCGATCCCCTTCCTCCACCCGGCCTCCACCACGGCCCTCCTCGCGCGCATCCGCGGATGAACGACCGCGCCATTCCCGGCCTGCTCGCGGGCCTCGAGGCGATCGTCGGCGCGCGCGGCCTGGTCGATCCCGCGGAGCACGAGCCCTACGTGGTCGACTGGCGCGGGCACTATCACGGGCGCGCCGCCGCGGTGGTGAAGCCGGCGAGCACGGAAGAGGTCTCGAAGGTCGTGGCCTTCCTCGCCGCGCACCGCGTCGCCATGGTGCCGCAAGGCGGCAACACGAGCCTCTGCGGCGCCTCCGTGCCGGACGCCTCCGGCGCGCAGGTGGTCGTGAACCTCTCGCGCATGAACCGCGTGCGCGCGGTCGACACGGACAACAACACGATGACGGTCGAGGCGGGCTGCGTGCTCGCGAACCTCCAGCAGGAGGCGGATCGCCACGGGCGGCTCTTCCCGCTCTCGCTGGGCGCGCAGGGAAGCTGCGAGATCGGCGGGAACCTCTCCACCAACGCGGGCGGGACCGGGGTGCTGCGCTACGGGAACACGCGCGAGCTCGTGCTGGGCCTGGAGGTGGTGCTCCCGGACGGCCGGGCGTGGAACGGCCTGCGCGGGCTTCGCAAGGACAACACCGGCTACGACCTCAAGCACCTTTTCGTGGGCGCGGAAGGCACGCTCGGCATCATCACCGCCGCCGTGGTGAAGCTCTTCCCGAAGCCGCGGTCGCAGGCGACGGCGCTGGTGGCCGTCGAGAGCCCGGCGGCCGCGGTGCGCCTGCTGGGAAAGCTGCGCGAGACGTGCGGCGAGCGGGTCACCGGCTACGAGCTCATGGCCCGCGTCTGCATCGACCTCGTCATGAAGCACATGCCCGGCACGCGCGATCCGCTGGCCAGCCGCTACGCGTGGTACGTGCTGGTCGAGCTCTCGGACAGCGCGGAAGGACCGGGGCTCCAGGCGCTCCTCGAGGGCGGCCTGCAATCGGCCGCGGAAGAAAGCCTCGTGCTCGATGCCGCGGTGGCGGCGAGCCAGGCGCAGCGCGAAGCGCTCTGGAAGATGCGCGAGGACGTGGCGGAGGCGCAGAAGCTGGACGGCCCGTCGGTGAAGCACGACGTCTCCGTGCCCGTGAGCCGCGTGCCGGACCTGATCGAGCGCGCGGGCGCGGCGCTCCTCGCGCGCTTCCCGGACATCCGCATCGTGGCCTTCGGCCACGTGGGCGACGGCAACATCCACTACAACTGCTCGAAGGCGCACCGCCAGGAGGCGGAGCCTTTCTTCGCGCAGGCGCCGGAAGTGAACCGCATCGTCTACGACACGGTGCGCGCCCTCGAAGGCTCGATCAGCGCGGAGCACGGGCTGGGGGCGTTGAAGCGCGAGGAGATCCGGCGCTACAAGAGCGCGCTCGAGCTGGACCTCATGCGCTCCATCAAGCGCACGCTCGATCCCCACGGCCTCATGAATCCGGGGAAGGTCCTCTAGCGGCGGGCTCGGGGCGCCGGTCGCGGATGAAGTCCGCGATCGCGTCGACCGCCTCCTGCTCCATCCCGATGAAGCCGTGCCAGTGGAGCGGCTGGCAGTAGCCGCCGCGCGCGCCGCTTCCCCCGTCCATCACGAGGAGCTTCTTCGCCGGCGCGTTCGTGAGCCCCTCGACGATACGCGGCGCCTCGAAGGCCGGCGTATCGCGGCAGGCGTCCTTCCGATGGTGCACCACCAGCACCGGGACCCGGATCTTCGCGAGCGGCAGGTTCTCGACCGCCTGCGGGACGTTGCGCGCGGTGATGCTGGACGTGAGGACCACGCCCGCGATCGCGTCGCCCAGCGCGGCCGCCGCGGCGGCGGCGGAGACCGTGCCGCGGCTCGTTCCCACGAGCCACACGGGCTTCCCGTAGCGCGCGCGGAGCGCCTCCACCACGCGCCGCAGGTCCTCGACGTGCTCCGGGCCCGCGCGGAAGGCGAGGTCCAGGTCGTCGCGGTCGCTGGGCTTGCCCACGATCGCGACGTTGAAGCCCGCCGCGGCGAAGCGGTCGCGCTCGCGGACGAGGAAGTTCGCGGAGTGGGGGGCGCCGTTCCGCAGCCCGATGCCGCCCTCGCCCCCCGGAAGGAGGACCAGGGTCGCCGACGCGTTCGGCCGCTCCATCATCCAGTAGCCCACCTTCACGCCGGGGCGCGTGTCGATGCGCACGAGGCCGTCCGCCGCGGAGGCGATCCCCGCCGCGAGGCACACGGCCGCGAGCGCGCGGAGAGAGCGCCTCACGGCTTTTCCCCCGCGGCGCGCGCCGTCGCTTCCTGCGCGCCGTCGTTCCAGCGCTGCGCCTGCATGCGCACCACGTCCGGCATGGACTTCGACTCCGCGTAGCGCTCGCGCAGCCACCGGCTGTCGTTCTGCTGCTCCTGCGCCATGCGCCAGAGCGCCTCGAGGGGCGCCGCGGCCTCGAGCGCGGCCGCTTCCGCCGCCACCCGGTCGAGCGTATCGAGGAGGTGCTCGCGCAGCCGCACGCTCGCGCGCTCGTAGGGGTCGATCAGCTGCGCCTCGAACCCGAAGCGGCACGCCTGGAAGCGGTTGTAGCCGTAGACGCGGTACTGCGGCTCGAGGGGCGGACGGCGCCGGTGCTCGAGGAGGTGCGCGGCGAGCACCTGCGCGTAGGCCGCGAGCTGCGCCGCGCCTTCCACCGTGAGCGGCGTGTCGCAGATGCGGATCTCGATCGTGCCGTACTCGGGCTTGGGCCGGATGTCCCAGTAGAAGTCCTTCATGCTCGCGACGATCCCGTAGCCCGCCATCTCGTCGAAGTAGCGGTTGAACTCGCTCCAGGTGACGACGGGCGGCATCTGGCCGGAGAGCGGAAACGCGGAGACCGCGTGCAGGCGCGAGGTCTCGAACGACGTGTCGACGCCCTGCGAGAAGGGCGACGAGGCGGAGAGCGCGATGAAGTGCGGGATGAAGGGGGCGAGCGCATGGGTGAGGTAGACCGCGTCGTCGCCGCTCGCGACTCCCACGTGGATGTGCTGCCCGAAGACGGTGAACTGCTTGGCGAGGTAGCCGTAGAGCGTGGAGACGTGGAGGAAGCGCTCCGTGGCGAAGATGCGGCGCTCCTGCCATTGGTGGAACGGGTGCGCGCCGCCGCCCGCGATCGCGAGGTTCAGGCGCCGCGCCTCCTGCATGATCGCGTCGCGGACCGTGCGCAGCTCGGCCACGAGGGCGCCGTGGCGCCGGTTCACCGCCGAGTTCACCTCGATCATGCTCTCGGTGATCTCCGGCTTCACCTCGCCGGGGAGCTTCCTCTTCGCGAGCCGGGCGAGGAGGTCCTGCGCGCCGCGGCTCAAGTTGTAGTCGCGGGTGTTCAACACCATCAGCTCCAGCTCGACGCCGAAGGTGAGGGGCTCGGAGCGCGTGAACTCGAGCGGCATCGCGCCTAGTCGCCGGGCGCCGTCGGCGTGCGCGCCGTCATCTGCGCGGTCGCCACGGGATCGACCGGCAGCGCGTCCCCGGCGAAACGCAGTCCCCACTGGACGGCGAAGGGGCCCGCCAGCTCCATGAGGAGGATGCAGGCGATCAGCACCGTCGAGAGATCCGCGGCGAACGCCGGGAAGATGCGCGCGATGTCGTGGAGCATGAGGAGTGCCAGGCTCGACATGGGCAGCACCGCGGCGCCCAGCCCGATTGCCTGGCGGATGCGGATGCCGCCGATGGGCGCGATGGCGAGGATGCCGGTCACCTTCCCCGCGGCGCGCGCGGCCGCGACCGCAGCGCCCACGATGCCCGCGGTCATGAGCGAGGAGAGGGGAAGCGCGGCGCCGGTGATCACGAAGAGCACGATGTAGAGCAGGCGCCCCACGGGCGCGAGGTTCACGTTGAGCAGATCGTAGCTCCGGTCGTCGTTCCGCGCGAAGAGCCCGAGCGCGAGGAGGGCGAGGATCACGGGGAGCTTCAGCATCGAGGCGAGCCCCACCGCGCAGACCACCATGCCCGCCACGAGCGCGAAGTGCACCTCGCGCGTCTTCTCGATGTGCCGGGCGATCACGCGCGAGAGCCACGCCATCGCCGCGCCGAGCGCGAGCGAGCCCAGGAAGAGGTACAGCGGATGCAGGATCGCGACCTCGACCTGCGAGCGCGCCTCGAAGTGCGCGGAGCCCAGCAGGATCGTGACGAGGATCGAGGCGGAAAGGCCGTTCAGCGCGACCACGTTCATCGCACGCTCCGTCACCTGCCCTTCCGAGTGCGTGTCGTGGACGGTGAGGAGCAGCACCGCGGGCGAGGTCGTCATCGCGATCGCCGCGGCGAGGCCCGCCTCCACCGGGTCGTAGCGGAACGCGAGGAGCGTCGCCAGCACGGCGAAGAACGCGAGGAGGGCCTCGGCGAAGCCGCACGCGGCGATCGTCCAGTCGCGCCTCATCCACTGGAGGTCCATGCGCCGGCCGAGGTCGAAGAGCACGAGGCCCAGCGCCAGGTCCACGAAGATGCGCGCCTCGTCCAGCAGCGAGCCCATGCCCATCGCCTGGGTGAACGGCCCCAGCACGAACCCCACCACCACGTAGCCGATGATGCGGGGGATGCGCGCGATGCGCGCGAGCTCGCCGCCCAGCATGCCCGCCACGAGGAGCACGCCGAAGAGAAGCGGATAGCTCAGCGTGAACGGGAGCGTCGGGAGGAACGCGAGATTCATATCTCGGTAGAATGTCACAACCCCGCTTGGATTGGGCCTCGTGACCAAAAGTTTCTTCCAGAACACGATCGCGCTCGTCTACGACTTCGACGGGACGCTCTCGCCGCAGCCCATGCAGGAGTACACGGTGCTGCCGAAGATCGGCGTGGCGCCGGCGCAGTTCTGGGCGATGGTGAACCGCGAGGCGCGCGAGACCGAGTCCGACCCGATGCTGGTCTACATGCGGCACATCATCGAGGCCCTCGAGCGCGTGAAGGTCGACGTGAAGCGCGAGGACTTCGCCGCGATGGCGCGCCGGATCGAGTACTTCCCCGGGGTCGCGACCTGGTTCGGCCGCATCAACGCGTACGTGAGGAAGAGGAGCCGCGGCCGGGTGAAGGTGCAGCACTACCTCATCTCCGCGGGGCAGAAGGAGATCCTGGACGGGGTGTCGATCCGCCGCCACTTCAAGCGCATCTATGCCTCCGAGTACCACTTCAACCACCATGGCGTCGCGACCTTCCCGAAGCTCCTCGTGACCGACACGATGAAGACGCAGTTCCTCTTCCGCATCAACAAGGGGATCGAGGCCGTCACGGAGTCGATCAACGAGCACATGCCGGAGGAGGAGCGGCCGATCCCGTTCCAGAACATGATCTACGTGGGCGACGGGATGACCGACGTGCCGTCCATGGCGCTCACGAAGAAGAACGGCGGGCACACGGTGGCCGTCTACGACGCCGTGGGCGACAAGGGCCGCGCCACGTGCGTGAAGCTCCTGGACGCGGGACGCGTCGACTTCGTCGCGGAGGCGGACTTCCGCGCGGCGAGCCGGCTCACGCGGCGCGTGCAGCTCCTCCTGGACGCGATCGTCGCGGACGTGGCGTACCGGCGCGAGGCCTTCGAGTGCCGGCTCGAGAACCGGAAAACCCGGTCCTCTCCCGGGAAGGCCGCCACCTCTTGAGCGAGCTTACCTTCCGGGCGCTGCGCACGCTCGCCGACGGCCGGTTCCATTCCGGCGAGGACATGGCGCGCGCCCTCGGCCGCTCGCGCGCGACGCTCTCGGAAGCGTTGAAGCAGGCTCCCGAGCTGGGAGTCGACCTCTTCAGCGTCCGCGGCAAGGGCTATCGGCTGGCCGAGCCGATCGAGTTCATCGACGCGGCCGTCGTCGCAGCGCGCCTCGCCGCCGCGGGCTCGCGCATCCGCCTGGAAGTGGTCGACCAGGTCGACTCCACCAGCACGCGCCTCCTCGCGCTCGCGGCCGCGGGCGCGCCCTCCGGCACGTGCCTCGCGGCCGAATGGCAGAGCGCGGGGCGCGGCCGCCGCGGCCGCTCGTGGGTCGCGACCGTGGGCGGAAGCCTCGTCTTCTCGCTCCTCTGGCGCTTCGAGCGCGGCGCGGGGCACCTGGGCGGGCTCTCGCTCGCCGCGGGCGTGGCGGTCGCGCGCGCGCTCGCCGAGTGCGGCGTGGAGCGCGCGCAGGTGAAATGGCCCAACGACGTGGTGGCGGACCTCCGGAAGTTGGCCGGCATCCTCGTCGAGACGAGCGGCGAGATCCAGGGGCCCACCCTGGCGGTGGTGGGCGTGGGCGTGAACTACCGCCTGGCGGACCGCGCGAAGGACCTGATCGACCAGCCCGTCGCGGACGTCGTGCGCTGCTCGCCCGCAGCGCCCTCGCGAAGCGCCCTCCTCGGCGCGATCCTCGCGCACCTGGGCCGCGCGCTCGAGGACTTCGACCGCCGCGGCTTCGCCGGCGTACGCGACGAGTGGCGCGCGCTCCACGCCTACCAGGGACGCGAGGTCCGGGTGGTCCCTCCGCGCGAGGCACCCTACGACGCGCGCGTGGTCGACGTCGCGCCGGACGGAGCCCTCGTGGTCGAGACCCCGGACGGCCGGCGGTCGGCGCTCGCCTCGGCGGAGATCTCGCTTCGCGGGAAGCTCCCGGTCGCATGAGCGGCGCCGCGCCCGCGCTCCTCGCGATCGACGCGGGCAATACGCGCATCAAGTGGGGCGTCCACGACGGCGCCGCGTGGGCGCGCCGGGGATCGCTCGCGAGCGCGGAATCGGCGCGTCTCGCCGACGCATGGGCCGGCCTTCCGCCGGTCGCGCGGGCGGTGGCGTGCAGCGTCGCCCCGGAGGCCGTGTTTCGCGACCTGGCGCGCGCCTGCGAGGCGCGCGGCGCGCCGCTCCTGCGGGTGGAGTCGGTCGCGCGGCAGCTGGGCGTCGTGAACGGCTACCGCGATCCCGGCGAGCTCGGCGCCGACCGCTGGGCCGCGCTCGTCGCGGCGCATGCCGTTGGAGAGGGCCACAAGCTCGTGGCGAACGCGGGAACCGCGCTCACGATCGACGCGCTCGCCGCGGACGGCCGGTTCGTGGGCGGGCTCATCGTGGCGGGGCCCGCGCTCATGCGCCGCGCGCTGAGCGAGGCGACCGCGCGGCTGCCGCTCGGGGACGGCGCCTTCGAGGAATTTCCCACCAGCACGGCGGCCGCGATCGCGAGCGGAGCGATGCAGGCCTGCGTGGGGGCGCTGCAGCGCGTGCGCCACGCGATGGCCGAGCGCGGGATGCCGGCCGCGCACGTCCTCCTCTCGGGGGGCGCCGCGGGCGAGATCGCGCCGCTCCTTCCCATGCCGTTCACGATGCACGAGAATCTGGTGCTCGACGGGCTGCTCCTCATCGCCCGGAATTCCTGAGCCGCCGTGTCCCGCCTCCTTTTCTTCGTGCTCCTCGTCGCCGCCGCGGCGCTGGGCGTCCACCTGTGGCTGCAGGCCCGGTCCGTCCCTCCGGACCTCGCGCTGCGCGAGAGGAACGCGGGCGGGATCCGCATCGTCTCCGTCACGCCGCCCCAGGTCGCCGCGCGCACGGCCGAGCGCCTGCGCCGCGAGATCGAGGGGCTCGCCGGGGCGGCGTGCGTGGAGTTCTCCGGGATCCCCGCGGCGGACGCGGCCCGCGCGCACGAGGCGTTCGCCGGCCTGCACCTGGGCGACCGTCTCACCGAGCGGCGCGTGGAGGACGTCTCGCGCTTCTGGGTGTTCGTGCCGCCGGTCCCGGACCGCCGCGCCGCCGAAGCCGCGATGGCGCAGATCCGGCGCCAGGGCGTGACGGACGTCTCGATCCGCCCGGACAACGCGATCTCGCTCGGCGTCTTCTCGACGGAAGACGCGGCGCGGCGCTTCCTCGCCTCCCTGCAGGCGAAGGGCGTGAAGGGCGCCCAGGCCGGCCCCTTCGTGAAGGAGCTGCGCGAGGTGACGATGCTCATCCGCGAGCCGGACACGGAGACGGTCGCGCGGCTGGCGATCCTGCAGCGCGACTTCGCCGCCGCACGGCTGCGCGCGGTCGCCTGCGCCGCGCCGGAGGCGAAGCCCGCGCAATGAGGAACCCGCCGCCCGGCGCCTTCCCATGGCGTGGCATCCTCGCGGCGGCGCTCCTCGCGGCCTGCGCGGGCTGCTCGTTCATCGACCCCTACAACATCATCGGGCGGGAGGGCGAGCCCACGACGCCGTCCACGCGCTTCGTGCCGCAGGCGGAATCCACGGCGCTGGGCCGCGAGGGACGCGAGCGCGCCTTCGATTTCGTGTGGTCCACCATCGAGCGGCGCTACCACGACCCGTCGTACAACGGCGTGGACTGGAAGGCGGTGGGCGAGCGCTATCGACCGCTCGCGCTCGGCGCCGCGGACGACGAGGCGTTCTGGGACGTGCTCGACCGGATGGCGGGCGAGCTCCACGACTCGCACACGCGCGTGGAGTCCCCGCGCGAGGTGGAGCTGCGCAGGCACGGGCAGACGATGAGCCTGGGCTTCTCCTTCCTTCCCCTGGGCGGCCGGCTCGCGGTCTCGAGCGTCGATCCGGAGGGCGACGCGTGGTGGGCGGGCGTGCGGCCGGGCATGATCGTCGCGGCGATCGACGGGAAGCCCGCCGCGCAGGCTTACGGCGAGCTCCTGCAGCACGCGCGCAGCGCCTCCACCGATCGCGCGCGGCATTTCGCGGCGCTGCGCCGCCTCGTCCTCGGCGCCGAGGGGAGCCGCATCCCGTTCACCTTCGAGCGCGCCCACGGCACGCGCTTCGACGTGAGCCTCGCGCGGCGCACCATCGATCGCCGGCGCCGCGAGATGCACCGCGTGCTGCCCTCGGGCTTCGGCTACATCCGCTTCTCGGAGTGGAGCATCGCGCTCACGCTGCGCGCGCTGGCCGGCATCGAGGCGCTGAAGGAAACGCCCGGGCTCGTGATCGACCTGCGCTCCAACCCGGGCGGATCGGTGCACGCGGTGAACCTCATGCTCGAGCGGCTCTTCGCGAAACCCACGCAGCTGGGGAGCGCCACCACGCGCAACGGCCGGCCCGTGACGCTCTTCATGGGTGCGATCGACATCATCGCGCTCCACCGCGAGGTGCGGGGGAGCCCGGACGCGTACCGCGGTCCCGTGGTGGTCCTGGTGAACGCGCTCTCGGCGAGCGGAAGCGAGCTTTTCGCGGGAAGCCTGCAGGCCGTGGGGCGCGCGAAGGTCGTGGGCCAGACGAGCTGCGGCTGCCTCCTGGGCTTCCTCGGCTACGCGTACGTGCCGGGCGGCGCCCAGCTCGCGTACAGCGAGGTGGGCTTCGTGCTCGCCAACGGCCGCCGGATCGAGGGCGAGGGCGTGATCCCGGACCGCGAGGTGCCGCTGACACTCGAGGACCTGCGGCTCGCCCGCGACCGGCCGCTCGAGGAGGCGCAGGCGCTCCTCGCCTCGATGGCGCGGCCTCGGTGAGCGCGCCGGCCGCCTCGGCGCTCAATCCCGGCGTGGCACCCCGCGAGGTGTGGGCGTGGGCGATGTACGACTTCGCGAACTCCGGCTACACGACGGTCGTGCTCACGGCCGTCTTCAACGCGTACTTCGTCTCCGTGATCGCGGCGAACGCGCAGTGGGCGACCTTCGCCTGGACCGCCGCGCTCGCGGCCTCCTACCTCGTCGTGATGATCATCGGCCCGCCGCTCGGGGCGTGGGCGGACGCGCACGCGGCGAAGCTGCGCGTCCTCGCGATCTCCACCTTCGTCTGCATCCTGGGCACGGTGGCGCTCGTCTGGACAGGGCCCGGGACGGTCGCGTGGGCGGTCGCGTGCATCGTGGTCTCGAACGTCGCCTACTCGATGGGCGAGAACCTCTGCGC
>Ga0068855_100011380_pt1 | contig 10743 bp, 15 predicted proteins | sample KBSCornC52_FD_66592 | JGI IMG/M metagenome (GOLD analysis project Ga0068855, IMG submission 66592) | Corn rhizosphere microbial communities from Kellogg Biological Station, Michigan, USA - KBS Corn C5-2 | ecosystem: Host-associated > Plants > Roots > Rhizosphere > Soil ... | reverse complement strand
CTTCGCTGACTCGGGATTGATCAGCGGCACGTTGCTCGGCGACAGCGCTTCGATGAGGTTGTCAACCACGAATTGCATGCGCTGCTCGTCGCGCCACGGCAGTCGCGCATCGCCCACGAGGTGCTGCGCGGTCTGGCCGGCGGCGAGATAGGTCTGCACGATGCGGTGCAGCAGCGGGTTCTCGCTCCATGCGACGTCGGCGAAGCGCCGATCGCGCTTCGAGGGCGCGAGCTTCGACGCGCCTACGGCGATGCGGCCGACCTCGGCTCCCAGCGAGCCGAGTCGCCGCGCCGTCCTCGCAGGGCGACGGGCCAATCCGGCAGCGAGCTTCAGCGTCGACGAGTCGGGCCCGAATCGGCGCATCGGGCCGAGCGCCGCATCGATGAGCAGGACGTCGAGCGGGGCGGCCAGGTCATCTGCAGAGTTGGGGGCGCTCATCATGACTCCTTCGAGGTGTCGGCGGGCACGACGATCGTTGGGAGATTCCTTGCAAGGTTCACGCTGACTCCTGAGCTTGTGGTCTGGATTGGACTTTAGACACGAGATTCGATGGATTCATCGGGCGAGGAACCCCAAATTCGGTGCCCGCGTTGGTGTCAGAGCCCAAAGCAGGCTGTCGCATCGGGTACCTCGCGAGTACGGTCCGAACGTGGCCACGGACCCCGCCGAGCTCCTCGCACGGATCGCCGCGGACTATGCGCCACGCGCGCGAGAACTCTCCGCCGCGCTCGTTGGTCAGATCGTCGACGAGCAGCCCGAACTCAAGCGCGACCAATCGCTCGTGGACTCACTGACAGCGAGCGTTGAGGACAACATTTCTGCGGTACTGCGCGTGTTCGAGGTCCGCCCCGACCGCGACGCGATCTCTGCGCCGCCGGCTGCGATCGAGTTCGCCCGACGGCTCGCGCAGCGCGGCGTGCCGATCAGCTCGCTCCTACGCACCTACCGGCTCGGCCAGGCCGGCTTTCAGGAAGCGATGATCGTCGAGGTCGCGAAGGCCGGACTCGATCCGCAGACGGTTGCTGATGTCGCCGCAGAGTTGTCGACGGTCGCCTTCGACTATGTCGACCGGCTCAGCGAGGACGTTGTCGCCGCCTACCAGCAAGAGCACGACAACTGGATGCGCAACCGCATCACCGCCCGGTCGGCGCGGGTGATGGCGTTGCTGACGAGCGCGCGTGTCGACGTCGCGGACGTCGAGAAGACCTTGGGCTATCGACTCGGCCAGACGCACGTCGCTGTCATCGCCTGGAGCGACGACACCGCACCGGGGGTTGATCGACTCAGTCGGCTCGAGCGCAGCGTCACGCAGCTGGCCGAGGCCGCCGGGTCGTCGCGAGCACCGTTGTTCGTGACGCCAGATGAGTCGACGGTGTGGGCGTGGCTCTCGGGAGCGAGTACGACGCCACTCGAGATTGGCGTACCCGACGACGACACCGTGTGGGTAGCCGCCGGCGACGCGGCGGTTGGCGTCGACGGCTTTCGAGCGACCCATCGGCAAGCGCTGCAAGCGCAGTCCCTCGCGCTTGCAGCGGATCTTGACCGGCGCGCCCGCGTGACGCAATGGTCGCAAGTTGGCGCGATCGCGTTGATGTGCGCAGACCGCGAATCACTCGCCGCATGGGTGCAAGAGACGTTGGGCAATCTCGCAGCAGACGATGAAGGCATGAGTCGCCTTCGCGAGACGCTGTCGGTCTTTCTGACTACCAGCGGCAGCTATACGGCCTCGGCGCAGAAGTTGCTGCTGCACAAGAACACCGTGCAGTACCGGGTTCGTAAGGCCGAGGAAGCGCTCGGCCGGCGATTGCAGGAGCGCAGACTCGATGTCGAACTAGCCCTGCAGGCGTGTCACTGGTTGGGTAGTGCCGTGCTGCGGCCGGCGTCCGTCCCGGAACGCTGATGACGGACGAGACCTTCGACCAGAGCTCCTGGGATGAGCGTTGGTCACGTGCTCTTCAGGCCAGTCCGGAGAAGGTGGCGAGTCGGCCGCCTAGTGCTCATCTGCTGGCGGAGATCGAAGATCTCCAGCCAGGACTCGCCCTCGACGCAGGGTGCGGGCATGGGGCGGAGGCGATCTGGCTCGCCACAGCGGGATGGCGGGTCACTGCCGTCGACTTCTCTGCCACCGCACTCGACTTCGCTCGATCAACCGCTCGCGCGGCCGGTGCCGACATTGCCGACCGCATTGACTGGGTGGTGGGTGATCTCGGTACCTGGACGCCGACGCCAGCGCACTTCGACCTTGTCAGCTGCCTCTACGTCCATGTCGCGGGATCGGTGATCGACATGGTGCGCGGGCTCGGAGCGGGCGTTGCGAACGGCGGAACCCTGCTGATGGTCGGCCACCAGCCGGTGGACCCCGCGACTGGCGCTGCAACACCTGCGGCCGGCCAGGTGCAGGTTTCGGTCGAGGACGCAGTTCAGGCGCTCGACCCCGACGCTTGGCACATCGTCGTCGCGGAGGAACGGCCGCGAGCTGCCATCGGCACGGGTGTCGATGCGGTGATCCGCGCCGTCCGCCGGTGACCGCACAATAAGCGGCATGAGTTTGTCTGATGCAGACATTGCGGAGTTGGCTCGTGAGGCAGTCGATCGGCGCAGCGTCGATCTTGAGATCCGCATCGACCCGGCGGACCCCGTCGATCCGTACCGATGGGGCACGCCTGCGTGGACCGTCTCAGCGGGCGGCGCAACGAGTTACATCACCGCAGACATGACTGCCGAAGAAGCGTTGACGAAACTGATCGCCGACCTCGCCACACCGTCGTAGGGCCGACGCGGCCCGCGCTGCCCTATGCCTTGCGCGACGCCCGTCTGCGGCGAGCAGGCACGGTCGTGCGCATGATGCAGTGGTTCTTCCCCTTCGGGCGTTCGTACGTGAACCCGGCTTGCTCGAAGGTGCTGCGAGTGGCGTTGTACAAGAACGACGCGCCTACCTTCTTGCCGCCGGTGTCTTGTGGGTAGGTCTCGACGGTGCCTCCCCCGGCCTGCGCGATCAGCTCGAGAGCGCCGTCGACAGCGACTCGAGCGACGCCTCGGCGGCGGTAACGGCGGTCGACAAACACGCAGGTGATCCGCCAGTCGGGCAACGCAGCGCCCTCGACCTCCACCTCCTTGCGATGGGCGATCCCGGGAAGCTCGACCGGCGGGCCGTATTGAGCCCAGCCCACCGCCGCCTCCCCGTCGAAGACGAGAGCAGCGTGCGCCCGATCGCTCTCGACAAGGCAGCGCTTGAATTCGCGCGTCGCGTCCGAGCTGCGCGGCGGTCCGTCGGCCTTCGGCGCCGAATGGGTCGCGCGATGGAACCACGTGCACCAGCAGCCACCGAACCCGCCGCCGTTGTGCCGTTCACACAGCGCGACGAACGCGTCCCATGTCTCGGTGCTCAGTGGTCGGATCTCGAACTCGCTCATGTCGCCACCTCCGCCTGTCCCGCCGAGGCTGCCACACGCCGATGACAACGTCTGCCCAACGACGATGAGCCAGCTGACCATCCAGAAGATGGTGACAGCAGCGCTAACTCTTCCATTTGAGATGTCCAAGACCCAGGCTGCTGCGTTATCGGAGCACATGCCGCGCGTTGTCCGGAGGGGGCGATAGGTGGGTCGGGATCAGAGGCTCCCCCGCATCGGCCTGCTTTGGCGCGGTGATGGCGCGGCCGAAGAGAACTCAGCGCGGGCATTGGAGCGCCTCGACGCACTCATCGTCGCGTTTCGCCAACTTCCTGTGGTGATCGAGCACGTTGTCTACACCGACGAGGCCGGACTCGAGGTGCGAGATCAACTGCTCGCGTGCGACGGCGTCATGGTCTGGGTCAACCCGATTCACGACGGCCTGGACCGCGCTCGTCTTGATGCCCTTCTGAGCGATGTAGCTGCGCGGGGCGTATGGGTCTCTGCTCATCCGGACACGATCCTGAAGCTGGGAACCAAGGAGGTTCTCTACCGCGTGCGCAGGTTGCCCTGGGGCACCGACGTTGAGCTGTATCAAACGGCCGGGGACTTTGCGCGGCGATTCCCTGCGCGCCTGGCAACGTACGGGCAGCTCGTCGTCAAGCAAGCACGCGGCAACGGCGGAAATGGCGTGTGGAAGGTCGAACTTCTGGAACCGTCCGGCAGTCCTCGGTCGGCGAAATCAGAAGCGCGAGTCGTCGTCATCGACGCTCGCGCCACTGACGGCTCGTCGGCGCGGATGTCGCTCGCGCAGTTCGTGGCACTTGCCAACGAAAGCTTCGGGTGGTCGCCGTGTCTTGTCGATCAGCCGTTCCAGGACCGGCTGAGTGAGGGGATGCTTCGCTGCTACTTCACCCACGATCAGGTCGTCGGGTTCTGCCGCCAGTGGCCCAAGAGAGGACTACTCGGGCCGAAAGAGGCGCTGGCTGCCTGGTCTGGTCCGGCGTCAATCATGGAGCCCGCCGACGCGCCTGCCTACCAGGCACTGAGGCGTGAGGCAGAGACAGAGTGGCTCCCCAGCCTCATGGGTGTGCTCGACATCAGTCCGCAATCTCTGCCGGTCATTTGGGACGCAGACTTCCTCTTTGGCCCTAGGACTGCGACCGGCGAAGATACCTACGTGCTGTGCGAGATCAACGCGAGCGCTGTGTGGCCGTTTCCACCGAGTGCTGCTGGGGTCATCGCGGAAGCGGCGCTGATCGCCACGACGCAACGTCGCGAGTGACCGCGCTCAGCGCCGAGCTCCACAACCGCTACTTCCACCTGAAATGCACGAATACTCGGCCGAAGTTGTCCGAGTCCTTCTCGACACGGTGATACAGGGCCTTGATGTCCTTGCGGTCGAGGAATTTGAGGACGCGCTTCTTCAGCTGACCTGAACCCTTACCCGGGATGATCTCGACCAAGGGAGCCTTCTTCGCGATCGCTTCGCGAATGATGTCCTGCAGCGCGCGCTCGATCTCATCACCACGGTTGTAGATGTCGTGCAGATCGAGCTTCAACTTCACCAACCCAGCGTGCCTGTGGCCGAGTTATTTGTCGCCCTGGTCCGGGCAGTACCCCGAACAGAGCAGCCGCAATCGCGAGATGCGCCCGTCCTCGTCAGTGTTGGCGTAGACCTGCTGCTCGACGACGAACCAACCCTCGCCGAGCCTTTCCGCACGAAGTCGCAGGCGCCAACGCAGATAGAGCAGCGACCCGACATCGCCTACGACAGCCTCGAGAAGCTCGAAATCTTGGGTCGCGCCGAACCACATCTCAAACAGGGCGCCGATCTCGTCAGGCCCATCCGATTCGCGCAGCCCCCGCGGCACGAGCGCCTGCAGTTGTGCGCCTTCGGCGAGCGTGCCCGCGAGGTCGGTGAAGTTCTGGGCTGCCAGCGCTTCGAGGAACGTGCCGGCCACGGCGTAGCGGGCGACGGGGAGCGTGATGGGGTTCATGCGTCTGTTGTATGGCCCAGCGAGCCTGCGTCACATCCGTCATTCACCCGAATTTGTCATCGCGGGCACGTCGGCGGAGCTCGCATCCACGAGCCCGTGAGTCATCGCGTACATCGCAGCGGCGCCACGAGCACTGACGCCGATCTTGGCGTAGATGTGCTCGACGTGGCTGCCAACCGTGCGTGCGGACACGAACAACTGCGCGGCAATCTGCTTGTTCGACAACCCACGAACCAGCAGCCCGAGGACCTCGACCTCCCGTGCGCTCAGCCCGCCGGCGGTGTTCGGTAGCCGTCGGGTCTGATGTCCGGCCGCCGCGAGAATCGCATTCACTGCAGCCGCCTCCAGACGTCCGGCCGCGGCTTCCTCGAGCAGGGCGGTTCGCGCGTCGGCGGGCGACGAGGACGGTCGGTGCGGGCGCGCCTCAAGCATCGCCTGATAGACCTCGGCTGCGGCGAGCAGCCGAGCCGTCTGTGGGATCGCCGCGCCAGAGAGACCGCGCGGATAGCCCGAACCGTCCATCCGCTCGTGGACCAGGCTCGCGACCGCACCGATCTCGGCGAGCCGTGGCTGCTGGGCCAGCACCCGTTCGGTCAGGTACGGGACAGTTCGTACGCGCTCCCACTCGATCACCGGCAATGGGCCCGGCCGGTTCCACGTTGCGGCCGATACACCGATGACCCCGAGCCGGCAGACGAAGCCGGCGAACTCGACCAGCTCAACGTCAGTCGCCGATAACCCGGCACGCCGCGCACCCTCAGCGACGAGGGCGGCCACGGCGCGCGAGTGCCCCGTGAACCACGGCGACTTGACGTCGGCGTAATCGGCGAAGGTTTCGAGCGCCGTTCGCAGTTCGGCCCGGTCCATCACGCGATCGAGCGGCGCACAGCCCGCGATGACCGCGTTCCACGCGTCGACGTCATCGAGGCCGCCGAAGATCTGCTCAGCATTGGCGCAGCACACGTCGACAAGCGCCGGATCGAAGGCGGTGCCGCGGCGTTCCCGCAGCATGTCGAGTGCCGCCGCTTCGCCGTGGATGCGCAGGTAAACCTCGGCTTCGTTCGCGATGTGCGACACGCGCATGGTCGGCTCGATCTGCTCGGCGCTGAGCCCGACCGGGCCGCCCTTCCCATCCCATCGCTCCAAGACCTGCGGCAACGCGCGGGAGACCGCCGCTGCAAGCCCGATCCGGTCAGCGATCTGACTGGTGGTCTGGCAGTGGGCGGCGAGTGAGTCCATCACCTCGCGCATGCCGGTCTTCATGAACCGGCCCGTCATCGATATCCGTCGCCAGGACGAACCTTCCGCGGCCAGGTTGCCGAGCAGGAAGCGCAGCATCGGCAGGCCGGCTCGGTTCACCTCATAGCTGGCTGCGCGGATGTGCGTGTCATCGCCGAACCACCGTGCCATCTCGTGCGAATCCGCGACGCACCCGACCCAGGCAAGCAGCGATACGTAATACGCGGCGGCTTGCTCGTCACTACTCAGCCCGGCTACGACGGACAACCGCGTCGCGATCACGGTCTGCCGCAGGATGTGCTCCTGTGGCTGCCCAAGAGCCAGATCGGTCGCGAGCGACAGCGATGCGACCAGCTCCGCCAAGCGGACGCCGGCGACAGCCTCCCCCGCCATTCGACGACCCTACGGCGAGACACGACATCCGGCGATTTCTCACAGCCTGATATCGGGCGTTCACCCGATGTGGTTCTGCTGCCTCGCTCGTAGCGTTCCGCGCCAACGGATCACGCACGTCAGATCAGAAGGGGGATCGATTCACATGCGGATGCTCACGAAACTCGTGCTGCCGACGGTCGCGCTCGCCGTCGTGGCGCTCGCACCGGACGCGACAGCTGCGCCGGCCATGGGACGCGACTGGGTGCCGGCCAGTCAGCTCGCGACCTACCGCGCCATCGCCGACCGGTTGCAAGGTGTCTCCACGCAGCCCGGTTCGAACTACGGATTGGTTATCGACAGGGCAGGGATCAGCTGCATTGCCGATCCAGCCGGCAGCGGCGCCATGGGGTATCACTACGCGAACCTCGGCCTGATCTTCGACAACGGCGGGCTCGACGCGTCGACGCCCGAGGCGGTCGTCTACGCGCCAACGCCAGATGGCAACAAGCAGGTCGTGGCGCTCGAGTACATCGTGCCGCAGGGCGATTGGGATGCACACCACGCGAGCGCGCCCGAGTTGTTCCCCGGCCATCCGTTCATGTTCACCGGTGGTGACAACAGGTTCGGCCTACCGGCCTTCTACTCACAGCACGTCTGGGTCGGGCGTGGTAACCCGCTCGGCAACCTCGCGATGTGGAACCCAGCGATCCACTGCTGACGATCACGTGACGCGGCCGGTCCGGGGGGGCCGGCTGCGTCACGTCACCGATTGAGGAGACAGACATGAGGCTGCCCAACACGCCATCACCGCTACTGCGCCCCGCCGCCGCGCTCGCGCTCGTCGTCGAGATCGGCATCCACGCCGACCTCGCACCTGACCACCTCCGCGAGGTTCCGTACATCGGTGCGTCCTTCGTCGTCGGTTCGGTGCTCCTTGCCACGGTGCTCATCGGCCTGGCCATCGCGCCACGCAGCGCCGCGGTGTGGCTAGCAGGCGCTCTCGTCTGCACCGGCATGGCGGTGGGGTTCGTCGCCAGCCGAACGGTCGGACTACCCGGCCTTCATGAAGCATGGACGAGCGACGGCGGGCTCGGCCTCTTCGCACTGCTCTTCGAGGCGATCTTCGTCGCGATCACGGCGCGCGTCCTCACTGCCGGACACGGAATACGGAGTTTTCTTCCTCGCCCGCGAATAGTCGTAGCGTCGAAGGGTGCAGTTCAGCCCGGACCTGCGCGATGAGGTCGCCGCGGGACATGTCACGGTCTCCGTCCGCTTGTGGCAGCGCCCGAAGGTGCGCGCTGGCGGCCGATACCCGGTCGCTGGATCCGTCATCGAGATCGACTCGATAGAACTCGTCCCGTTCTCAGCGATCACGGCAGCTGACGTACGCCGGTGCGGCGAGTCAGATCGCGAAGCGCTGCGAACGCGGGCCGCGCACGCGGGCCCGGTCGACGACGACACACCCGTCTACCGCATCGAGTTCCATGTCATCGGGCCCGTATCGCCCTAGATCGATCCCTCCGCTGGGCCCGTCGGCGTGAACACGTTGGGCAAAGTGGTGCCGAGAGGGTCCGCGAGGGGCGACAATGGTCATATGAGTGAGACGGCGTGGATGGTCAACCGCGAGATTCGGTGCCGATGTGGCCAGATTGGCGTCATCAGCGGAGTCCAGGGCGACGAAGACCACCCGGACTTCGTCTGGGTCACTCACCTCGTGCGGCTCGCGATGCAGACCCACATTCACCGCAGCCAACAGATGCCAGCTGTACTCGCCCAGCTCACTCGGTAGTTCCGTGGCCCCGCCCATGCGCGAGGTCGTCATCAGGGACGGCACGATCCGGCTCGGCCAATTCTTGAAGCTCGCCGACCTTGTCGATGCCGGCGGCGATGCCAAGGTGCTCCTAGCCCAAGAGGCCGTTCTGGTGAATGGTGATGCCGAGGTACGCCGCGGCCGCCAGCTGCAGCGCGGTGACGTTGTGACTGTCGGCGACGATCGGGTGCGGGTCGGCTGACGAACCGACATAGCTAACACGGAGTGGGACGTGATGGCGTACGAGTTCGTGAGCGTGCACGAGCACCTGCCCGACAAGACGTTCTACGCCATCCAAGCGATCATGGCGACCGGCTTCGTCCTCGCCGTCACTCACGCCGTGCGCGACCGACGCCGCACGGGGAACCCAGCCGCGGTCATCACCCTTGCTGGCTGCTTCGTCTACGGCCTCGTCGTCGACATCACCGCCTACTACACAACCGACAGCTTCCGGCACGGCAACTTCACGGTCATGTTCCTCAACGATCGGCTGCCGCTCTACATCGCGCTGTTCTATCCGGCGTTCATGTACCCGGTCGTGATGACGATGCGGCGCTTTCAACTGACGCCGATGGTTGAGGCGGTCGGCACGGGCTTCTACGCCGCCGTGACATATCTGATCTTCGACAACATCGGCCCGTTGCTGCACTGGTGGGACTGGAAACCCACCAACTCGTTCAACAAACCCTTCATCGACAGCGTGCCGCTCAATAGCTACCAGTGGTTCTTCCTCTTCACGATCGCGTTCGCTTACGTCGTACGTCGCGTTGTCTGGGACAGGACGCGGCCGTGGACGCCGAGATCGATGACGCTGACCGTCGCGACGATACCCGTGCTCACGTACCTCGGTGGCGCCGTGTTGTTCATCCCCGCGGACATCTTGCTGGCGCTGGAGGCTTACACGGCGAACGCCGTCCTCTACGCCATTGCCCTCGCCGCGGCTGGATACGTTCTCCTGATAAGGCGAGGACCCGTCCGCGCTGAGGCCGACCCTGTGCTCATGCTCTTTCCGCTCATCTGGGTGATCGGTCTGCTGCTCATCTACGCCGCCACGTGGCATCTGTGGCGCGAGGCTCTGGTCGACGATGTCGCCGGCCGTCCGAGCGGCAATCTCTTCGCTGTCGCGGCAGGAATGGCCATCAGCGTCGCGATCACCTGCACTGCGCACCCTCGGTCGGAATCAGCGCCCTAGAGGGCTGTCGGGAGCTACGCTTTCTCGAAACCGAGCCGGGGGGCGAGGCAACCATGCGGAAGCGTGCGCAATCGACGATCGCGGCAGCCGTGTTCGCGTCACTACTTCTGATCGCCGGGCCAGCATCGGCGACAATCCCGGTCGGGCCCGGACCGCAGACCACCTACACGGTGCAGGCGCAACCCCCGGCCGGCAGTTGCCACTATCGCCACACCACCACGCACCAGCCGCTACCCGACGTGCACTGCACGCCTGGTGCACGCAACCCGAAAGTCACGCAGTCGACGCTGGCGACGACAGCCTGCATGACGGGTTACACGACGTCGATCCGGCCACCCACCTCGATCACGTCTCGCGAGAAGATCGCCAACGCGAGGTCCTACGGCTACAAGGCCAGCCTGGCGCAGGCCGAGTACGACCACCTCATCTCGCTCGAGCTCGGCGGTGACCCCAACGATCCGCGCAACCTGTGGGTGGAGCCGCCGTCACCCGGGCACCTCACGACTCAGGGCGTGTCGAATCCGAAGGACGGTGTCGAGGCCTCACTGAAGACGCTCGTATGCCATTACGTGCACCTCGCCTCGCACCATCAAGGAACCGCGACGAGTTACCTGCCGTTGAGTTGGGCTCAGACCCTGATCGCCACCGACTGGACCACGGCGAAGGCATTGGCCGCGAACCACCTCGTCAAGGCCTAGCACCGAGCCCGATGTCGGGCGGCACGCATACGATTCG
>Ga0068855_100011377_pt1 | contig 10744 bp, 11 predicted proteins | sample KBSCornC52_FD_66592 | JGI IMG/M metagenome (GOLD analysis project Ga0068855, IMG submission 66592) | Corn rhizosphere microbial communities from Kellogg Biological Station, Michigan, USA - KBS Corn C5-2 | ecosystem: Host-associated > Plants > Roots > Rhizosphere > Soil ... | reverse complement strand
CGGAAGCCCTTGTCCGGGTCGAACTTCTTCACCGCCTGCATCAGGCCGACGTTGCCTTCGGAGATCACCTCGCCGATCGGCAGGCCGTAGCCGCGGTAGCCCATGGCGATCTTGGCCACCAGGCGCAGGTGGCTGGTGACCAGGCGGTGGGCGGCCTCGGGGTCCTCGTGCTCCTGCCAGGCCTTGGCGAGCATGAACTCCTCGTCCTTGGCGAGCATCGGGAACTTGCGGATTTCAGACAGGTACCGGCTCAGTCCGCCTTCCGGCGACATGACGGCGAGCGCATTTGCGGCCATGGACTATCCCCTCAACATTTCACGGACGTTCGGGCCGCCGCAGCGCCGTGGAAACCGGCGCGCGCAAGGACCATCCGCCCCCTCCAACCACTCAGATAAGTACGAGGTTGCGGCAACGGTAGATCGCTGGGGAGGCGACCCGAAAATCCGACTGCTCTAGTGGGACTTTTTAGCCCCCGAACGGGGCGCCTTCAAGGCAGGCTTTCTCACAAGCTGCGCAGCAAAGCTTCACGAACGGCCCTGTCGGAATTGGACGGGCGGCATCGTCCTTGCGATAGTTCGCGGAGTTGGCAGGAGCTTCCCGATGCCCAAGATCATCAACTGCCTGTGGTTCGACACCGAGGCGGAGGACGCCGCCAAGCTCTACGTCTCGCTGTTCCCCAATTCGAAGATCGTCTCGGTCTCGCGCTATCCCGAGGGGCTGCCGGGCGACCGCGCGGGCCAGGTTCTGACGGTGGAGTTCGAGCTCGATGGCGTGACCTTCACCGGCCTCAACGGCGGGCCGCAGTTCCCGCACAGCGAGGCGGTCTCCTTCCAGATCATGGTCGAGGACCAGGCGGAGCTGGACCACTACTGGAACGGGCTGATCGCCGGCGGCGGCCAGGAGAGCCAGTGCGGCTGGCTGAAGGACCGGTTCGGGGTGTCCTGGCAGGTCGTGCCCAGGCGCATGGGCGAGTGGATGAGCAACCCCAGGACGGGCGCCAAGGTGGCGGCGGCCTTCATGCCGATGAAGAAGCTCGACATCGCGACGCTGGAAGCGGCGGCGGCCGGCTAGAGCCGCGCGCCCCCGGCCAGCATGCGTCGGCGCGCCAAGTTGGCGACGATCAGGATCGGAACCATCACCACCCAGAGCGAGGAGCTGACGTTCGCCCAGGCGGCGACGGCTGCGGCCACGACGATGACGGGCGCGAACAGCATCAGCACCAAAGTCATCCACCGGTCGCGCTGACTCATCCGGTCGTCGACCACCTTGGCGACCAGCGCGGCGAAGGCCCAGATCAGGGCCTGGGCCAGGCCGATGGCGCCGATCAGGCCGAAGTAAATGGCCAGCGGCTCGCCGCGCGGCGTGGTCTCAAACAACAGCTCCTCCACGAAGGGCAGCAGCACGACCAGCGCCAAAAGGACCAGGTTGGCGATCACCAGGCCCGGGTGGAAGCGGACGACGCGAGCAAACAGTCGCCGGTGGGCGTTCCAATAGAGCCCAACCACAAAGAAGGTAACCGCATAGGCCATGAGCGAGCGCCACTGCATGGTCCAGAGGCCATGGAGCGTTCGGTCCCAGTGCGGCGGCGGATGCAGCTCGATGACCAAGAGCGTGATGACGATGGCGAAGACGCCGTCGGAGAAGAAGATCAGCCGTTCGAGGTCGTAGGATTTTTCCGGCGTGTCGTGAGTCTTCATGGCCGCGCCCCCCGCCGGAGCATGGCGCGATCAGAGGGCGCTGAGCAATCCCTGCAGCTTCGCCATGTCGGGCGGCAGCGGGCTTTCGAAGCGCAGGGTCTCGCCGGTGATCGGATGCACGAAGCCGAGGACGGCGGCGTGCAGCGCCTGGCGGGCGAGGCCGGCCTCGGCGATCGCCCGGCGCACCGGCTCGGCCGGCGGGCCGGAGCCGTAGAGCGGGTCGCCCAGGCAGGGGCAACCCTGCGAGGCCAGGTGCACGCGGATCTGGTGGGTGCGGCCGGTCTCCAGGCGGCAGGCGAGGCGCGCGGCGAGGGGCTTGGCCTCCGGCCCGAACAGCGTCTCGACGCGATAGTGGGTGATCGCCGCGCGGCCGCCGGACTTCACCAGGGCCATCTTCTTGCGGTCGTGGGGCGAGCGGCCGATGGCCCCCTCGATGGTCCCGCGGCGGGCGCGGGGCGCGCCGCGGGTCAGGGCCACATAGACCCGCTCGATGTCGTGGGCGGCGAACAGGGCCGACAGCCCCTGGTGGGCGGCGTCGGTCTTGGCGGCGACGATGACGCCGGAGGTCTCCTTGTCGATGCGGTGGACGATGCCGGGCCGGGCGACGCCGCCGATGCCGGAAAGGCTGTCGCCGCAGTGGGCGAGCAGGGCGTTGACGAGCGTGCCGCGTTCGCTGCCGGGCGCCGGATGCACGGCCATGCCGGCCGGCTTGTCGAGGACGATCAGATAGGCGTCCTCGTAGAGCACGCTGAGCGGGATCGGCTCGGGCGCCGGCTCGGCGGGTTCCGGCGGCGGCACCAGGACGGCGTAATCGCCGGCCTGCGCCTTGGCCGAGGCGTCGGTGACCGGGGCGCCGTCGCGGCTGACCTGGCCGGCGGCGATCAGCGCCTGCAGCCGGGCCCGCGACAGCTCCGGCAACAGGGCCGCCAGCGTCTTGTCGATGCGCTCGCCCGCGAACTCGGGCGTGACGGTCGCCAGCGTGGTCTCGCCAGGACTCTCGGCGAGGGCCTCGTCGTCCGGCGCGGCGTCCGGATCAGAGGCCATGCTTCTCGCTGGCCGCTTCCTCCCGGCCGGTGATCGACTGCTCGGTGAACAGATATTCCTTGAGCTGGGCGTTCACGTCCGGGTCGTTGCGGCGCATCCACTCCAGCACCATCGAGGCGTGCTCCAGCTCCTCGCGGGCGTTGTGCAGCAGGATCTTCTTCAGCTCCTGGTCCTCGGTGTCGTCGGCGCGCTGCCGGTACCAGTCGACGGCCTCCAGCTCCTCCATCAGCGAGGTGATGGCGTAGTGCATCTCGAGCGTCTTGCGGCTGAGCTTGTCGCGGGCGACGTGGAGGACTTCACTGGACATCGAGGGCCGGGGCTCCTGTTGCGGATGGGGTCAGCGGCGTTCGAAGGCGAGGCGGACGCCGAAGCCCAGGAAAACGCCGCCGGTCAGCCGATCGAGCCACCGCACAACGCTGGTTTTTTGCAGGGCGCCGGCGATCGGCCGCGTGGCCCCGATCAGGATCGCGAACCAGGCGAGGCCCATGGCCACGTGCAGGCAGGCCAGCCCGAACATGAACGGCGCGGCCGGCACGTAGGATGGGACGAACTGCGGCAGGAACGAAATGTAGAACACCCCAGCCTTGGGATTGAGCAGGTTGTTGAGCACGCCCTTCCAGAGCCAGCCGAGATCGCTGCGCGGCGGGGCCGCGGGGCCGGACGCCGTGAGCTCGAAGCTGGCGCGGGGCCGAAGGATGAGGTTCAGGCCCAGCCAGACGAGATAGGCGGCGCCGGCCCATTTCAGCACCTCGAAGGCGAGGCTGGAGGCCGCCAGCAGAGCGCCCAGGCCGAGCGCTGCGACGGCGCCCCAGACCAGCGTGCCTAGGCAGACGCCGAGCGCCGCCAGCCACGCCTTGCGCGAGCCCTCCACGGCCGCGGTGCGCAGCACGAGCGCGACGTCCAGCCCAGGCGTGATGGTCAGCAGGCCCGCGGCGATCGAGAAGGCGATCAGGGCGGCGGTGACGGTCATGCGGGCTCCTGCGGCGCGTGCCTCAACTTGCCGGCCTCGATGACCCGGTAGAAGCAGGAGCGCGCGCCGGTGTGGCAGGCGCCGCCGTCGCCCTGCGGCCAGACCTTCAGCCAGATGGCGTCCTGATCGCAGTCGATCCGGGCCTCGGCCACCACCTGCACCTGGCCGGAGGTCGCGCCCTTGTGCCAGAGCTCGTCCCGCGAGCGGCTGAAATACCAGGCTTCGCCGGTCTCCAGGGTCTTGGCCAGCGCCTCGGCGTTCATCCAGGCCAGCATCAGCACCTCGCCGCTGTCGGCGTGCGTGGCCACCGCCGCGATCAGGCCGTTGGCGTCAAAGCGCGGAGCCAGGGTCTTGCCCTGCTCCAGCGCCGCGGGGTTCGGGGCGGTGGGGAAGTCGGTCGCAGCCATGGCCGCATATGGCGCCGTTGGCGGGCGTCGCGCTAGCCTGCGCGCGCCTTCGGTTCGGCCGCCATCGAAGCGTCGCGCCGGCGGATCGGCTAGGCTCGGCCCCGGAGGATCGTCGCGGTGAGAGCATTGCGCATGGCCGGCGCGGCCGCAGCCTGGCTGCTGGCGTCCGGCCCGACCCTGGGGGCGGCGCCCGTACCGGCGCCCCTCGCCGTGGGGCTGAACGAGGCGGTGAGCCTGCCCGAGGCGCCGGAGATCGCCGCCGCGCCGCAGATGGCCGACCGGCTGCTGCCGCCGCTGGCCGCCGAGGGCCTGCGCCGCCAGCTGGCCCGCGAAGACCACCGGCTGACCAATCCGGCCATCGATCCGGCCGCCGAACGCTTCATCGTCTATGTGCCGCCGACCCGCCCGGCCGCGGGCTACGGCCTGCTGGTCTTCGTGCCGCCCTGGCGCACGGCCCGGCTGCCCGCCGGCTGGGCGCAATCGCTCGACCGGGCGGGCATGATCTTCGTGAGCGCGGAGAACTCCGGCAACGACCAGTCCGTGGCCGCGCGCCGCGCGCCGCTGGCGCTGATCGGCTATGCCAATGTCGCCCGCCGTTTCCCGATCGATCCGGCGCGGGTCTATGTGGGCGGCTTCTCCGGCGGTTCGCGGGTGGCGCTCAGGCTGGCGCTCGCCTACCCGGACATCTTCCGCGGCGCCCTGCTCAACGCCGGCAGCGACGCGATCGGGGTCAGTCCCATCCACCTGCCGTCGCCTGAGCTGATGAGCCTGTTCCAGACGCGGTCGAGGATCGTCGAGGTGACCGGATCCGACGATCCGGGCAGCCTGGCGCTCGATCTCGCCAGCCAAAGCTCGTTCCGCAAGTGGTGCGTGCCGGGCGTGCAGGCGAAGGTGACGCCGTGGGCGGCGCACGGGGCGGCGGATGGGGCGGCGTTCGGCTGGGCGCTGACCGCGCTCACCGGGCCCGCGCCGGCGGCCGATGAGGCGGCGCTTTCGGCCTGCCGCGCGGCGCGGGCGCACGACGTCGAGGCTGGCCTGGCCCAGGCGAAGGCCCTGGTCGACGCCGGCCAGGCCGCGGCCGCGCGGCGCGAGCTGCTGGCCATCGACAACAGCCTGGGCGGGCTGGCGGCGCCGGCCAGCGTGGCGCTCGCCGACCGCTGCCAGTGCGGGATCTTCCAGCGGAACTAGGCCCTCAGGCCTCCACCACCGCCTTGCCGACCGGGGCCAGCGAGGCGGCGGCCAGTTTCACGTGCTGCCAGGCGAAGGGGATGCCTATGATGGTGATGGCGAGCGCGAAGGCCAGCACCAGGTGGTGCAGGGCCAGCCACCAGCCGGCCAGAATCAGCCACAGGAGGTTGAGCACCAGGCTCGCCGCGCCGTCGTCGCGGTCGACCACCACCTTGCCGAACGGCCAATAGCTGAAGCCCGCCATGCGGAAGGCCGCGGGCGTCCAGGGCAGGCCGATGACGGTGACCGCCAGCAGCAGGCCGGCGAGGAGCCACAGGGTCCCGGAGATGAAGCCGCCGAAGACGAACCAGAGCAGGTTGAGCAGCAGTCGCATGGGCCCTCCGGGGATCGTGGCGAGGTCTAGCACGGTTCGCCGCGCTAGGCGCCCGGCCTCGCCTGAGCTACGGCGGTCGGCAATCGATTTTCCGGAGCGGCCGATGCCCGACCTGTTCAGCCCCTATGCCCTGAAGGACGTGACGCTCCGCAACCGCATCGTCATGTCGCCGATGACCATGTACCGCTCCACCGACGGGCTGATGAACGACTACCATGTGATGCTGATGGGCTCGCGGGCGGCGGGCGGCTTCGGCATGGTGTTCCCCGAGCAGCTGGCGATCACGCCCGGCGGCCGAACCAGCGTCAGCTGCGGCGGCATCTATGACGACGCCCAGATCGAGGGGCTCAGCCGCGTCACCTCCATCGTCAAGGCGTTCGGCGCCGTGCCGGCCATCCAGCTCGGCCACACCGGGCGAAAGGGCAGCGAGCTGAAGCCCTGGGAGGGCGGCGCCCAGCTGCCCCCGGATCACGCGAACGGCTGGCAGGTGGTCGGCCCCTCGGCGATCCCCTATGGCGGCAAAGGCCACAACCATCCGGTCCATGCGCTGACCCGCGAGGAGATCCACGACATCCACCGGGCCTATGCGCAGGCCGCGCGGCGGGCCGCCGAGGCCGGCTTCGAATGGCTGGAGCTGCATTTCGCCCACGGCTACCTGGGCGCCAGCTTCTTCTCGCCCTTGGCCAACCAGCGCACCGACGAATACGGCGGCAGCCTGGAAAACCGCGTGCGCTTCCACATCGAGGCGCTGGATGCTGTGCGCGCGGTGTGGCCCGAACGCCTGCCGCTGACCGTCAGGCTCGGCAGCGACGACCTCAACGAGGACGGCGTGCAGTTCGAGGACGCGATCACCGCGCTCAAGCTGATGAAGGAGCACGGGCTGGACTTCGCCGACCTCAGCTTCGGCTTCAACACCCCGCAGATGAACCCCCGGATGCTGGCCGACGAGGCGAGCTGGGTGGCGCGGGGCGCGCGGGTGCGCGCCGAGGTGGGCCTGCCGGTGGGCGTCAGCTGGAACCTGGGGCTGCCGGCGGTGGCCGACCGGGTGATCCGCGAGGAGAAGATCGACCTGGTGCTGCTGGGCCGCCCGGCGCTCGCCAATCCGCACTGGCCGGTGTGGGCGGCCCGCGAACTGGGCAAGGAGGATCCCTTCGGCCTGGTTCCGGAAGACTGGGGCTGGTGGCTGCGCAACTTCCGCGCCCACGAGGACGCCATCGGCTGGCCGAAGCCGGCGGGAGTGACGCAGACGTCCGGTGGTTAAGCGCGGCGGCGGCGCGCGAGCACCGGGCTGATGGTGGGGGCGAGGCCGAGGACCGCGTGGCTGCGCAGGTGCGCCTCGACGGTCTCGGCGGGCATCGGGCGGGCGAACAGATAGCCCTGCATGCGCTCACAGCCGGCGGCGCGCAGGAACAGGGCCTGACCCTCGTCCTCGACGCCTTCGGCGACGATGCGGACATCGAGCGCGCGGGCGGCATGCAGCAGGGCCGAGACCAGCTTGGAGACCCGGCCGTCTTTGCCGACCGCCTCGATCAGGCTGCGGTCGAGCTTCACGGTCTGGATCGGCAGGCCCATCAGGGCGCGGATGTTGGAATAGCCGGTGCCGAAATCGTCGAGCGCGACGCGCACGCCCTTGGCCGCCAGCCGCTCGATGTGGCGGCGCGCGAGCGCGAAATCCTGCAGCAGGAAGGTCTCGGTGACCTCCACCGTGAGCGCGGTCGCGGGCAGCGCCGTCCGCGACAGCCGCCCGATCAGCTTGCGCGAGAAGGCGGGATCGACGAGGTCGCGCGGACTGACGTTGCAGGAGATGCTCTCGATCAGCCCCTCGGCGACCCAGGGGGCGGCGCGGGCGCAGGCGATCTCGAAGACCGCCTCGTCGATCTGGCCGATCAGCCCCAGCTCCTCGGCGATCGGCACGAAGGCGCCGGGCAGCAGCAGGCCCTGCTCGGGGTGGTTCCAGCGGGCCAGCACCTCGACGGCGACGATGCGGCCGGAATTGGAATCGACCACCGGCTGGAACCAGGGCTCGATCTCGCCGCCCGGGATGGCGCGACGCAGTTCGGCCTCCAGGGTCTGGCGACGGGTGTTCTCGGCGCGCAGCTCGGCGTCGAAGGCGCTCCAGCGCCGGCCGCCCCGGGTCTTGACCCGGTAGAGCGCCATGTCGGCGAAACGCTGCAGGTCGGAGGCGTCCGGGGCGTCGGTGGGGAACACCGCAACGCCGATGGAGGCGCCGGGGCTGACCACGCGGCCATAGATGGTCTGCGGCTGGGACAGGCCCGCCAGCAGCCGCTGCGCGCGGCCGGCCACGTCCGGATCGTCGGAGATCAGGGCGAATTCGTCGCCGCCCAGCCGCGCGGTGAGCTCGCCGGGGGCCGCGTCGGCGCGCAGGCGTTCGCCGACCTCCGCCAGCAGGAGGTCGCCGGCGTGGTGGCCCAGCGTGTCGTTGAGGTGCTTGAAGCGGTCGAGGTCGATGACGAACAGGGCGAGCTGGCCGCCGGCGGCGCGCGCCGCGTCCAGCCGCTCGCACAGCGCCGCGGTGAAGGCGCCGCGATTGACCAGGCCGGTGAGCGAATCCGTCTGGGCCAGGCGCAGCGTCAGCTCGCGCTCGGCCTCCAGCTCGGCCACGCGGGCGGCGAGCGTCTCCAGATGGACGTCGGGGTCGGGCACTTGGGGTTTAGCCTCGAGGGGAGGACGGGACCCTCACCCATGCGCCAACGAGGCGAATGGGCGGTTAAGCGATATGGCTAATGTTCCGCTGTCATCCCGGTTTTTGCGCAGCAAAAGACCGGGACCCATAAGCGCCGGATGGAGGCGACGACCCGCCGCGTCGCCGCTGCGTTCTATCCTGGACCTGCGACGTTCATGGGTCCCGGTCTTCGCCTGCGGCGAAACCGGGATGACAGGCGGTTACGACGGGCTAGGCGCCCGCCGCAACCGGGGCCTCGATCTGGTTTTCCCACTTGGCGACGACCGCGGCGGCGACCGAGTTGCCGACGACATTGGTGGCCGAGCGGCCCATGTCGAGCAGGTGGTCGACGGCGAGGATCAGCAGCAGGCCCGCCTCCGGCAGCTTGAAGAAGGTGAGCGTGGCGGCGATCACCACCAGCGAGGCGCGCGGCACGCCGGCCATGCCCTTCGAGGTCACCATCAGGAGCAGCAGCATGGTGATCTGCTGGGCGATGGACAGCTGGATGCCATAGACCTGGGCGATGAACAGGGTCGCGAAGGTGCAGTACATCATCGAGCCGTCGAGGTTGAACGAATAGCCGAGCGGCAGGACGAAGCTCGCGACCTTGCGGGAGATGCCCCACCTCTGCAGCTCCTCAAGGGTGCGCGGATAGGCGGCCTCCGACGAGGCGGTGGAGAAGGCCAGCAGCGCCGGGCTGCGGATCGCGCCCATCAGCCGCAGCGCCCGGGGCCCGACGACCAGCACCACGACGCCGATCAGCAGCGCCCAGAGCAGGGCGAGCGACAGATAGAAGCCGCCGACGAACCTGGCGTAGGTGGCGAGGATCGAGAGCCCTTGCGTGGCCACCGTCGAGGCCAGGGCCGCGAAGATGGCGAGCGGCGCGGTGCGCATCACATAGCCGGTGACCTTGAGCATGATCGCCGCGACCTGCTCGACGAGGGCGAGGACGGCGGGGGCGCGGTCGTCGATGGCCGCCACGGCGGTGCCGACGAACACCGAGAACACCACGATCTGCAGGATCTCGTTGTCGGCCATGGCCTGGAAGATCGAGGCCGGCACGATGTGGGTGATGAAGGCCTTCAGGGTGAACTTGGTCATGTCGACGGCGCCGGCGGCCTGGGCGGCGGCCGGGGCGTGCAAGCTCAGGCCCGAGCCCGGCTGCAGCAGGTGGACCATGATCAGGCCGATGGTCAGGGAGACCACCGAGGCGGAGATGAACCAGCCCATGGTCTTGACGCCCACCCGGCCGATGGCCCCGGCGTCCTCCATGTGGGCGATGCCGGCCACCAGGGTGGAGAACACCAGCGGCGCGATGATCATCTTGATCAGCCGCAGGAAGACGTCGGTGACGATCGAGAGGTTCTCGGCCACCGCCTTGGCCTGGTCCGGCGTGGCGTATTGATTGAGGCCCCAGCCGACCGCGACGCCCAGCACCATGGCGCCGACGATGAAGGTCGTGAACAAGCGATTCATATGGATGGCGCCCCCGAGAATTCCGGCCTTTTGTGACCGGGATGCGCCGCGCCGTCCATTCCGCCGGCTCGCCAAATGGGCCCAGCGTGGCTATAAGGCGCCCGATGAATGAGCAGAAAGCAGCCGGCATCGTTGATCGGCTAGAGGAAGAGTACCGGAGCAGCGTCGATGCGCTCCGCGGCGCCCTTCGAGACTTCCTGGTGGGCGGCACGCCCCCGGACCCCAAGCTCCGCCGCGACGGAGCCTTCACCTACCCCGAGCTTCGGCTGCACTGGCCCGACGGCCAGCCCTATCCGCGGATCGGACGCGCGTTCGCGCGCATCGGCCTGCCGGGCCGCTATTCGGTGACGGTGACGCGGCCGGATCTCTACCGCGACTACCTGACCGAGCAGCTGTCGCTGATCCAGCAGGACTTCGAGGTGGAGATCGACGTCGGGCGCTCGCGCCAGGAGATCCCGTTTCCCTATGTGCTGGACGGGGCCGCGGCGGTGGAGCTCGCCGACCGCTCGTCGATGGAGATCGCCCGGCACTTCCCGACCACCGAGCTGGCGCACATCGGCGACGAGATCGCCGACGGGTCCTGGACCTCGCCGGAGGACCAGCCGCGGCCGCTGGCGCTGTTCGACGGACTGCGCACGGATTTCTCGCTGGCGAGGCTGGCCCACTACACCGGCACGCCGGCCGAGCACGTGCAGCAGTACATCCTGTTCACCAACTACCACCGCTACGTCGACGAGTTCGTCCGCTGGGGCTGCGAGCAGCTGAAGGCCGGCGGGCCCTATTCGGCGCTGTCGGCGGCGGGGCAGGTCTATGTGACGGCCGAGACGCCGAACCCGGAAGCCGCGGTCGCCGCCGGGACCTGGCGCAAGCACCAGATGCCGGCCTACCACCTGATGGCCGAGGGCC
>Ga0068855_100011374_pt1 | contig 10745 bp, 8 predicted proteins | sample KBSCornC52_FD_66592 | JGI IMG/M metagenome (GOLD analysis project Ga0068855, IMG submission 66592) | Corn rhizosphere microbial communities from Kellogg Biological Station, Michigan, USA - KBS Corn C5-2 | ecosystem: Host-associated > Plants > Roots > Rhizosphere > Soil ... | reverse complement strand
GAGGGTTCCTGCAACCTCCCGCGATGGGCTCGGTCCGGCAAAGCCGGCCCTCCCCCGACGCGGATATTTATCAGGATCCCTCGGAGGGTTCCTGCAACCTCCCGCGATGGGCTCGGTCCGGCAAAGCCGGCCCTCCCCCGACGCGGATATTTATCAGGATCCCTCGGAGGGTTCCTGCGCGATACTTTTTAGGCTATTAGAGGTCCGAGGAGAGGGTGGGAGTCGAACCCACGTTGGACTTGCGCCCAAACCTGATTTCGAATCAGGCGCTTTCGGCCACTCAGCCACCTCTCCGATAGATCTTTGGCGGCCGGATTCTTACGTCAGGTCGCCCCTAGATTCAACCGCGACGGAGAAGGGACCGGAGCTTGCCCGCCAGCCCCCGGGACACCGGCGGCGGTGGGGGGCCGTCCGTCACCCGCAGGACCGCCGCCGACAGGTTGTCCAGCGTCCCCCGTTCATTCGCCGCGTCCACCAGCCGGCGGCAGGCCTGGTCGGCCGTGCCCTCGGCCAGCAGCGCGCCCATCTCGCTCTCGTCCAGCGTGTTGTAGAGGCCGTCGCTGCAGACCAGCAGCGCGTCGCCCCGGTAGACGCGGTTCGAGATCCGGTCGATGGCGACGATCAGCTCGCGCCCCAGGCTGCGCGTCAGGATCGACCGGTCAGGGTGCGATCGCGCGCGCGCCTTGCTCATGAGGCCGATGCGCGCCCGCTCGCCCGCCACCGTGTGGTCCTTGGTGAGCTGCACCAGCCTGCCCGCCCGCCACCGATACAGCCGCGAGTCGCCGACGTGCGCCGCGATCAGCTCACCGCGATCGACGACCACCGCCGTCAGCGTGGTGGTCATGCCGCGCAGCTCGGGGACGACGGTGGCCAGGTCGTAGACCTCGATGTTGGCCTGCTGGACCGCCCGATAGAGCCGCTTGGCCGCCGGCGTCCCCGGCGGCTGCTCGGCGAAGGTCCGCAGCGTCGCGTCGACGGCGGTCTGGGCGGCGGTCTCGCCCGCCTCGGCGCTGCTGACACCGTCGGCCACGATCAGCAGGCCGCGCTCGGCCGCCTCCTGCAGGTGGCCGCAGCGGTCCTCGTTGTGCGCGCGTTCGGTCCCGACGTCGGTCAGCGACGCCAGGTCCAGCGCGAACGCCGCCTCGGCGTTCATGCTAAGTTCGCCGGCAGATGCGCGAGCCCGTCGCGGGGGAGCGGCTGGACCAGTACCAGCTCGGCGAGCTCCTGGCGCGCAGTGGGATGGCCTCCATCTTCCGCGCCACCGACACGGCCACCGGGCAGCCGGTGGCGCTGAAGATCCCGCACCCGCAGCTGGAGAGCGACGTCGTCTTCTTCGAGCGGTTCAAGCGCGAGGAAGAGATGGGCCAGCGCCTCGACCACCCGCACGTCGTCAAGGTGCTGACCCCGCGCGACAAGAGCCGGATGTACATCGCGATGGAGTACGTCGACGGGCGCTCGCTCCGCAGCATCATCCAGGCCGACGCCCCGCTGCCGCCGGAGCGCGCGCTGGACATCGCCCGGCAGGTCACGGAGGCGCTCGTCTACCTGCACCAGCACGGCGTGGTCCATCGCGACATCAAACCGGAGAACATCCTCCTCACGGCCGACGGAAAAGTGAAGATCCTCGACTTCGGGATCGCGCTGGACGAGACCAAGCGGCGGCTGACCTGGACGGGCCTCTCCGCCACGCTGGGGACGCCCGACTACATGGCGCCCGAACAGATCGGCGGCCGCCGCGGCGACGCGCGCACCGACATCTACGCGGTGGGCACGATGTTGTACGAGATGCTCACCAAGAACCTGCCCTTCAACAGCACCAACGCCAGCGCGCTGCTGCGGGCCAAGGCCAACGAGGACCCGCGCCCGCCCTCCTACTACGCGCCCCGCATCGACCCGGCGCTGGAGGCGATCGCGATGCGCGCGATCCAGCGCGCCCCGCGCGATCGCTACGAGAGCGCCGAGGCGCTGCTGGCCGACCTGCGCGACCCGGCCGCGGCGCTGCAGCGCGCGCCCGAGCCGGCCGCTGCCCGGCGCGGCGCCGGTCGCGTGCTCCGCCGGCTGGCCAAGCCCGCCCTGGTGGTGGTGGTGCTGGGCGGGCTGGGCGCGTTGATCTACCTCAGCAGCCGGCACGCCGAGCCGCCCTCGGCCGCCCCGGCTCCGGCCCGCTGAGGCGTGGGAGGCAGGGCCATGGCGGAACACGACGTCGCGCTGAACCTGGTCTGGGTGCTGCTGGCCGCCTTCCTGGTGATGTTCATGCAGGTCGGCTTCGCGATGGTCGAGACCGGCTTCACGCGCGCCAAGAACGCCGTCAACACGATGGCCATGAACCTGTTCGTCTACCCGATCGGCGTGCTGGGGTTCTGGCTGCTCGGGTACGGCCTGCTGGCGGGCGGCCATCCCGGCTGGCCGTCGCTGGGCCCCGCGTTCCCGGGCGCGCACGAGCTCGGCATCCACGCCGGCGGGCACCTGTACGGCCTGGTGGGCGCCGCGCGGTTCGCGCTGCTGAGCGCCCCGCACGACCCCGCCAACCTGGCCATGTTCCTGTTCGCGGCGGTGTTCATGGACACCGCCGCCACCATCCCGACCGGCGCGATGGCCGAGCGCTGGAAGTTCGCCTCCTTCGCGGTCTACGCGATGTTCATGTCGATGCTGCTCTACCCGCTTTACGCCAACTGGGTCTGGGGCGGCGGGTGGCTGGCCGCCATGGGCGTGAACTGGGGCCTCGGCCACGGCCACGTCGACTTCGCGGGCTCGTCGGTCGTGCACATGACCGGCGGCCTCACGGCGCTGGCGGGCGCGATCGTGCTGGGTCCGCGCACCGGCAAGTTCCGCCGCGACGGGACCATCAGCGCCATCCCCGGCCACAACCTGCCGATGACGGTGCTGGGCACGCTGGTGCTGGCCTTCGGCTGGTTCGGGTTCAACGCCGGCTCGACGCTGGCGGGCGCCGACCCGCGCATCGCGACCATCGCCGTCAACACGATGCTGGCCTCCAGCGCCGGCGCCTTCACTGGCCTGGTGGTGGTCTGGACGACGCTGCGCAAGCCGGACATCGCCATGTCCTGCAATGGCCTGCTGGGTGGCCTGGTGGCGATCACCGGGCCGTGCGCGTTCGTCAGCCCGGCGGCCGCCGTGCTGATCGGCGTGGTGGCCGGCCTGCTGGTCGTGCGGGCGGTCGCCTGGATCGAGCTCCGGTTTCGCGTCGACGATCCGGTGGGGGCGTTCGCGGTTCACGGTGTCTGTGGTTGCTGGGGCGCGCTGGCGGTGGGCCTGTTCGCTGACGGCACCTACGGCGCGGGGTGGAACGGGGTGGCCGGCCCGGTGCGCGGGCTGCTGTTCGGCGACCCGCGCCAGCTGGTCGCCCAGCTGATCGGCGTGGCCAGCAACATCCTGTTCGTGTTCCCCGCGGCCTTCGGCTTTTTCAAGCTGACCGACCGGCTGATCGGCAACCGGGTCTCCGGCGAAACCGAGCAGTCGGGCCTGGACCCCACCGAGATGGGGTCCGAGGCCTATCCGCCCGGCTGATCCGGACGGGCGGTCGAATCACCCCACCAGGGCGGCGGGCTTTTCGACCAGGATCGACTTCGACCGGGCCTTGCTGCTGCGCAGGAAGTAGAGCGCGCCGTAGCCGCCCCACAGCCCGACCACCGCCAGCGCGATGAACGGTTCCTTCCAGCTCATGCCGGACACCACGAACGGGCCCACCAGGTAGAACAGCATGCAGGTCAGGTTGGCCAGCAGGCCGAACACCGGCACCACCATGTGCTTGAAGCCGCTGAAGCTGTGGTGCTCGCGGAAGGCGACGATGGCCGTGACGCAGGTGAGCATGTAGAGCAGGAACGTCCCGAAGTTGCTGACCAGCGTGACGATGACCAGCGTGTTGGGCAGCTTGCTGTAGACCGCCGGGTCGCTGAAGACGCCAAAGCTGTACCAGAAGCCGTGGTACTTCGGGTCCAGCGGCGCCGGCGACGTGCCGCCCAGGTAAAACAGCACGGTCACGATCCCGATGGCCGCCGACAGGATGGCCAGCGTCCAGATGGCGCGGTGCGGGGTCAGCGTCTTGCCGTGCAGCAGGCCGAAGTGCCCGGGCACCTCTTCGTCCTTGCCCATGGCGTAGGTGACGCGCGCCCCGGTGCTGAGGCACGACAGCGTGGTGCCGATGAGGGCCAGGAACACCGTGAAGGCCTGGATCAACATGAACGCGCGCCCGGCGGCGTAGCTGCCGAATAGCCAGGTTCCGACCATGACCATCATGTCGCCCAGCGGCGCGCCGGAGCCGGCCGCGCTGGCCAGCGTGTAGCCCTGGTTGAGGAAGTAGTTGGCCGCGAAGTACTCGATCAGGTAGCAGAGCAACCCCTGGATCCCCAGCGACAGCAGCACCGCGCGCGGGATGTCGCGCTTGGCGTTGCGGGCCTCTTCCCCCATCGAGGTCACCGACTCGAAGCCGACCAGGATCAGGATGGCGATGCAGGCCTGGATGAAGATGTACGAGAAGCCGTGCGACGCGACGACCGAGCTCGCCGACGGGTGGAACTTGAAGTGCGGCGTCAGGTCCTTCGGGTGGTCCGCGTCGGTGGGCTCCATGGTCGTCGCCTGATCGGCGGCGTACGACAGGATGAACGGGACGGGCTTGCCGTCCTTCATCTCGGGCAGCGGGTTGCCGGCCGGGTCCGTCTTGTTCGGCACCACGACGTAGTCGACCGGCGTGCCGTTCACCAGCTGCAACCCTTGCGCGCCTTCGGGGTGCTTCACGCGGTACGAGATGGCCATCACCGAGAACACCAGCAGCGCGGTGATCTGGACGATGTTGATCAGCATGTTGACGCCGGTCGTGCCGGTCACGCCGCGGAAGGCGATGTAGGCGACGCCCAGCGCGAACGCGACGCAGAACAGGATCATGAACGGCAGGCTGTTGTAGCTGCCGCTGAACGTCTCCGGTAAGAACTGGTTCAGCAGATACCCGCTCAGCAGCGCCGTCACGCCGACCATGCAGCCCGGGTAGACCCAGTAATAGAGGTGGCTCGCCCAGCCGGTGATGAACTTGGCGATGCGGGCGTATCGGTATGCGTGCGTCTTGCTGAGGAAGGCCTGCTCGGCGAAGAAGTACGACGAGCCCGCGCCCGGATACAGCTTGGACAGCTCGGCGTAGCTGATGGCGGTGGCGAAGCAGAGCAACAGCGCGGCGACGATGCCGAACCACATCGCCGAGCCGGCCATCGGCGCGCCGTAGAGCGCCTGAATCTGATACGTCAGCCACAGAAACGCGCCGGGCGCGATCAGCGCCATGGCATTGATGGTCAGCCCGGTGAGACCGAGCGTCGCGCGGCTGGACGGCTGCCCGCTATTCGCGGTCGCTGCTCCTTCGGACATGGTGTGCTCCTCGCATGGTGGTGTGTTGGGGTGAGGAGCAAGGTACCAATGCGCGGTAAACAGATTGTTTCGCGCGCTGGAAATCTATGTAACTTGCGAAGGCCGATTTGCAGGATGCAAACGCCCGACCGGGCGCGACCCTGCTATTTCAAGGACTTGCGGGCGCGGCACGCAGCCGGCGCATGGCCGCGATGTGCAGCAGGATGGCGAGCGGCACGAAGAAGATCGGGATCAGGCTGAGCGGGTAGCGGCCGACGGCGTCGCTGGGCAGGCTGCCCGCGAACACGCCGAGAGCCGAGCGCGAGTGGGTGACGCCCGCGAAGAGCGCGTTGGCGAGGTCGGCCAGCCCCACGATGTTCCAGGTCCACGCCAGCGCGCGGGCCCCCCGGCGGCGCGCAGCGACGGCCGCGGCGACGAAGGGCGCCGAGAGGCCCACCGCCAGATCGCCGAAGCCCGCCGGCAGCGCGAACGCGCCCGGCAACGTGCCCGCGCGCCAGGCGACCAGGAAGAAGACGCCGCCGATCCGATAGGCCTGCACCGCGATCAGGCTGGCCAGGTCCAGGCGGCGAAGCCCGTCGAACAGCGGGCCGTGCAGCCGGCTGTCGAGCGCGAAGACGGCCAGCGGAACCGCCAGGATGATCGCGATCCCGAAGGGCGGCTGCCCGGGCGCGCCGAACGGATCGTGAAGGGCCAGCCAGACCGACAGCAAGAACCAGCCGACGAGCAGGGACAGGGTGGTGGCCAGCGCGGTGGCGCGGCCCTGGTCAGGGGTGACGACGTTTTCCATGACGGCTCCTGGGTGCGGGGTTGACGGTGGGGTCGTGCGTGAGCGCGTCGACCAGCTGCAGCTCGCGCGCGCCCAGCGCCGCCCGCAGGCGTTGCTGGGCGCGCCGCCACAGCGGGTGGCAGTCGCGGATGGTGGCGGCGCCACGCGGCGTGATGCGCAGGCCCCCGTCCGTCTCGATCAGGCCGGCGGCGGTCAGGCGCGCCAGGTTGCGGCTGACGGTCGACTTCTCCAGGTTCAGGCGCCGGCCGACGAAGGCAGCCGTGGTGGGGCCGGCCAGCTGGACGGCGACCAGCATGGCGAGCTGCGGGCCGGTGATGCCCGTGCCGCGGAGCGCGTCCTCGTAGATGCGCGAGACGGTCCGTTCCAGGTGGCGGACGCGCGACGCGAGGCACTGCGTGGCGATCTCGAAGGCGGGATCCCGGGGCACGGGTTGTATATACAACCAGCGGTGGCGGCCGGCAACCCGGCCCGGCGCGGGGGGCGCGGGCGACAATCGGGGCGTGGTACTTTGTGACGAATGACGGCGTTCAAGTGGGCGGGGTTCGCGGCGCTGGCCGCCGTCATCGGCTGCGGCGGCGGTGCGGGGATGACCACGGCGGGCGCGGGCGGCAGCGGGGGGACCGCCGGCGGAAGCGGCCTGACGGCGGGCGGCGCCGGAAGCGGACTGACAGCGGGTGCCGCCGGAATGTCCAACAGCGGCGGAACCGCCGGCCCGGCGGGCGGCGCGGGTGGCGGCGGAACCGCCGGCACGGGCGGCGCGGCAGGCGCCGCCGGCATCGGTGGAACGTCCGCCGCGGCGGGACAAGCCGGGGCGGCCAGCAGCGGCGGCATCGGCGGCGCGGGAGGCCGTGGTCATCTCGGCTGCCAGCCGGACGTGCTGCTCGTTCAAGACCGGTCGGGGTCGATGGCCAACGACGAGAACGACAACGCCTGCTCGAGCAGTGGTTGCGTGACGGGGACCTCCAAATGGAGCCAGATGACCGCCGCGGTCACGCAGGTCGTGCAGAGCACGGACGCCAGCGTGAACTGGGGGGTGAAGTTCTTCCCCGACGACGCGTTGTGCAGTGCCAGCCGGCCGCCGGCCGTCCCCGTCGGGCCGATGAGTGGCAGCGCGGTGGCCCTGTCGCTCGAGGCGACCCAGCCGGGCGGCAACACCCCCACCCGAGACGCCATCCTGACCGCCACCGCCTACCTGGTCAGCCTGACCGACGCGAATCCGAAGTTCCTGGTGCTGGCCACCGACGGCCTGCCCAACTGCCCGGTCGGGTGCGCGACCACCATGTGTACAAAGACCGATGACGCGGCGGTCGAGACCGCCATCGAGCAGGCCGCCCAGCAGGGGATCAACACCTTCGTCATCGGCATCGGCAACGTCGCGAGCGCCCAGAGCACCCTCAACCAGCTGGCCATCGCCGGCGGCGAGGCCCAGGCCGGCGCCGCCACCTCTTATTACGCGGCCACGGACGGCTCGGCGATCAGTGCTGCCTTGATGAACATCGTCGACAAGGTCACCGGGTGCCCCCCGCCCGGCGCCGACGCCGGGCCCTGACGCCGGGTCTTCAATCCCGGGGACGGCGGCGCGTGCCGCTCGAACGTTCGATCGGCGAGGCGTTCTTCAAGGCGACGACGGTGGCGTTCTGGCGGCTTCGAGCCATGAGCCCCACGGCTTCCCGTTAGACTTCGCGAGCGCCGTTGAGCAAACTTCCGCACCTCTGTCTCGTTGCGTACCTGGCACTCGGAGCGTGGTTCGCGGCCGCGATCCTGCGCACGTACGAGCCCCGCACCGGGTTCACGTCGCTCATCTCCTTCGGCGACCACTTCGAGGCGAGACGCCTGGAGGCCCTGAAGGGCGTCCCGATCCGGACCCTGCGGGCCTCGGACGGCTACGACGGTCAGTTCTATGCACAGCTCGCCGTGGCGGGAAATCCGTTCGCGCCCGGGGTGCGCCAGGCGCTCGACTCGCCCGCCTATCGATCGCGGCGGATCCTTCTGCCGCTGGTGGTCCACCTGCTGGGATTCGGACGTGCCGCCTGGATCCTGCAGCTCTACGCGCTCGCGAACCTGGCCTGCTGGCTGATGCTGGCGGCTCTGTGCGCCCGCTGGTGGTTTCCGCCGACCGGCCTCCACAACCTGCTGCGCTGGATCGGCGTGCTGTTCGGCGCCGGCCTGGTGGCCAGCGTCACCCACAGCCTCACCGACGGGCCGGCGCTGCTGGTCCTCGCCCTGGGCGTCCGCGCACACGAACGGGAGCGGCCAGGGGCCGCCGCCGTCCTGGTGGGATTGGCCGGCCTGGTGCGCGAAACGAGCGTGCTGGCGGCCGCGATCTTCCTCCCGACGGGACCCGACAACCGGCGCGGCTGGGCGCGCCGAGCGGCGGCCATCCTGGTGGCCGCCGGACCCGCCCTGGTCTGGGCCGCCCTGCTGCAACGCCATGAGGGTCAGGTCGGGGGCGCGCGAAACCTGTCGCTTCCGTTCGCAGGATTGGCCGGCAAGCTTGGCGAGCTTGACCGCGCGCGCGCCCAGCACGGCTTGCCGAGCGTCCTCCAGGACGCGATCACCGTCGGCGCGCTGGCCGTCCAGGCCGTCGCCCTGCTGGCGCGCCCCCGACCGCGCCTGGCCTGGTGGCGAATCGGGGCCGCCTTCGCGCTGCTGGGCGTCTGCCTGGGAAGCGCCGTCTGGGAAGGCACCCCGCCCGCCGCCGCCCGCGCTCTCTTGCCCATGACGCTGGCGTTCAACCTGCTGACGCCGCGCACGCGCGCCGGTCTGGCCCTGCTGCTGGCCGGCAACCTGTCGATCGTCTCGGTTCCGTCGCTGCTGGCCCAGGTGCCCTCGGACACGCTGCGCCTGGCGCACGACGTCCGGATCGAATACCGGCGCGGGTGGTACGAACGCGAGTCGCTGGGCGGCCGGAGCTGGCGCTGGACCAGCCCCGGGGCCGCTCTGGTCCTGGTCAACGACGCCGCGGCCCCGCGCGCGGTCACGCTGTCGTTCGGCGCGCGATCGCCCGACGCCCGGACCGTGGTGTTCGAGACGCCGCGCCTCACCCGGACCGTCCCCCTGCCCGCCGGCCAGATCGTCCCCGTCCAGTTCGGCCCCCTCGAGGCCGCGCCGGGCGAAACGATCCTCCGCATCACCAGCCCGGATCCGCCCTGGCCCGAACCGGGCCCGGCGGGCGGGCGCAGCCTGGTCGTGTCGCTCTACGACCTTTCCGGCACCGTTCGGTTTTAGGTGTGCAGATCGTGCCTCAGCGAGGCGCCGGGGCTCCGGAACGTGGCCACAGCTCGTTTCAACGGAACCGCCGGCGCTGGCTCACGAAACAGCCCTCAGGCTCGAAGAGAGGCCACGCTTGATGCCGCTGCAATCGGGCCGCCGACTCTCGCCAACCGAGACACATCACGACTGACTGATGGACGCGCATCCGGACCTGCTTCAATGGGGCCGCCGGCCTTTGCCGACGGAGACTGGCCCGTTAGACCCGCCGCAGCTGGTACTTACAATTCCACGCAAGCGCCGGGCAGACTAGCCGAGCCCGCCGGACTGCATCCGAGCGGCTGACAGCACGGCGGCGCTCGTCCGCCGGTCGTTTCGCACGACGCCCCCTGTTGGCCGCAAGAAGCACCTTGGATTGAAGCATCGGCCGGACATGGTCCGGTAGAGCGAACCGGTGCCGGCGCGTAGCCCGAATAGTAGTTGCATCCCACCGTTTCAGTGACGCCGCTACAGCTGCACACGTACTGGATGGCATTGCAGGGCAGATCACCGGGCGCCGGCGTTCGTGGAATACAGTGCCCGATGGCGCCGCACCCGTCCCTGACCGGGTAGCCACACACCATGCCGGCCGGACAGTCGGACTCTCGCTGACAGCCCAACACCTGGCCACCAGCCTCGGACGCGCCTCCGTCGGTCGAGCCGCGTCCCCTCACGACCACATCACCGCCAGCGTCCAGTTGAGTCGTCCCCCCCGCGCCTGCCTGCCCGAGGGACTGGGCCGGTGTCCCGCCCGCGCCGGTTAAGGGCCCGTCCGCTTGCGGACCGTCAGAATCTGTCCGCCGGAGACCTTCGCTTTTACAGGACCCCAGGAGCAAACAACAACAGACTACGATACATCTCATTTAGAGCGGGTGCAGGGCCGCGGTTCTAGAATTGCACGGACACCGGCGACTGACTATCCGTCGTCGTGCCGTTCCCCAGAGCGCCGTCGAAATTCGCCCCCCAGCACACCACGTCTCCGTTTGCCAACTGCGCGCAGAAATTATTTTGGTCACCAATCGCGACCTGACGAGCGTTCGAGATTCCCGACACGGTGACCGGCGAAGTCTGAGGTGTCACGGACAGGCCGCCTGATGAATTTGGTAGCCCGCCCCAACAAACGACTTGTCCGGAGCCGCGCACGGCGCAACTCGCCCCTGCCCCCACCCCGATCGCGATGGCATCATTTAGGTTGCTGACCTGAACTGGGACCGCGCTGTTCGTGGTGCTCCCATTGCCCAGCTCGCCGTCGCTGTTGTCGCCCCAGCACCTAACAGTTCCGTCCGACAGTAACGCGCAGACATGCGACATGCTTGCGGAAATCATAAGGGCGGAATTG
>Ga0068855_100011372_pt1 | contig 10746 bp, 12 predicted proteins | sample KBSCornC52_FD_66592 | JGI IMG/M metagenome (GOLD analysis project Ga0068855, IMG submission 66592) | Corn rhizosphere microbial communities from Kellogg Biological Station, Michigan, USA - KBS Corn C5-2 | ecosystem: Host-associated > Plants > Roots > Rhizosphere > Soil ... | reverse complement strand
CTACGGCGCGGACCGGCGGCAAAGTGATCGTCAGCGCCAAGCCGGTACGTGACGATATCGAAGTCATTGTCACCGACAACGGCGTGGGCTTCACCGCCGCCGACAGCCGCCGTCTGTTCGAGAAGTTCCAGCGCATCGAGACCGCTGATCCCATCTCCAGCACCGGCACGGGTCTGGGCCTTTTCATCGTCCATCGCATCATGCATTTCCAGCATGGCCGCGTCAGCGCGTCGAGCGCCGGACCGGGTCACGGCGCCGCCTTCACCGTCACATGGCCGCAAGCGCGCGGCGATGAAAGCGTGGTGGCATGAGTCTGAACGCTCCCAATCGCATCCTGCTGGTGGAGGACGACATGCCGCTCGCGCGCGGCATGGCGGAGAACCTGCGCGCCGAAGGATATGATGTGGAGTTGGCACATGATGGCGGCACGGGCCTTACCCGTGCCCGCACGACTGCGCATGATTTGCTGATTCTTGACGTCATGCTGCCACGCATGAGTGGATTGGAGTTGTGCGCGACACTGCGCCAAGAAGGGCACAAAACACCGGTGCTGTTCCTCACCGCACGGGGAGATCCGGACGACCGCGTGCGCGGCCTGGAAGCGGGCGGCGATGACTACCTCACGAAGCCTTTCCATCTGGAAGAGTTCCTGCTGCGCATCAAGGCCATCCTGCGCCGTTGGGAGTGGTATCGCGCCTCGGTCGCGACGGCTGCTGGACCCGTGCTGAAGTTTGGCGGCAACGAAGTGGACTTCCGCAGCTTCAAGGCCAGATCCTGGGACGGCAGCAGTCACGAGCTTACGGAAAAGGAGGCGATGATTCTAAAAGTGCTGGCGGAACGTCCGGGCGAAGTGATTACCCGGGAAGACTTGATCGAGCGCGTGTGGGGCATGGACGTGTATCCGTCCACACGCACGGTGGACAATTTCATCCTGCGCCTGCGCCGCCTGTTCGAGCGCGAGCAGCAGGCCCCGCTGCATTTCATCACCGTGCGCGGGGTCGGGTATCGTTTTCATCTGGAAGGGGCGCAACCGTGAGCGGCGCAACCCTTCGCCTTGGCACGCGCGCGTCCGCGCTGGCCATGTGGCAAGCGCGCCATGTGGCCGCGGCCATCTCCGATATTCCCAACGCCCCCACGGTGGAAATCGTCGAAATCAGAACCACGGGCGACGCGGTCACCGACGTGCCCCTATGGGCAACACCGGGCAAAGGCGTGTTCACCGCCGAACTGGATCGTGCACTGATCGATCGGAAGATCGATCTTGCCGTGCACAGCCTGAAAGACCTGCCTACAGAACCCAGCGCCGAATTGTTCGTGGCGGCCGTGCTGAAGCGCGAGGATGCGCGCGACGCGCTGGTGGTGCGCCAGGACCTCGATCCCAATAACCTGCCGCGCGGCACCATTGTCGGCACCAGCAGTCTGCGGCGGCGGGCCTTCCTCGCCCGCTGGCGGCCAGACCTGAAGCACCTCGACCTGCGCGGGAATGTGCCGACGCGCGTTGCCAAGCTGGATGAAGGCACCTACGGCGCGATTGTTCTCGCTGCCGCCGGGCTGAAGCGCCTCGGCCTCGCCGATCGTATTTCCATGTATATGCCCATGGAGACTTTTCCACCCGCGGTGGCACAAGGCGCCATCGCTGTGGTCGCCCGGCGCGGCGACCAATCCACACTAAAATGGATGAAGCCCCTGGATCACGCCGCCACGCACGTCGCCGTGCGCGCGGAGCGGGCTTTGCTACGCCACCTGGAAGGCGGCTGCCAAGTGCCCCTGGGCGCACACGCCTATTTCGATGACGGCACATTGAAGCTGCGCGCGGCCGTATGCTCGCTGGATGGTTCCTTCATTGCCGCCGCCGAGGACCAAGGCACCGTAGCCTCGCCCGAATTCTTGGGCGTTGCCGTGGCCGAGGAGTTGTTGCGCCGTGGCGCCAAACATGCGCTCGCGTCCATGCCGGCAGCTGTGGCGAAGCCCGCATCATGACGGCGCGGTCCAATCACGCGCCGGCGACCATCGTCGTCACCCGCCCCGAGGGTGATGACGGCCCCCTCACCCGTCTTTTCGCGCGCGCGGGGCAAAAGGTGCTGCACTGGCAGGTGGCATCCGTCGCGCCGCCCGCCGATCCGGCGCCCCTTCGCGCCGCGTTAAAACGCCTGGACGACTACGACTGGATCGTTTTTTCCAGCGCGGCAGCGGTGGATGCCGTGGTCGGCGAAGGCGCGGCGCCGCCAAAACATGCACGCGTGGCGGCGGTGGGAACCGCCACCGCCGGACGCCTGCGCGGGGCCGGCTGGCCGGTGGATTTGATTCCCGCGCAGGCGGGCGCCGAACATCTGGCGGAAGCGCTTCTTGCGCAAAAGCACGACGCGCGGCGCGTGCTTTTTCCGGCCAGTGCCGTGGCCCTTCCCACACTCGCGCGCCAGCTACGCCAAGCGGGTCTGGAGGTGGAGCAGGTGGAAGCCTACCGCTTGGTCGACGTAAGCGGCCCCGTCGCGACGTGGCGTGATTTGCTGACCAAAGGCGATGTCGATGCCGTCACCTTCGCCAGCCCATCCGCCGTAACCGGTTTGCGCGAGGCGCTCAAAGACGAAGCCTTTGCCCGCATCAATGGCCTTGTGGTCGCTGCCATCGGCGATACCACCGCCACGGCTCTGCAACGGAACGGCCTCGCCGTCACCACCGTGGCCAAGCCCAGTTCCCTCGACGCGCTCGCCGCCGCGACTTTAGCGGCCTTGGCCGCACGCCCCTCACAAACAGCCGCTTCGCAAAAGGCTTGATGCTATGAACGCCCAACCCAAGGCAAAGCTGGATCTGCCGCCCCTGGTCGCCGCCGCGCGCGGCCTGCCCACACCCCACACACCGGTGTGGATCATGCGTCAGGCGGGACGTTATCTGCCCGAATACCGCAAGGTGCGCGCCGGTACGGAATTCGGCGCGCTCACGCGCACGCCCGAACTCGCCGCCGAAGTCACGCTGCAGCCGGTGCGGCGCTTCAACCTGGATGCCGCCATTCTGTTCAGCGACATCATGGTGCCCGTGGAAGGCATGGGTGTGGACCTGGCGTATGCGCCCGGCCCCGTCATCGCCAGCCCCGTGCGCACCATGGCCGACGTGAACAAGCTGCGGCCCTTGGTGCCTGAACGCGACGTGCCTTATGTGCTGGAAACCGTGCGCCGGGTGCGCGCAGAGTTGCCCGCGCACGTGGCGCTGATTGGTTTCGCCGGATCGCCGTTTACGGTCGCGAGCTATCTGGTGTCCGGCAAGCCATCGAAGGAATTCGCCACCGCCCGCGCTTTCGTGCAATCGGAACCGGCCGTGACTAAAGCGCTACTGGATCATCTTGCCGATTCCACCGCCGATTATTTGCGTGCTCAGGCCGAAGCCGGCGCGCAAGCGCTGATGTTATTCGAATCCTGGGGCGGCTTACTGGGACGCAATAGCTTCGCCCAGATCGCGCTGCCGTCGGTGCAACGTATCATCGCGAAGCTAAAGGGCGTGGATGTGCCGCTGATCTACTTCGCCAACAACTGCTGGACCGTGCTCGATCTCATCGCCGGGCTGGACGTGCAGGTGGTGGGACTGGATTGGCGCGGCTCCCTGGCCCAGGCGCGTACCGTGCTGGGCAAGGACAAGACGCTGCAAGGCAACCTGGACCCGGCCGCCCTGTTCGCGCCGCCCGAGATTCTGGAACGCAGTATCGACGATGTGCTCGCCGATGCCGGTTCCAATGGGCGGCATATCTTCAACTTGGGTCATGGCATCTGGCCTGAAACTGATCCTGATGCGGTCGCCCGCCTTGTGGATCACGTACACGCGCGCACAGCGAGGAAGGCATGAGCGATCCGCCGCCCCTGCCGGGCACACCCGGCTTTTCCGATACGGCCGCAGCTCACTTCCGCGATCTGCAAGACCGCATTTGCACGGCTTTTGAAGCGCTCGATCCCGGCCACAGGTTCGAACACACCACGTGGTCGCGACCGGAGGAGCATCGCCTCAAAGGGACAGGTCACATGCGGGTCATGCGCGGCAAAGTGTTCGAGAAAGTCGGCGTCAACGTCAGCCACGTCTGGGGCGTTCTGTCGGAGGCGGGGATGAACCAAATGCCGGGGGCCAAAGACTCCGACGGCCGCTTCACCGCCTGCGGCATTTCCCTGGTTTCGCACATGACCAATCCGTTCGTGCCCATCGTGCACATGAATTTGCGCTACATGACCACCAGCGGAGGATGGTTCGGCGGCGGCGCCGACCTCACGCCCACATTCCCCTTTGCCGATGACACGGCGGAATTCCACGCGGCCTTACGAGGGGCTTGCGACCGCTATCGTCCGAGCGCCTACGATGAATACAAAGCCTGGTGCGACAAATATTTCTATCTCCCCCACCGCCAAGAGCCGCGCGGCGTGGGCGGAATCTTCTTTGATGACCTCAATAGCGGCGACAGCACCCGCGATTGGGCCTTTGTCACTTCCGTGGGCGAGGCCTTCCTCGATGTCTATCCCAAGATCGTCGCGCGGCGCAAAGATACGGCTTACACCGACGCCGACCGGGACAAGTTGCTGCTGAAACGCGGGCGGTACGTGGAGTTCAATCTGGTATACGATCGCGGCACGCGTTTTGGTTTTATGACCGATGCCAATCCTGAGGCATACCTCATGAGTATGCCCCCCATCGTCAAATGGTGAGTGCGATGTTTTTATGGATCAAAGTTCTGCATGTCATCGCCATCATCTCGTGGATGGCGGGACTTCTCTATCTGCCGCGCCTGTTTGTGTATCACGCCGGTGTTGCGGCGGGCTCCGAAGCCGCGACCATGTTGACGACCATGGAACGCCGGCTCTTGACGTTTATCATGCGCCCGGCATCGGTGATCGTGCTGCTCACGGGCGGCGCGCTCATCTCCACGCCGGGTGTGGTGGACTGGTCCATGGCGTGGATGCCGGTGAAGCTGGTGTGCGTATTGGGGCTGTTCGGCGCCCATGGCGCCATGGAAAGTTGGACGCGCACCTTCGCCACCGGCACAAACACCAAGTCAGCGCGCTTTTATCGCATCGTCAACGAGATCCCGACGCTGTTGATGATCATTATTGTCGCCATGGTGATCGCGAAACCGTTTTGAAAACCATGCCTCGCGACATGCCCGCAACGGTCAGATCCGAACGGCCCAAGGCCGTCGTGCATGCGGAATGGGCGTTGTGGACCTGGACCGCATGGATTTGCCTGCTCGGCATTTATCAGACTCTCGCGAGTCCGTCGGGAGCCGATGCCAATCTTATTGCACAGGTCCAAGCCACCGCCGGGATTTCGCTCGGCGATTTGCGCACGGTCGTGATCGTCGGCTACGTGCTGACCGCCATATCCATGGCGCTGCTGATCGCCCAGATCGGCGCGGGCAAGCGCTGGGTACGCGCCAGTGTATTGGCGAGCTTCATCCTGGAAGTCTTGTGGGTGCTCGCAACCAGCGACAGCACTGCGGACTATCTCACTGCGCTGCCCGACTTCGGTCTGCTGATCTACGCGCTTTATCTGCTTTATACGCCGCCGGGCCGGGACTGGTTCGCCACGCGGCCGCACCAGGCGACCTAAACCAGCTTCTGAATCGTCTTCTTGCGCCAGACCAGCCGGTAGTAGGCGGACTGCATGGCGAGACTGGCGCTAAAGGCGACGGGATAGGCGATCCAAATCCCGGTGATGCCAATGCGGCTGCTGAGCACATAAGCCACCAATACTTCAATCCCCAGGATGGAGAATATGGAGATCACCATAGGCGGCAGCACCGTGCCGCTAGCGCGCATGACGCCTCCTACGACCGCCGCCGCGCCGAACACGAGGTAGCTCCACAAGGTGATATGCAGCAGACGCTGCGCCAGTTCCAGCACAGCCATGTCATTGACAAAAAAGCCGATGATCGTGCGCGAAAACAGGTAACCCAGCAGAACCAGTGTCCCGGTCAGGGCCAGATTGAGATAGATGCCGGTGCGGGTGATGGCGCCAAGCCGGTCCACATTCCCGGCGCCAATGGCCTGGGCGGCGAAGATGGAGGCCGTGATGCTGATAGAGAACGCCGGAAACGAAACGTAGTTCACGATCTGATTCACGGCGCCATAGGCCGCCGTGGCGTCAGAGCCGAACGCGTTGACGAAACTCAACACAACCGCTTCCGCTGCCGAGACCAACACCATCTGCACAGCCGTAGGCACGCCGATGCGCAGCACGGTCTTGAGGATTTTCCAATCGATCCAGAAGTGACGCAGAAGAGCGTCGTCGGGCGCCAGGGGGTGATGCTTGCGGCGCAGATAGATCGTGAGCCACGTCAAGGTCACGACCCACGAGAAGATGGCGCCGTAGACCGCACTGGCCACACCGCAGCGGGGCAAACCCATCCAGCCTTGGATCAAAGCGGGAGTCGTGATCAGGCCGACAACAATGGATATGGCGAGGGCAATAAGCGGTGTCATGGTGTCGCCCACACCGCGCATGAGCACCGTCGCCATGAGAAATAGGAACAACAGCGGCGCGGCAATCAGGAAAGTGCGGCCATACAGCAGGGAGTTAGCGAAGATGTTGGCCGGGGTTCCAATCATGCGCAGCAAGTCTGCCGTGAACATGGCACCCACCACGGCGACCGCTAGCCCCATGATGATGCCGAAGGACAAGGTCGTGCCGGCGATCACCTTGATCTTCTCGGAATCCTTGGCACCAAATGCCTGCCCTATAAGTACGGAGCCGCCGCTGCCGAAACCGATGACAAATGAAATGAAGAAGAAGATCAGTGGCACGAAGCCGGAAACAGCCGCCAGGGCATCCACGCCCATCATGCGGCCCAGATAAACGCTGTTAATGGTGCCCGACAGACCCTGCAGCACATTGCTGAGAATCATAGGTCCCACGAAGATCAGGAACGCTTGCCACAGCGGACGCTTAAACAGCGACGAACGGTCGTGGGGCGGCACGGGCGGATATCCTTAGAACAGGTAATAGTGCGCTAGGCGGCGTCCGGGCTGCGCAGCGAGTCCGGCTTCACGCACATGGCGAGCATCTCTTTATAATGCCCGCGCACCTGTTCCAAGTTCATACGATTGAGGAAGGACGAATAAGCGATATATGACACGAGGAAGCGCAGGTCCCGCGCCCACGGCGGCAGGAAGCGCGGCTGCACGCAAAGGCCATGGGCCGCCAGCATGGTCACGGCAGGCATATCCTCGATGTCCAGCTTGCCCGCGAACAGCAGGCGGATACAGTCCACCCGCGTCTCCTGCACGGCAATGCGCAGGAAGTTATGCACCTTCACCAGCCCTTCCAGATAAACCGAATCCTTGGTGAAGGGCGCACCGCCCGTGAGCACACCGCCGCGCACCACCCGCCGAGCGTTCTCGAACGCTTCGGCGGGATTGTGGGTGCGCTCGCTGAAGAAGCGGTAGAGCTCGAGGAAATCCGCGCCGTCCATGGCCATCTGGATGGCGATGACGCGGTCGGCGAGGCGCATGAGCCGGTTGGGATCCATAGCGCCGGAAATAAGTTCGGCGAACACGGCGAGACCTTCCTGGGTGCGCGTGGTGCCGGCATGACCGGCAGCAAGGATCGGAAAAGCTTCCTGTGCCGCGCCATTAAGCGACGTGCCTACATGCACCAGCGCTTCATGCTGGACCAGCTGCGACAAATCGCGGTCGGAGAAGATCGCGCTTTCGCGCAGGCGGATGTAATTGGGGCCCGCCAGCGCCTTGGCGGACAAGGCGGGCAGCACCTCCACGGCTGGTGCTTTCTCGTTCAAATAACGCGCCAGCACCGTGCGCATGCGCTCGGCCAATTCCACGGCGGTGAATGTGGGGAGGACGGCGCTGTCGAGAGTCACGTCCAGATTGGTGAAAGCGCCCAGGACGGAATCCAGCGTGCGCGCCAGATCCAGGGGCCGCACGTCGCAGCCCAGCAGCTCCGTCTGGGGCGAGCCATATAAAGTGACCGAGTGGCGATGGAACGCGGGTGTGCCCAAGGCCGCCAGCATTTCGGCGCCGGTGTCGATCACATCACTGACACGCGTAAGCCATGCGTGTACCGGTCCGCTGCCATTGATGAGCGCGCGCGCCGCCGCTACGCCCTCATGCACCGGGCCCGCCGCCAGGGGGGTATAGGTCACCTGGGGCAGTTCACGCCCGCCGGCGGCCATGAATTTCTCCGCAACCTCGGCGGGCCACGCCACCGCGCGCAGAATCCGGACCGGCCGCTCGGCTTTCCGCAGCAGCCGGGCAGCCTGGCTCAGACGCTCCACCTCGGCCGGGCTAAGGCGTTCCGCCGGGGGCGGGAGAGGCATATTCATAATGTGCGCCCCGCATTCCCCCGGTTCAAAGATTTATAGATAAACAATTGTAATATCAGCATAAATCACCGGAAAAATCGCCATCGGCGCATGCGCTGTCGGCGAAACCCCCGCCTGCGGCATTGACTCATGGTCAGGCCCAGTATATTCACGCGGCGACTTGCGGGTCGCTGCGTCATAAGATGTGGCTAACCCGCTGTTTTCGTTTAATGACCTGAGGTCTGACGGCCATGTTCGCAGTAATCAAGACCGGCGGCAAACAGTATCGCGTCTCCAAGGATGATGTGATCGCTGTTGAAAAGCTCGCTGGCGAGGCCGGTTCGGCCATCGTATTCGACGAGGTTCTGGTGCTGGGCACCCAAGTGGGCGCGCCGCGCGTTGCCAACGCCACGGTCACCGGTGAGGTGATCCGCCAGTTCCGCGACGACAAGAAAATCATCTTCAAGAAGCGCCGCCGCAAACACTACCGCCGCCGCAACGGTCACCGCCAGCATCTGACGCTGGTAAAGATCACCGCCGTCGGCGCGTAACGGCAGCCAGAGGGAAACACAGCTATGGCTCATAAGAAATCCGGCGGCTCGTCCAAGAACGGCCGCGATACAATTGGCAAGCGCCTGGGCATCAAGAAGTTCGGCGGCCAGGATGTGATTGCGGGCAACATCATTGTCCGTCAGCGCGGCACACGGTGGCACCCGGGCAAGAACGTCGGCCTGGGCCGCGACTTCACCATTTTCGCGCTGACCCCCGGCAAGGTGAGCTTCAAAACCTCCGCCAAGGGCCGCGTCTACGTGTCCGTCGATCCGATCCCGGCGCCGCAAGCGGCTGAATAACGGCGATCCTTATTGATCGCCAACATCTGGCGGTCTCGTGGTTGTAAAAAGGAGACGGATCGCCGTCTCCTTTTTTTATTTCTGAGTCAGTCGTGCGGTCGAAAAAGGTATAGAGAACCTATGAAGTTCCTCGACCAAGCCAAGATTTACCTGCGGTCCGGCGACGGCGGCAATGGCTGCGTCGGCTTTCGGCGCGAGAAGTTCATCGAGTTCGGCGGTCCCGACGGCGGCGACGGCGGCCGCGGCGGCGATGTCGTGTTCGAAGCGGCGCGCAACCTGAACACGCTGATCGATTTCCGCTATCACCAGCACTTCAAGGCCGAGCGCGGTCGCGACGGGTCGGGACAGAATGCCGCCGGACGCCGCGGCAAGGACATGATCGTGAAAGTGCCCGTGGGCACGGAGATCCTGTCGGAAGACCGCGAGACGGTGCTGGCGGATTTATCGAAAGACGGTCAACGGGTCGTGCTGCTGGAAGGCGGCAACGGCGGCTTCGGCAACACCCATTTCAAAAGCCCGTCCAATCGCGCGCCGGAACATGCCAACCCCGGCCTGGAAGGCCAGGAGCTGTGGGTGTGGCTGCGGCTTAAACTCATCGCCGATGTCGGGCTGGTGGGATTGCCCAACGCAGGCAAGTCCACGTTCCTGTCCATTGTCACACGCGCGCGGCCCAAGATCGCCAGCTATCCCTTCACCACCCTGCATCCCAATCTGGGCGTGGCGCACGTGGGCAATCTCGAGTTCGTGCTCGCCGACATTCCCGGCCTGATCGAAGGCGCGCATGAGGGCGCGGGTCTGGGCGACCGTTTTCTGGGCCATGTGGAACGCTGCGCCGCGCTGCTTCATCTGGTGGACGGCACCGAGGAGGACGTGGCCACCGCCTACAAGACCGTGCGCCGCGAACTGAAAGCCTACGGCGGCGGCCTGATGCAGAAGAAGGAGATCGTCGCGCTGAACAAGTGCGACGCCCTGGACGACGAAACCCGCGCCGCGCGGCTGCAAGCCCTGACGAAAGCGTGCCGGCACAAAGTCTTCGCGTTGTCGGGCGTGTCGGGCGAAGGGCGCGACGAGGTATTAAGCGCACTGGCCAAGGTCGTCGCCGCGTCGCGCGATGGCGAGGAAAGCGCGGGCGGGGCCGCCCACGTTCATGAGCGGTGGCCATGAACGACGTTACGCAAACCCGTCATACGGTTTCGTCGCCTTTGGGCGCGGCGCGGCGCCTGGTGGTGAAGATCGGCTCCGCCCTGTTGGTGGATGAAGCATCGGGCGATCTGCATCAGGCATGGCTCGACGCGGTCTGCGACGACATCGCCGATCTGCATCGTGGCGGTCTCGACGTCACCATCGTCACGTCGGGCGCCATCGCCATCGGCCGCGTACCCCTGGGCATGCGAGGCCGTAAGTTGCGTCTGGAGGAGAAGCAGGCCGCGGCTGCCACGGGGCAAATGCGCCTGACCCAGGCCTATCACGCCTCCCTCAGCCGCCACGGCATCACCGTGGGCCAGGTACTCGTGACCCTGGACGACACGGAAGACCGCCGCCGCTATCTCAACGCGCGCAACACCCTCGACACCCTGCTCAAGCTGCGGGCGATCCCCGTCATCAACG
>Ga0068855_100011371_pt1 | contig 10746 bp, 8 predicted proteins | sample KBSCornC52_FD_66592 | JGI IMG/M metagenome (GOLD analysis project Ga0068855, IMG submission 66592) | Corn rhizosphere microbial communities from Kellogg Biological Station, Michigan, USA - KBS Corn C5-2 | ecosystem: Host-associated > Plants > Roots > Rhizosphere > Soil ... | reverse complement strand
GGTCATTGGGACTGGCGGCGCCGCCCCGCTCGAACGTGTTCTGGTCGAGGCCCATGCCGAGATGAAAGACTTCCCAGCCTTCGAACCGGCCCACCTGAAAGTCCCATACGTTCCATTGACCGACGCGCAACCAGAGGTCATCCGTGTCGGCGCCGCCGACCTGCGATCGTTCGATCGTTTGATCCATCGTTCCCACCAGCTCGACCTGTCCCTGGACGAACCAGTTGTCGAACGAGTACGTGGGGGTGACCCGCAACAGCATGCGCGCCTGCTGCTTCCAGTAGGTGATCTGGTCCTGGCCGAGAAGCGAGGTGCTCTGTCCCCAGGGCCGGAAGGTCACGTACGAGGTGTCCGCCCACCCCCACCCGCTCAGTCCGACGACGAACCGGTCGCGTCCAAGCTTCGCGGGCAGGTACGGCCATTGAAGGCCGTGGAACGTGAGCCACAAGGAACCGTATTTCAAGCCGCGGGTCTGCGGCTCGGGATAGGCGGATCCCGGAAGGCGCTGGATGCCGATCTCCGTCACGGGAGGCGCCTCGACCGCCGGCTCCGGCGGCGGCGGGATCGAACCGGCCACGGCCGTCGCTTCCCGCGTCGGTGCCGGCGAAGACACCGGTGGGACGCCCGTCTCTGCCGGAACCGCCTCAGGCGAGGCGCCCGCCGGCGGGTTGGACGGCGGCGGGGGAACGGAAGGTTCGGCCGGCGCGGGGACCGGAGCCGCTTCGGGTTGTGCCGAGGCCGCTCCCGACCAGGTGACGATGCTGAAGATGAAACAAGCGGCGATCGAGGACTTGAACACGCGGGCGACTGTTCTCATTGAGCGGATCCGACGGTGTACCCATTGACGTTCACCATTCCGGTGAGCGGGAGATTCGTTGAGCTGTCACCCACCATGATTTTGACCGGCCCGCTCTCCACGACCCAATGCCCCGTCTGGGCGGTCGGCGAGTCGGCCTGGAAATAGTCGAGGTCCGAGAGTCGAACCGGAATCGTGACCTGCTTCGCTTGTCCGGCGGCCAGGCTGACCCGCGCGAAGCCCTTCAACTCTTTCTGTCCTTGGCGCCGGCCCACGGCGGTATTGGGGAAGGACACGAACACCATGACGATCTCGTCGCCCGCGACGGTCCCTGTGTTCTTGACGTTGACGACGACCGGCAACACCGACCCTTGGCTCATCGTCGTGCAGCCGAGCTGGAGATTGCTGATTTCGAACGTCGTATAGCTGAGGCCGGCTCCGAACGGAAACACGGGCGTCAAGCCGTTGTGATCGAAGTACCGGTACCCGATGTAATAGTCGAACGGCGTGGCGCCCCCGGGACCGTCGAACGGATCCCCGTACTGGTCGTGGGTTCCCCAGGTGAAGGGCAGCTTTCCGCCGAAGTTGTAGGAGACCCCGCCGACCTCGCCGAACAGAAGGTCGCCCAGCGCCTCTCCGCCACGTTGCCCGGGATACCAGGCCATGACCAGCGCCGGAACCTGGCCCAGCCAGGGCGCCTCGATGACGCTGCCTCCTTCGAGGACGACGACCATCGGCTTGCCGAGGGACGCCACCATGCTGATCAACTTGCTCTGGATCCCCTGGTACGTGCCGTCCGTTTGCTTGGCGTCCAGCAACAAGGCGTTCGAGCCGGGAGGGGCGCCGAAGTCACGGTCCGAGGCCTTGGTGTACTCCTCGCCTTCGTCCTGGGCCGTGAGACCTGCCATGACGACGACGAAATCGGCCGAGGACGCAGCAGCCATGATCGGGCTGAGATCGTTGCCGTTGTTGGTGGCGGTGGTCACCGACGCACCGTTGCAGGTCGTGCTGTTCGAGCCCGAGGTGCTGCCCCCGGCCGCCAGACAGATTCCGGCGAAGGGACCGACCGATTTGGCCGGATCGGGATAGACGCGGCTCGAGCCCAGGTCGCCGCCGCGCACGTCCGTCGCGAAGTTGACGTAGTCCTTCGTGGCGGTGCCGCCCACGTTCGTGACGTACGGCACCGTCGCACCCACCACCGCGATGTTCTTGGCGGCGGGACTGATCGGCAGCACGCCGTTGTTCTTCAGCAGCACCATGCTCTCGACCGCCGCCTTCTTGGCCAGAGCCAGGTGCGGACCATCGCCGCAGATGATCTTGCCCTGCTCGAAGCTGTACATCGTGATGGGTGCCTTGAGACCGACGTTCCCGGTGAGCGAAGCGGAGTTGAACCGAAACTTTTCGTACAACACCCGCTGCGCCGCCGAATCAATCTGCGACCGTCCGATCTGCTTGGTGTTCACCAGACCTTCGAGCTGGCCATAGTTGAACGCCCACGGCAGCTCCACGTCGAGGCCGGCGTTGATCGCCGTCTTCGCGTTTTGCTGAAGCGTGCTGGTATCGGTCTTGGTCTCGTTGCTGGCGGGCATGGCCCACCAGTCGCTGAGGACGAACCCCTTGAACCCGAAGTCATTGCGCAGGACGTCGGTCAGGGTGTGGTGGTTGGAGGTCGACTTCTCGCCGTTCACGGCGTTGTAGGAGGCCATGACGGACGCCACGCCCGAGTCCTGCACGACCATCCGGAAGTGACGGCCGTAGATCTCGCGCAGGGTCTGCTCGTCCATCTGCGAGTCGTTCTGCGGTCGATTCGCCTCCACGTCATACGCCAGGTAGTGCTTGGCGTTTGCGGCCACGTGCTCCTGGATGCCGACCACCATGGCCGACGAGAGCCGGCCCACGTGGAACGAATCCTCGCCGTAGGTCTCTTGCGCGCGGCCCCAATAAGGATGGCGCAGCAGGTTCATGCAGGGGGCCAGGACCAGCGTCTGCTGGGCGGCCTGCATCTCGTCACCGATGGCTTCGCCGACGGCGTATTCGAGGTCGAGGTCGAAGGCCGCGCCGCGGGCCATGCTGACCGGAAACTCGGTCGAGTAGCCCACGCTCTGGCCGTCCACCGTGGCGGCCGTGGCGAACACCCCATCGAGGTCCTCGCCCAGGTTCATGCCGCGGGACGCGTCGCGATACCGGAACCCGCGAATGGTGCCCGTGTCCATGCTCCGCTGCGTGTCGAAGTACTGCTCACCGCCGTTGATGAGGAACGGCATTCCGCGCATCTGGGCCGTTTCGTCGGACAGAGCGATCCCGTTCGTCGCGTCGGTGACCTGCCCGAGGATGTTCGGGTCCGCGTACGAGTACCCCTGCGAGTACTTGTCGATGGCGTTCGGGTTGGTCGGGGTGGCGGTCGGGTTCCCGGTGCAAGCCTGGGGGGTGATGACGTTGTCGACGTTGTCGGTCGCGATGACCGAGCTGCCAGCGTCCGCGACGCCCGCGTCACCGGCCGCGCACGCTTGCATCAGCATCCCACCGTCGCCGACGGCGGCCAGGCCTTGGGGCGCAGGGAGCGTACAGGCTGGGGCAATCAACGCCGCGCCGACCACAACGACCGCAAGCTGAACGTAACAGACTCTCGACATGACTATTCCTCGCAACTGCTCGGACTGGACTTTCACGCAGAAGTGAACCTCAGGATGACGAACAAAAATCGACGAACCCGACACCCGCTCGCCACAATCAGTTGGGAGCGGACCGTATCACGAGCATGACGCGGTTCAATGCGCATCATTGGCGAGCGGCAGATCTGTCGCCCCAAGCCCGGCTCTGAAGACTCACGGGCGGCGCTCGAGTCCCCAGAGCCCGAGCGCCGCCGTGAGATAAAGAAGCCGATCAGCTCCCGGCCGGGACGAACACGGTCGCCCAGCCCTGGGCCGGCATCGAGAACGTGTACTTCTTGCCGGCGATCGAGACCGAGTACGAGCTGTTGGCCGAGCCCGAGTTGTACATGACGGCGACCTCGCTGTTGTCCGGGTTCTTGAAGGCGACCGCGTCGCCGCCCGAGGTGGTCAGCACGTGGCCGCCCGGCTGCGCGTACTGCGAGACGTGCCGGAACACGTAGTAGGCCGGCGTCGCGCACAGCGAGCTCGAGATGGAGGTGCCGTTGCACTTCGACGGCTTCACGGTCAAGAGGGTGTCCTGCGCCCACTGGCGGATCATGTCGTTGCCCTTGCCGACGCCGTCGAGGACCATGTTCCAGGCGTTGTAGGCGGTGACGCCGGCCTTGATGGCCTTGTCGATGTAGCCCCAGGACTCGACCGCGTAGGCCTGGTCGTTCGGGGCTGGCTCGACGTACTTCGGGTAGCCCGAGGGGTTCCAGGGGTAGTTGCCGCACTTGTGCTCGGTCGCCCAGACCGGCAGGCTGCCGATGGTCAGCCAGGACGCGTTGCTCGAGTAGATGTCCAGCATGCCCCACTGCAGGCCGACCATCTTGGGGATGCTCTTGGCGGTCGCATCAGCCATGACGGCGTTGGCCACGGCCAGGTCGGCGCTCTGCTGGCCGTTGTCGCCGTTGGACATCGTGCCGAGCATCACCTTGGTGCCCATCGACGACACCGCCTGCGCCAGCACGGGGACGAAGGCCACGTAGTCGGACGCCTTCCAGAGGCAGGACGGGTAGCCCTGCGAGTAGTCAGGCTCGTTCTGCGGCGCCACCGCCTCGATCGTGATCGACTGCCCGGCGTACGCCGAGACCCACTTCGCGAAGTACTGGGCGTAGGTCGACAGGTTGGCCGAGGTGGCGTTCATGCAGCCGCCGTCGAAGGCGTTGCTGTCGCTCGAGCTCATCGGGTTGCCACACGAGGTGGTGGCGCTGCCGTTCGTGACGCTGCCGCTGCGGGTCTTCATCCACGTCGGGGGCGTCCAGGGGCTGCCCCAGAACCGGAGGTTCGGGTTGACCTTCTGGGCCGCCTTCACGAACGGGATCAGGTACTTCATGTCCTCGCTGATCGAGAAGTTGGTCAGGCTCGTGTCGCCCGCCGTCTCGTCTTCCGTGTACCGCGCGATCGCGTAGTCGCTGGCGCCGATCGGAATGCGACCGATCGAGAAGTGCGTGCCCTCGGTGCCGAACAGCAGGTCGATGACCTTGGCCTGGTCATCCGCGCTCAGCAGCTGGATCTGTTGCCAGCCGATCTCGTTGAAGGCGCCGCCCATGCCCTCCCAGTTCTGCTTGGTCCCGCTGTCGTTGACGCTCACGGTGCCGCTGCCGGTGCCGGCGGTGAGCGTGCCGTCGGTCTTCCAGTAGGCGCCCGACGCCGAGGTCACCAGGACCGGCTGGGTGGGCGCGGAGCCGCCGCTGCCGGTGCTCCCGCCGCTGCCGGTGCTGTTGCTGCCACCGCTGCCGGTCGGGTTGCTCCCGCCGCTGCCGGTGCCGTTGCTGCCGCCCTTGCCGGTGCCGTTGGAGCCGCCGCTGCCGACCACGCCGCCGGCGCCGGTCGACCCGCCGTTGCCGCTGCTCGATCCGCCGCTGCCGCTGGTGTTGCTGCCCCCCGAGCCCGACCCGTTCGAGCCGCCGTCACCGCTGCCGGTGCTGCCCCCGGACGCCGTCTGGCCACCGGTCCCCGTCCCATTCGAGCCGCCCGTGTTCCCGTTCGAGCCGCCCGTGTTGCCCGCGCCGGTCGAGCTCGAGCAGGAGGACATCAGGAACAGGAGAGCTAAGCCCGAAATCGATCTACGTGCTGTCATCATTTGTGCCTCAATTCCCGACAGGGAGTCGGGTGATCTCGAAATCGACCCATGAACCCGAAAAAATTCGGAGAAAACCTGCGGCGGCGCAATGCGACACCGGTCACGCCGACACGCTGATCCGCGCCACCGGACGGATCTGAGCGTCGGGCGTCAGCTCCTGGAACGACAGCACCGCCAGCTGGGGGTGGTCGGTCTCGATCAGCCGCCGCACATAGCGGCGGATTTCCGGGTTCGTCAGCAAGACCGCGCCCGCCGCGCCGGGGCTGACGGTCCGCGCGACCGCGGCCACGATGTCCTGCGACAGCTGCGGTTCCAGGGCCAGGTAGCTGCCGGTGGCGGTCTTGTGAATCGCGTCCCGGATCGCCTCTTCGATCATCGGATCCAGCAGGTAGGCGCTGAGCGCGCCGCCGTCGCCGGCGTGGCGGTGGGTGATCGAGCGGCGCAGCGCAGCCCGCACGTGCTCGGTCAGGACCACCGGATCGCGCTCGTGGGGCGCCCACTCGGCCAGCGCGCCCAGAATGTCCCGTAAGTTCCGCAACGAAATCCCCTCCTCCACCAGCCGCCGCGCGACGTCGGTGAACAGCACTGGCGACAGCAGCTTGGGGACGACCTCGAGCACCACCGCCGGGTGCGTGCGCTCGAGAGCGTCCAGAAGCGCCTGCGCCTCTTCCAGCCCGAACAGCTCGTGCCCGTGACGGCGCATCAGGGCCAGCACCTCATCCGCCAGGCGCGCCCCTGCGCCCGCGAAGTTCCCCCGTTCGATCTCGCCGCGCACCAGCGGCACCTCGTTGAGGCGGACGACGAACTGGCCGCCCGCCAGCCCCGCGGCGACGGTCCGCAACCGCACCGCCGGCAGGGGCAGGCCCAGCTCGGCAAACAACCGCTGGCGCAGGGACGGGACGACGTCCGTCGCAAAATCGGCCAGCCGGCGCCCCAGCTCGGGCGAGACCTCGACGGCGAGGGGCGTCAGCACGGGATCCAGCGGCTCGGCCGCCGGGTTCGCCCCCGCGCCCGGGTTGGCCGCCGGCGCCGCGGGCGCGCGCCCGAGACGCCAGGCGACGCCGCCCAGCACCACCGCCAGCAACAAGAACGGCGGCGCCGGTAAGCCGGGCACGGCGGCCAGGACCGCCAGCAGGCCGGCGGCGATCCCGAGCGCGCGCGGATGCGCCAGCACCTCGCGCCCGATCTCGCGGCCCAGGTGCCCGCCTTCGTCCTCCGAGGCGACCCGCGTGACGATCATGCCCGCCGCGGTCGAGATGATGAGCGCGGGGATCTGCGCCACCAGCCCCTCGCCGATGGTCAGGACCGTGTACGTGCGCGTCGCGGTCGCCAGGTCCAGCCCGCGCTGGAACACCCCGATGACCAGGCCGCCCACGATGTTGACCGCCAGCACGACGATGCCGGCCACGGCGTCGCCTTTGACGAACTTCATCGCGCCGTCCATCGACCCGAACAGCTGCGACTCGCGCGCCAGGGTGGCGCGGCGGCGGCGCGCCTCGGCGTGATCGATGTGACCGGCGCGCAGCTCGGCGTCGATCGACATCTGCTTGCCGGGCATGGCGTCCAGCGTGAACCGCGCCGCCACCTCGGCGACCCGCTCGGAGCCCTTCGAGATGACCACGAACTGGATCACCGTCAGGATCAGGAAAATGACCGCGCCGACCACCAGGTTGCCGGCCACCACGAAGCTTCCGAACGCCCGGATGACCGCGCCGCCGTCGGCCCGCAGCAGGATGAGCCGCGTGGCCGAGACCTCCAGCGCCAGCCGGAACAGCGTCGTCAACAGCAGCAGCGTGGGGAAGGTGGCGATCTTCAGCGCGTCGCTGACGTAGATCGCGACCAGCAACAGGACCACCGCCGCGGCGATGTTGACCGAGATCAGCAGATCCAGCAGCGGCGTGGGCAGCGGCACGATCATCATGCCGACGATCGCCACCACCAGGGCGGCCAGCGCCAGGTCCGCGTAGCGTGCCAGCCGCGTGCGGACGTCGCCGCCCCGCAGCCCCGCCGCCGCCTCCCGCGCCCGATTCGCCACGCCCCGGACATAGACCGTGCGAGCGGTCCGGGTCAAGCGCCCCGATGCGGCTCAGCGCTGATGGCCGAGCCGCACGTCCAGCGCCGGGTGCCGGGCGGCCAGCCCGCGCAGCGCCGCCAGGCTGGCGGCGTTGCGGGCGCGATCGGACGAAAAGCGCCCGGGCGACACGCCGTGCTCCCAGCCCCAGCGCGTGTGCGAGGTGTCGCCGGTGAACAGCACCGGCCCGCGCGGCGTGCGCGCGACGTAGGCGACGCTGCCGGCGGTGTGACCCGGCACCAGGATCGCGAACAGCGTGCCGTCGCCGAACAGGTCCGTCACGCCGGAGAACACGCCGGCCAGCGGCGGCAGGCACCTGGTGGTCGCCAAGCGGATGGTCGACGTGCCGCGGATCCGCGCCGTGGCGGACGCGCTCATCGGCGAGCTGGACCCGCCGGTCACCAGCCCAGGCGTACGGCCAGCGCCAGCACGGCCAGCACCGCGCCCGCGATGACCAGGGTCAGGACCACCCCGGGCACGAAGTACGGGTAGAGCAGCAGCGCCACCCCGGCCAGCACGTGCGGCACGCGCGCCATTTTTCGGCCGTAGTGCAGGACCACGAACCCGATCGCCGACACGAGCAGCGACGCGAACAGCCAGCCGGCGTCGATGTGCATGCCTTCAGTATGAACTACGCCAGCCAGCGCGGCAGGCGGCCGCGCAGCGCGGCGTCGACCCCCAGCACCCGGCCGGGCGGCGCCAGCACGAAGATCACGAACAGCGCCCCCATCAACAGGGCGTTGCCGGGTGGGGCCAGCCCCTGACCCGCCCCGAACGCGAACGAGAACAGCATCAGGGCCCCCAGGAACGCGGTGGCGCGCGTCGCGATCCCCAGCAGCATCGAGAGGCCGATCACCAGCTCGCCGGCGGTGATGAGGCCGCCGAAGATCTTGGGGTGCCCCTGCGCCGACCGGAGGACCGGCAGGAAGAACGCGTACGTCTGATGGCCGTCGACCCAGCGGTCCAGCGTGGCCGACAGCGGTGCCCCGTGCAGCCAGCCATGCTGCAACTTTCCCCACCCTTCGATCACCAGGATCAGGCCGCAGAGCAACCGCAGCGGAACCAGGTAACCGAGCGGAATGCGCTCGCCCATGCGGTCACCTTAGCCGGTCGCGGGCGGGCTGCAAGTTACGACGCGGCGGTGATAACGTGAACGCGTGCCGGAGACCAAGCGACCGACCAGCCCCGCCGCCGAGGAGATCCTGGGCCTTTACTTCCCCGTCCTGGACCACGGCTTCGTGGCCCTGGTCGACTACCTGGGCACCGACGCCTGCATCGAGCGGGCGGCCCGCGTCAGCTACGGCTACGGCACGCGCGCGGCCAACGCCACCCGCGGCCTCATCCGCTACCTGCGGCGCCACAAGCACACCACGCCCAGCGAGATGGTCGAGCTGAAGTTCCACTGCTGCATGCCCATGTTCATCGCCCGGCAGTGGATCCGCCACCGGACGGCGAACGTGAACGAGTACTCGGGCCGCTACTCGCTGATCCCGATGCTGTTCTACACGCCCGAGGCGGCGCAGCTTCAGACGCAGAGCCGGCGCAACAACCAGGGGCGCAGCGGCCAGGCGGTCGCGCCCGACCTGCACGCCGAGGCCATCCACCGCTGGCAGGCCACGCGCCGCGAGGCGACCGAGACCTACGGCTGGCTGACCGCCAACGAGGTGGCGCGCGAGCTGGCGCGCATCGACCTGCCGCTGTCGACCTACACGCAGTGGTACTGGAAGGTCGATCTGCACAACCTGTTGCACTTCCTGACCCTGCGGGTCGACGCGCACGCGCAGTGGGAGATCCAGGAGTACGGGCGCGTGATGGCCGGCATGCTCAAGCGGGTGGCGCCGCTGTCGTACGAGGCCTGGATCGACTACGACGTCTGCGGCACGCACCTGTCGCGCGCCGAGCTGGAGGCCGTGCGATCGATGCTGTCGGTCGAGGGCGAGAGCGTGACGGCCCGTGGCGCCATCGACGCCGCCGCGCTGGGGGCGCGCGGGCTGTCCAAGCGCGAGATCGACGAGCTCTACGCCAAGCTGCGCGCGCCGGGCGGGGTCCCGGACTTCTCGATCGATCCGGCGCAGGCGCGGACGGCGGAGTTCTTCGCCGAGCGGTTCGCGCAGGCGGTTCCCACCGCCGACAAGACGCCCGCCGACTGACGGCGGCGGAGCCAGCAGCACAGGGCGACGCCCATGCCCAGCGAGACCCACTGGGCGGTCGACAGGCCCAGCAGCGTCCCGCGGTCCTGGTCGCCGCGAACCAGCTCGATGGCGAAGCGGCCGGCGGCGTAGACGGCCAGGAACGCGGCGAACGCGCGCCCGTCGCGCGGGCGGCGGCGCGCCAGCACCAGACCGGCGGCGGCCGCGCCGATCAGCCCGACCGCCGCCTCGTAGAGCTGGGTGGGGTGGACCGGCAGGCTGGGCGCCCCGCGCGCCACGAAGCCTCGGCGCGCGTGATCCAGCGCGGCCAGGCTGCCGCGGGGGAACCGCACGCCCCAGGGCAGCGCCGTGGGCAAGCCGTAGTCACACCCGGCCAGAAAGCAGCCGGTCCGGACCAGCGCGAACGTCACCCCGACGCCGATCGCCACCCGATCGAAGAACGCCGCCAGCGGCTGGCGCGTCGCGCGCAGATAGATGGTCGCCGCCGCCATGGCGCCCAGCAGGCCGCCGTAGGCCGCCCGCCCCGGGTGCAGCACCGGCCGCCAGCTGTGGGCGGCCAGCGCGGCCGGCAGCGCGCGCGCCGCCTCGAACAGGTAGCCGCCGGCCAGCGCCCCCAGATAGGCGCAGGCGATGGCGCGCGCTGTGTGCCGGACCGAGGCTCGGTCGCGCGCCGCCAGGCGCAGCGCCAGCACCGAGCCGATCAGCGTGGCGATGGCGGCCAGCTCCCAGTAGTCGGGCAGCGTCCACTCGGGCAGGCCGTGCGCCCGCATCCAGGCCAGCACCAGCGGTCTCATCGGCGGCGCCCCGAGAGATAGGCCAGCGGCGCGAACAGCCACAGGATGGTGGCGGTGCGCGGGCGTCCGCGGCCGGGCGCCGTCTGACAATCACCGGCGCTGCCGTCGCCGGCGGGAGCGCTGCAGTCCTCCGAGGCGTCATCGCCCGAACCGTCGTCGCATGAATCGCCGCTGTCGTCCGTGCTGGCGCACGCGTCA
>Ga0068855_100011368_pt1 | contig 10747 bp, 9 predicted proteins | sample KBSCornC52_FD_66592 | JGI IMG/M metagenome (GOLD analysis project Ga0068855, IMG submission 66592) | Corn rhizosphere microbial communities from Kellogg Biological Station, Michigan, USA - KBS Corn C5-2 | ecosystem: Host-associated > Plants > Roots > Rhizosphere > Soil ... | reverse complement strand
GCCGTATGCGGCCTCAGGCAGAAAGAATCGGCCGAAGCCGCCCAGGAATACAGTTTTGTCATTGATTTTGTACGCCAGGCCGAATCGCGGCTGCCAGTCGTTGTAACGCGTCTTGAATGCGTCGCGGGAGAGGCCGTTCACGCCCGCGAAGACCAGGCCGCCCGGCAGATTCGCGCATGCCGGACAATCGGCCGGATTGGCGTTCCTCACCTGCGGATTCGACGCAAGGGGACTGAGCGTGTAGAACGCGAATCCGCGGTTCATCTGGTTATAACGTTCCACCGGAGAACCTTCCACATCCCAGCGCAGACCCAGATTCAACGTGAGGCGGCTGTTAACCCGGTAGTCGTCCTGTATGTAAAGCGCCCAGTATTGCCACGCGAACGCAAGTTGCGGCGTATATTGCAGCACGCTGCTACTGCTTGTGCCGTTGTTTGGAACTCCGAGCAGCAGGGCCGCCATGCCAAGCCCCGTGCCATTCGAAAATTCGGGTAGCTGTTGCGTGAATGTCGAATCGAAGCTGAAATCGCCCGAGCCCCACAGGAACGATCCCCCTTTCGCATTCGGACGAAAGTCCTGCATCTCAATCCCGGTCCTGATCGCATGTTTGCCCCGAACAATGGACAGGCTCGGCTGGAAGCTGAGGGTGTTGGTCGTGTTCTGGCTTGGGTTGCGGGCGCCCCAGCTCGGATATCCCGTAACGTCGATTCGAGGCGGCTGATTTACAAACTGTTCGGCGGCGAAGGACGCGGGAAATCCCAGAGTTGTGATGTCGTACCCCGTCACCCGGGTCCGGTAAGCCGCCTGGATAAATCGCGTATAGCCGACGCGAAAGTCAAATACAGTATTGGGGGAAAGGATTGTGGTGGAATCGATCACCGCATTATCGTTCAGCCGGGTCAGCGGGTCCTGCGCGTCCATCCCTGGAACCGCGAATCCGTTCGCCGTGTTATCGAACTGATTACGGCGGTTATGCGCGTAACGGAAAAAAAGCTTTTCGTTCTGTCCCGCGCTTTGATCTACACGCCCGATCCAGTTGCGAAAGCGGTCCTGGCTGATGTTCGGGCTGACGAGGTAATTATTGCTTACCGCTCCCGGCGCGCCGAAGTTCGGCTGGGGATAAGACTTGATGACCCCGAGACCAGCGGGATTCCAGAGGCTTTGTGGGATCACGTTACCCGGAAACTGAGTCCGGATATATTGCGGATTGGACGCTGTGACAGGCGACGAAGCGTTGAAGTTCGGGTTGGCCTGCGCCGAGAAAGGATCGTAGATATTCACCCCTGCCCCGAGAAATCCCCGCTTCGCTCCGCCACTGAAGGAACGCTGGTCAGCGTCACCATCGGCGCGTTTTCGCGATATTCCTCGACGCCGAACAGAAAGAAGGTCTTGTCCTTGCCGTTATAAACATGCGGGATCCGGACCGGGCCTCCAATCACGCCGCCAAACTGATCGAGTGTGTGCCCGCCGGCGTTGGCGCGAGTTGCCGGATTTACCGCGTAGCGCGGAATTCCGGCGGCGTTCGCACTGATGTTATTCGCATCCAGCTGGTACCGGCGCATGAATTCGTACGCCGTGCCATGAAAATCGTTGCTGCCCGATTTGGTAGTGATGTTAATGACGCCGCCACCGGTCCTTCCATATTGAGCGTCATAGAAGTTCGTCATTACGCGAAACTCCTGAACCGCATCCACAGTCGGAATCAGTGCAATGTTGTTCACGGCGTGGGTGCGGTCGGTGGTCGTGTCGGTGATAGCGTCGTCCGGCTGGCCGTCGAGCAGAAAATTGTTGGTCTGCTGAAGACCGCCATTGATGGAAAAGTTGATGTTGTCGCCGTTATCAAATGGCCGCTGAAACTGCTGGTTGCCGTTGAAAACAACGCCGGGCGTGAGATTCGCGAAGTTAATCGGATTGCGCCCGATTACCGGCAGTTGCGTCACCCTGGTGTTGTCCATGATCTCGCCGCGGTCGGCCGTGGTTACGTCGACAAGAGGAGGAGCGGCGGTCACCGTGACGGTCTCCGTCACTGCGCCCAACTCGAGCTGAAAATTCGCCGTTACCGTTTCGCTCACCCGGACTTCAACGTTCTCCCGGGTCGCCGCCTTGAAACCCGGCGCCTGAACAGTCACCGTGTAGCGGCCCGGAATCAGGAAGGGAATCGTGTAGTTACCCTGCTGTGTTGTCGTGGCCGACGACTGTTCGTTAGTGGCCTGATTCTTCGCGGTCACGCGGGCGTTCGTAAGTGCGTTCTCAGATGGATCGGTAACCAGCCCGTTTATGACGCCCCGGAACTCCTGGGCGTAAACAGAGGTGAAAAAGATGGCGAGCGGCAGGACTCGCCTGAGAAGACGTAACAGGATCATTGAACCCCAATTCCGCCCGGCGGCGAAGCGCATAATCGCCGGCGCTGCTGATGTCGCGAACATACCATCCGCGGATGAGCAGGTCAAATCGCGATCGGATAAATCCACGCGTTGGGAATCGTCAGAGTCAAGTTCCAAATGGGAACAGCCCTCGCCCGAAAGGGAACAGGCCTAAAGATAAGAAAGTTCCCCGCCGATTTACTCTCTGATGTCATTCTTCCGGCGTGAGGCCGCCGGCGGTACCGGGCTTCGAGCGGTGGTCGCTTGCTTTGCTCTCTTGCCGCTTGTCGGCTGCCTCGGGCGCCATGCCGAAACCAGCGTGCGCTTTGGCGCGGATCAGGCTCCGCCCTACACCATCGTCGGCAGTGATGGCAACGTATCGGGTTTGTCGGTTGATATTATCAGCGAAGCGGCGCGTCGCCGTGGAATCAGGGCGGTCTGGATTCCGGTTCGCCAGGGCAGCGTTGAACAAGCTCTCCAGTCGAAGCTCGTCGATGCCTGGGGCGCATTCAGCCGCACGCCTGACCGGGAGAAACATTTCCACTTCACCCAGCCCTGGATTGAAGCCACCTATTCCCTCTTATCGCGAAGCGACAACGATCGGCATTCCGGACAATCGAGCGTCGCGGTAAGAAACGCTTCCGCCGTCAGCGCGCTCGCGGCGCATCTGTTCGCCCGGCAAACGCAAATCCCGCAACCAAACAACGTCGCGGCGGTTGATGCCGTATGCAGCCAGGCAGCGGATGCCGCATTCATCGAAACGCGCGTCCTTGAAGCCATTCTTCTCAAACGCCCCCGGAGCTGCGATGGCGCTGCGCTTGCGGTTCGTTTCGTCGCTGGAGCCGAGTCGCCGGTCAGCATCGCGAGCATTCCTTCCGCGGCGGCTGCAGTGGACGCGATTCGCGCCGAGATTCCCGCGCTCGCCGCCGACGGGACATTGGCGGCCGCTCTTGACCGATGGGACGGAGCCTCCGCGGGTCAGGCGCGCTTTCTCCTCGCCTTGCGCGAAGCACAGCAGAAAAGCCGCTTCTATCTTCTCGGTTTTGCTCTCGTCTCGATGTTCGGTTTGCTGCTCCTATGGCAAACCTGGCGAGCGCGGGTTGCGCATGCCCAGGCCAGAACCGCGGAACTAGCTGCCGCCCAAAGCGAGAAACGCTTCGCCGCGTTCATGCACAACAGTCCTGCGCTCGCCTACGTAAAGGACTCCGACGGCCGCATGCTCTACGTCAACGCGGCCCTCGAGAAAATCTGGAACATACAACAGCACGAATGGGAGGGCAAAAACGATGCCGAACTCTGGCCCGCCGAAGTCGCCCGCCAGTTCCGCGCCAATGACCAGGAGGTCCTGAATACCGGCAGGACGCTGGAACTCATCGAGCGGGTGCCTGCGCCCGCTGGCGAAGTTCGCGAATTCCTCACTGTCAAATTCCCTTTCTGGAACGCCCCAGGCCAGTTGATGGTGGGAGGCATGTCCATCGACGTTACTGCCAGTCGGCGCGCCGAAGAGGCGTTGCGGCTCAGCGAAGAACGTTACCGCAGCGTCGTCGAATCAGCCAGCGACATCATTTACCAGACCGACTCCCAGGGAAACTTTACTTTCTATAATCAGGCCGCTCTTACGATTCTCGGCTATCGCGAGACCGACGTGCTCGGAACGTCGTACCTTACTCTGATTCATCCTGACCAGCGGGCCGCCGCCGCGGCCTTCTACGGCCGCCAGTTCATCCGGCGCAAACCGGAGACCTATTACGAGTTCCGTTGCCTGACCAGTAGCGGGAAGGAACGCTGGCTGGGGCAAACCGTGCGGCTCCTGTTATCCGATGGCAAACCCTCCGGCTTCCAGGCAATTGCCCGCGACATCACGGAACGCAAGCTGCTCGAACAGAAGCTGGAATGGCAGGCAACCCACGACGCGCTTACCGGACTCCCGAATCGCCGCGATCTGATGGAGCAACTGGAGCGTGATGTTGAAAACGCAAGGCGCCCGGCGAATTTCGTGGTTTCGATGTGCGATATCGATTCCTTCAAGCGCATCAACGACACTTACGGTCATGCGGCCGGAGACGAGGTTCTGCAAAGCTTCGCCGCCCGCCTGCGGCTCGGGTTGCGCCAAAGAGATATGGTAAGCCGGATCGCGGGAGACGAATTCTGCATGATCCTGCGCGACACGACCTGCGAACGGGCCACAGCCATCATCGAACGCCTGCGCGAGGACGTTGGAACTCTGACGTTCGAAGCTGGCGGCGTGCTCTACGGCGTTACCGCCAGCTTCGGGCTCGCGGAGTGGCGCAAAGGCTTGACCGCGAAGGATCTCCTCGCATCCGCGGATCAGGCTCTCTATTGGGCGAAAAGCAGCGGAAAAAATTGCACCGCCGGTTCCGCGCTGCCCGCGTGAAGCTGTCGAGGCGCTAAGCCAGTCTGGGTTGGTCCGCCCGCCGCTTCACCCAGCGGTATGCGGCGACGGAATTCTTCCAGAAGAATTTTTCAACGGCGTCCGGACCCTTTTGCGTGAAGTATTCTTGCACCAGGCGCAACGTCTCGCCAAATGTGCCCATCGGTTCGCTGTTGGTCCAGTCGCTCGCAAACAGCAGCCGGTCCGGACCGAACGTCTCCCAGATCTCATCCAGCCGCGGACGATAAAAGCTCAGCTCACGCGGGATTCGTCCCCCCGACTGCACACGCCGGCCCTTCGCATCCACGCGCTGAAAAATCTCGGAGACCTTTACGTATACCTGTGGACGTTTCCCGAGTTCCCGAAGTCCCTGCTCGTACCGGGCGCGGGCCGCCGGATCCTCAGGGATCGGAGCTCCCGGCAAGTGATTGATTATGATCCGGAGGTTCGGAATCCGGTCGCTGATTCGTAAGAGGTTCGGGACATCTTTTTCTCCGCCGCCCGAGTCAAGCGAGAGTCCCGCGTCAGACAACAGCTTCAGATCGGCCATCGCCTGCGGCTTTTTGATTTCCGCGGCCACATCCCTGCCCCACAAATAGGCAAACCGGATGCCCCGGTACATAGGGTTCCTGTGCAGACGCGAAAGATGCTCGCCGAAATCCGGCTTGCCCGGAAACAGATCGCCGATCTCTCCAACCACGATCGTCTCCTTTGCGGATACCTCCAGAACCCAATAGTTGTCTTCCACCCATGGACTGCACTCGGTCTCGATCATGCCCACCACGCCGAAGGGCTCCGCAATCCGGCGATAGTCCGCAGGCAGGAAAGTGCGATAAATGCTCGCCTGCTGAGGGCTCGGCCATGGCACGCCCTGAGGGCGCTTCGGGTCATACAAATGGACGTGCGTGTCGATAATTGGGACAGAAAGCTTCTGCGCGCGCGCGGCCATCGCAACCACTCCCGCGGTAGCCGCTTTCAGAAAGTTGCGTCGATCCATTTCGCCCTCCTGTAGCAGACTATCCTGGCGCACGTTACAATCGCGTCCATATGCGTCGGCTGATGGTAGCGCTCATCTGTTTTGCTGCGGCTTCGGCCCAGACTCCCACTGAGCGGCTGAACCGTCTGCTCAACAATTCCATTCTTGTCGATACGCATGTCGACACGCCCAAATATGTCGTTGACGAGAATTACGATCTCGCTGAAAAGCATACTTACTATGAAGCGGACATCCCACGGTTGCGCGAGGGACATGTGGGCGCGGTCTTCTTTGGCATCGCGGTCGAGCCGCAGGATTATCCACCTCATCTCTGGATTCCACGTGCGCTCGAATTGATCGACGCGGTCCACCAGCAGGTTCGGCAGCATTCCCGGGATCTGGAGATCGCCCTCACCGCGGAAGATATTCGCCGCGCACACAGCAGCGGCAGGATCGCCGTACTGATGGGCGTGGAAGGCGGCCACATGATTCAGGACAGCCTGCCGATGTTACGAACTTACTACCGGCTGGGAGTGCGTTACATGACCCTGACGCATTTCAAGACCAACGACTGGGCCGACTCCAGCGCCGATGTAGCGGCGCACAATGGCCTCACGCCCTTCGGCCGGGATGTGGTGCGCGAGATGAACCGCCTGGGAATGATGGTGGACATCTCGCATGTCTCCGACAAAACCTTCTATGGCGCGCTCGAAGTCAGCCGCGCTCCGCTCATCGCATCGCATTCCTCTTTGCGGGCGCTCTGCGATATCCCGCGGAATATGAGTGACGACATGATTCGCGCGCTCGCAGCCAAAGGCGGCCTGGTTAATATCAATTTCAATGCTGCATACCTTGATCTGGCAGCAAACAAACAATTCACGCAGTTTCACGCAGAGCGGGACCGCGAGATCGCCGACATGATGACCCTGAAAGGCGGCGACCCGCGCCGCTGGGAACTGAAGCGCGCCATTCAGCAGCGCTATCGGGCATCGTTGCCGAAGGTCGCTATCGATGCCGTGTTGCGCATGATCGACCATGCGGTGAAAGTCGCCGGCCCGGATCACGTCGGTTTCGGGTCCGACTTCGACGGCGTGTCGGGCATGGTCCCCGCCGGAATGGAAGACGTTTCAAAGTACCCGGAGCTGGTGCGCGGACTGATCGGCCTCGGTTACTCCGATGAAGACATTCGCAAGATCATGGGCGAAAACCTGCTGCGCGTAATGGCCGCCACTGAACAGGTTGCGAAGAAACTGCAAAGCGCCGAATGAGCCATTGTCGGCTGCGCTTCAGACGCGAATGAACCAGCGCCGCCGGTACATGGCATACGCGATCACATACATGATCGCAGTGAACGCGAGAGAATACAGAAGGGACGCATTTGCCGGGGAGGCGAGCGGCGCGAATACGGCGCCATAGATCCGCGCGTGGGCGCTGCCGATCAACTCGGCGCCGAACTCCGAAACGAGATAGATCGCGATCGCGTTCATTCCCATGATGACGGCCGGCTGAAACGGCCGCTTCCACCCCAGTCCATCGATCACCCACACGAACATCGCGCAGGCGGTGAAATCGAGCCCGGCCATGAACAGGCAAAACGAGTCGGTCCACAGCTTCTTGTTGATGGGCATCCAGAAGCTGAGCGCCCATGCAGCCGCGACGAGCAGGGCTCCCGTCATGAACATCCAGGTAGTCCGTTCCGTCAGGCTTCGCTTCAACTGCAGCAGGCGCCCGGCGAGGACTCCAAAGAGCGCGGTCGCGATCGCGGGAAGCGTGCTGATAATGCCTTCGGGGTCCCAGTCGCCCGTGGGTCTGTAGTTGTGGGTTCCCAGAACGAGCCTGTCGACGTAGTGCGCGAAGTTGCCTTCCACATCGAGCCGGCCATGGCCGAAGCCTGGCACAGGCGCGTACATCATGATGAGCCAGTACGCGGCCAGCAGCCCGACCAGCCACGCGATCTGCCCGCGGACGCCGCACCAGAGGTAGATGGCGCTGGCGGCCAGATAACAGATGGCGATCCGTTGCAGCACGCCGAGGATGCGCTGGTGGGAGAGGCTGAAGTGCGGGAAGGCGTACACGGCAAGCCCAAGCACGAACAGGATCGCGGCGCGACGCAGCGCGGTCACCAGCAAACGCGATCGGGGAATCCCCGCCGCAAGACGTTTGCCGAGCGACAGGGTAATAGCCACGCCGACGATCCAGACGAACGATGGAAAGACGGTATCCGTCAGCGTCCACCCGTGCCAGTCCGAGTGCCGAAGTTGCGCGTAGGCGTTGTGCTCGCTGCCGTTGTTGTTCACCATAATCATGAACGCCATCACGGCGCCGCGGAACGCGTCGAGAGACACCAGCCGCTGCGTCCCGGGAATCGGATTGGTGGGAATTGGACCCTTTACCGGTGAAGCTGCCATAAAGAGCGAAGTCTATCCCAACGTCTTTATCAGTGCCGCGATATACCCGAACTCAAAGGCGTACGCCTGCCGCGCCCCCTGATCGCCTTCGATATGTGGCGCGTGATCAGGCATCATCATTCCGTCGTAGCCCACATCCCTGTACACACGCAGCGCGCGCGCCATGTCCACGTCGCCGTTATCCGGGAAAGTCTCCTGGAATTTCCCGATGTGCCCCTTGATATTCCGGAAGTGCACGTTGAAAATCTTGTTGCGCTCCCCGAAATAACGGATCACGTCATAGATCTGTTCGCCGGGACGGTCAAGCATCTCGGAAACCGTGCCCTGGCAGAAGTTCAGCCCGTGATAAGGATTCTCCTTGATGCTGACGAACCGCTTCAGACCGTCAACGCTGGCCATCACGCGATGCACGCCACGAAACGGCTTGCCGCCCGGGATGGCCGGATCGTGCGGATGGCAGGCGATTTTGACCTTATACTCCTGGGCTGCAGGGGCGACGCGTTCGAGGAAATACGTGATGTGCTCCCAGGCCGCATCCGCGCTCACCGGCCCGGCTTCAGTCAGCGGCGGATCTTTTGCCTGGGCCCGCTCGTAGTCCCACGTGCTGTACATGGCGCCTCCGCGTCCCGGCGTCGGCTCCGTACGTTCCACCATCAGGATCGTCAAATTGTATTTGGCGCGAGGAATGCCTGCGCGCGAAACATTCCGGAGCATCTGACAGAAAGCGTCGATCTCGCGGTCACGTTCCGGGCTCTTGCCTATCAATACGTTTTTGATCGCGCTCGTCGTTAGGGCGGAGTTGGTCGGCATCTCGATCATCTCCGCGGTGAGGCCGAAGCTTTCGATGTGCTCCCGTAACCGCGTCAGACCCTCTACCGACCAGTTCTCGTCGAGCACCTTCGACGGCGTACGGACACAGATATGATTCACGCCGAACGCAGCCATGGTTTTCAGAATGGCGTCCGTATCGGCATGCTGGCTACCCAGCTTCATGCGGATCGGCGGTGTGGCCGCCCGAGCCCCGGGCGCCTGCGCCGCCGCCAGGGCGGCGCTCAATTCGAAGAAATCTCTGCGTCGCATCAATCGACTCCTTGTTGCCGACTAATTTTACTCCTGCTCTATATATGCCTTGACACGTATATACTCGCCGAGGTATACCGAGGAGGTGGAATCCGTGTTCGAAATCATTGCGGAGCCGAACCGCCGCGCCATATTGAGCCTGCTGGTCTCGTCACAACAGTCGGTCGGAGACATCGAGCGGCGGCTTCGGATGCCGCAGCCCACAGTATCTAAGCACCTGCGAGTGCTGCGAGAGGCCGGGTTCGTGGAATCGACGGTAGACGCGCAGCGCCGGCTCTACCGGCTGAAACCCGAACCGCTTCAGGAGGTGGATGACTGGCTCGCTCCGTTCCGGCGTTTCTGGTCCGCTCACGTAGATGCTCTCGAACGCCATCTCGACCGCATGGATCAATCCACGGCAAAGACAAAGAAGACAAGGAGAAAAAAATGACCAATCGCGAGCAGTACTCACCGGGTCCGGCCAGCGGAGCGGAGATACGAAAGGACGGAGAGAAGTGGACGCTCATCCTGACTAGGCAACTGCGCCACTCGCCGGAAAAGGTCTGGGAGGCGCTTACCGATCCGGCGCATCTGCGAGAGTGGGCGCCGTTTGATGCGGATAAAAGCCTGGGCACGGTTGGAGCGGTGAAGCTCACGTGGATGGGAATGGCGCCCACTCCGGTGCCCACAACAGTGACTCGAGCCGACGCGCCCAGCGTGCTCGAGTATAACGACATGCGCTGGGAACTGGAACCCTCTGATGCGGGTACACGCCTGACGCTGTGGCACAAAATCGATCATCGTTTCATCTCTATGGGCGCTGCCGGGTGGCATGTTGCGTTTGACGTTCTGGACCGGCTTCTCAGCGGAACCCCGATCGGTCGCATCGCCGGCGCCGATGCGATGAAGTTCGATGGCTGGCAGCGGCTGAACGGCGAATACGCGAAGCAGTTCGGCGTGGAAGCCCCGAAGTGGTGAAGCAGAGGAGAAACAGCAGTATGAACGCGACCCTGCAGAGCGCGGCCGCCGCCGACGTGAGAACCACTCACAACGCCCCGAGCATCATGTATTGGACCGTGACCGCGGTCTTTTGTCTCCAGATGACCTTCACCGCTTACGCGCAACTACGCATGCCGCAGGTGGCGGAGGCGTTCACTCATCTTGGTTTCCCCGGCTACTTCCGGGTGGAACTCTCGCTGGCGAAGCTTATCGGCGTCGCGCTGCTGCTTGCGCCAGCTCCGGAGCGGCTCAAGGAGTGGGCCTACGCCGGTTTTGCCATCGATATCGCCTCGGCGGTTATCGCGCATCTCGCGGTGGGCGATGGTCCGCAGGCATGGAGCTGGGCAGCCGCAACCGGCGTGCTTTGGGCGCTCTCTTATTTCTTCTGGCGGCGCGCGGCGATCAGTTCATCTTCATTCCGACTCCGAATTGATTGCCCGCGCTCGTAACACGGCCGCCGGCGATTTCGAGGTCAAGCAGCTTTTCGCTCTGGACGAGATGTCCCTTCTCGTCCTTGAGAGTGGCGACGATTTTCTTCGTTGCGGCGTCC
>Ga0068855_100011367_pt1 | contig 10748 bp, 5 predicted proteins | sample KBSCornC52_FD_66592 | JGI IMG/M metagenome (GOLD analysis project Ga0068855, IMG submission 66592) | Corn rhizosphere microbial communities from Kellogg Biological Station, Michigan, USA - KBS Corn C5-2 | ecosystem: Host-associated > Plants > Roots > Rhizosphere > Soil ... | reverse complement strand
GGGCGACGCTCTTGCGTCTATGCCGCAACAATCGTCAGTGCCGAAATCAGCTCCAGCGTCGAAATCAGCTCCAGCGTCGCAGGCGGCAAAGATTCCGCCGGAGCAACTGGATTCTCTGGTAGCGCCCGTTGCCCTCTATCCAGACCCATTGCTGGCGCAGGCCCTTGCCGCATGCACGTACCCGCTCGAAATCATCCAGCTTCAGCAGTGGTTGGAGAAGAATAAGAACCTGAAGGACAAAGAGCTGGCCGCTGCAGTGGCGAAACAACCCTGGGATGCGAGTGTTCAGGCCATGGCTGCTTTACCAGCAGTGGTGAAACGGCTGGGGGACGATATTCAGTGGACCACTGATCTGGGCAATGCCTTTTTGGCGCAGCAGACGGACGTCATGGATGCAGTTCAACGCATGCGCAAGAAGGCCCAGGACAAGGGGACTTTGAAAACCACTGAGCAGCAAAACGTCGAGACCAAAGTCATTGAAAAGAAAAGCGTGATCGTAATCGAACAAGCCAATCCGCAAGTTGTGTATGTACCATCCTATGATCCCGTGGTGGTGTACGGTCCCCCATATTATCCTTATCCTCCTATTTACTATCCGCCGTGGGGTTACTATGCCGCGGGGGTGGCAATCTCTTTCGGCGTTGGCGTAATGATGGGAGCCTTTTGGAGTGGCGGCTGGGGCTGGGGTTGCGGGTGGGGTGGCAACAACGTCTACATCAACAACAACAATAATTTCAATCGGAATACCAACATTGGCGGCGGTGTCGGCGGTGTTGGTGGCGTGGGCGGTGTCGGTGGCGTGGGCGGTGTCGGTGGCGTGGGCGGCGTCGGTGGTGTTGGCGGCGTTGGTGGTGTTGGCGGCGTCGGTGGCGCTGGCGGTGTTGGTGGCGCTCGCGGTGTTGGCGGCGTCGGTGGTGTTGGTGGCGCTAGCGGTGTTGGTGGTGTCGGTGGTGTTGGTGGCGCTAGCGGTGTTGGTGGTGTCGGCGGCGTTGGTGGCGCCGGTGGTGTTGGTGGCGCCGGAAGTGGGCGAAGCAATTGGGCACACAACCCGGCACATCGGGGTGGGGCCCCGTATCGGGATCGGGCTACTGCAGACAGATTCGGGGGCAACGCGCGCGGTGATTCGCTTTCACAACGCCAAGCAGGTGCCCGGCAACAAATTTCCCGACAAGGAGGGAATCTGAGCAGCACCCGCGGCGGGAGTGACGGCTTGGGCAACCGGACCAGTGGCACCGGCGCCGGAGACCGTTCCCGAGGAGGAGGTGGTTCGGGCAATCGCGGCGGTAATTCCAGTTTTGGCAGCGGAGCGAGTCGAGGCGGAGCTGATAGTATCGGCAGCCGGGATGTCTCGCGTAGCGGCGGCGGGAATCGGGATGCCTTCGGTGGAGGTTCCCGGGGATACAGCGGATCGAGTGCGCGTAGCAGCAGCAGTCGCGGCTCCTCCAGCTTGGGGTCACGTGGCGGCGGAGGGGGGGGCGGTCGGCGAAGATAGCCGCGTCCAATCGCAGTAAGAAATCAGAGGAGCCCTGATATGAGATCAACACCCGCAAATGCCATTTTCTCCCGACGTGTTTATATTCTGTGTGCAATTACGTGCGCTTCCCTGTCCGTGTGGGCCTTGTTCGCAGCGCCGCAATCCAATGCGAAAGCCGTTTCGCCTGCTGGCGCTGCTTCCACCACAGAGGCTCGGCTCTTTGACACTCCGCAGCAAGCGGCAGACGCGTTAGTCGATGCGGCCGAAAAGTTCGATGTGGCAGCGCTGACCCAAATCTTCGCCCCGGACGGCGATGACGTTGTGCTCAGCGGCGAATTCGCTCAAGACCGGAAGCATGCCACCGATTTCGCCGCCCAGGCCCGTGAAAAAAAGAGCGTCTCCGTGGACCCCAAGAACGGCAACCGCGCATTTCTCCTAGTGGGCAACGAGGACTGGCCGTTCCCCGTACCACTGGTGAAGAGGGGGGAGAAATGGTTCTTCGACGGCAAAGCTGGCCGGCAGGAACTTCTGTATCGCCGCATTGGCGCCAATGAACTGGATGCCATTGATATCTGTCACGGTTACGTGGAAGCGCAGGACGATTACGCCACTCAAAAGCGCGCACTTTACGATGTAAGCCAGTATGCCCAGAGGATCGTCAGTACTCCCGGCAAGCAGGATGGCTTGGCTTGGCAAAATGCCGATGGCCACTGGGACGGTCCCGTGGGCGAAAATATTGCGCGAGCGATTGAACAGGGCTATACCAGCAGTTCGGACCCCTACCATGGTTATTTTTTCAAAATTCTGAAGGGGCAGGGTCCGGCGGCGCCGCTAGGCGAAATGAACTTTGTCGTGAAGGGCATCATGATCGGCGGTTTTGCGTTAGTTGCTGCACCGGCAGAGTATGACGTAACTGGAGTACGGACTTTTATTGTCAGTCACGACGGCGTGGTTTACGAGAAGGATTTGGGGCCGACCACGCTCGATGAATTTAAGAAGATGGAACGCTTCAACCCAGACAAATCCTGGACCCCGGTGGCGGAGGAGCAGGAATAGCGGCGGAGTGATGCCGTTCGAGTCCTCCAATGCAATTGTTAGCCGATACTTCCTCGCCGGAATGACTCGGCCGCTGTGATCTCTAATTTTTCAAAAACTAGAGCGCTCGGATCACAAGTCTCATCATTTGGTCCGGAACCCTGAGTGAGAGGTGCGCCGGTCTCCGCGGCGACGGATTAACTGGCACGATGGGCCGCAAACCGGTCGAAATACCGGTCCGGGTAGTGTCGATTATTTTGCATCTCCTCCAGCGCATATAGACATCATCCTCACGGACGGCGATGTTCAGAATCGTGTTGGCTGGGCACGATTTGTCGTGCAAATAACACAAAACATAGCCGGATGCGGAAAAGTCTACTACAAGGAGAGTGACTTGCATTCCACTCTGAGCTCTATCATGCCGAGCCAACCACGCTCTTTGTCCGTCACTCACGCTACCGAGAGCTACCGTGCTCCGTGTCCGGCGGCCTATCGCACAGCGACTGCTCCGCCTGAACATTGCGATCGCGAGGACGTGAACCGGCCGAGAGGTGGATTTGCTGGCAAACCTTAGAATTCGAGCAAAGCTCCTGGTCGCGCTGCTCCCCCTGGTGATCGTCGTGATCCTCGCGACCTTGTATTCATCGATCGAGATGATCCAGCTCGACACGAAGTATGGCGTCTTGATTCACAATGGTGAACAGGCCATTCAAAGTTTGACAGAAACGCGCGTGCGAACCAACCGTTTCTGGCAGAACCTTTATAAGGAGATAGCCCAACAGGATGTAGACAAAATGCGGCTGACCGAGATCGAGCTTGATACGGCCGCGGCGGAATTCAATGCGTTCTCTCAAAAGGGTTTGAAAGAGAATCCGGGTCTCACCGGGCCCATCCAAGCGGCGTTGTCTCTATTCAATCAGGCGGTGTCGGATGCGCATGCCGTCCGCGTCGCAGCTCTGGCAAACGACGATCAGAAAGCATTGCAACTGATGCGCGGAGGCGTGGATGCTGAGCTGGAGCGGGCACGGCAGGCAACTGTCGACGTAATTGAACAAGGAGCCGAATCAGTCAATAAACAAAATGACGCTCTTACGGTCACCGCGCATCGCGTCGTTCTGGTCAACTGGTGCATTCTTGGTTTTGGCCTCGTGCCGGCATTCGTGCTGGCCCTTTATGTTATTCAGCGCGAGGTGATAGCTGTTCTGCTGGCGTTTCGCGGCCGCATGTTGGAAGTCGCAGAAGGCCGATTAGATCAACCGATTCCCAACCTTGACCGCGCTAACGAAATTGGCGAGATGAGCCGGGCACTGCTCACATTGCAATCCGCCGCCCGCGAGCTGGATACCAGTGGCTGGATCAAAGGCGAGGTGTCCTCCATCACGGAGCGTCTGCAATCGGCCGAAGATTTTACGGGATTTGCCGGAATATTACTTTCGCGGATTTCGGAATCCATTCAATTGCTTTACGGAGCGTTCTATCTGGCTGACCAAAGCCACACGCGCTTCGCTCGAGTTGGTGGCTTTGGGCTTGACACTTCACTAGGATCCCGAGAGTTTGCCCTCGGTGAAGGATTGGTGGGGCAGGCGGCCGTTGAGCGGCGCACGTTAACGTTCGGCTCTAGAACCGGCAGCGATTTCCAGATCTTGGCTGGAGCCGCAAACATTACGCCGCACAACCTGCTCTTTGTGCCGGTCCTCAAAAAAGGCAACGTTGTGGGCGTGATCGAGTTGGCTCCCGCTGCTCCATTGACAGAGCGAGAAAGATCTCTACTAGAGGCGCTGTTACCAACTGTCGCCTTGAACACGGAGATCCTGGCCGGCAACATGGAAACCAAAAGGCTTCTGGAACAAACCCGCTTCACCCAGTACGCCGTGGACAACGCCGCCGATGCCGTGTTCTGGGCTAAGCCGGCCGACGGTGGGTTCGAATACGTCAACGAAGCGGCATGCCGCAGTCTGGGCTTCGAGCGCGCAGAACTACTCGACATGAAGATATCCGACATCGACGTCGGCTTCGGGGCCGAGAAGCTCGAAGGTCTCATTGCTCGCCTGAAGCAAGAACACGTTGTGACATTCGAAAGCCGATACCATCGAAAGGACGAAGCGGCTTTCGATGTTGAGGTGACCGTCTATCTCGCGGACTACCTGGGACAGAGCATCCTGGTGGGCAATTCCAAAGACATCACCGAGCGTAAGTTGGCCGAGTCGGAAATACGCCGTGCCAAAGAGGCGGCCGAGGCAGCCACGCGCGCCAAGTCTGACTTTCTCGCCAACATGAGTCACGAGATCCGTACACCCATGAACGCCATTATCGGACTCACTCATTTGGCTCTCAAAACGCAACTGACCAATAAACAGGAAGATTATCTGACGAAAGTCAAATCCGCAGCCCACGCCCTGCTCGGGATTATCAACGACATTCTCGACTTCTCAAAAATAGAGGCCGGAAAACTGGACATGGAGAACGCAGACTTTCGCTTGGAAGATGTCCTGGACAATCTGTCCTCCATCGTCGGTCAGAAAGCGCTCGACAAGAATCTGGAGTTCCTGATATCCACTCCGCACGATCTTCCGCAAGATCTGGTTGGCGATCCTCTGCGCCTAGGCCAGATATTAATCAATCTGATCAACAACGCCGTGAAGTTTACCGAGCACGGCGAGATCTTGGTAAGCGTAGTGCTCGAAGAGCAGACGGCAGACCGCGCCAAGCTCAAGTTCTCAGTCCGCGACACAGGCATTGGAATGACGCCGGAGCAGAGCGGAAGGCTTTTCCAAGCTTTTTCGCAAGCTGACGCATCTACTACGCGAAAGTATGGCGGTACCGGTCTCGGCCTTTCCATTTCGAAGCGACTCGCCGAGATGATGGGAGGAGCTATTTGGGTAGAAAGTGAAGCTGGCAAGGGCAGCACTTTCCACTTCACAGCCTGGTTCGGCATCGGATCGTCCCATCCAGCGCGCAAGCGTTTCGTGCCGGACCTGGCGGGAATTCGCGTTCTGGTGGTGGATGACAATGCACAGGCGCGAGAGATCCTCTGTGACGCGCTGCGAGGATTCGCACTGAGGGAGAAATCGGTTTCATCGGGTGAGGATGCCCTTCAGGAATTGACTGTGGCGGACTCTATGGACCCATATCAACTCGTATTGATGGATTGGCACATGCCAGGCATGGACGGTCTGCAGGCGAGCCGCATCATTAAGCGCGGCAATCGTCTGAAGCATATACCGAAGATCGCCATGGTGACTGCTTTCGGTCGAGAGGACATCCGTGCCGAAGCCGACGAGATCGGAATTGAGCACTATCTTGTAAAACCGATCAATCTGTCGCTGCTTTATAACACCTTGATGGATTCCTTCGGCGCCGTCGGTCACGAAGACGAACGGCCGCGGCGCATGAAAGAAGCCGGACAAAAGCATGATGCAACCGGCATCCGTGTTCTGCTGGTGGAAGACAACGAGATGAATCAACAGGTGGCGACGGAGTTATTGGAAAGCGCAGGAGCTATCGTAACCGTTGCGAATGATGGCAGCAAAGCTTTGAAATTCTTGACAGGAGTTGAGGGCCCGCCGTCCTACGATGTCGTATTCATGGATCTTCAAATGCCCGAAATGGATGGTTTGACGGCAACAAAACTGATTCGCGTTGACTCACGCCTTCAGAATCTGCCCGTCATTGCCATGACGGCGCACGCTCTTGTCGAGGAGCAGCAACGCTGCCTCGACGCCGGTATGAATGATCACGTGAGCAAGCCTATTGATCCTGACGCGCTGTTCACGACGTTGGCGCGGTGGGCAAAACCGCGCGCGAGGGCTGGAGACCCACCGGCAAAACAGGTCAAAGAAGTAAACGGCCTGGTCATCCCCGATATAACGGGCATTAGTTCGGCCGACGGCCTCAAACGGGTCGCCGGTAATGAACGGCTCTATCTGGATCTGCTGGTTCAATTTGCGGAAAAGCAGGGTGACGCTGCTATTCGAGTCCGCCATGCTCTGCAAAGTGGCGCCCGCGAGCTGGCCGAACGTGTCGCGCATACCGTAAAGGGGGTCGCAGGCAACCTGGGAATCACGGGGATACAGGCAGCCGCGGCAAGTCTGGAAAAGGCCATCAGGGAAAAGGACTCTGCGACACCCGCCTTCCTCGAACAATTCGCGTCGCAGCTCGATGCTCAGGTACGTGCCATTTGCGAAGCGCTTCCTCGTCCGTCTCCTGCAGACCCGAACGACGCTGAAGAATTGCGCTTCACGGAGGAGGCTTCGGCTGCCTTTGCGCGGCTGAAGGTTTTGCTGGAAGCAAACGATGGCGATGCCGGGGAGGCGTTTCTCGCCCTGAAAAACGCAATTGGCGCCCGCGTGGAACATTCTTTGATCGAAGCTCTTGGCGTGGCTGTCGGCGAGTTCGAATTCGAGACAGCAAACGCGAAGCTGGAACAAATCGCAAGAGAACTCAATGTGAATGGGGGACAAGCACACTCATGAACGTGGAAGAAAAGAAGATTGTGCTGGTGGTCGACGATACTCCCGCGAACATCCAGATAGTGAACTCGATTCTACGAGATACATACAAAATCCGAATTGCGACGAATGGCGCGAAGGCTTTAGAGCTAGCGGCCGGAACACCCGCGCCTGATCTGATTCTGCTGGATGTCATGATGCCGGAGATGGACGGGTATGAAGTCTGTACCCGGCTAAAGGAGGCTACCGGAACGCGAGATATCCCGGTCATCTTTCTGACCGGTCAGACCGAGATTGAAGATGAAACAAAGGGATTCGCCGTAGGCGCGGTCGACTATATTCACAAGCCGTTTTCGCCGGCCGTCGTGAAGGCCAGAGTGCAGACACATCTTGTGCTTCGTGGAATGCAAAAGCAGCTGGAGCGTCAACTGTTGACCATCAGGAGTGAGCTTGAGACCGCCCGCCAGATTCAGCTATCTATTCTGCCGCGCCAAATCCCGCAGCTCAAAGGACTGGATATTGCGGCCCGCTACATTCCGATGGCTTCCGTGGCGGGCGACTTTTATGACTTTCTCGTGGTGGACGACCAACGGATTGGAATTCTGATCGCAGACGTATCCGGCCACGGTATGCCCGCTGCGCTGATCTCTTCCATGCTTAAGATTGCGCTAGCGGCGCAAGGTTCGAATTCGCGCGATCCGGCACGTGTTTTGTCCGGTCTGAATGAGGCGCTTTGCGGCAAGTTTCAAGGGCGCTACATCACCGCAGCGTATGTACTAATAGATACTGCCAAGCACACCATTTGTTATGCGGGCGCCGGACACCCGCCGCTGCTGTTAATGGATCAGTCGGCCGGAACTACTCGCCAGGTTGAGGAAAACGGCCTGTTTTTAGGTTATTTTCCCCAAGCAACATATTCTTCTGTGGAGGTGCCGTTCAATGAAGGAGACTGGGCAATCCTTTATACTGACGGGATTGTGGAAGCGACAAATACCTCGGAAGAAGAATTTGGGACAGACCGCTTCCAGCTCTTCCTCGAAAAACATCACGATCTATCCGCCGCCAAACTGGTTGATAGCTTGCTTGACGAGTTGGCGTCCTGGTCCGATCCGCTGTCCGGCCGGGAGCCCGAGGACGATATCACGCTCGTAGCACTCCACTTGAACTCTCCAGAGAGCGCCAACTTATTGGCCGTTCCTCTCACTGAAGTTAACGTGAGTTCGGTTGCAATTGGCTGATCTTGGGAAGCCCGTGTGCTTCAGGAATGAGAGCAGGGGGAAGACCTTCATCGCGCCACCCGTCAAAGGCAAACACCATAGTCACGCGTTCCACCCGGACCGGATCACTCTTTAAACCCGAGTACTGGCCAAAAAAAAGCCCGCTTTGCTTGGAGGCAAAGCGGGCGGGCGCTATCGCAATCGCTTCCCAGGGGTTAGGAGGATCGGCGGATCACGCCGATGGCGAGCGAGAGCGACAATGAAACCAGACCGAGCAGCCCTATGAGAGGGGTCATGCTCGCGGTTTTCGGGAGCTTTGTAGGAGCGGGCTCTGCCGCTGCGGCCTCGACAGGCGCGGCAGTTGGAACCGGGACAGGCGCCGCGATGACGACTAGGATAGGTGTGTCCGCAGGAGGGGCCGGTGGCGGTGGTGGCATCTTGCCCGTCAACTGGCGCTGTTGCTGGACGACGGTCTCAGGGACTTCTACGACCTTTGTCGCAGAGATCATCATCCCCTTCCTCAGGCCAAAAGCATCCGTTTGCTGGCCATCCACGGTGAACTTCTGCCCCTTGGGAATGCTGAACTTCTGATTGGTGTTGTCCTCCAGCGTTAGAATCACGGAATTGGGCGGGCTCACCTGCCAAACCTTTCCCCTGACGCTCTGAACTGTTGTCACCGTTTTCGGAGTCGTCGTCGTGGTGATCGTCCGCTGCAGATGCATACCAGGTTTCAGGTCGTGGATCCCAAGTTCCTTGCCATCTACATCGACCTTGGCGCTTTCCGGAACGTTTGGAATGTGGCGAACCTGGCCGTCTTCCATTTTCACCACAAGGTCATTGCCGGTAACGTAGAGCACTTCGGCTCGCTCCACTTTGACCTCGTGCGTCGACGGTCCGTGTGCCGTCGTGGTCTCCGTCTGTACCTGCGCAAACATACCTACGGAGAAAACCCCGTACGCTCCTGCCGCAAGCAAGCCAGGCGTGAGTATGTGTCTAACTCGCGATAAATTCATCTGAAAATCTCCTTTCTATCGGGCCTTGCCAGTCAGGCTGGAATTCGTCTCATTGGCATAGAAGTGATGCATGGTGTCGAGCCGAAGGTCTAAAGTTTTTTTGTACATTACAGAATTTTCATCACACAAAAATCTGTTGGCCGCCGCTTCGGCCGTTTGGCTGTCGGGCCTGCAAAACCCTCAAAAAGTCTAAATCTGGGTGACCGGGGAAGTGATCAAGTTCTTGTCAGCAGGACGAAGTTATCGAAAGAGCAGTACGGCAGGTGGTCTTAAAAGATTGCAATATGTCGCTAGGCGAGCTGGCAGGAACCCCCGGAGGCATACGTGATTTGCAAAGTCTTGGCACGGAAATGGTCGAATCTCCTACGGCTCGGCATTTGGACTCTCGCCCTGTTTCAGGCGCAGCTCGGCGCACGACCGTCTAAAGATGTGGTGGTACTCAAAAACGGCGACAAGTTGACTTGTGAGATCCAGAAGCTCGATCACGGCTATCTTTCCGTAGGACTGGATTACGTCGATGGGACTGTCCAGGTGGATTGGACCAAGATCGCGAGCATCCAGAGTTCACAGTTGTTTGTCGTGACGGACGAACAAGGAACCGTCTTTGTCGGGCCGATCTCTAGTTTAAACCGGGCTTCCGACGGAGTTCCATTCCTTACAATCCAAAGTGGTCAATCTTCGCCCCAAATCCCGAAAGCAAACGTTAGCTCCATTCGGCAGACCGAGACGAGATTCTGGCACAATTTGCATGGGGCGGTTAGTGCGGGCGCGACCTTCACCAAGAGCAATAATCAATCGCAATTCAACACCAACGCGAATCTGAGCTACCTCACCCGGTATTGGTCCGCGAGCGCGGAGTTCCAATCGACATTCAATGGTTCCCTCTCGGTCCCAAGTGATCTGCGCAGGGACGTCACCATGTCTGTGATGCGTATATTGAACCAGAGAAATTATTTTGCAATCGGCGTCGGAGATCTTCTCAGGAGCGATGAACAGGACTTGGCTCTTCGTTCGACTTTCGGTGGTGGTCTCGGGAAACTGCTGATGAACCAGGATCGGACTCGTTTCTACGTACTTGGCGGCGCCGTTTGGACACGCGAGCATTACACGACGACCGATCCGCAGTACTTTAACAGCGCCGAAGGTATGGTTGGTACCAAGCTGGAGTATTTCCGCTTCAAAACGACCAACTATTACATCAGCGCCTATGCCTATCCGAGCATGTCACATCTGGGCCGAATCCGATTCGACGCCAATACTGGCGTCAAATACCAGCTTGTTAAGGACCTGTATATCAACTTTAATTTTTACTTAAACTATGACAGCCAACCTCCCCGGGCAACGACCAAGAGCGATTATGGTGGAACTTCGAGTTTGAGTTGGAGCTTCTGAATAATCGACGTTTATTGCAGACGAATCCGGAAAACGTGGCGCGGTCGCCTGAAGATCACGAGATAACGGCGACGCTGGGGAACAAGTAACACTATGGACCAACCCAAAATGAATGCAGTGATCACGCTTCGGAACGAAGTGTCTCGGTGGTTGAGGATCCTGCAAATCG
>Ga0068855_100011366_pt1 | contig 10748 bp, 9 predicted proteins | sample KBSCornC52_FD_66592 | JGI IMG/M metagenome (GOLD analysis project Ga0068855, IMG submission 66592) | Corn rhizosphere microbial communities from Kellogg Biological Station, Michigan, USA - KBS Corn C5-2 | ecosystem: Host-associated > Plants > Roots > Rhizosphere > Soil ... | reverse complement strand
AGCTGCAGCGCCGTCATGTCGCTGTAGCCGACCCAGCGGGTGCCGCGGTCGACGCTCTTGGCAAGCAGCTTCCAGTCGATGCGGTCCAGCAGCCGCGTGAGGCCGTAGCCGCCACGCGTGGCCAACGCAACCGACGGCGCCTCGCGCGCGACGCGGTGGACGGCCGCGAGGCGCACGTCATCGTCGCCGGCAAAGCGCTGGTGGCGCAGCAGTGCGGCTTCGTCGACGCTGACCGTGAAGCCGCAGGCACCGAGCCGCTTGGCCGCGCGGCGCAGCGGGGTGGCCCGGGCCAGCGCACCGGCCGGCGTGAAGAGCGTGAGTGTGGTCATCGGGTCATCGATGAGGGAGCAGGAGGGGCGGCAGGTCGACCTCGACGGCTTCCCCGGCCGGGATGGGTTCGTCGGGCGCAGGCGTTTCGCCGGACACGGCCGTCTCGATCGGCTCGGCGCCGCGGCGCCGACGGTAATGCTCGCGGCGTTCTGCGAAGAAATCCTTCAGCAGCTTCGCGCAGTCATCGGCCAGCACGCCGCCGACCAGGTGGGTGTGGTGGTTGAGCCGGCCCTCGGCGAAGAGGTCCACGATGGATCCGGCCGCACCCGTCTTGGGGTCCGTCGCGCCGAACACGACCCGCTTGAAGCGGGCGTGCAGCAAGGCCATCGCGCACATCGCGCAAGGCTCCAGGGTCACGAACAACTCGCACTCCGGCAGCCGGTAGTTGCCCAGCAGCGTGGCGGCATGGCGCAGGGCGACGATCTCGGCGTGGGCCGTCGGATCGTGCTCGGTGATGGGCCGGTTGTAGCCAGTGGCGATGACCTGCCCGCCGCGCATGATGACGGCGCCCACCGGCACCTCGCCGACCAGCCAGGCGTTCTGGGCCTGGTCGAGGGCGATGCGCATGGCGTATTCGTCGGAGGGCACGGGGGAGGCGAAGGCCTCGGGAGGGGTCGACATCTCAGGGCGCCGCCTCGTCCCGGCGGGCGCCTTGTTCCAGCGCGCGGGTCACGTCGGTGCGCACCTGGTCGGGCACGGTGCGGGCCGGCGCGCTCGCCGTCCCGGACGCGGCCGACGACGCCCCCGCCGCCGCGGCCCCCGCCCTCACCGCCTTGAACTGGCGGCCGACGACGAGGCCCATCACGGCCACGGCCACCAGCAGCGCCACCACCCCGAAAAAGGCCTTCATGCGGCGCCCTTGCTCGAGCGGCCGTCGCGCGTTCTCGTCATCGTCATCCTCGGTCGTCCCGGGCCCGCGCCGCCGGCGGCATCGCTGAGCCAGGCTGGACTTTAGCGCGAGCCGCGGGCGGCGCCCCGCGCGCCGGGATGATGTCATGCCCTTGACATGCGGCTGTGGCGAAATCCCCTCGCCCCCACCCTGCTGCGCCGACATGCCCATCGCCTCCGCCACGCCCCGCCGCCATTTGTCGAGAACCCTTGCCCCGCAACGGCCCCCTGCCCACCTCCACGGCCGGCGGCTGTCCGGCCTGCTGGCGGACCTGCCCAGCCTGCTCTTCCTCGCGCTGGTGGCGGGGAACGTCGCGGCCATCTCCCTGGCCACGAACCCGTGGCTGCTGGGCGCGCTCACCGTGCTGCAGGCGGCGCTGGTCCTGGGTTGCCAGGAGGCCAAGCACCTTTGCGTCCACCGCAGTTTCCTGGTCGGCAGCCGGGTGGCGAACGACGCGGTGGGCATGCTGTGCGCCGCGCTCTTCGGCGTGAACTTCCACGCCTACCGGCACTTCCACTTCCAGCACCACCGCGCCACCTGCACCGAGGACGACCCCGAGGGCCACCTCTATGGCAAGAGCATCGGCTCGCGGGTGATCTGGCTGCTGGCGCCGCTGGAACTGGGCTGGGTGGCGTACCACATCAACCGCAAGGCCTGGTCGCTGGTGCCCGCGTCCCATCGTCGGGAGCGCAATGCGGGGCTGCTGTTCGTCATGGCCTTCGCGGCCCTGATGGGGGTGCTGGCACTGCGCCATCCCCACACCTTCCTGTACGGCTACGTGCTGCCGATGGTGCTGTACTCGTGGTTCGACTTCCTGCTGACCCAGGCGGAGCATTACGGGGTGCCCGTGGTGCGGGCCGGCCACCGTCGCGACCCCGGCGCCGTCACGAAGGACGTGCAACTGCCCGCTTGGCTGTCCTGGCTGACCCTGCACCGCTCGCTGCACCGGGTGCACCACCTCCATCCCGGGCTGCGCTGGTTCGTCGCCCCTGCGCAAATGGTGCGCGATGGCTCGGTGCCCATCACCTACCGGGACGTCGTGCGGCGCTGGATGAAAGAGGGGCCGCGTTTGTGGCTGCAGCGCCCGGGCGGCTGACGCCCTCCCGGGACGGCGGGACCGTGCCGGGCGATCCGGGCCGAGCGGGTCGTTCCCGCCTGAACCGAACGCCGCTCGACTGCCCTGCGAATCATCCGCCGGTACCGGCCTGCGCCTGCTCGGTCATCACCACGATCCCGTCCTCGTCGGCGCAGAGCCAGTCGCCCGGTCGGATCCACACGCCCTGCACTTCGATGGCCACGTCGCGCCGGCCGGTGCCCCGCTTCTCGGTGGGCCAGGGCATGAGCGCCAGGGCGCGAATCCCGACGTCGGATTGCGCGAGTTCGGTGGCATCGCGCACGCACCCGTTCACGACCACGCCAACCCAGCCATGGCGGGCCGCGGACGCCGCCAAGTTGCCGCCCACCAGCGCCCGCCGCAGCGAGGCGCCGCCGTCGACCACCAGCACCCGGCCCTGCCCGGGGCTGTCCAGGGCCTCCTTGACGAGGGAGTTGTCCTCGAAGCACTGCACCGTGCTGACCGGACCGGAGAAGCGCACCCGCCGGCCGTAGTCGCGGAACACCGGCGGCAGCACGCGGAAGCCGCCGTCGCTGCTGTCCCGATGGAGATCGCAGAGGTCGCTGGTGGCCAGCAGCGGCTGCAAGCCGGGATCGGTGTCGTCGCTCATCGCAGGGCCTCCGTCAGGTGTGCCGAGTGGCACGTCGAGTGATTGCCGGCCCGGGGCGGGACGGTCAAGCCGCGACTTTAACTTTGGCCAGCCGGGTCACGCCACGCCGGGCCACCAAGGTGCCGACGCAAGAGGCCGACACCACGCCCAGCGCGAGCGCCAGCGACGATCCGTAGAACACGCCCTGGGGCGACCCGTGGTCGAGCAGGCTGCCGAAGATGGGCGCCGCCACCGCGAAGCCCAGGTCCAGGCCGGAGTAGACCGTGCCGTACACCCGCCCCGTGGCGCCGGGGGGCGAGGCCTGCTTGATCAGCATGTCCCGCGAGGGGCTGGCCAAGCCCGTCCCGAAACCCGCCACGGCCGCCAGCAGCGCCGCCAGCAGCCCCGGCAGCCACGCGGTGCCGACCAGGAACAGCAGCCCGGCCGCGGCCAGCAAGCAGGTGCCGATGATGCGTTCAAGCCGCTCGACCCGTCCCACCAGAAAGCCGCCGGCCACCATGCCCGCGGCGCCGCAGAGCATGTAGCCGGTCACCACCCAGGCCGTCACCGTCAGCGGGAGGTCGTGCATCATCTTCAGGGCCGGACCGGAGAAGCTCTGGATCGCGCTCAGGGCACAGGTGGAAAAGAAGAAGAACGAAAAGCACAGCCACACCGACGGCAGGCGCAGGAAAGCCATCGGGTGTTCGGCACGCGCCGGCGCCGCCTTGGCGCCGCCCGCCGCCGCGGGCGCCTCGTGGACCCAGCGGCCGGCCCGGTCGTCGACCGCGTCGCGGTTCCACCAGAGGATGGCCATCACCGCGACGGCCCACACGGCCATGCCGGCCGATGCGATGCGCCAGGAGCCGGTGGCCGCCGTCAGGCCCGTGAGGAACACCGGCGCGGCGGCCCAACCGAGGTTGCCGCTGATGCCGTGCACCGAGAAAGCGTGGCCGAGCCGCGGCTGCGAGACACGCTTGTTGAGGATCGTGAAATCGACGGGATGGAAGGGCGCGTTGCCCAGGCCGGCGAGCGCCGAGCCCAGCGCCAGGCCCAGGTAGCCGTCGGCCGTGGCCGTGGCGAGGGCGCCGAGCGCGAAGCAGCACAGGGCGGCGAAGAGCACCGGCCGGGCCCCGACCCGGTCGACCAGGAAGCCGGACAAGGCCTGGCCGATGCCGGAGATCACGAAGAAGGTCGTCACCAGCAGGCCGAGGTCGGCGTAGCTGAGGTGGAAGTCGCGGATGAACACCGGGAACAGCGGCGGCAGCATCAGGTGGAAGAAGTGCGACGAGCCGTGGGCCAGGCCGATCAGGCCGATGGTCCGGGCGTCCTGCCGCAAGGGGACAGCCGCGGCGGAGGGGGTGGTCATGGTGGTCTGGGCAGGGCCCGTCGGTTTCGATGAGTCACTGTAGGCGGGCGGACATCGTCCGGGTTACGATATGTTGTCAAGTTCTGTCGAGATCCCGCCAATGCCGCGCCCCGCCGCCCTTCCTCGCCACCGCGCCAGCGTGCCGCCCATCGACCCGCTGCGCTACGCACCCACGGCCGACCGGCCGGTGCGTGCCAAGAGCCGGCGGCTGGCGGCCGAGACCCAGGTGCAGCCCCACCAGCATGCCTGGGGCCAGCTCGGTTTCTCGGTGACCGGGGTCGTGCGGCTGACCGCCGGTCGGGGCACCTACATCGTGCCGCCGTCCCGCGCCGTCTGGATCCCGCCCGGCACCGAGCACGTGCTGACCGTGGTGGAAGACGCCGAACTGCTCACCCTGTACCTGCACCAGGACGCCGGCCGCTGCGGGCCCGACCTCGTCGAACCGGGAGCCTCCTCGCCCTGGACGGCGTGCCGTGTCGTGGAGGTCTCCAGCCTGATGCGCGAGCTGGTGCTGCAGCTGCTCGAGCAGTCGGGCCTGCAGGCGGGTTCCGAACGCGAGCACCACCTGAGCGCGCTGCTGCTGGACGAGCTGCGTCATGCGCGGCCCGTGCCGCTGGGCGTGGACCTCCCCCGCGACAAGCGCCTGCTCGCGCTGTGCGAGGCGGTCCTCGACCACCCCACCCGCTGGGCGCTGCTTGACGACTGGGCGCGCAGCGTCGGCGCCAGCCCGCGCACCGTGGCGCGCCTGTTCCGCAGCGAGCTGGGCACGTCCTTCCTGCAATGGCGGCAGCAGGTGCTGTTGGCCAAGGCGGTTTCCATGGCGGCCCGCAAGCTGCCGATGGCGGTGATCTCGGCCGAACTGGGCTATGCGAGCCCGAGCGCCTTCTCGGCGATGGTGCGGCGCTCGGTCGGGTTGCCGCCGAGCCGCTTCTTCGCCTGAGCGGTGTCCCGCCGGGAGACGCCCGGCGCTCCGGCGCCGGAGCGCGTTCGGATGGCGCGGCACGGTTTCGCATTGCAGGCGCCGGGATGCGCAGCAACGCGGTATCTTGGCCACCGTGCCGTGCCGCCCCTCGGCCCCCGGCGTGTTTCACGCCGCCTGCCGCCCGCACCCTCGTCCACCATGCGTTTCTTCGACATCAAATTCGGCAAGAACAAGCAGTACGCCGTCATCGGCCGGGTGCCGTTCACCCCACCGAAAGTCAACAACGCCCCGGTCGAGAACCCCAGCGTCTGGCAGCACCTGAAGGGCATCTCGCCCCTCAAGTTCAAGCGCCTGCCGGCACAGGGCCCGATGGCGGGCCGGGTGTCGCTGCCGATCCCGCAGGCGGGTCCGACCTCGCAAAGCCACGTCGCTCCGATCCAGCTGGAAGCCCTGCCGGACACCGTCCCCACGCCGCCCTCGCGGCACGACTCGCTGGTCGATGGCACCGCCCTGGCGGAAGGCCGGGTCGCCGCCCGGGGGCCCTCCTCCGCCGAGGCGCCGGACGGGGAAGACCGGCACTCCCCACCCGTCTCGAAGAAAAGCAGTTGGAGCTTCGGGTCTTCCGAGAAGCCGGAGCGGAGAGCCGGCCCGGGGCGTTCGGCCCTGCAGCTCGAGGTGCCCCCGGCCGGCGCAGGCACGTCGCACGATCGCCCGGGCCCGCCTTCGCAGCCCGCCTCGGTAAAGAGCGAGTCGTGGAGTTTCGGCACGGCCTCCAGCAAGGCGAAGATGGCGCCCGGGAAATCCGAAGGGTCCCACGGCGACAACGGGACGGACATCGCCGCCTGGGGACCCTTGCAGCGGGCTTTCGACCAGGCAAAGGTCGACGGCAGCCCGGCGCCCAGCATCGACCGCCTCGACGCCACGTCCGGGTGGGACGAAAGTGCCACGACCAAGGCCCCCGCTCGCCCCGATCCCCCCGTCACCCGCGAGCTCAAGGCCGCCTGCCGCGCCAAGTTCGAGACGCTCGGCGGCACCCGGCTGCAGGCCGAGTTGGAGGCCGTCAAGGCCACCGGCGGCGACGTGTCCGGACTGGTGGAGCACCTGAACGAGGCGGGAGCGCAGGCCGTGTACCAGACGCTGCGGCAGCATTTCAAAGGCAAGGACAAAGCGAGCAACAAGAAGTATGCGGACGACGATCCCCTCGCGGCCGTCGATCCCCTGCGGGCCGAGGAGATCGAACGGCGCGCCCGGCAAGCGGAGGCGACCGAAAAGGAACTCCACCGCATGCGCGAGAACGAGGCGTCGCTCGAAGACCACCTCGCGGCCGGCATCGCCAACTGCATGGAGATGAGCATGGCGTCCGTCATGCTGGCCCGCAGCCTCGGGTTGAAGGCCAACACCTGGCTGTTCATGGCGCACGAGGAACCCGAAGATCCTTCCGGGGCGTCGAACCACGTGGCCCACGCCTACTGCGTCATCGGCGAGGTGCCGTCTCCCGACGACCCCTCCAGGGCCATCGAACGACTCGACGTCCACGGCGACTTGAAGGCGCCCCATTTGCGGGCGGTCGACGTGTGGTCGGGCATTTGCGGCCCCAGCGACACCTACGACCTCGCCTTCGACACCAAGATGGCGCTGTGGGACAAGCAGGGCAAGCGGGTCAAGCACTGGCCCCGGGCCGACAGCGTCGACGGGGAGTGGGTCCGGCCGACCAGCCCCGCCTGGAAGAACCACACGACCGGATCGGCGCTCCGACGCCGCAAGGACATCCAGGCGGACCGCGGGTACCGTCCGGAGTGAAGCCGCACGAGGCGCCGAACGGCCGACGAGGCGCCTACGGACGGCCGCCCCGTCGGGGGTGCAAGAACGCGGCCGAGGTAGCACGGCGCCCCTCGCGGTGTAACCCCTAACCTGCAAGGCTTGTCAGGCCGCGGAACCCGCTACGGCACCCCACCCAGGACCTAAACTCCAACGTACAAAAGAGCGCACACGGACACCCCGTTCGATGGGCCACGTTGGAGACAAATCATGCTGACCTCGCTGTTCGGGGACCTCCGGTCCCTGCGATCCGGGCGTGCCAAGACGGGATCCCCCGACGAACCTGACCACGGCTTTGCCGCCACCGCCATCCTCGAGCCCGGCGTGGCCGAGAAAGGGGTCGCCACCGAGGCCGTCCTCGACCAGCACGTGCGCGACCTCGTCGTCTCGGGATCGCCCGCGCAGGCGATCCGCGACCACTTCCGCGCCACCCGCGCCGACCTCGGCACGGCCAGCCGCCAGATCACGCTGGTGGACCCCACCGGCGCCTGGGCCGCCTCGGTGGTCAAGGCCTTGTCGGACGCCAGCGGCCGGCCGGTGGAACGGCTGCACCTGCGCGAGCAGGGCACCTTGCGCACGCTGGCCATCATCGAGCGGACCCTGCTGGAGCGCCGCGGCGAAGACCCGCTGCGGGTCTACCACGCCGACGTGCGGGCGCCGGGCCGCGACAACGCCGCCATCCCGGACGCCCTGATGGAAGGCAGCCACCTCACCGCGGTGATCGTCGGCGCCATGGGGCCGCACACGGTCGACGACATGCTGATCTCGCTGTACGAGGCGGTCCAGCGGCCGCACTGGCGCTGCCCCACCCTGCTCTTCATGCTGCCGCCGACCGCGGTCTGGATCGCCAACAAGATCACCACCATCGACTGGCCCAAGGGCTTGCGGGTGCAGTGCGTGAACGAATCCCTCAGCAGCGCCTCGGCGGTCTGGAACTCACTGCTGAGCATGTGGAACCGGGTCAAGTCGGTACCGGCCTTGCCGGCGTCGACGCCCGCCCGGTCCGACGCCACGGCCCAGGAGGAACTGCTCGGCGGCTTTCCCATCCGGCTGGGCGGCTTCTCGCCGCCGGTCGACCTCTCGCCGCGTTCGGCACTGGTCGGCGGCAACGCGAACGGCACGCACCGGCCCGGCCTGAGCCCCAAGGCGGCCCACGGGGCGCTCGCGGGCTTGCTCGGGATCGAAGGGTTGCTCGGCTGCGCCGTGGTCGACGCGGACACCGGCATGGTGCTGGCCCGGCAGGTGCCCGACAACCACCCGTTCCACCTCGACCTGGCCGCCGCCGGTGGCGCCCAGGTGCTGAGGGCGCACCGCCAGGCCGCGGCCGACATGGGCACCCCCGACGACATCGAGGAAATCATGACCAGCGGCGGCGGCCGTCACCAGGTGCTGCGCACCTCGACGCGACACCCCGGTCTGTTCATCTTCGCGCTGCTCGACAAGCAGCGGGCCAACCTGGCCCTGGCGCGCTACAAGCTGATGGAGGCCGAGAAGGCGCTGGCCTGACCCGGGGGACCGCCGGATCCTGCGCGCTCCAGGGACAACCGGCCCTGGGCTACCATTGAGGCCAAGGCGGGCCCGGGTGCCCGCCGCTTCCACCCCGTCCATGAGCAGTTGTCCCGACCTGACCCGCGCCGCCGGCCCCTCGCACGAGCGGCGTTGCGCGATCCGCCGCCCCTCGGCCCTCCCTTTGCCAAGCCGCCGAATCGTCTCGATGAACGGCGGCCACTGCACGGAGGCCCGTCCATGACCCAGGCGCTCTTCGACTACCCCCTGCAGGACGCCACCGGCGCCACCTGCACGGCCCACGCCTGGGCCAAGGTCCCCGAACCGCTGACCCCTGACGCCCGCCAGCAATGGAAGGCCCGCGCCCGCGACCTGCTGGCGCAGCACGACGCGGTGCTGGTGGCCCACTACTACGTGGACGGCGACCTGCAGGACCTCGCCCTGGAGACCGGCGGCTGCGTGGCCGACTCCCTGGAAATGGCGCGCTTCGGCCGCGACCACCCGAGCCGTACCCTGGTCGTCGCCGGCGTGCGCTTCATGGGCGAGAGCGCCAAGATCCTGAGCCCGGACAAGCGCGTGCTGATGCCCGACCTGGACGCCACCTGCTCGCTCGACCTCGGCTGCCCCGCCGACGACTTCGCCCGCTTCTGCGACGCGCACCCCGACCGCAAGGTGGTGGTCTATGCCAACACCAGCGCCGCCGTGAAGGCCCGGGCCGACTGGATGGTGACGAGTTCCTGCGCCCTGGCCATCGTGCGGCACCTCAAGGAGGAAGGCCACAAGGTGCTGTGGGCCCCCGACCGCCACCTGGGCCGCTACATCCAGGAGCAGACCGGCGCCGACATGCTGATGTGGAACGGCGCGTGCATCGTGCACGACGAATTCAAGGGCCTGGAACTCGACCTCCTCAAGGCCCAGCACCCGGGCGCCAAGGTGCTGGTGCACCCCGAGTCCCCGCAGAGCGTGGTGGCCGCCGCCGACGTGGTCGGCTCGACCTCCCAGCTGCTGAACGCCGTCACCTCGATGGACGCCCGCACCTTCATCGTGGCCACCGACAACGGCATCCTGCACCGCATGCGCCAGCTGGCGCCCGACAAGACGCTGCTCGAAGCCCCCACCGCCGGCAGCAGCGCGACCTGCAAGAGCTGCGCGCACTGTCCCTGGATGGCGATGAACGCGCTGCAGGGCGTGGTGGCCTGTCTGGAACAAGGTGCCGGCGAGATCCACGTCGACGAACCGGTGCGGGCGCGTGCCCTGGTCTGCATCGACCGCATGCTCGACTTCGTCAAGCGCCACCCGGCCGCCACGCAAAAGCCGGGGCTGGTGCGCCACATCGGCGCCGCCTGACGCGGCGTGCCGGCCGGCGTGCCCATCCCCGACATCACCCACCCCTGACTCCGAACCGCCATGTTTGAACTGAACGAGAGCCTGGAACAGGCCCGGGCGCGCAATGTCCGCGACGCCCTGGCCGAAGACATCGGCCGTCACGACTGGACCGCGATGCTCGTGCCCGCCGGCCAGCGGGTGCGCGCCCGCGTCACCGTGCGCGAGGAGGCCGTGCTGTGCGGCCGCGACTGGTTTTCGGACTGCTTTGCAGCGCTCGACCCGCAGTCGCGCATCGAGTGGCATGCGGCCGAGGGCGCCTTGATGGCCGCCGACACGCCGGTGTGCCACATCGAGGCCCAGGCCCGGGCCCTGCTCTCGGCCGAGCGGCCGGCGCTCAACTTCCTGCAGATGCTCTCCGGCACGGCCAGCATCACCCGCCAGCATGTGTTGGCGCTGGGGAATGCCTCGCCGAACCCGCGCGGCTGCGCCATCCTCGACACCCGCAAGACCCTGCCCGGCCTGCGCCAGGCGCAGAAATACGCGGTGCGCGTGGGCGGTGGCCAGAACCAGCGCATGGCGCTGTGGGACGGCATCCTCATCAAGGAGAACCACGTGGCCGCCGCCGGCGGGGTGGCCCAGGCGCTGCGCAACGCGCAGGCGCTGGACGCCGGCGTGGGCATCCAGATCGAGGTCGAGACCCTGGCGCAGCTCCAGGAGGCCCTGGACGCCGGCGCCGTCAGCATCCTGCTGGACAACTTCACCCCACAGGGCATGCGCGAAGCCGTGGCCCTGAACGCCGGCCGCGCCCTGCTGGAGGTTTCCGGCAACGTGCAGGTCGGGCAGATCGCCGACATCGCCGCCACCGGCGTCGACCGCATCTCGATCGGC
>Ga0068855_100011361_pt1 | contig 10750 bp, 10 predicted proteins | sample KBSCornC52_FD_66592 | JGI IMG/M metagenome (GOLD analysis project Ga0068855, IMG submission 66592) | Corn rhizosphere microbial communities from Kellogg Biological Station, Michigan, USA - KBS Corn C5-2 | ecosystem: Host-associated > Plants > Roots > Rhizosphere > Soil ... | reverse complement strand
TAAACAATCATTATAATTACCAGCTGCATTCGGCAAACCCGGTCTTATATCTTTTTAATCAGATTACCGCGATCCTGTTCATATTTTATGCCTTGTTTCTGATCAAAAAAGAAAGCAATCTTTACCAGATCGGAATACTGGGAACCAACAAAGCACTGCAGGATACCAATGATAAAATAGAAAAACAGAAAAAAGAAATTGAAGAAAAAGCGGCGGAACTGAGTGAACTGAATTCTTTAAAGAATAAATTGTTTTCCGTGATCTCGCACGATTTGAAAACACCCATGTATGCCTTGCGAAATCTTTTTGGCAGCATGCAGCAATCCGATATGAGCGGGGACGAAATTAAGTCCATTATTCCCGATGTGGTTACCGATCTGAACTATACCACCGGGCTCATGGAGAATCTCCTGCACTGGGTAAAAAGCCAGATGAACGCGGCCGGTATTTATCCGCAGCCTCTGGATATGCACACGATTGCCGAGGAAGTGATCAATGTGCAGCAGTTGCAGGCTTCCTCCAAAAATATTTCGATCAGCTGTACGATACCAAAACACAGCGGAGCCTACGCCGACAAGGACATGGTGAAACTGATATTAAGGAACCTGGTTTCCAATGCCATTAAATTTACCCCTGTCAATGGTAAAATAAGTATCCAGCTCAAACCCGAGGAATCTTTTTGCAGGGTTTCTGTTAAAGACAACGGAGTTGGTATGGATGAAGAATCTATTAACAGCATCTGCCAGAATAATTATTACAGTACAAATGGTACCGCAAAAGAAAGCGGCACAGGTCTCGGCCTGATGCTTTGCAAGGAATTCATTGCCCGGAACGGCGGATCTCTCCGCATAGAAAGCAAACCGGGAAAAGGAAGCGTTTTTTCCTTTGTGCTGCCTTCCTCACCCTGCTTGTAGTATAGCCACTACATGCATTTGTTAAACGAACGATAAAAAGAGAATAGAAGGTTCTATTTTTCGCCCGCCGCCACTGGCTTTACTTTGTATCATGATAGCGACGAAAAATAACAGACTTTGATAATCCCTGATCCTGTCCCGACCTGTGAAAAAATCCCTAACCCTATACCCTTTATAACCCTTAGCCCTGAAACCACAGCAAATGCTGATGCTAACCCGTAAAAGATAATCCAACCCCGTGAAAACCTGGCCATTGAGTTCATTGATCCTTATGAAAATACCCGAAACCGAGGTCCAAAACCGTTCCATTTCCGAAGTTTAAATCCAGTCTCTGAAAAATCAATGGCCAATCTTACTGGTCCCGGTTTCCGCCGGGACTTTTTTGTGCCCGGCAGTGAATGGGTACACGGCTTTCCTATTTTAATTTAGCCCGTTCGTATTGCACCGGCCAGCTGATATCTGTACTCAGTTCCCGGGCTGCAGTCAGTGGGAAATTCGGATTTCGCAAAGACTCCCTGGCGATCAGGATCAGATCGGCTTTTCCGGAGCTGATGATCTCTTCTGCCTGGCCGGCTTTTGTGATCAGGCCAACCGCAGCAGTAAGGATGCCGGCCTCCTTCCGGATTCTCTCTGCGAAAGGAACCTGGTAGCCGGGGCCCAGCGGGATTTTCTGATAATGAACCAACCCGCCGGATGATGTATCGATAAGGTCAACCCCAAGTTCTTTTAATATAGCAGAAAGCCTTACCGAATCATCCGGATTCCATCCGTTCTCAGCCCAGTCCGTTGCTGAAATCCGCACAAATAACGGGAGCTGCCCCGGCCAGACTGTTCTGACGGCAGTAACTGTTTCGCGAAGCAAACGGGAACGATTCTCAAAACTGCCGCCATATTCGTCCCTGCGCAGATTACTTAAAGGAGATAGAAATTCATGAAAGAGATAACCATGAGCTGCATGAATTTCCAATACCTGAAATCCGGCTTTCAGCGCACGGGCTGCCGCCGACCTGAAATCCTGGATGATTCCTGCAATAGCGCCGGCGGATAAAGATTCCGGAATAGTATCCGATTCCCGGTAAGGGACGGGAGAGGGGGCTTCGGTTCTCCATCCTCCCTCCGGAATGGAAAGCGATTTTCCCCCTTTCCAGGGGGCGGAACTGCTGGCTTTCCGGCCTGCATGGGCGAGTTGAATCCCGGGTATGGCGCCCTGTTCGCTTACAAAACGCGTAATCCTTTTTAAAGGTTCCACCTGTTCATCCTTCCATAATCCCATATCATCCGGAGAGATCCGGCCGCGTGCACTCACTGCCGTAGCTTCCTGCATAATCAGGGCAGCGCCGCCCGTGGCGCGGCTTCCGAGGTGAACCAGGTGCCAGTCGCCGGCAAAGCCATCCACGGAAGAATACTGACACATCGGTGAGATGGCTATCCGGTTTTTGAACACGATACCTCTGATTTTCAGGGATTCAAACAGCATAAGGAAATGTTTATTACGGGGTCAATCTTTTTAGTGTTTACACGTAGTTTATATTCTACAGCAAAATAGAAAGTTTTACCGTTCAAATAGGGGTTTTGTTCTATTTCCCTTCCGCTGAACCCTAACTATCTTGCTGTCATTATTGATGATAACCCAAAACAATGGAAAAAATTCGAATCCTGATCGCTGAAGACCACAAACTGATCCGGGAAACCTGGACATTCATCCTGAATAATGATGGCCGGTTCAGCGTAGTGGCTTCCTGTAGCGATTCCGCAGAAGCCGTGCGACTCGCTGAAGAAGAAAAGCCGGATGTGATCCTGATGGATATTAACATGACGCCGCTCAACGGTTTTGAGGCAACCGCCAAATTTGCAATGGTTTCTCCGGATTCCCGGGTGATCGGCTTATCCTTTTATTCCGAGATCCTTTTTGTGAAGAAAATGCTGGCTGCAGGCGCAAAGGGTTATGTAACCAAAAATTCAGGCCGCGAAGAAATGTACGAAGCCATTATAGCCGTTCATAACGGTGATCTCTTTGTGTGCGAAGAAATCCGCAGTAAGGGGTTTGATATGAAATTAAGGCCGGACGATGATTATACCTGCGTGGAATCCCTGACCAATAAAGAGATCCAGATATCACAGTGCATCCGCCAGGGACTTCGTTCAAAAGAAATCGCTGATAAACTCAATATCTCGATTAAGACGGTTGAAGTACACCGGCATAATATCCTGAGAAAACTGCACGTAAAAAATTCGATCTCCCTGGTCAATCTGCTGAATTCAAAAAACGGGTACGTCAGCTATAGCCTGTAACCGGCTAAGAGGTTCCACTTATCAGACCGCACCCGCGGTCTTTTCTGTATCCGAAAGGTTTGCCATGCGTATAAAATAGAGTAAATTGTCGGGGATCTCAAACCGGTCAGTTGCAATTTATTTTATTTTTAATGTGCATTGAATAATATGCAGAACCTTATCTGGCGAAAAATCTTCCTGGCCTTCCAGTTGTTCCCGGGAAACCTGCGGCTGATTGAATGGATCTTTATCATCTTTTTTTTATTGAGTATCGGTTTTTCCGTTGGCTTTATCATTTGCCGGATCGTTTACAATAAACGCTTTCCCCTTGATGAGAAATCCGGAGATACCGGTTTGCAAAAGCTGGCAGCGAACGAGTCGGAGAGAAAATACAAAATGTTGTTCGACAACAATCCGATGCCCATGTGGGTGCTGTCGCTGGAAAATTACCGGATCATCGACGTGAATAACGCTGCGCTGCGGCATTATGGTTATTCAAAAGAGGAATTTATGTTGCTGGATACCCGCAAAATGAGACCCGCAGAGGAAGAGCGGCGTTTTTTGGAGGATATGCGGCTGAGGATTCAGGGGGTTAGCAACAGAGGGCTTTGGAGACACCGGAAAAAAGGAGGAGAGCTGATTCAAACCGAAATCAGCGTGTTCGACTTTTCGTCAGATGGAAAGCCCGTGCGCCTGGTTCTGTCAAACGACATTACCGAACAATTCAAAACGGCTGACAAACTGAAAAGATCTTATGATGAGATCCGGGGCCTCGCTTCGCATCTGCAGGATGTTCGCGAGGAGGAAAGAGCATGGATTGCAAGGGAAATACACGATGAGCTGGGGCAACAGCTCACCAGTTTAAAAATGGACCTCTCCTGGTTGTCGCGAAAGATGAACCCGCAGGATGAATTCATCAGCGAAAGAATTGCCAATTCTCTTTCCCTGCTGGATGATACAATTAAAACCATCCGGAGGATCGCGACAGAACTTCGTCCGGGCATTCTGGATGATCTCGGACTGGTTCCGGCAATAGAATGGCAGGCCGAAGAATTTCAGAAAAGGTTTTCCATCCCCACCCATTTTAGTTCAGACCTGGACCAGGCAAATTTTCCGGCGGGTGTCTCCATCGGGCTTTTCAGGATTTGCCAGGAGTCGCTGACCAATATCGCGCGCCATGCCTTTGCCTCCAAAATCAGTATTGCATTAAACCAGGAAGCAGAAAACATACTCCTGAGCATTGAAGATAACGGGAAGGGATTTCAATCAGAAAAATCCGGTAATCAAAAAACACTGGGCCTGCTGGGAATGAAGGAAAGGGCATTGATGATGGGCGGGAAATTTCAGATAGAAAGCAGGCAGGGTAAGGGTACATCTGTTTTTGTAACCGTACCCTATAATATTATAGGCTGATTAATTAAACGAATGATGCATAGATTTCTCATAGCTGACGATCACACGGTGGTAAGAAAGGGGTTAAAACAGATTTTGCTTGAGGCATTTCCTTCCGCCATAATTGAAGAAGTGACAGACGCGGAAAGCCTGCTGAAAAAAGTATTTGCGCAAAACTGGGACGTGGTCATTTCCGATATCTCCATGCCCGGAAGAAGTGGCCTGGAAGTATTACAGCAAATCAAACAGCAATATCCCAAATTGCCGGTGCTGATGCTCAGCGTTCATCCGGAAGAACAGTATGCCCTGCGGGTACTGAAATCAGGAGCCTCCGGTTACCTGAATAAGGATTCGGCGCCGGAACAGCTGGTAGCGGCCGTAAACCGGGTTATGCTGGGTAAAAAATATATAACGCCCAATATTGCGGAAAAGCTGGCCAACTCGCTGGATCAGGACCTGAATAAATTATCGCATGAATATCTTTCGGACCGGGAATTTGAGGTTTTGAAACTGATTGCGGGAGGGCAGGCTGTATCGGATATTGCATCCAAACTTTCGCTGAGCGTAACCACTATCAGTACCTACCGTTCCCGGATCATGTCGAAGATGGGGCTCAAAACAAATGCAGAACTCATTCTTTATGCTATCGAAAATAAGCTTGTCTGAGTCTTGTAGTAGAATTACTACAGGACCCGGTTCAAACTGCTACAGGAAACTAATTAGTTATACGATATTCCCCTATCCCGCATCATCGTAAATTTAATTGACTAATTAACTTGCAGGTGACCTCCAAAAAAGTACTTCTGGTAGACGATTCTCCGCTGATTGTAGAGCGGTTAATGGCTATGCTTAGCGACCTGAAGATACATTCCCTGTTTTGCTGCGGATCGGTGTTTGAAGCGAAGCAATTTCTCCGGCACCTTGTTCCGGATATTCTGGTGCTGGATATTAATTTGTCAGACGGTTCGGGAATCGATTTGCTGGAGATGACCAAAGCACAGAGTCCCGAAACCTTTGTTATCATGCTCACCAATCAATCCGGTTCTTACTACAAAAAATTATGTAAGACCCTGGGCGCCGACAGGTTTTTGGACAAGTCGACGGATTTTGAACTGGTACCGGCGATTATTAGTGATATTAAATAGAATATCGTGGAGACTCAATCCTGAATCTCTTTTAATTTAGCAAACGCTTTTCCTATACAGCCAATCAAATCTGTCGGCAGCATCGCTTCCGCTGAAAAAAGTTCAGCGGCGATATCTCCTGCAAGGCCGTGGAGGAAAACGGCCAGCCTTGCCGCTTCAGGCGGGGAATAGGACTGGGCAAGCATGGCGGCAACCATTCCGGTCAACACATCTCCACTGCCGCCCTTAGCCATGCCGGCATTTCCGCTGGTATTAAAAAAAAGAGATCCGTCGGGACAAAAAATTCCGGTATAATGTCCTTTCAAAACCAGGATCAGCTGAAATTCTGCAGCATTTTTCCGCGCCAGTTCAAACCGGTGGAGTCCTGTTTCCGCAGGACCAAATAAACGGTCGAATTCTTTGGGATGCGGGGTCAGTATGGAATGGGGCGGAATTTTCCGGAGCAATTTTTTATCCCGGCTGATAATATTCAATGCATCTGCGTCCAGCACGAGGGGATGCGGAAAATTTTTAAGCAGTCTTTTGATCATCTCCTGTGTGGGCCTGCCGGTTCCGATTCCGGGTCCGGTTGCAATCACCCGGTAAGGACTGAGATCTTCCGGAACAGTTGACAACTGATCGGGGTCAGGATCAACCGTAACCATGGCTTCGGGCAGGGCGGTTTGCATAATGCCGTATCCGCAGGAGGGAAGATGGGTAGTAAGCAGTCCGGCCCCGGCGGATAAACAGGCTTTTGCCGCCATCACGGCCGCGCCGATTTTTCCGAAACTGCCGGCAAGCAGCAGTACATGCCCGAAATTTCCTTTGTTGGAGAAGGGATCCCGCGGTTTATACATTGACCGGGCAGATTTCAGATCGGTCAGGCTGTAGCTCTGTCGTATACCGCTTACAAAAGAGGCAAAATCTTTCATGATCTGAAGGTAGGAAGAAGTCGGCCATTCCGGATTTGAGGAGCTATCGCTTTTCTCCGCCGCGGCCTTCGGGATCGGTTTCCGCTTCCTCGGGACCTTCATGATCCTGCTGATAACTGCCGAATACGGGACAGAGATTTTTGGAAGAATAAACCCGTTTATTATCGTTATTGCAGAGGGCAATGATGGTTGCATTTTCTTCCATCATCCGGATGAAGACGGTGCGGTTTCCGTGCCACCAGCCATTATGGTAAATTAATTTTTTCCCGCCGGGGTACACGATCATTCTCCAGCCCAGTCCGTAATTGCGTTTTCCGGGTTTTTCCAGGCTATAGGGAGTATAGGCGCTGTCCAGTGTGGACTGCTTAAACAAAACACCTCCGCGCAGGGCCGCATCCCATTTCAGCATGTCCTCGGGCGTACTGTATATATTTTTATCACCGTAAACCACATCGAGGTATTCCAGCGGATAGGGTCTGCCGTTGATTTTATAGGAATGGGTGGCTTTGCCGGTGTCCTGCAGGCTGAATACATAACTATCGTGCATTTGCAGCGGCTCAAAAAAAGTTTTTGTAATGAAATCGGAATAGGACTGTCCGGATACTTTCTCTATGATCAGGGCCAGGAAAGCATAATTGGTGTTGGAATATTCAAAATGTTTTCCGGCGGACATATGCTGAACCTGGTCTTTGTGCTGAATGATATAGGCTAAGAGGTCGGCGTTGGTGAGAAATTTTCTTTTATCCCAGCCTGAGTTGTCCATGAAATGAACGTAGTTCATCAGCCCGCTGCGCTGGCTTAACAGATTTTTGATGCTGATACCGGGGGGAAAGCCGGTAAGATATTTTGAAATATCGTCGTGGATATCCAGTTTCCCTTCTTCCCAAAGCTTCAGAACAGCCATGGCGGTAAAGGTTTTTGAAACGGAAGCCAGGTGAAAAGCCGTATGTGCATTCACGGAATCCTTTTTGCTCCGGCAGTTCCGGAATCCGCTGTACCGTTCATAAACAACTTCCCCGTCCCGGGCAACAAGTATTCCCCCGTTGAAGCCATGCCGGAACAGGGAATCAAAAAAATGTCTGGAAACCGTATTGAAATGACGGTATTCATCCGCCGGAAGCTCCGCGGGGGCCGGATTTTTAGCCGCAAGGAGTAAGGTATCCTGCTTTTTCACCACTCCTTTGGCGGAGGGCGTCTGACCGCAACAAACGAGAAAAGAAGCGGCCAGCAGGGCGCAACATAAGGTTTTCAACAGGTATCTAATTTTATTGGTTTCGAATTGCAAAAATAAAATATTATGACATTTATACCTCCGGAAACGAGTTTTGTTTTTCCGTTTCCTTTTTAAATGGGAATTTTGCAGCTCCTTTCAGGGAAATAACGCAAAAACACGTATTTAGATTATGGGCGACAAAAAAATTACCAGCTATCCCAAAGAGAAGATTAAGATTTTATTTCTGGAAAACATCAGCGATGCAGCAGTGAAGCACTTTTCCGGCGCAGGTTATACTTCTGTTAAAAAACTTACCAAGGCTTTACCCGAAGAAGAACTGATCCGCGAAATCCAGGATGTGCACCTGCTGGGCATCCGGTCCAAGACCCGGATTACCCCGAAGGTGCTGGAAGCAGCTCATAAATTACAGGCCATAGGTTGTTTCTGTATCGGGGTTAACCAGGTTGACCTGAAAAACGCGACAAAGCACGGGATAGCGGTCTTTAATGCGCCTTACTCTAACACTCGTTCTGTGGCCGAACTGGTTATCGGCGCTTCCGTGCTGCTGATCCGCAGAATACCGGATAAAAGCAAGGCCGCCCATTCCGGAATCTGGCTGAAGGAATCCAAAGGGAGTTACGAACTCCGGGGCAAGACCATGGGAATCATCGGTTACGGGAATATCGGAACCCAGGTGAGCGTGCTGGCTGAAGCCATGGGCATGAAAGTGATCTTCTACGATATCGTCACCAAACTTCCGCTGGGCAATGCAGAAAGCAGAAAAAGCCTGAAAGACCTGGTTTCCGAAGCAGATATTATTACCCTGCATGTGCCGGATACGGAGCAAACCCGGGGGCTCATCAGCAAAACCGTGATCAAACAGATTAAGAAAGGAGCCATCCTGCTGAATTATGCCCGCGGGGAAGTGGTTGATCTGGATGCCCTGGCCGGCGCCATCCAGGAAGGGAATATATCCGGAGCCGCAGTGGACGTGTATCCGCTGGAACCGGAAAAAAACGGCGACAGCTTTAAGACTCCCCTGCAGAACCTGCCCAATGTGTTGCTTACCCCGCATATTGGCGGATCTACGGAAGAAGCCCAGGAAAATATCGGGGAGGATGTCAGTAATAAATTATATCAGTACCTGGAAATGGGCATTACCACCGGATCGCACACGGTTCCGGAGCTGAGTCTGCCACAGCATCCCGATTCCCACCGGATCCTGCATATTCACAATAATGTGCCCGGCGTTTTATCGGAGATCAACACGCGGCTGTCCAATAATCATATTAATATTCTTTCCCAGTACCTGAAAACGAACGATAGTATCGGCTATGTGGTGCTGGACGTGGATAAGAAATTATCGGCCCAGGCGCTCGGACTCCTGAAAGAGGTAAAGAATACCATTAAGACAAGACTGTTGTATTAATGAAGACAGGTGTTGTATGGATAAATGGGACGAGAGCCAAAAAAGATCAGGAACTGATCTGCCGGTTTTTCCCTGTTTTCTTAACCAGGCTGATCATATCCGCGTATGCTAAAATTGCATACCGGAAAATTTCTCCCAGTTTCACCCCGATCGTTTTATGCAGGACGATATAAATGATCAGGAAAGAAAGAACGGCGGATACAACCGCTCCGTACGCCGCGCCCATCCATCCATAAAGCCGGAGACCGGCATACATGCAGGCATAATTCAGACACATCGCAGCCAGATTTACCAGGAAATTGATTTTGGGTTTGCCGATGGCATCCATGGTTGCCCCGAACTGGTAGGAAAATGGCCGGAGAAAACTAAACAGGATAACGGTCTGCAGTATCGGTATTGCCGCATAATATTTACTGCCGGCAATGAGTGAAATAAAGAGGTGTGGCATAATGAAAATCAGCAGGCTGACCGGGACTATTATGCTGATAATATTACCGACCATTCTTTCAAAATAATACCGCACTTTTTCTTCGCCGCTGCTGGCAACGGCTTCCACATTCTTCGGGAACAAAACATCGGCAACGGCAACCGAGGGCACGTCCATCATGTTATTGATCCGGGAAACAACATTGTAATAAGCCACCACTTCAGACGAGATTAATCCGGCTGTGATAAACTGGTCAGCCGAACGGCCGAAAGCGGAAAACACATTGGTTCCGAAAATATATTTTCCGAAATGGAACATGCGGAGGATGGTTTTTTTCTCCGTATCGAATTTCCGGTAGAAATATTCCTTTGCAAAATACAGGAGCACCAGTGTGCCCCCGGCCAGGGCGAGGATTTGTAATTTTACCAGATTGATGAGGGTAAGGGCTGACCGGTGAAAGACCAGCAGCAGGATGACGCAGGTCAGAAAAAGGCCCTGCCGGAGCAGATAACCGATGAAGATCTGGCGGAATTTAAAATGGGCCTGCAGCAGCACTTCAAAATGATTGAAAGGAATGAGCAGGAGGATCAGCAGCATGCCCCATTGGATCAGCGGGTACAGATCCGGACTGTTCAGCCATTTTACGAATAAATGGCCCCCGGTGACAATGCAGAGGATGCTCAGCAGGGAAAAAGCCATGTTGGTGAGGAGCGACGCTGACTGGATCTTGTTGCGGTTGTTGACATATTCCGGTTCACTCAGGAATTTGATCATGGGATTGCGAAGTAATCCCTGTTTAATGGTCTCGATCAGCGCGATGATGCTGGTAAAAAGCGCCCAGACGCCCATTTCCCTGGCCGTCGGAAAAACTTTCTTGGCCAGGATTATATAGCCGGCCACACCAAATAGAATGAGGGAGAACCTGTTTAGGAGGGTAAAAAAAACGGAGTAAATCCAGAAAGACTTTCCTGATTTCAGTTTCAAAAAAGACTGTTATTTGGCGTGAAAATACGGCAAAATTCCGGCATCCCCGGGCTTAAGGTCTGCG
>Ga0068855_100011359_pt1 | contig 10751 bp, 10 predicted proteins | sample KBSCornC52_FD_66592 | JGI IMG/M metagenome (GOLD analysis project Ga0068855, IMG submission 66592) | Corn rhizosphere microbial communities from Kellogg Biological Station, Michigan, USA - KBS Corn C5-2 | ecosystem: Host-associated > Plants > Roots > Rhizosphere > Soil ... | reverse complement strand
GACTCGCGGCCCACCGACTCGCGGCCCACCGACTCGCGGCCCACCGACTCGCGGCCCACCGACTCGCGGCCCACCGTCTCGCGGCACCGGTCGATCACGCTAAGGCCGGCTGGGGTCCGACGATCACCGAACAGGGCCTCGATGGCACCGATTTCTGCTCCCGGCGGAGACGTCGAGCGCGTCAGCGTCGTCACCTGATGGCCAGCGGCCAAGGCTGCCTCGACGAGTGCCCGGCCGACGAACGTGCCACCGCCCAAGACCAACACCCGCATGTGGCCACCGTAGGCGACGCGGTCGGTGCACGACAGTCCTAATCCCTTAGATCAAGCGCGTAACTCGCCCGTTCTCGCAGGGCGGACAGCGCTACGCTGGGCGGCATGGCGCTCACAACGGGCATGGCCCGTTCCTCGGTGATCCCCACGGACGTTGCCAGCTCGAACGCCAGCCTGCGCGGCTTCCTGCACGGGCTGCCAGGGGTTGACCAAGTGGGCGCCGAAGCCCGGGCTGCATCGCTGGCCACACGCTCGATCAAGACGGACGCGAAGCGCTGGGCGATCGACACGGCGATCTCGATGATCGATCTCACAACGCTCGAAGGCCAAGACACACAGGGCAAGGTGAGGTCGCTGTGCGCAAAGGCGCTCCGGCCCGACCCGACCGACTCGAGCTGCCCCCGAGTTGCTGCGATCTGCGTGTATCCCGACCTCGTCATCACCGCAAAGGCCCAGCTCGGCGCTAGTGGAGTAAAGGTCGCGAGCGTCGCCACGAATTTTCCTAGCGGGCGCGCCGCATTGCCGGTGAAGCTGGCCGACGTCCGGGCCGCGGTGGCTGATGGCGCCGATGAGATCGACATGGTGATCGACCGCGGCGCATTTCTGTCAGGTCATTACCTGCAGGTCTACGACGAGATCGTGCAGGTGAAAGCCGCCTGTGGTGACGCACATCTGAAGGTCATCCTCGAGACAGGTGAACTCGCCACCTACGACAACGTACGGCGGGCCTCATGGCTTGCGATGCTTGCCGGCGCAGATTTCATCAAGACCAGCACCGGAAAAGTCTCCCCCGCCGCCACGCTTCCGGTCACCCTCGTGATGTTGGAAGCGGTTCGCGACTTTCGTGAATCGACCGGCCGCCAGGTAGGCGTGAAGCCTGCGGGCGGCATCCGCACGACGAAGGACGCCATCCGCAATCTCGTGCTCGTCAACGAAACAGTCGGCGACGACTGGCTGAGCCCCGATTGGTTTCGCATCGGCGCATCGAGTCTGCTCAACGACTTGCTGCTACAACGCCATAAGATGGCCACCGGTCATTACGACGGCCCAGACTACGTGACGATCGACTGAGGGGCCCATGCCGATGACCAGCAAACTGTTCGACTACGCGCCCGCGCCCGAGTCACGTGCGATCGTCGATATTCGCGCCAGCTACGGGCTTTTTATCGGCGGCGAGTTCGTCGACCCGATCGACGGTGAACCGTTCAAGACAGTGAATCCGGCGTCCGAAGAGGTGCTCGCCGAAGTCAGCAGTGCAGGCAGGGTGGACGTCGATCGCGCGGTCGCGGCTGCCCGTGCTGCGTTCAGCCAGACGTGGTCAGGCATGCCGGGGCGCGAAAGAGCGAAATACCTGTTCAGGATCGCGCGCCTTATTCAGGAGCGGGCCCGCGAACTCGCTGTCCTCGAATCGCTCGACAATGGCAAGCCGATCAAAGAATCGCGTGACGTCGATCTGCCTTTGGTAGCAGCGTATTTCTTCTACTACGCCGGCTGGGCCGACAAGCTGAAATACAGTGGCTACGGTGAGACACCCGTCGGCGTCGCAGCGCAAGTCATTCCGTGGAATTTCCCGCTGCTCATGCTCGCCTGGAAGATCGCCCCTGCGTTGGCATGCGGAAACACGGTGGTGCTGAAACCCGCCGAAACCACACCACTAACCGCGCTCGCGTTTGCCGAGATCTGCCAGCAGGCGGAGCTACCACCCGGCGTCGTGAACATCGTGACCGGTGCAGGCGATACCGGGCGCATGCTGGTGGAGCACAACGATGTCGACAAGATCGCGTTCACCGGCTCGACCGAGGTCGGCAAGGCGATCGCGAAATCCGTTGCCGGCACGAAAAAGAGACTCACGCTGGAGCTCGGGGGCAAGGCCGCAAACATTGTTTTCGACGACGCTCCCGTCGACCAGGCGATCGAAGGCATAGTCAGCGGGATTTTCTTCAACCAAGGGCATGTGTGCTGCGCCGGTTCGCGGCTGCTCGTGCAGGAATCGGTGGCTGACGAGGTGCTCGAGCGGTTGCGGCGCCGCATGTCGACCCTTCGGCTCGGTGATCCTCTCGACAAGAACACAGACATTGGCGCGATCAACTCCGCCGTTCAACTTCAGAAGATTCGTGAGCTGTCTCAAATCGGCGAAGACGAGGGCGCGCAACGCTGGTCGGCCGATTGCGCTTTGCCTGACCGCGGCTACTGGTTCCCGCCCACGGTGTTCACCGGCGTCACGCAAGCGCATCGCATTGCCCGCGAGGAGATTTTCGGTCCCGTGCTGTCAGTGCTCACGTTCCGCACGCCCGACGAAGCGATCGAGAAAGCGAACAACACTCCGTACGGCTTGTCGGCCGGTGTCTGGACCGACAAAGGCAGCCGCATTCTCTCGATGGCCAACCGACTGCGGGCGGGCGTCGTGTGGGCAAACACGTTCAACAAGTTCGACCCCACCTCACCGTTCGGCGGTTATAAGGAATCGGGCTTCGGACGCGAAGGCGGCCGTCACGGGCTGGAAGGCTACCTGCGGTGAGCGAGATGACTGGCAACGCAACCACCCACGTGAGCGGTACCGCAACCGGTGCTGCGACCGAATCCGCACGGCTCAGCGTGCGCAAGACCTACAAACTCTTCATTGGTGGGGCGTTTCCGCGCAGCGAGTCAGGCCGCAGCTACGTGGTGAGCGACGCACGCGGAAATTTCCTCGCCAACGCGGCGCTTGCATCGCGAAAAGACGTCCGGGATTCGGTCGTGGCCGCGCGCGCCGCCACCAAGAAGTGGTCCGGAGCGACCGCCTACAACCGCGGCCAGGTGCTGTACCGGATCGCCGAGATGCTCGAGGGTCGCCGCGCACAATTCGTCGCCGAAGTCGCAGCGAGCGAAGGCCTCTCCGCCGCACAAGCCGAATCGATCACCAGCGCCGCTATCGACCGCTGGGTTTGGTACGCCGGCTGGACAGACAAAATCGCTCAAGTCGTCGGCTCGTCGAACCCCGTCGCAGGCCCGTTTTTCGATTTCTCGCTGCCCGAACCGACTGGCGTCGTCGCCATCATCGCGCCGCAACATTCGAGCTTGCTCGGGCTCGTCTCGGTCATCTCGCCCGTCATCGCAACGGGCAACACCGTCGTCGTCCTCGCCAGCGAGAGTCGCCCGCTGCCGGCCGTGACGCTCACCGAGGTGCTTGCGACGTCCGACCTGCCCGGTGGCGTCGTCAATATGCTTACCGGCAAGGTTTCCGAGCTCGCGCCGTGGCTCGCGTCGCACCTCGACGTCAACGGCATCGACGTGTCATGCGCGCCCACCGAACTTGCCATCGACCTCGAACGCGCGGCCGCCGACAACCTCAAGCGAGTTCTTAAGCCGGACGACGCAGGTGAGCCCGACTGGAATTCCGACCCAGGCCTGACGAGATTGACGGCGTTTCTCGAAATGAAGACGGTCTGGCATCCGATTGGTGTCTGACCGGATCAGCTCATCTCGATCCGCTTGCGAGCGCGGTAACGTTCCTGGCGACACGAAAGCATTGGCGAGCGCTTTTAAGTTCCTGTTCGTCTAAATCCTGAATTCGCTAGCCGTGTGACTCGCGCTCGGCCCAGGCAATGGCGAGCTCGGCCGCGAGCGCTACGTTGTTGACCGAAAGGTCGAGGTTCACCTGCAGCGACCGGCCCTCGCTTTCGCGCTGGAAATAGTCGAGCACGAAGGGGCTCACGGCCTTTCCGTGCAGTCCAGCTTCGTCAGCCGCCTGCATGGCTTGGATCAGTAGCCGGTCGTGCACATCGGGGTCGAGTTGCTTGTCGAGCGGCACCGGATTGGCGACGATGAGGGCAGTGCGGGTTCCCAGCTGGTCGCCCGCCTGCATGATCGTGGCGATCTCGTCGACCGAATCCACTCGCCAGTCGAGCCCGAATCCCGAATCGCTTAAATAGAATGCCGGGAACTGGCTGGTGCGGTAGCCGATCACCGGCACGTTGAGCGTTTCGAGGCGTTCCAAAGTGGCGGCAATGTCGAGAATCGACTTCACGCCGGCGCACACGACAGTCACCCGCGTTCGGGAAAGCGTGACGAGGTCGGCTGATTCATCGAAAGCGTCGAGTGACGCCCGGCTCACACCGCCGAGACCACCCGTGACGAAGATGCGGATACCGGCAAGTGCGGCAAGCGTCACCGTCGCGGCCACCGTCGTCGCACCACAAGCCTTTCGGCCTACGGCCACGGCCAAGTCACGGCTGCTTACTTTCACGAACTCATCGGCCAATGCGAGCCGTTCGAGCTCGTCTTCGTTCAGCCCGACCGTCGGCACCCCGTCGACCACGGCAATCGTCGCGGGTACCACGCCAGCGTCCGTAAGCAACGACTCAAAATCATGCGCCGCCTGCAGGTTTCGCGGCCGCGGAATGTCTCGCGCGATGATCGAGGACTCGAGAGCGACCACCGGTTGCCCCTCTGCGACCGCCTTCTCGACTCGCTCCGAGATCTTGAGCACAGACGGCATCACAGTCCTCCTACGGGCGTTGGGTCGGGCGCGGATCAAGCGTGTGCGGATCAAGCGTGTGCGGATCAAAGTCGTGTGGATCGGGCGAGCGCAGGGCGGCGTATCCGGGTTTCACGATCTCGTTGATGATCGAGAGTCGTTCGTCGAACGGGATGAACGCGCTCTTCAACGCGTTGATGGTGAACCACTGTAGGTCCGCCAGCGTGTAGCCGAAAGCCTCAACCAGCCGCTCGAACTCACGGCACATCGAGGTCTCGCTCATCAACCGGTTGTCGGTATTGACGGTGACCCTGAAGTACAGGTTCCGCAGCAGCCCGATCGGGTGCTCCGCGATCGACGCAACGGCGCCGGTTTGTACGTTCGACGACGGGCACATCTCGAGCGGTACCCGGTTGTCGCGCACGTAGGCGGCTAGCCGTCCGAGCACGGGAACGCCGTCGACGATCGAGATGTCATCGACGATCCGAACACCATGTCCGAGCCGATCGGCCCCGCACCACTGAAGCGCCTCCCAGATCGACGGCAACCCGAATCCTTCGCCCGCATGAATCGTGAAGTGGCCGTTCTCCCGCTGCATGTACTGGAAAGCGTCGAGGTGGCGAGTCGGCGGATACCCGGCCTCGGCCCCGGCGATGTCGAATCCGACAACACCTGCATCGCGATACCTGATCGCCAGCTCGGCAATCTCCAGTGAACGTGCCGCATGTCGAATAGCGGTGAGAAGGACGCCGATGCGAGTGCCTCTACCGTCACTGCCGAGGCGAAATCCTTCGAGTACCGCCTCGACGATCTGGTCGAGGTCGAGGCCGTTCTCCGCATGCAGTTCGGGCGCGAATCGCACCTCGGCGTACACGACACCGTCGGCAGCGAGATCCTCGGCGCACTCGGCGGCGACGCGTACCAGAGAGTCGCGGGTCTGCATGACGCCGACGGTGTGCGCAAACGTCTCCAAATACCTTTCCAGCGAGCCGGACGCCGCCGACGCCGCGAACCATCGCGCCAACTCACCGGCGTCGTAGGTGGGCAGTGCCTGATAGCCGGTCAGCCGTGCCAGGTCGACGATCGTCGCTGCACGCAATCCGCCGTCGAGATGGTCGTGCAGCAACGCCTTCGGAGCCCGCCGGATCTGGTCGGTCGTGGCCGGCGCTTGGTCAGCTGGAGTGCCCGAAGCGGCCAGCGTTTTCGCAGTCCGCGCCGCGTCGGCGGTCACTCGTCGGCCTCGCGGCGCGCAAGTTCGGGAGCGAACGCCGGCAGGCAGATCGCGACGTATTCGGCCCCTTCGATGCCAACGAAGTAACGCACCCGTTCGCCAGGTTCGGTCATAACCGCCTGGCCCGCCTGCACTTCGAGCACCTCACCCGCATGCTCAACATTGAGAGAACCCTTCAGTACCAGGGTGATTTCGGCAAACCCTGGGCTCTGCGCTGGCTCACTCCAGCCCCCCGGCGCCTGCATATGCGCAACGGATACCGAAGCCGTCGAGGTTGCCACCCGGCCGACGTATTCGTCGATCACTTTGCCGCCGGGCACCGGAATCCGCTCCGGCTCCGCAATGAGTCTCGGCATCAGGCACCTACCCTTTCGATCACTTGCGGCGCCGTACGGAAATCAGCCTCCGACGGCTCAACTAGGTACCCGCCGTCCAGCGCCTCGATCGCCGCAGCGAAACGCGTTTCGTCGTCGCTGTGCAGAGAGAGGAGCGGCTCGCCCGCCCGCACCAGATCGCCCGGCTTGGCATGCATTTCGATACCGGCACCGAAGGAGACGCTGTCTTCCTTGCGCGCGCGACCAGCCCCCAGCCGCCACGCGGCCACGCCAACGGAGAGTGCGTCAAGCCTTACGAGCCGGCCGGACGTCGGCGACGTGACCACGTGTACATGCGCAGCACTAGGCAGCGCGGCATCGGGATCGCCGCCTTGCGCGCGGATCATGCGCCGCCAGACATCCATCGCGCTACCGTCCCGCAATGCATCGGCAGGGTCCTTGCCGCCACCGCGCCCACAGGCTTGCAGCATTTCGCGAGCCAGCGTCACGGTGATCTCGACGACGTCGGACGGCCCGCCGCCTGCAAGCACCTCGACCGCTTCGGCGACCTCTAGCGCATTCCCGGCCGTGCGTCCCAACGGTGTATTCATGTCGGTGAGCAGGGCCACCGTTTTCACGCCATGTGCTGCACCGAGCTCGACCATCGTCGACGCTAATTCGCGGGCAGTTTCGACGTCCTTCATAAAAGCGCCGCTGCCGACTTTGACGTCAAGAACCAGAGCGCCCGTGCCCTCGGCGATCTTCTTGCTCATGATGGAACTCGCGATGAGCGGGATCGACTCGACCGTTGCCGTCACGTCACGCAAGGCATAAAGCAGGCGGTCAGCGGGAGCGAGTCCATCACCGGCTGCACACACGACCGCCCCGACGTCGCGAAGCTGCGCGAACATCTCGTCGGTCGTGATTGACGCGCGCCAGCCCTTGATCGACTCGAGTTTGTCGAGAGTTCCGCCAGTGTGACCGAGTCCGCGGCCGCTCAGTTGCGGCACAGCTGCACCGCAGGCCGCGACGCTTGGAGTGAGTGGCAAGGTGATTTTGTCGCCGACACCACCTGTCGAATGCTTGTCCGTGGTGGGCCGCGGCAAATCGTCGAAGTTCATCCGCACGCCCGACGCGATCATCGCGGTGGTCCAGCGGGCCAGCTCACGCGCCGTCATGCCTTTGAAGAAGATTGCCATAAGCAACGCGGCCATTTGCTCCTCGGCGACCACGCCCTTGATGTACGCATCGATCACCCAGTCGATCTGGGCATCGTCAAGAACACCCGTGTCGCGCTTGGTGCGAATGACGTCGACGGCATCCACTAGCCATTGCTCCCGTCGTCTTGCCCTGTCGTTTGCCGAGCGACCTCTTGCCGAGCGGCCTCTTGCCGCACGCCGTCGAGGTTGGCGGGACCGAATGCGTCGACCAACAACCGATCGAGCGCCACCGGCCCATCCGGGTGATCGATCAACATCGATCCACCGCCGTGTTCGAAAAGCAGTTGGCGGCAGCGGCCGCACGGCGTCAAGGGCGCGCCATCAAGGTCGACGCACGCGAGAGCGAGCAACGTTCCGCCGCCGCTGGCCTGAAAGCTCGAAACCACACCACATTCGGCGCACAACGTCAGCCCGTATGACGCGTTCTCGACGTTGCAACCGACGACGATCCGCCCGTCGGAAACCAATGCGGCGGCCCCGACGGGGAAGTGCGAATACGGCACGTACGCGTTACGCATCGCGTCAGTGGCAGCCGCGCGCAGCGATGCCCAGTCGATCTCGGTCATCGGCCCACGTACGGTTCGCCATCGGCCGCCGGTGCGCGCACCCGACCGACCAGACCCGCGACCGCCAGAATCGTTGCGAGATAGGGCAACATCGCAAGGATTTGCGACGGAATCGACACGGGCGTGCCGATGAAGGAGAGCACGTTTTGCAGCGCATCGGCGAAGCCGAACAGCAGCGCTGCACCGACGGCCCCGCGCGGGCTCCACCGTCCGAAGATGACCGCAGCAAGCGCGATGAATCCCTTGCCGTTCGTCATGTTCTTGCCGAACGGCAGCGCCGAGCCCAAGGTCAGTGACGCACCTCCGAGACCCGCGACGAGCCCCCCGATAATGACGTTGACGTATCGCGTGCGCCGAACGTTGATGCCCACCGTGTCGGCTGCTTTCGGGTGCTCGCCCACCGCCCGGGTGCGCAGGCCCCACCGGCTGCGGAACAACGCGACGTCGATGACGGCGATGAGCACGTACATCGCATACACGATGAGGTTTTGCTGAAATAGCAAAGGTCCGATGATCGGGATGTCTGACAATCCCGGAATGTTAATGACATGCAGGCCCGGTGGTGTGTTGTAGGTGTTCTGGTCGTTGGCCATCACCGCGTCATAAACGTATCCGGTGAGCCCGAGCGCAAGCAGGTTGATGACAACGCCCAACACGACCTGGTTGACGAGGTAGCGAATCGCGAAGACTGCGAGCAGCGCCCCGATCAGCCCGCCAGCGATCAGCGATGCAAACACGCCCACGCCTGCATTGTGGGTGAGCGAACCGAACAGCGCACCTGCGAAAGCTCCCGCGAGCATCTGGCCCTCGATGGCGACGTTGATGACGCCCGACCGCTCACATAAAACACCGGCCAACGCGCCCAGAATCAACGGCACCGCAAGGAAGATCGTCTGCTGCAGCAGACCGAGCAGATCTAGCGTCGTGCCCTTCGAACCGGTGCACGCCCAGCACAAGAAGGAAAACACCGCAGCCACGATCGTGATAGCGACAACCCAACGCATCGTGTGCCGGGAGAAGCCGCGACTGATCCGCCATACGCCCAAAGCCACGATGAGCAGGCCGAGCACGATCGCGACGATGCGCGCAGGCACGACGAGTGCCGGCACCTTTATCGTCGCGCCGGTCGGCGAAAGCCCGAACTTGGCGTCGTAGCCGGCATGTGACCCGACCCCGAGGCCGAGCACGCAAAGCAACCCGACGACGATCAGCACGCTGCCCGAAATCAGCCGCGACTTGCGCGACGCCGGGACCTCAACGACCTCGTGAGTCTCGACCAGCGAAGGTTCTTGCTCGCGGACGGCGCTCATCCGTTCCACCCCTTGGCAAGTTGCTGACTCCCGACATCAGCTGCGCCTCGAAGGCGGAACACCGACCTGATCAGTGCCGGCGCTGCGATGAACAACACGATGATCGACTGCAAAACGGTAACGAGATCGATCGGCGTGCCGGTGCGACTTTGCATCGCCACACCACCGGCTTGCAATGCCCCGAACAGCAAGCCGGCAAGCACGGTCGCCCATGGGTCGGCCCGGCCGAGCAGGGCGACTGTGATTCCGGTAAATCCGATGCCAGCGTCGATGTCTTGAGTAATGGAGCTATTGGTGCCCAGAATCTGGCTGCACCCCGCAAGCCCAGCAAGTGCACCCGCGATCACCATGGAAATGACGTAATTGCGCCCGACGTTCATACCCGCGGTACGGGCGGCATTCTGATTGGCACCGACCGCGCGGAGTTGGAATCCCGCCCGACTCCGAGTGAGCAACCACGCGACGGCGCCAGCGGCGAGCAAGGCGACGATGAGTCCGGCATGCACCCGCCACGGGGCTGGAAATAGCTTGGGCAGGCGGGCGTTGCTGTCGACGATTCGCGAGATCGCCTGGTTCGAGCCGCTCCGTTTGAAACCGTCAAGTGATAACAGGTAGCCGAGGAGGTAAAAAGCAATGTAGTTGAGCATGATGGTCGTGATGACCTCATGCGCACCGGTGCGAGCCTTAAGCCATCCGGCGAGTCCAGCCCAGATCGCGCCTCCGACCATGCCTGCGATCAGAGCAACGAGGAGATGGACGCCGATGGGCAGGCGCCACGCGAATCCCACGTAACCCGCGAATACGGCACCCATAATGAGTTGACCCTGCACGCCGATGTTGAACAGGCCGGTGCGAAACGCCAACCCGACCGCAAGTCCCGCAAGGATCAGCGGTGTCGCATTAAGCATCGTGTCGGACAGCGGATTGAGCCCCTGCCAGAGTCCGCCATGCGCGTGCAGATCGAAAATCGAGCCTTCGACCAACGCGACGTATGCCGACGAGACGGCATCCCAACCCTTAGCAAATGTCGTACCAGGCGAGGCGAAAAAGTATCGAGCGGCTTTACGCGTCGGTGAATCCGTCACAACGATAAGGAGCCCGCCTACGATCACCGACACCACGAATGCAAGCACGGTCACGACAATCGGATGCGTCGAACGCAGCCAACGCAGCGAGACCGCAACCCCCGAGCCACCAGGCAATTGCCCGGACGACGAGGTGGTCATGAGGTCACTGCCCTGAGGTTCACTCACCGCCGGCTCCGGTAGTCGACCCCGAGGCGGCCGAGGTCCCTGCCGTCCCGGATCCCGCCGATGCTTCCGGCGTCCCCGACGCAGCCGATGCCCCCGACGTCCCCGACATGCCCGACGCAGCCGGCGTCC
>Ga0068855_100011358_pt1 | contig 10752 bp, 11 predicted proteins | sample KBSCornC52_FD_66592 | JGI IMG/M metagenome (GOLD analysis project Ga0068855, IMG submission 66592) | Corn rhizosphere microbial communities from Kellogg Biological Station, Michigan, USA - KBS Corn C5-2 | ecosystem: Host-associated > Plants > Roots > Rhizosphere > Soil ... | reverse complement strand
ATGCGGACCTTGCCTTCGGCTTCGGTAATTTCGAGTTCGGAGATGTTGGACTCCGACACGAGGTCGACCAAGGTCTTGAGCTTGCGCATGTCCATGATGGAACGGTCTCCTGGAAAAGATTTGTCTTGTGAACGGCGCTCGTGGCGCCGGTCCGCGTGAGGCGGGCTAGCTGCGCTTGGGAGCGCGCGACAGGGCGAACTTCAGCGCCAGGCTGTAGCCCTGGGCGCCGAGGCCGACGATCACGCCTTCGGCAAGATCGGAAAAATAGGAATGGTGGCGGAAGGGCTCGCGCCGGTGGACGTTCGACAGGTGCACTTCGACGAACGGGATGGCGACGCCGGCCAAGGCGTCGCGCAGGGCGACGCTGGTGTGCGTGAAGGCGCCGGGATTGATCACGATGAAGTCGGTGCCGTCGGTGCGCGCCGCCTGGACACGGTCGATCAGCACGCCTTCGTGGTTGCTCTGCAGGCTTTGCAACGTGGCCCCGGCTTCTGTCGCGATCTGCTGCAATTGGCGATCAATGTCCGGCAACGTGGTGCTTCCATACACAGCCGGCTCGCGTGTGCCGAGCAGGTTGAGGTTGGGACCGTGAAGCACGAGGACGTTCATGCGAGGCGCGATTCGGCGGGGGAAGCCAGCGTGTCAATTCGAAAGAGGCGGACTTTACGCTTTGTTGAGCGCCGTTCCGGCCACTAAGCGAGAATTTACCCTAAAAAGAGTGCTTGACAACTCGATCCACGTTGGGCAACGCGGTTGAGCGCAGATCCGCGCATGTCGGCCTCGTCGCGAGCCAACCGGCGGGCCGGTTGCTGCGAGTTCCGTCAGGAAGCGCGCACCCAGTCGGCCAGTTCGGCCGCGTTCGTCGCGCCGAACTTGTGCTGGGCGAGGCGGTGGGCGCGATCGAACACGGCCGTGAACGGCAGGGCGACGTTCGGATCATTGCTGAGGCGACGGGCCCAGGCAAGCCCCGCATACCCGAGGATGGAGATCGGGAATGAGACCGGATGGGCCGCCACGAACTTCTCGACGGCCGCGGGCTCGTCGATCGCCAGGCCGATGACGAGCACGTTCCTGCCGGCCTCGGACCGCGCGAAGCGGTCGATCTCGGGCATCTCCTTGACGCACGGCGGACACCAGGGCGCCCAGAAATTGAGCACCACCGCCCGCCCGCCGACATCGGCGTCGGCCAGGATGCGCCCGTCCATCGTCCGGATCGGCGACGGCAGAGGCGTCAGCGGCGGCAGGGCGAGGCCGGCCGCCGAGGCCGCGGCGGCCGCGGTGTCGCCCACCGCCACGGCTTGCGCCGCCTGGCGCCGACGCAGCCAGGCCCCCGCGCCCAGGGCCGCCGCGCCCAGCACCGCGGCGCCGATCGCGTCGCGTCGTGTCAGGCCGCTCATGAGACAAGCTCCGCGCTGCGTGCTGCGGTGCGAGCGCCCTTCGGAACGGCCGGGCGTGCGCTCATGCCGCGTCCTCCTCGAGCCGCCGTTGCAAGGCGGCGGCGTCGCCGCGCCAGCTCTGTCCGCGCGCGTCGGGCTTGAGCGCACCGCGCAGGTCGTCCAGGTCGAGGACGTTGAAGTGCAGCGTCACCCAGTCGCCGAGGTCGGCGTTCCGTTCGTCGACCACCAGCACCATCGAATGCTCGCCGCGCCCCAGCGGCTCGCTGACCGACTCGTAGTCGACGCCGCGGTTCAGGAATGCCAGCTCCGGCGCCTTGGTGTCCTCGCAGTACAGGTCGATGCGCACGATGGACTGGCGCGTGGCCGTGCCGCGCCACACGGCGCCGCCCAGGTGCGGCCGGAATTCGGCCAGCCGCAGCATCCAGCGCAGCGCCGCTTCGCGCAGCGCGCGCAGTTCGGCTGGCTGCGTGTCGGCGTGGAAGATCGCGATGTGGGCGCGGACTTCGTCTTCGATGGCCTCGTTGCTGGGCGCCTCGCGCAGGCGCCGGCCATCGCCGTGCGCCTGCATCGCCTTGCGGCGCGCGCTGGCGTAGTCCAGGCCGTCCTCGACGATCATGCGCGCGGCCGTCTGCGCCACTTCCTGCTGTTCTCTGTCCAGTTCCATGGTGTCACTATCGCAGGTCGCGCTCACCCCTGCGGGCGACGATGGCGAGACGACAGCCAACCCGCTCGGCCGCCCGGAGCGAGCCGGCTGAGCCCTCGGGGGCGGCGAGCGGAGGCGAGCCCAGGCAGTCACTACGGCAGGTCGACGCTGCCCATGCGGGCCACGATCGTCGCGGAGCGACCCAGCACGTACGGCGACGAAGGCGACTTCTCGAAGCGCTTGGGCGCCGGCAGCATCACCGCGAGCCGCGCCGCCTGCGCCGCGCCCAGCGTGGCGGCGCTGCTGTGGAAATAGTGCTGCGCCGCGGCCTGGGCACCGAACACGCCCTCGCCCCATTCCACGTTGTTCAGGTAGGTCGTGAGAATGCGTTCCTTGCCCAGCACGAGCTCCAGCATGAAGGTGATCACGAGCTCCTGGCCCTTGCGCAGGATGTTGCGCTCGCCGGAGAGGAACAGGTTCTTGGCCAGTTGCTGCGAGATCGTCGAGCCGCCAACCACCTTGGCCACGACCTCGCGCGGCCTGCCGTCGCGACCGCGCCGCGTGGCCGACCGGCCCTGCTGCGCCTCGGCCCGCGCCTGCGCCTTCTCGTTCTTCGACCAGGCCTTCTCGACGGCGTCCCACTCGACTCCGTGGTGCTCGACGAAGCCGGCATCCTCGCTGGCGATCACGGCGCGGCGCAGGTTGTCGGAGATGCGGGCGGCCGGCACGCTTTCCTGCAGCCAGGGCAACTGGTGCTTCTCGCGGACGAGACGCCAGATCTCGCTGCGCTGGAACGTGGTGGACTCCGGTGCCACCACCGTCATCAGCCCGATGCGCAGCAGGAAGAACAGCTGCAGCGCGAGCGTCGCGACGGCCAGCATGCCCACCAGGCGGCCAGCGTTGCGCAGGCCGGAATTCACGGCGCGGCCCTGGCCGCCGCCTCGACCTGCTGGTCGACCTCGCGCCGCAGGTCGGCGAGCACCTGGAAGGTGGCGGGGCGCTGGCCCATCCACACGAAAAAGGCCTCGGACGCCTGCTCCACCAGCATGCCCAGCCCGTCGCGCGCGACGGCGCCCTGCGCGCGCGCCCAGCGCAGGAAGGGCAGGGTGGCGGCGCCGTACATCATGTCGAGCGCCAGCGCGCCGGGACGCAGCGTGCCGGCCGGCAACGGCGGGACGGCGGCCTGCAGGCTGGCGGCGGTGGCGTTGACGAGCACGTCGAAGTCCGTGCCGGGGGCCTCCAGCGACGGGGCGGCCGACAGCGGCACGTCCAGCCGCGCGGCGCCGGCGGCGAAGCGTTCGACCAGGGCCTGCGCCCTGGCCGGGGTGCGGTTGGCCACGACCAGCGCCGCCGGCCGCGCGGCCAGCAGCGGATCGAGCGCGCCGGCGGCCGCGCCGCCCGCGCCCAGCAGCAGCACGCGCCTGCCCTGCAGCGGTACGCCCGCGTTGAGCTCGATGTCGCGCACCAGGCCGGCGCCGTCGGTGTTGTCGCCGAACCAGCCGTCCGCTTCGAACACGATGGTATTGACGGCCTCGGCGCGGCGCGCGCGTTCGCTCAGGCGCGCGCAGGCGGCGAATGCCTCGCCCTTGAACGGCACGGTGACGTTGCACCCGCGTGCGCCGGTGTCGGCGAACGCGCGCAGCGTCGCCACGAAGGCGTCCAGCGGTGCCTCGATGCGCGTGTAGTCGACGGCCAGGCCGGTGGCCTGCGCGAAGCGCGCATGGATCTGGGGCGAGCGGCTGTGGGAAACGGGGTTGCCGACGACGGCCAGACGAGTCGCGCTCAAGGGAATCAACCTCCGTTGGTGGTCATCGTGGCCTGCATGCCCTCGGTCTTCGTGAAGCGGAAGCGCGAGGTGACGACGATCTGGTCGGCCTTGCGCCGCATGTCGTCGCTGAAGTTGCCGAACGGCGCCGCGGCCCGCGCGATCGCCAGCGCGCGCTGGTCGAGGAAGCGCGAATCGGAGCTGTGCACGATCTCGGATTCGACGATGTGGCCACGCGCGTCGATGGTGAGGTTGACCGTCAGCTCGCCGTACAGCTTGTGGCCGTTCAGCGTGGGGAAGTTGGCGGTGCCCTTGTCCTCGATCTTGTGGCGCAGCTTGTCGTAGTAGATCGCGTAGACCTCCTCGCGCGTGGACGGGCTGATGTAGCGCCGGCGCGGGCGGGAGTTCTCCTCGTTGATGCGTTTCTCGATCGCGGCGAGCAGGCGCAGCTTCTGCTGGCGCAGTTCCTCGGTCTGGCGCTCGGCCGGCGTCATCGTGGCCTTGCGCGGGTCGGGCACGGGCATGGCGGCGATGTCGCGGCGCACGTTCGCGAGCAGTTGCTGCTGCTCCTGCTCGTCGGCCTGGATCTTGCGCGTCGAATCGGTCTGCTCGTCGCCGACCAGCTCGCTCGGCGAAGGCGGCAGCGGCGACGTGGCGAGCCCGGCCTCGGCCTCGCCGCCGCCGGCCAGGTTGGCCTGCGCGATCGCCTGCGCCTTCGTGGGCGCCTCGCTGGAGCGGGCGTTGACCAGCACCACTTCCAGCGGCGTGTCCTGGAACACGCGGTTGAAGTCCTGCGGGTCGACGATGCGCACGCCCAGCACCGCGGCGTGCAGCGTGATGGAGATCGCCAGCGCCAGCTGCATCACGCTCGGCCGCCACTTGCGGATGCGCACCGACAGCGGCTCGGCAGCGAACATCTGGCGTTGCGGCGGGCGTTTGAAGTTCTTGTCCATGCGAGTCGGGCGTGGGCGTGTCAGGCGGGCGTGGCGGCACCTTCGGCCGGCGGAGTCTCTTCGGTGACGTCGATGGCCAGCGTCAGCGGGCCGGCGCTCGCCTCCTCGGCGTCGTCGGCCTCCTCCGTGGCAGCCTCGCCGGCGGCGGCGTCGTCGTCCAGGCGGGCGACGAGGCGGGCGTGCACATCCAGCGTCAGCAGGTCGACGCCGTCCACGCGCACCCGCACGTGCGTCCCGCGCGCGAGGCCCTCGCAGCCGGTGGCCTTGAACACGAGCGGCAGCGTGTCGGCGCGCACCAGGCCGTCCTTGAGCACCGCGGCATCGAGCTCGGTGACGTCGTTCTGCTGCAGCCAGCGCAGCGTCCAGAAGCGCTCGATGCCCGTCTGGAAGCCGTTGTAGGCGGCGTACGCCGTGTCGAAGCCCGAGATGATGGAGAACAGCGTGGCGTCCTTGGGCTTGAAGGGCGCGGACAGCGGCGCCATGCGCCCGTGGCGCACGCACGCGATGATCTGCCACTGGTTGGCCAGGTCGACATAACGCCGCAGCGGGGACGTCGCCCAGGTGTACTGCGCCACGCCCATGCCGGCGTGCGGCGCGGGCTTGGTGCCCATGCGCACCTTCACGCCCGGCGCGAGGCTGGCCTGGCTGCGGTAGATGCCGGGCACGCCCATCTCGGCGATCCAGCCACCCCAGGTGCTGTTGGCCAGGATCATCGCTTCGGACACGATCAGATCCAGCGGCGCGCCGCGCCGGCGCTCGCTGATGGTGACCGTCTCGTCGCCCGCGGGCTCGCTGGCGGGCGACTGGCCGTCGGCGCCCTGCAGGCGGAAGTTGTAGTCGGGCCGGTTGAAGTTCTCGGGCTTGCCGCGCGCCACCTCGCGCAGCGCCTTCAGGTGGCGTGCGAGGCGGAACGTGAACGCGAGCTCGGTGGCGAACGCGTAGTCGGCCGGGGCGTCGCCCAGCAGCGAGGCCTCGGTGACGACGGCATCGAGCTTGTCATGGCGCAGGTTGGCCACGATGGGCACGCGCTCGACCCGGGTCTCGCTGCCCTTGACCTGCAGCGTGGCCTCGTCGAACGTGACGTACAGGCTCAGCGCCGGGCATTCGCGGCCTTCGGCCAGGGTGTACTTCTCGACGATGGCATCGGGCAGCATCGTGATCTTCCAGCCCGGCATGTAGACGGTGGACAGGCGGTCGCGCGCCACCTTGTCGATGGGGCTGTCGGGCAGGATGGCCAGGCCCGGCGCGGCGATGTGCACGCCGAACACCACGGTGCCGGTGCCCAGGCCGCGCACGGACAGGGCGTCGTCGATCTCGGTCGTCTGCGAGTCGTCGATCGAGAACGCGGCCACGTCGGCCCGGGGCAGGTCGTCCTTGACCGGCGGCGCCTCGAGCGGCGGGAAGCCGGTGCCCTTGCCGAACTCCTCGAACAGGAAGCGGCGCCAGTGGAACTGGTAGGGGCTGGTGATGGCGCCGGCGGCCTTGAGCAGGTCCAGCGGCGAGCGCTGCGACTGCCTGGACGCCTCGACCACGGCCTTGTACTCGGGCGCGTTCTTGTCGGGCTTGAACAGGATCTTGTAGAGCTGGTCGCGGATCGGCTGCGGCGTGCTGCCGGCCGCCAGTTCGTCCGCCCACTGCTGGATCTGCAGCGCCTGCAGCCGCTTGCGCTCGATGCCCAGCAGCGCGGCCTTGACCGTCTCCTCGGGCGCCTTGCGGAACACGCCCTTGGCCATGCGTCGGAAGTAGTGCGGCGCATCGAACAGGCGGAACAGCGCGGCGGCCTGGTGCACGGGGCCGGCGGAGGCGTCGAAGTAGTCGCGCGCCAGGTCGGCGAAGCCGAATTCGCCCTCGCTGGCGAATTCCCAGGCGAGGTCGAGGTCGATCTCGCGCGCGAGGGCCTGGCCTTGCGCGATCAGTTCAGCGGGCTGCGGCTTCTCGAAGCGCAGCAGCACGTGCGAAGACTTGACCTTCACACGCTTGCCGGACTCGAGTTCCACCTGGATCGAGCTGTCGGCCTCGGACATCACCCGGCCGGCGAGGAACTTGCCGGCGTCATCGAAGAGAGCGTAATTCACCCGCCGATTGTCGCCGAGTTCCGGCGCCGCCCCGCGCGCGAAGCGGTCACCGGCCGTTACCGCCCGACTGGCGGCGGACGGCCGGTCAGGCCACGGTTTCCCGGGCGGACTCGAGCGCGAAGCCTTCGTTTAGCCAGCCGGTGACCCCGCCGATCATGATCTTGGCCGGCCGCCCCAGGCGCGCCAGCCGGATCGCGCCGCGCGTGGCGCCGTTGCAATGCGGACCGGCGCAGTAGGTGACGAACAGCGTGCCGTCGGGGAATTCGCGCATCCTGCCCTCGGTGATCTTGCCGTGCGGCAGGTGCAGGGCGCCGGGCACGTGGCCGGCGGCCCAGGCGTCGGGCCCGCGCACGTCCAGGAGGACGAAGTCCCGCTGCCCGGTCGCCAGGCTGTGGTGGACGTCCCAGCAGTCCGTCTCGAACTGCAGGCTGGATTCGAAGTGCGCGAGCGCGGCGGGCGAGGCGGCGGCGGGGACGGCGGCGACAGGCGAGGTCATCAGGGGCTCCTGGGTGGGTGTGGCCTCATTCTGGAAGGGCTGTGCCCGTCGCTGAAGTGGCCTGAAAGACAACAACCGGTAAGATCGCGCCATGAACGCCCATCTTGTCGCCGCGCTCGCCTACGACGGCCTGTGCACCTTCGAATTCGGCTGCGCCGTGGAGGTGTTCTCGCTGGAACGCCCGGAGCTGGGCGTGGACTGGTACCGCTTCGCGGCGTGCGCCGAATCGCGCGGCACGGTGCGCGCGGCCGGCGGCATCTCGGTGCAGGTGCCGCATGGCCTGGCGATGCTCGCGCGGGCCGACACCATCATCATTCCGGGCTGGCAGGGCGTGGACGTCGCGCCGTCGCCGGCGCTGCTGCGCCGGCTCGTCGCGGCGCACGAGCGCGGCGCGCGCATCGCCACCATCTGCTCGGGCGTGTTCGTGCTGGCGGCCACCGGCCTGCTCGATGGGAAGGCCGCCACCACGCACTGGCGCTACGCGCAGATCCTGCAGCAGCGCTATCCGAAGATCGACGTGCGCCCCAACTCGATCTACGTCGACGAAGGTTCGCTGCTCACGTCGGCCGGCTCCGCCGCGGGCCTGGACATGATGCTGCACCTCGTGCGCCGCGACCATGGCCCGCGCGTGGCCAACCAGGTCGCGCAGCGGCTGGTCGTGCCGCCGCACCGCCTCGGCGACCAGGCGCAGTTCGTCGAGCGGCCCGTGCCGCAGGACGAGGCCGCGCGGCTGGCGCGGCTGATGGACTGGGTGCGCGCGCATCCGACGCAGGACTGGACGCTCGCGTCGCTGGCTGACCGCGCCGCGATGAGCGTGCGCACGCTGCAGCGGCAGTTCCAGCAGTCCCTGGGCATGTCGCCGGTGGACTGGCTCGTGCGCGAGCGCGTCGAGCTCGCGCGCCAGCTGCTCGAGACCAGCACGCGGCCGCTGGCGCACGTGTCCTCGCTGGCGGGCTTCGGCTCCGAGGAGTCGTTCCGGCGCCACTTCCGGCTGGCCACGGGCGTCAGCCCCATGGCCTACCGGCGGCAGTTCGGGGCGGCGGCCTGACGGCGGCTTCGGCCGCTCAGACGGTCATGCCGCCTGACACCTCGATCACGGCGCCGTTGACGTAGCTCGCCTCGTCGCTGGCCAGGAAGGCGTAGACGTTGGCGATCTCCTCGGGCTTGCCCAGCCGATGCAGCGGCACCTGCTCGCGCATGTGCTGCAGCACCTTGTCGGGCACGGTGGCCAGGATGGGCGTCTCGACGAAGCCCGGCGCCACCGCGTTGACCCGCACGCCCTTGGGGCCGAGTTCGCGGCTCCAGGTCTTGGTGAAGCCGATCACCCCGAACTTCGTGGCGGCGTAATTGGTCTGCCCGAAGTTGCCGTAGATGCCGACCACCGAGCTCGCGTTGAGGATGCTGCCCGAGCCCTGGGCCACCATCGTGTCGGCCACGGCCTGCGTGCAATGGAACACGCCGCGCAGGTTGACGTCGATGACCGCGTCGAACTGCTCGAGGGTCATCTTCTGCAGGCGCGCGTCCTTGGTGATGCCCGCGTTGTTCACGAGCACATCGATGCGGCCGAAGCGCGCCTTCACGGCGGCCACCATCGTGTCGACCTGCGCACGGTCGGTGACGTCCATCACCTGGCCGATGCACGTCGCGCCGTCGGCCGACACGGCGTTCACGGCCGCGACGGCGGCGTCGACGTCGTGCAGGTCGCACACGACCACGCTGGCGCCCTCGCGTGCGAACTTCAGGGCGGTGGCCAGGCCGATGCCCTGGGCGGCGCCGGTGACGATGGCAATCTTGTGGGACAGGCGCATGGCGGAACGGGAGGTTGCGATGCGCCGATTGTCCCCGACGCCGCCTACAGCCCGAGGTGGCGCAGCAGGTCTGGCACGTGCGACTCGAAGTCGGTCAGGCCGTGGTCGCTCCCCGCGATCAGCTTGAGCGGACCGTGCGCGTAGCGCGCGGTCATCTCGCGCCAGTCCAGCACCTCGTCGCCCTTGGCGACGATCGCCAGGATGTTGCCCGGATGCGCCAGCGGCACCGGCGGCGCCATCGCGCGCAGCTCGTCGACGTACTCGGCGCGGAAGTCGAAGGTCTCCCCGGCGGCGTGGTACATCGTCTGGCGACCGATGTGGGCCGCGAGGTCGCGCGCCGGGTCGACGGCGGGGTTCACGAGCACCGCGCGGCAGCCCAGCGCCTCGGCGACGATCGTGGCGTAGAAGCCGCCGAGCGAGCTGCCGATCACGCCGGTGCGGTCGGCGGGCCAGTCGGCGGCGATGGCGCGGATGTCGGCCAGCGCGGCGGCGGGCGAGGGCGGCAGCTGCGGGCAGGCCCACACCAGGTCGGGCCGATGCTGCGCGACCCAGTCGGCCATCCAGCGCGCCTTGGCCGATTGCGGCGAGGAGCGGAAGCCGTGCAGGTACAGCAGGTGCGTCAGTTCTCCGGCCGGCGGGCGCTCGGTTGCTCCGGAGCGAGCCGGCATGGGCTCCGCGGGGGCGGGGAGCGGAGCGAGCCGGGCCGTCACTTCACCAGTGCCGTCAGCAGCTTGGCGTGGATGCCGCCGAAGCCGCCGTTGCTCATGCACAGCACGTGGTCACCGGGTTTGGCGGCCTTGGCCACCGCGGCCACCAGGGCGCCGATGGTGTCGCACACCTTGGCTTGCTCGCCCAGCGGCGCCAGCGCCTCCTCGGCGTCCCACGACAGGCCGCCCGAGTGGCAGAACGACAGGTCGGCCTCTTCGAGTGCCCACGGCAGCTGCGCCTTCATCGCGCCCTGCTTCATCGTGTTGGAGCGCGGCTCGAACACGGCCAGGATGCGCTGCGCGCCGACCTTGCGGCGCAGGCCGTCGATCGTCGTGCGCATCGCGGTCGGGTGGTGCGCGAAGTCGTCGTACACCTTCACGCCGCCGGCCTCGCCCTTGAGCTCGAGCCGGCGCGCCACGTTCTCGAACGAAGCCAGCGCCTTGGCCGCGACCTCGGGCGCGACGCCCACGTGCTCCGCGGCGGCGATGGCGGCCAGCGCGTTCATCTGGTTGTGCTCGCCCAGCAGGTGCCATTCGACGTGGGCGATCTTCATCGACCCGCGCAGCACGTCGAACACGTGCGGTTCGCCGCGGGCGCGCAATGCGCCGGGCTCCTCCTTGCGCGCGCCGAAGCGCTGCACCTCGCTCCAGCAGCCGCGTTCGAGCACGCGCTGCAGCGATTCCTCGCGCGCGTTGACGATGATGCGGCCATGCGCCGGCATCGTTCGCACGAGGTGGTGGAACTGCGTCTCGATGGCGGCCAGGTCGGGGAAGATGTCCGCGTGGTCGAACTCGAGGTTGTTCAGCACCGCGGTGCGCGGCCGGTAGTGCACGAACTTGCTGCGCTTGTCGAAGAAGGCGGTGTCGTACTCGTCGGCCTCGATGACGAACAGCGGCCGCGCGCCGCC
>Ga0068855_100011351_pt1 | contig 10755 bp, 5 predicted proteins | sample KBSCornC52_FD_66592 | JGI IMG/M metagenome (GOLD analysis project Ga0068855, IMG submission 66592) | Corn rhizosphere microbial communities from Kellogg Biological Station, Michigan, USA - KBS Corn C5-2 | ecosystem: Host-associated > Plants > Roots > Rhizosphere > Soil ... | reverse complement strand
TTCCGGAAGGCCCATTCGGGTGCCCGCGCTCGCCGGTCTCTCAATGAGCGGAACTGTCAGCTTCATCCGCTCAGTGCCGCGAACCAGGCGGAGCGTGACTGTATCCCCGGGCAGCTTCTTTACCATGGCGTCCATAAGGGCATCCGGGTCGGTGATCGGCTGGCCCTCAACCTCGAAGATAATGTCCCCGGACTCCATACCGGCCCTATCTGCAGGCATACCACGCTGAACTCTCGCGCGGACCCCGCGACTGATCCCGGCGGCACGCAAGTCCGCAATGCTGACTGGATCCATGCCAATGCCCATGTAGGCCTTGCTTGTTGGCTTCGAAACGATGCCCTTGCCGTGTACGGGCATATCGGAGACACCCACAATACCGACCGCCGCAAGAGTGCCGGCATTATCCGGCGAGAACGTCCATTCGCCTACCATCGGCGCGTCCGCAAACGGAAGCGTGCGCAGGCCCGTTACGTTTGCCTTTAGCAGCGCAACATCCCACCCGGTGTCCACGCCGCGGCGCATCAACGGCACGATCTGAGCGTCTTCCGTCACGCAGGTCAGCGGTCCATCCGGCAGCTCGCTGGCCTTCGTAAGGATGTCGCCGTCCGGAGACATCACGGTACCGAATGCAACGGTCCCGCCTGCAGCCTGTATCCGTACCACTCCGCGACTAAGGTTTGCCGGAGCGCCCGCGGAGACCTGAGATACATCGCTCTTCAGCGATCCGGGAATCCCATTGAATGCCTCGATGCGCTCGAGAATCTTCACCATTGCCGGCTGACTGCCGAGAGGAGCAAAATCCGGATCTTTGCGCAGCAGGTCGCTGTCGTTGAATCCGCGGTCGCACGCCTGACTGATGGCGGCAACAGCGAGCACAGGCTGACCCGCATGAACGTTTGCCCGTGCGAGTAGAATACGAGATGCGGCGCTGTTCGGATCGATCTCCGATGCCTCCCTGGCAAGTTTGACCGCCGCGGTGGCGTTGCCGGCAAAAAGCGCTGACTCGCCTTCACGCATATCGCTCGCGAAGGTGGGCGGCGGCCCGCCCCAGGTGTCCGGAGTCTCACCGTGGAGCGCCCGGTCAATCGCAGCTTTCGCGAGATTGATCGGCACGTGAATGCTTGCCATTCGGCGATCGCCCGCTGTGATCATGCTGTTGATGCCGACGACGCGGCCCGTAAGATCGAAGAGCGGACCGCCGCTGTCGCCGCTGATGATTGGCGCGTCCGTCTGAATGGTGCGCCCGGAGCGGCCGAACCGTCCTGTGGTCATCACGCGTCCGATCCTCAAGACCGGCGGACGGCCCTCGTGCTGGCCAAGCGGATGCCCTGTAGCGAGCACCCATTCGCCGCGCCGGAGCGTAGCGGAGTCGCCGATGGGAGAGGCTGTCAGGTTCGCCGCGTCAGAGATCTTGATAATGCCGATGTCCGTGGCGCGATCGTAGGCTACAACAGACGCGGGCATGCTTCGACCGTCCGCGAGCACCGCCGTAACTCTCCGTCCTTGCCGGCCTTCGACAACGTGGGCAGCGGTGAGTACGTACCCATCCGGCGAGATGATGACACCTGAGCCGCTGCCGTCCCACAATTTGATGACGACCGTGCTCTTCACCAGCTTCGGCTCAATCGATTCAACCTGCCGCTCGATTGCGCGAAAGCTCTCGCGCGGGCTGATATCCGCGAGCGCGTGGCCGGTACTCATGGGCAGCAGGACGGGCGCGAGGCCGCACATAGCAACCAGGCATTTGAAGAGAGGCTGACGGGAAGTCACGTTCATGGTCATCGCTCTTTATTCCTTGGAATCATCGAACCGGTATTGAGTTAAACCCCGTTCGGGTGGAAAGGCACTCGGCTGCGCAGGAAATAGCAGTCGGCAACCGGCGCCATAATATGCTTATACGTTAGGACGCAGTTCGGTTACGTCCGTGACCAGGCACAACTATCATTGTAATTAGACGACGCCGCCGCAGTTTCCTTAACACCTGTTGACGATCTCGCCGTCGCGTGGTAACGCCCCATTTTGAATGCCCCGGCAGGAGGAATTGGAGCGGGTGAGAAGAAACATGAACCATCGTTAACCGGTGATTCTACGGTGATGAAGTTTGAGATGCACAAGGAGAGCGAAGATGTCGCAGCCTGGTAGAGTAGGCCGTCGTGAGTTCTTGAAGGGAGCCGCAGGCCTTGGGGTGTCCGCGAGTCTGTTTCACATCGTGCCCGCTTCCGCGCTCGGACGCGCCGGCCGGCCCGCGCCGAGCAATCGAATCGTCATGGGCTGCATCGGGCTCGGAGGACAGGGCTCCGGCAACATGGGTACTTTTCTCGGCCAGACCGACACTCAGATCGTTGCCATCTGCGACGTAGACAAAGGGCACGCTGCGGGCGCGAAATCGCACATCGATCAGCATTACGGCAACACGGACTGCCAGGCATATTCTGACTTCCGCGAGCTTCTAGCCCGTAAAGACATCGATGCGATTTCGCTTGCCACGCCCGACCACTGGCACGCCATACCCGCGATCACCGCCCTGAACGCGGGCATGGACGTCTATGGCGAGAAGCCAATCTCGCACTGCCTGGCGGAGGGCCGAGCTATGGCGGACGCCCAGAAGCGGAACGCCAGGATCTGGCAGACTGGGAGCTGGCAGCGTTCGCAAGAGCACTTCCGCCGTGCATGCGAGCTGGTTCGAAACGGACGCATCGGTAAGGTCGCACGGGTTGAGGTCGGCCTTCCGACCGGCAGCGCACGCGGACCCGTAACATTTAAGGACCCTCCGCCGGATCTGGACTACGAATTCTGGATCGGTCCCTCGCGATGGGCGCCGTATTGCGACGAGCGCACTCACTGGAACTGGCGCTGGCAGCTCGATTACGGCGGCGGCCAACTGATGGACTGGATCGGCCACCATGCGGACATTGGCAACTGGGGCATGGCGTGGGACAATACGGGGCCACTCGAGGTGGAGGGTACCGGCGAATACCCGCAGGAAGGGATCTGGAACGCCGCTACAACCTACTATTTCGTGGCGAAATATAAGAACGGGACAGAAATGCACGTCGCGAACAGCGGCAACAAGGGCATTCGCGCCGGTACTAAATGGATCGGTGAAAACGGGAGCTGGGTCTGGGTAGACCGGGGCGGGTTCGAGACGAATCCGAAAGAGCTCGTCGACGAGAAGATCGGGCCGAACGAGGTTCAGCTCTTCCGCAGTCCCGGGCACCACCGGGAGTTCCTCGACAGCGTGAAATCGCGCCGTCCCACCATCGCGCCCGCGGAGACCGCGCACCGAGCCGCCTCGATCGGGCATCTGGGCCAAATTTCAATGCTGCTGGCCAGAAAGCTGCGCTGGAACCCAGTGACGGAAACACTTACGGATGATCCCGTCGCGTCGCACACGCTGTCGACGCCGATGCGCGCGCCATGGCATATCTGATCATTTGGTGAAAGGTTTACGAGGCATGAGTTTTGTTCCGAGAATCAGCGTGGCGTTTGTGGCCGTCGCTCTTTTTGCCGGGCCCGTTGTGCGATCGCAAGCGGCGGGCCAGGCGGAGGATCCGTTCGAGAGGCTCAAAGGATACGATTTTCAATCACGCCAGCCGGTTGAGGCCATTCGCCTGATGATCGACAAGTCGGCGGCCGACAAAGCCGCGACTGGACAGATCGAGCAAAAACTGGACGGCGTTCTGGCAGATCCGGGGTCGAGTTTTGCGGGCAAACAGGAGGCTGCGCGGTTTCTGTGGATCATCGGTACCGGTCGATCGGTCCAGGTCCTCTCCAGGCTGTTGACCGACGACAAACTTTCGGACGTGGCGCGCTACGCTCTGGAGCGGAATACCGACCCGTCCGCCGGGGCGGCCCTTGCGAGCGCGCTTCCAATGGCGCAGGGCAAGATCCTGGTAGGCCTCATCAATTCGATTGGAGACCGCGGGGATGTGGAAGCCGATGCGGCGCTTGAGCGCTACGTCCATGACAGCGATCCTCTGATTGCCGAGGCCGCGATTTCCGCGGTTGGCAAGATCGGTTCTGCCGAATCGATCGATATCCTCAAAGCTTTGTCGGAGAGCAGTAACACCGTCGGGGTTGCGCTCCGTCGTACCGCTGAAAAGCTCGCAGTCTCCGGTAGGAAGGCTGCGGCCGCGCACGTGTACGGCCTGCTATGGAGCGCGTCGCGCCCATCTAACATCCGTGGCGAAGCAGTGCGGGGGCTCGCGAACATTGCGGCGCCGAACGCCGCAAACGTGGCGCTTTCGGCTCTGAAGAGCGGCGATCCCTACCTGCAGATCGTCGCCGCGCAGGTCATCGGCTCGATGAAGGACCCGAAGACGATTTCCAGAGCGATCGGGGAGTGGAACAGGCTTGCAGCGCCCACGCAGGTCGCCCTGTTGACGGTCATTTCAGAACAGCGAGATCCTTCGGTGGGCAAGCTGGCGATTGACGCCGCGGCGAGCAAGGACCCTTCGGTGAGGGCCGCTGGGATACGCGCGGCGGGCCGATCCGGGGGCGTTGCGGCAATCGGCGTGCTTGTCAATCTTATGCTGCACGGCGACGGAGCGGACCGAACCGCTGCCCATGATGCGCTCGCCTCGATGCGTGGTGACGCCAGCGAAAAGGCGATCCTGGACCAGGCGCGGCACGGCGCCCCAGATGTCCGCGCCACTATGATAGGAGTGCTCGTCGACCGGCCGTCGCCCTCCGCGATTGCGGCGCTCTCGGAGATCGCGAACAGCGCCGACGCACGCTCCGCGGAGGCGGCGATCCGGGCGATTGGCAAGGTCGGCGGCCCGAAAGAGTACGCGGACATGATCCGGCTGGTAACCGTCGCGCGCAGTGACGAGACTCGAGACGCCGCGCGAGATTCCCTGGTGCTAATCGGCCAGAGGATGCGCGACAAGAACCGCGCGTCGGAGCCGGTCTTCGCAGCGTACTCATTGGCTTCCGGGCCGGCGAAAGCGGCGCTGCTGATGGCGCTCGCCGAACTTGGATCCGACCGGGCGCTGACTGAGTTGAAAAGCTCGTCGACGGCAGCGGATGCGGATCTCAAGCAGGCTGCCATTCGCGGGCTGGCGGAGACATGGCCAGACTCGCGAGCGTTGGATGCCCTGATCACGGTAGCGAAAACGGAGCAGAACAGAGGTCTGAGAGTTCAGGCGCTGCGCGGATATCTACGTCTGGTCGGCCAGGATGAAGGACTTTCGCCCGCCGAGCGAGTCGCCAAAATCAGCGACGGGTTGAAGGCGGCAGAGAGGCCGGAAGAGAAGCGTCAGGCGCTGAGCGTGCTTCGGGAAGCGCGGACCCCGGCCGCGGTCGAGGTTGCGGCGCAGTATCTCTCGGACTCCGATCTGTTCGGGGACGCAGCCAGCACGATACTGTATCTCGCCGGGCCGCAAAGGAAGAACAACCGCAACCTACCCGCGATCAAGGGCGAGGCGACTTCGGCGGCGCTGGAGAAAATCATCGAAACCACGAAGGACGATAACCAGCGGGCACAGGCGCAACGGCTAAAATAAGCGTGTCCGGGTTCGGGCCCGGCATGTCGTGGATTTTACACTGTACGGAGAATTACATTAGGTCTGGCCCACCCGGCCAGACCTAATCTTCTTCCTTGGGCCGTGGGCGGTTCTTCAGATACTGCTCCCACACGTCCATGCGCACCCACGCCTGAGCCACCACGCCTGGCCGAATGCCGAAGAACTTGGTCATGACGTGCGTTTTGTCCAGCTTCTTCGTAAGCTCTTCCTCGAATTCCGGCGAGGCGAGAATGAGGGCCGCGGACGGGTCTGATGTGTCGTGGTAGTATCCCACGTTCTTGAATTCCCGCAGGTACCACGGGATCGGCCAGTGGTAATCGTCCACCCAGATCACCTTCACGATCATGCCATCGCCCTGCCCACTGTAGCGCGCGACATCCCATATCCACTTCGACATGTTCACTACGTCGGGCACGGGCTGCGAGTAGACATAAGGATTCCTCGGATCGACGAACGCCTGATAGCTTGCGCGGTATGCCTGAGTCTGGAGTTGTACGCATCCGACGATCAGCAGCGCAGCGAGAATGACGCGCACGGCCAGAATGCGCGCTGTAGTCAGGATCGCGACCACGCCAAAGCCGGCCAATAATGCCATCCCGGTGTAGAAGCTGAGCAGGCACCATGGCGTCTTGTAAGGGATTGCGCAGTACAAAACGGTCAGGAAAAGCGTGTAGAACGCAAGGAAGCGTGGTAATGCGGGATGTCGGGTGTTGGGTGTTGGGTGTAGGGTGCCGGCAGGTAAGTGTCGGGTTTCGAATTGGGGGTTGGAGGTGCCTCCGGCTAGAGAAGAGAGAACGCCCTGGCTGTTCTCGGTCGTGGGTGCCTCGGACGCGTGCGAGCCGGTCGCGAGGCGGGCTTGATGCGCTGTTTGGGGCGTTGAAGCGGTGTCTGAATTCTTGCGGCGCGGCAAGAGGGCAGCGATTGCGCCCGCGAGGCCAAGCCCGACGATCAAGGCTTCTGAATAGACCGGGCCGCTCTCGCGCTTCGTCCACAATAATATTCCGAGATAGTAGTGCCATGGGTAGACGTGCAGGCTGGCTCCACGCGCGCGAGCGAGCCAGGGCGTGTAGGACCGCAGATAGTCGATCGGCCCGGTCAGCACGCCGAGCGGGGCCGGATGATTTGAAAGAAAACCAGAGAGAAACAGGCATGCTACAGGCAGCGCTGCGGCAGCCATAATGGCTATTTCGCGGAGACCGAAGAGCCTTCGTCCGGGCAGCTCGACGCCGTCCACGAGTCTGGTCCAGGATATGGCGGCGAAATAGGCAGCCGCCATGGCAGCGAACGCGAGAACGGCAGTCTCCTTGGTGGCGATCATCAGGCCCGCGGCGACGCCGGACAGCACAAGCCACAATGGCCGTCGATGCCTTGCATATTGCCAGCCCGCCGCGATCAACGCCAGCGTGAAGAATGCAAGCAGCATTTCCTGAATATAGTACCGGCTGTAGAACACGAAGGCGGGAGAGATGGCGATGAAAAGGCCCGCGCAAAATGTGGCACGCTTACCCAGGCCGGAAGCGAGCGGTGTCGCCATCAGGACAAGAGCCGCGCCGAAGAGTGCGATGACCAGCCGGAAATCAGATTCACGGCAGCTCGCAAAACTCTGGCGGCCGTGAAGCCAGATCGAAGGAAGCGCGGCGTAGTAGAGGGTGGGGCCGTGAAATTCGTTATGATCGTAGCGGTACAGGCCCTGTTTCCAAACTTCCAGAAACTTGAAGGCATGTACCGCCTCGTCTTCGTGGAACGGCCTGTTGCCCAGATCAGGCAGACGGAAAAAGAGCGCGCCGACCGTCACCACGCACATTGCAATGAGGAAGGCGCGCCGATGCGTCATTTTGAAGGCTGACCGTACACTTCAACCTCGGTGTAGCGGTTTAGCGGGTCGCGGTAGGTGCTGCCCTTGCTGTAGAGGCGCACATATCGAGCCTTCGTTCCCTTCGCGTCAATCAGCTTGCCTTCGTTGGTCTCGAAGTACTCTTTATCTTTTCCAATACCAAGACCTGCGAGGTTCTCCACGTCGTTGTTAAAGATCGTGGTCACGCCTTCGACGAAATTCGGATCGTTTGACAGCTGAACAACCACGCTATGGAAGATAACGGGCTCCAGGTGGAAGTGCCAGACAACCACGTAGTAGAGCGGATCGGAGGCGCCGAGGTCGATCTGCACCCACTGCAGGCGCGGCTTGAGCTCGACGGCCGTATCTTCTTTCGCTTCTTTGTCTCCGTCGGTGATCTGGTCCAAACTGCCGGAGAACGGTGCGGCGCTGCTGGTTACCTTCTTGTGGAGCGCAAGATTGACGGTGCCCTTCGGCACCATGGGAATTTCCCGCTTCTTTTCGGTAAGCTTTTCGACGTTAGGTCCGGCCTTTGTGTTTGCTGCCGTCCCGGCGAAGACTGGCTTCGGCAGCTTTAGCGGAAGCGGTACCTTCTCGTCCTGTGCGCCGCAGATGCCGGCTGAAATCGAGAGGACGAAAGCCGCTGCGATGGCAGCGACAGCGCCCGGATTTCTCAGATCGGTAACCTTCAAATCTATCTCCTTTACCTGAATTCGTGTTCTAATAGCCTACTATTTTACCACACGGGCAGGTCGGATCGTCGGATGCGCGCATTGCGCCACTGTCCCTCAGCCTGTCGCTATCGATATTACGCCGGTCGTACGCTGACGTGACGTTTTCTGTCTAATACGTGTGGATGCAGTCCCTGTACCTATGTCAAGATTTACAAAGGAATGTTGCGCGTTCTGCTAAACTAATAAACCCTTATGAGAAAGCAGATCGCGCTGTCAGGTCTGAAGCCGACGAGCAATCTGTTAGAGGTCGACGTGACCAGGGTAGCGGCCAACCGTATTCGGGATATGGATCGGCGGCACGTAGTGTGGCGCATTTTCAAGGAGATCAACTTCGTCAATATCGATCATAAACCGTTCGCAGTGGCCGGTGCGAGACTGCGGCCTGCTCGGACCGGTCCGCCTGATCCCGACCCGACAGTTCACCCCATGACTTCGGAGGAGAACGCAGCGGTTGAAGTGTCTGCCGCGAGAGGCATCGACCTTTTGCGCCGCGGCATAGCGATCGCGTTCCTGGTCACGTTACTCCTCAGCAGGAAACTTTGGCTCACTGCGCGAGATTATCCGCTCACACCCATCTGGACGGGCGAGCCGCAGGCGCCTTATCCACTGGATCACATAGTATTCTGGGTGATGGCAGCGTCGCTTGCCGCGGTTGCGGTGCTTCGTAATCCGCGAATACCCTTGAGATTGGTGGTTGCGATCGGCGTCTTGTGGGCGGTCTTGGACCAGTCGCGATGGCAGCCGTACTTCATCCACTATATGGTGATCCTTGCGTGCATGCTGGCACTGCCGTTTGAGAGGCGCAAGGAGTGGGTGACTGCGGATGTGGATTGGGCGCTGCTGCCAGCCCGGATGACACTCGCCGTGACCTATTTCTATTCAGGTATCCAGAAGCTGAACTACCAGTTCACGACCGATGTCTTCCCATGGATGGTGACGCCGCTGAAGCGGATGATCCATCTGGATCTGAGCCATTGGGGCGGCAGGTGGGAGGCGGGTATGGCGCTGGGCGCGGCTGGCGCGGAGGCGATCTTCGGCATTCTGCTGCTTCACCCTCGTACGCGCAGACCGGCCGCGCTGTTCTTAATCTGCATGCACGGGTTTATTCTGTTGATGATCGGCCCATTCGGATACAAATGGAACGCAGTGATCTGGCCCTGGAATTGCGCCATGATGCTGGCGTTGTGGTCGCTATTCGCCCGAAAATCCATGAACTCGTGGAGTGCGCCCGGCGTGCTTACGCAAGGGTGGTGGCGCGAGGTTCTATCGCGAAGATCGTTCATGGTACCCGGAGTTCTGGTCGCCTTTGGTATCATGCCGCTGTTCAATTTCATAGATCGCTGGGACTCGTACCCCTCATTTTCACTCTATTCCGGCAGCACCTGTAAGAGCGAGATCGAGATCGATCCGGCGGATTGGAAATGGATGCCGGCGGCTGCAAAATCTGCAATCGACCCCGACACCGGCGATGTCGACCTGATCTCGTGGTCAACGTCTGAGCTGGGTGCGATGCCGTACCCGGAGCATCGGATTGCCATGAATGCAGCGATTTCGCTGGCAAAGCGCGCACGCAATGGACCGGTCCTCATACAGCTCCAGAGCAGGCCGAACCCGCTGACCGGTGTGCGAAAATACCGCTACTACAGGCTGGCTCCCGGTACCGGCCGTCCGAGCGAAATCTCGGAATCGGTCTACAACGCGGAGCACTGACCCATTCCATCATCCAACGCAGCAGCCATTGGAGACGGCCTCGGACAGAGGGCTAACAGAGAGAGTGCGGAAGGGTGAAAGCCCATCGAGCACAGGCAGGCGGCCTGGCTGGCTTATTGACAGGCACGGTTGCTTGCCTGTAAACTGCAGCGGTAATCGGCGTATCTACTGGGAGAGGGTGCGACTTGCGACTTAAGAAACTGCAGCTGCTAGGGTTCAAGACCTTTGCGGATAAGACGGAGATCGAGATCGGCGAGGGGCTGACGGCGATCGTCGGGCCGAATGGGTCGGGCAAATCGAACATCGTCGATGCACTCCTCTGGGTGCTCGGCGAGCAGAACCCGCGCCTCCTGCGTGGCAATTCGGCACAGGATGTGATTTTCGCCGGAACTGATAAGCGCAAGCCGGTCGGCATGGCCGAAGTGAAGCTGACAATCGACAACAGCGACGGCACGCTGCCGATCAAGTTTGGCGAGGTGGTGATTGCCCGGCGGCTGTACCGATCCGGAGAGAGCCAGTATCTGATCAACGGCGCGCCCTGCCGGCTGAAAGACATTGTCGAGCTATTCCTGGACACGGGAGCCGGGAAGGGAGCGTACGCCTTCGTCAGTCAGCAAGAGATCGATGCCGTGCTCTCGGCGCGCCCAGAAGATCGCCGCGAGTTGTTTGAAGAGGCCGCGGGCATCAAAAAGTACCGTGTCAAGAAGCGCGAGGCGATGCGCAAGCTCGAGTCGGCCGACGCCAACCTCAACCGCGTGCGCGACATCATTGCGGAGTTGGAGGTCCAGCGCGAGCCTCTCGAGCGACAGTCGATCATCGCGAGGCGGTATCTGCTGCTGCAGGAGCGGCTGCACGAGATCGAAGTCGGAATGCTCGTCGGCGAGCTGCACAAAGCTGACTACGAGCTGCACGCGAGCAAAACGGAACGCGACGCCGACCAGACAGCGCTACT
>Ga0068855_100011350_pt1 | contig 10755 bp, 9 predicted proteins | sample KBSCornC52_FD_66592 | JGI IMG/M metagenome (GOLD analysis project Ga0068855, IMG submission 66592) | Corn rhizosphere microbial communities from Kellogg Biological Station, Michigan, USA - KBS Corn C5-2 | ecosystem: Host-associated > Plants > Roots > Rhizosphere > Soil ... | reverse complement strand
AGAAAGGGCTTGGTATAATTATTGGTAAAAATGTCGATGGCTTTTTGCAATTGCCCCTTCATTTGTTCATTCAGCACCCGCATGATCTGAATACTGATTGTTTCGTGGTGCGTATCGCTGATCAACACATTTTCAAGGGCATGTGAAAATGGTCCATGACCTATATCGTGTAAAAGAATAGCAACTTTAGCAGCCGTTTCCTCTTCGGGAGTAATTGAAACTCCTTTACTTTTCAGTTCGAATAAGGCATTGCACATCAGGTGATAAGCACCCAGTGAATGATGCAGACGGGTATGTACGGCACCAGGATATACCAGGTGCGCGAACGCCATTTGCTGAATTCGCCGCAAACGCTGGTACCAGGGATGTGAAATTACCTGAAAAACAAGCGGATCATCAATGGTAATAAACCCATATACGGGGTCATTAATGATCTTTCTTATGCGGTTTGTCATTCGCTGCCTGCTATTTTGTTAAAATTGCTGCCAAAAGTAGCGGGCAAAAGTACAAAGGCTGGTGGGATAAATTAAATTTGATTACACATAAATAATTATACATGCCATTAGGAAAAATACTCTGGGTAGATGATGAAATAGAAAGTTTACAATCACAAATACTGTTTTTACAAAATAAAGGGTACGATGTTACCGCACTTACCAATGGATTCGACGCGGTTGATTTTGTAAGGGATAATCCGCTCGACGTAGTATTGCTCGACGAAACCATGCCCGGCATCACCGGTTTGGAAACACTCGCCAAAATAAAAGAGGTCAATTCACAGGTTCCGGTAGTGATGATCACCAAAAACGAAACCGAAAACCTGATGGACGAAGCAATCGGTAGCCAGATCACCGATTACCTCATAAAACCGGTAAATCCCAATCAGGTGCTGTTAAGTTTGAAAAAGATCATCGACAAAAAGAGTCTGGTGGCTGAAAAAACCACTACAGCCTATCAGCAGCAGTTTCGCAATTTGTTTATGGCGCTGAACAGTAATCCCGATTACAACGAGTGGATGGATATTTATAAAAAACTGGTGTACTGGGAGCTGGAAATGGAAAAAAGCGACAGCCCCGAAATGCAGGAAGTGTTGCAAACACAAAAGAGCGAGGCCAATACCGAGTTCTTTAAATTCGTTTCGAAAAATTATGCGCGCTGGGTAAATCCCAAAAGCGACGATGGCCCCGTAATGTCGCACAGTCTGTTTAAGTTTAAAGTATTGCCTCATGTTGAAAAAGGAGTTCCAACTTTCTTTATACTCATCGATAACCTGCGGTTCGACCAGTGGAAGGCCATTCAGCCTATCTTTGGTGAAAGCTTTCGCATACTGGAAGAAGACAGTTTTTACAGTATTCTGCCAACCGCCACACAATATGCGCGCAATGCTATTTTCAGCGGATTACTGCCCATCGATATAGAAAAGCATTATCCACAGCAATGGAAAAACGATGATGAAGAAGGTGGCAAGAATTTACATGAAGAAGAATTTTTCCGCTCGCAGTTGAAAAGACTTCGCCGCGACGATATTAAATTCTCCTATACCAAAATTCTTAATAATCAGGCGGGGCAGGACCTGGTGAATAATATTCATAATCTGCTTACCAACGATCTCAATATTATCGTTTACAACTTTGTAGATATGCTTAGCCATGCGCGCACCGAAATGGAAGTGCTGAAAGAACTGGCCGGTGATGAAACCAGTTATCGCAGTGTTACGCGCAGCTGGTTTGAACATTCGCCTTTACATCAGGCGTTGAAAAAGGTGGCCGATAAAAAGATCAATCTGATCCTGGCAACCGATCATGGCAGCGTACGTGTAAAAACGCCTGCCCGTGTTATTGGCGATAAGCAAACCACTACCAACCTTCGTTACAAACATGGCCGCAATCTTAATTATGAGCCCCGTGATGTATTGGCATTCCGCGATCCTAAAGAAGCGGGCTTGCCGGTACCTACGGTAAATTCATCGTACATTTTTGCCCGGGAAGACAGATTCCTGTGTTATCCCAATAATTATAATTACTACGTAAACTATTACCGCAACACCTTTCAGCACGGCGGTTTAAGCCTTGAAGAAATGATAGTGCCGATAATAAAGATGACGAATAAGTAGCGTGGGCGGTAATGAATTAATGGTTAACATTCAATGGTGAGTGATCAATAATAGTGGAAAAGTCTTGACAGGGTCAAATTATCGGTTATTCGTATTTGTTGTACATTCAGGCGAAATTGCTTGCTGTATGAGTACTGCCAAAACTATTATTGTAAAAGATGCTCCCATCAGTATTATTGAGGTAAACCACCAGGATTATATTTCTTTAACCGATATGGTGAAGTCTTTTGGGGATGAAACTATAATTTATCAATGGTTACGCAATCGTAATACGATTGAATTTTTAGGCATTTGGGAACAAATTTATAACCCGGATTTTAAACCTATCGAATTCGATAGGTTTAAAACGCAGGCAGGTTTGAATAGTTTTTCCCTTTCGCCTAAAAAATGGATTGATGCCACCGGCGCTATTGGCATAGTTTCAAAAGCGGGGCGATATGGCGGAGGCACCTACGCCCATAAAGACATTGCGTTCGAATTCGGCAGCTGGCTTAGCGCGGAATTTAAGCTATACCTTATAAAGGAATTCCAACGTTTAAAAGACGAAGAAAGCAAAGCAAATCACCTTGAATGGAGCCTGCAACGAACCCTGGCTAAAATAAATTACCGCATTCATACAGATGCCATTAAAGAAACATTGATACCTCCACAAATTACACGGCCCCAAATGGGCGTCATCTATGCCAGCGAAGCCGACCTGCTAAATGTGGCCTTGTTTGGAAGAACAGCTAGTGAATGGCGTAAAGAAAATCCCGGAAAAACAGGAAATATACGGGATGAGGCTACTCTTGAGCAACTGGTTGTGTTGACCAACCTTGAAAGTATTAATGCTGTGCTGGTTCGGCAGGAACTTTCACAATCTGAACGGCTGGAAAAACTTAATGAAATTGCTATATCCCAAATGAAATCGCTGTTATCGAATAGTACAATGAAAAAGTTAAAGTAAGTCCTCCTTTCTTATTTTATTAACTCACCTGTATTACTACTATCCGGCTGCTGCTGCGTCGCACACTTCAGCGCCTAATAATTCTATTGTGCAACTGAAAATCAATTCCTTATATAAAAAGATGCTAAAAAAGACGATTGCAAATACTAAAATACCTTTTTTAAGGTTTTTTATTTACGAAACTATAATTGTCAACGTTTTGTGTGGAAAAGTTGAGTTTATCTATTTCCAGCACTAAAATTGTGAATGTTAACTTTGTAGATAATTTAAAGTCATCCACATCCTGACTATGAAATATACACAGGCAACATTAGATAAGATTGAAGCGATTCTCGACGAGGCAGAATATGTGTTACGCTACGAACGCGGCAATTTTCAAAGTGGATATTGCATTTTGGAACAAAAGAAAGTAGTAGTACTAAATAAATTTCTGCAACTCGAAGGACGCATAAACACACTGATCGACCTCGTTCCTCAGTTAAACGTCAATCCCGATTTATTCACCCCCGAGGTGCGTAAAACGTACGAAGATGTACTCGAACGGGCTTCTGTAATGAAGAATAATGAATAAAGAATGAGAAATAAGGAATGAAAAATGAAAAATGTCAAAAAAGGGTTTCTCGTTTTTCATTCCTCATTTTAAATTTCTCATTTCTTATTTTTACACCGTGAGCCATCCGTCATTAACCATTACTTTTCTGGGAACCGGTACCAGTGCCGGTGTACCGATGATCGCCTGTGAATGTCCCGTTTGTACTTCACCCGATAAAAAAGATAAGCGCCTTCGGTCGAGTATTATGGTGCAATCAGAGAATACTACGCTGGTAGTGGATTCTGGCCCAGACTTTCGTTATCAGATGCTGCGGGCCAAAGTAAAGCACCTCGATGCTATTGTATTTACCCATTCGCATAAAGATCATGTGGCCGGACTGGATGATGTACGCGCCTTTAATTTTTTTTCACAACAGGCCATGAATGTGTATGCCAGCGACATGACGCAGGAAGTGATCATTCGTGAGTTTCCCTATGCCTTTCATGAATCAAAATATCCTGGAGTACCCGATATACAATTGAATACCATTGCACTGGAACCTTTTGAGGTAGGCGATATTCCTATAACGCCCATACTGGTATGGCATTTAAAAATGCCGGTGCTTGGTTTTAGATTCGGCCGGTTTACCTATATTACCGACGCCAACCGGATCGACGATAGCGAAAAGGAAAAAATAAAGGGAAGCGATGTTATGGTGCTGAATGCGCTGCGAAAAGAAAAACACATCTCCCATTTTTCTCTGGAAGAAAGCGTAGCTGTTGCCAAAGAATTAGAAATTCCCCAAACATATCTTACACATATCAGTCACCAGTTGGGCAAACATGCTGATGTAGATGCCGAACTGCCAAATGGCGTGAACCTGGCGTACGATGGCCTGGTAATTAAAGTCTAAACTTTTATTTTCCCTCATTCCAAATTCCCTGACGAGAAATAGGATCTGATCTGGAGTTTTCGCTCCGGGCAAAGCTTTTTTAGTATAAAACGTCCGTAAACCAGCCGGCTTTTTGAGATGTTTTAAACAGGCCTTACACAGACCTCAAACAGACCTTAAACAGACCTCATACAGGCACGGTCTGTTTTAACTCTGTTTTAACTATGTTTGAGATCTGTTCTGTCGAAAGATTATGTATATGAAAGTCCTTGACCAAACAGGGCTACGCCTGGGTTCATTATCCTTCGGCCTTTTTCCCATATTTATAGATCATCTCGTACAATTCACCCGGTTTAAAGGGTTTTGCCAGATAATCTGTCATACCCAACTCACGCGTTCTTTGTAAAATGTCTGATGAAGCAGAAGCTGTTAAAGCAATGATGGGGATAATCGTATTGAAATTCCTGATATGTTGTGTAGCATTATAACCATCCATTACCGGCATTTGAAGGTCCATTAATACAATGTCGTATTCCGTTTGACGAATTTTGCTGAGAGCCACCGCACCATTTTCGGCAATATCCACGGCGCCATTCCAGTTATTGATCATTTTTCTGGCTACCATTATGTTAAACTCCACATCTTCTACCAGCAATATTTTTATTCCCGACAGATCACTGTGACCCGGAATCACTTGTTTTGTGCACATTTCAGGTTTCCCTTTCTGAAAGGTTATGGCAAACGAAAATACCGAACCGCGGCCCGGTTCGCTGTTAAGATAGATATCACTATTGTGAAGCGCTATAAGTCGCTTTACAATAGCCAACCCAAGCCCGGACCCACCAAACTCACGGGCAATATCACTATTGGCCTGTGTAAACCGGTCGAAGATCAGGTGCTGCTTTTCTTTTTCTATTCCAATGCCCGTGTCGGTTACTGAAAAATAAACAGTTGACCGCTCATCGTACATTCTTTGCACAGACAGCTGTATGGAAATATGACCATTACAGGTAAACTTCACTGCATTGGAAACAAGGTTATGTAGAATTTGTCCGAGCCTTACTTCATCGCCCAGAACATATTGCGGCAGATTGGGATCGGTTTTTAAATGAATGGTATTGCCTCTTTCCGCTGCCCGGATCTGGTATGCCGTTTTGATATTTTCAACCAGCTGGTGTAAGTCGATCGTCTTTTCGCTTAGTACAATTTTGCCTTCTTCAATTTTACCAAAGTCAAGTATGTCGTTGATCAGCCGCAGCAGGTTTTCGGCTGAAATGTTCAATGCCTTCAGGTTTTCGAGCTGGCTGGGTAATAACGTATCCTGCAATAATAAATGGGCAATACCAATAATAGCATTAAGTGGCGTTCGTATTTCATGGCTCATTACCGACAGGAAATCGCTTTTTGCCCTGGCGCCATTTTCAGCAAGTTCCTTTGCCTGTATAAGTTCAGCCTCTGTTTCTTTTCTTTTTTGAATTTGCTTTTCGAGCCACGCAATAATATTTACCAGCTCATTATCTTCCTTTTCAATGATCAGTGATGCCTGCGGATCGTGGTCGATAATAGCATCTTTTAATTTCTTTACCGACTGATTATACATATTGTTCAGGCTTTGCAATCTGTGCACCACATCCTGATATTCTTTTTCACTGATCAAAAAAGCATGTTCGGTAAGCTGTTTATCTCTCTCGAAATTATAATAAGACTGATCGACCATTTGCAATAAACGCTGGATCTGCGGATCACTCAGTTGCTCGGGCGACAGCGTTTTTTGAATTTGTTTTTCAAGTATTTTATGATAAAGCATAATAAGGAAAAGGGGACTATAATTCTGTAAATGTGGTAATGGTCATGGTTTGGTTGTGAAGCTGACACTGGTTGCCGGCATTAAACGGAGATATTTCGCCGTACGAATAAAAACCGGTAGTGCAGGTTGCCGCACCAAAAATTTCATTTACAGCATGTACTTCTTCTTCAGTTCTTTCGCGCATGATCAGCTTGCGGCCAATACAGCTGATCAGGATGGCCAGTTCTGGTTTTGCGTGCAGCGGATCAATTGTATCGCGGGCTGCAATGGTAGAACCATCTATCAGTTTGTTGAAATTCGCTTTCATCAAACGTACCTGGCTGCCGGTGGGCATATTACCGGCAAAGACCATACATCTGTCTTGCTCGTTGATGCTTAATATAGTTCGAACAAGTGCTTTATCGCAACCAGACTCTTTAATTGATAAAGGGAATAGCATAGCAGAACCGGGCAACTCTTCACTGTATGGCCCCAGGTATTGTTTATAAAGATCCAGGGCATTCTTGCCATCTATTTCATATAGAATGTTTTTTTCGGAACGGGTAATTGTGCGTGGAGGACCAAACTCATCCCAACCGCCAAACGAACCATGATTTACTTTTAACTGGGGACCATAAAAACCAATGGCCACCACAGTACCTTCTTCGGGTAACTGGTTAAGACCCACATAGGTCTTTGTAAATCGTGTACCATCGCCTGCTAATCCGCCGGAAACAGGTATTCGTTGCGTGTTTATATCATTAAATCCGGCCACGAGTTCACTGCCATTGATAAATGTGCCGTCAGAAATGATAAAAGCGGCATTCAGGTCATTTTGCTGCAGCTGCTGCATGAGGTATCGCCCAACTTCAGAACTGTTCTTATGCTTTTTTATATTGGTTTTGGCACAATGAATAACCGTATTGCTGAATTGAATGGCTGTAACTACCACACTGTTATCGAGAACATCATTATGAATGATCTCGCCCGAGGTAGAAGATAAAATGATATGCGCTTCGGGGTAACTTCTTTCCAGATAATTAAATACCGACGTATCGGTAATGAGCGAGGGCTCACCAAAAGCCAATACCAGCTGGCATTGCATGCGGTCAAATTCATCAGGGTGCATGATTATTTGCCACGACTTGTCGTGGTACAATAACTGTTGAATCTTCATAAAGTAGGTTTTAGGAAATGCAGGGTAAGGCTATATATTTAACGTGTATTAAATCAAATACTTATATTTAAGGTGAAGAAAATAAGTGTTTATCTATAGGCAAACACTTAAGGAACTACATAAAAACACGGTATTGGAAATCAAAAATTGATATAACTCAAGCTGTTGTATGGAGCCTAACTGGAAGAGCTACTTCTATTTCACTCAAAAAGAACGCGCCGGAATTATAATGCTGGTAGCCCTGATTGGTATTTGTGCAGGGATTCCTTACTTTTTTTCATCGGGCTCAATTGATAAAGCAACTGTTGAAGCTTTTAATGCGCAAAAAGCGCAGCTTGAAAAAGTTAAGAAAACAGAAATACTGACATCTTATGATGAAAACCATGCGCAAAAAACGACAGATCACACCGCACATGAGGGTCGCGCGGTTACCCTTTTTACTTTCGACCCCAATACATTAAATGATGACGGATGGAAAAAACTGGGACTGAATAGCCGTACGACTCATACCATCCAAAATTATATAGCTCATGGCGGCCGTTTTTATAAACCTGCTGATCTGCAAAAGGTATATGGATTGAAACCGGAAGATTATAACCGGTTATTACCTTATATACAAATAGCCACTACAGAAGGAGAGAAGAAGCCCTTTGGTTTTTCTTCAAAACCAAAAGAGAAATATATAAAAACGCCTCCTGTCGCCATTGATATTAACATGGCCGACACATCGGCATTTATTGCATTGCCAGGTATTGGCAGTAAACTGGCAAACCGCATCATTAATTTTCGCGATAAGCTGGGCGGGTTTTATTCAGTAGAACAGGTAGCGGAAACATTTGGTTTGCCCGATTCAACCTTTCAGTTAATAAAACCCCGGTTACAGTGTACATCTGTAACCATTCGAAAGATCAATATCAATACGGCCGATGCCGCTACATTAAAGCTGCATCCCTATATAAGATGGAATATCGCCAATGCCATTGTTCAGTTTCGCCAGCAACATGGAGCCTATCATTCACCGCAGGAGCTGCAGCAAATAGCGATCATTACGCCGGAATTGTTTGAAAAGATAGTGAGGTATGTGACGGTCGAGTAAGATATTCAATATAGGAAGGGAAATTTTTTAAAAATTTTACTAACAATTGTTAGTCCTTCAAAAAAACTCCTATCTTGCACTAGCCTTTAACGATACTTGCAGCTCAATTTGTGAATATGAATTTTCAGCTTTCAGAGCTTACAGAACAGGTTGCACAAACAACCCGCGATTTTGCTCAACAACATATTAAACCTTACGTGATGGACTGGGATGAATCCCAGGAGTTCCCTGTACATGTATTTAAAGAAATGGGGAAGCTTGGATTAATGGGTGTATTGGTTCCGGAAAAATATGGCGGCGCCGGTTTATCGTACTATGAATATGTAGCGGTTATACAGGAGGTTGCCAAAGTTTGTGGTTCCATCGGACTTAGTCTGGCTGCCCATAATTCGCTTTGCACCGGTCATATTATGCACTTTGCCAATGAAGCGCAAAAGAATAAGTATTTGCCAAAGTTAGCAACTGCTGAGTGGTTAGGCGCCTGGGGTTTAACTGAACCCAATACAGGCAGTGATGCGGCAAATATGAAAACGACAGCCGTAAAAGATGGGGATCACTGGGTACTTAATGGCACCAAATGCTGGATTACCCATGGAAAAAGTGCTGATGTAGCTGTTGTAATTGCACGAACCGGTGAACCAAGAGCAAAAAACAATGCTACGGCATTTGTTGTGGAAAGAACTACACCCGGATTTAAAGCCGGAAAAAAAGAAAATAAGCTCGGCATGCGGGCCAGTGAAACGGCCGAAATGATCTTTGATAATTGCCGTATACCCGATGCCAACAGATTAGGTGAGTTTGGCGATGGATTCAAACAATCTTTAAAAGTACTCGACGGCGGACGCATTTCTATCGCTGCTCTTGCATTGGGTATTGCCAAAGGGGCCTACGAAGCATCGATTCAATACTCAAAAGAACGTCATCAGTTTGATCAGGCGATTGCGAACTTTCAAGGTATTTCGTTTAAACTGGCAGACATGGCTACTGAAATTACCGCTGCTGAATTACTAACCCTGCAGGCATGTGATTTAAAAATGCGAGGTATAACCATGAGTAAGGAAGCCGCCATGGCAAAATATTATGCGAGTGAAGTGGCTGTAAAAGTAGCAACAGATGCCGTGCAGATCTTCGGTGGTTACGGATATACCAAAGACTTTCCCGTTGAAAAATATTATCGCGATAGTAAATTATGCACCATTGGTGAGGGAACATCTGAAATTCAAAAGATAGTCATAGCCAGAGAGGTGTTAAGAGCTTAAGTGATGAATACTGCTCAAGGTTGCTTGTCATGACAGGGCCCCCGCAACGGGGGCCTTTTTATTCTTCGCCTCTTATGGCATAATATCATCTTCATCTTTCGGGCCGTATTTATCGAACAGCTTATCGATGGCGCCACCGAAGATGGGAAATTTCTCTTTCGCAAAATTCTTTACGATCTCAACAGCCTTATATGCCTGTTGTTCTGTTAATCCTTCTGCCATTAACTTTTTAATCAGTTCCTGCATATACGTATTTTGAAAAGATTAATGATTGAGTAAATGAGAATAAAAAACGCCAGTTTTCACCGACGTTTTTATATTTCTTTTTAAGATTTTTCTGACTGATATTAACGCTTACGCTACCTTCAGCAAACTCATCTTGCTCTTATCGAAATTCTTTTGAGCATATTCCAGGTTCAAATGGAAAACGGTCTGCTTTGAAGAAGGTAATTCAAACATAGCGTCAGTTAAAATGCTTTCGCAAATACTGCGTAAGCCACGTGCGCCGAGTTTGTATTCCATAGCTTTATCAACCATGAAATTCAATACATCGTCATCAATGGTCAGCTGAATACCTTCGAGCTCGAATAATTTGCGATATTGTTTAACCAGCGCGTTCTTGGGCTCGGTTAATATAGAACGGAGGGTAGGTTTATCTAACGGGTTCAAATGCGTTACAACCGGTAAACGACCGAGTAATTCGGGTATTAATCCGAATGATTTCAGGTCGGTGGCATTAATGTACTGAAGCAGGTTCTTCTTCATGTGTTCCTGCAGGTCTTTGTTTACATTAAAGCCGATGGCGTTGGTATTTACCCGGCGGGCAATTACTTTATCGATGCCATCAAAGGCGCCACCGCAAATGAAAAGAATATTCTGTGTATTGATCTTTATCAGCTTTTGCTCGGGGTGTTTACGTCCGCCCTGCGGAGGCACCAGTACATCGGCACCTTC
>Ga0068855_100011348_pt1 | contig 10755 bp, 5 predicted proteins | sample KBSCornC52_FD_66592 | JGI IMG/M metagenome (GOLD analysis project Ga0068855, IMG submission 66592) | Corn rhizosphere microbial communities from Kellogg Biological Station, Michigan, USA - KBS Corn C5-2 | ecosystem: Host-associated > Plants > Roots > Rhizosphere > Soil ... | reverse complement strand
GACCGTAAAGCGATCGAAGATCTCGACGGCATCCGGATCGCCGAACATCGGCGTCCAGGTCGGGTCCATCGCGAGGAACGAGTCGTTGTCGTTTAGGATCAGGCCGATCAGCACTTCCCCGACGATGCGGCCACCCACCGGACCGAGGATCGTGTGGCGAGAGTTTTTGCCGTCATCGGTGGTTTCCGAGTCTGCCAGGTTTTTCCACTCGTTGAAGGCCTCTGCAAGCACGTAGAACCAGAGCGGCGCCTTGCCCGCGAAACTTGGATCGATGTCCGCGATCGTCGGGTTGCCCTCCAATCCATCTACGTTCGCCTTGCCTACTCGCAGCTTTTCGTCGGGCAGAGGCGTGAGTCCCATAAATCGGGCGACCGCCTGGCCGGATGGAAGTTGGAGCGTAACGCCGCGCTTCAGGTTGCGGAACGCGAGGCTGTTCGAATTGATCGCGCCGATAGGATCGTTGCTGCCGGGTCTCGAGAACTCAGGCAGGAAGCCAAGCGGGTTGACGAGCGAGGTATCGATCTTGTAGGCGGGCTGAACCCGGCTTTTGTTCTTCGTGAGCGGTGTGATCGGATGGTCCGGCGTGTCGAAGAAGAGTCGCCAGTCAATGCCGTTCTTCGCATCAAACTCCTGGAATCCGTTCAATCCGTCGTTCGGATTTGGCGCGAAGACAGGTTTGCGACCGCCCAGGTTAGTGATGTCTACGCTGACCGTCAAGTCTGCGAAGCTCAGCCGGTAGATGGGTCGAACCATACTGTGCCCGAACCGGTAAGCGGCTCCGCTGAACTCGATCGGCATGAACGATTCGTTGCGCGGGCAGTAAAAATGGAGCTGCGGTCGATCTTCGTAGATGCTGTCTGTTCCCAGAATGTGTGGAAGTATTTGCGCGACTCGCGCGCGCCCAATGATCCGCGGCAAATAGTCGAAGATGATCAGCCACTGGTAGTGCCAGCGAACCAGTCGCTGCACCTCCAGAAAGGAAAGGTCCGGATTGGAGTCCGCCAGGAAATTGTGGAAGCGCAGAAACAGGCCCTGGATCTGCGACACGATCACGTTCTCATCGTTGCGCTTATCGCCGATGATCGCTCTGCCGCGAAATCTTGGCAGGTCTTTTGTCAGCGCGACGATGGCGCCACCGTCGGAGGTCGCACCGGTGAGATCGCGATCGCCGAGCAGAAACTTGCGGCCGGAAGGGTCGTACATGTAGGGCACATCTTCCGGGCCGCGGCCATACAGGCTGTCCAGGTCAAGCGCGGGGCTTCGGAAGTCGGTGAGACCGTCGGGGTCGTTGAGCCTTACCAGGCTGCTGAGTGGATCGAATGTGATGTCATGGTCTACAAACTGCCCGAAGTAGGTGTAGCCGGCGGGAAGACCGAAGTTCTCCTCGTCATCGATCTCTGTCTCCGGGGTGACAGTGGGTTTGCCATCTTTGCCCAGCTCCGGCGGTGAAATCATCGCGGTCGCCAGCTTGACCAGCGCAGCGTCGTCGAAGTCGGCCGGCGGCAGTGAGCGGAACATGCGTCCGAACCTGCCCTGAAACTGTCGAGATCTTGGCGCCGTGTCGAGACCGCGCTCGATGCGGCCATGCCCTGTCGCGATGTCCTTGGGATTACTCTTGTTCAATTCCGTACTCCTCGTTGCGTGCGAACCAGCTGCAATCGATGCGCGCGAATCACGCGGAGACCGGGCTTAGCTTGCGATCAGGCCGGGCGGGTCGCGCCGCCGGCATATATCGTTCCGATCGCACCCTGATCCGCGCGATCGCCGTCCCTGGCCTGCATGAGCCTGGAAAAAGCAGCAGCCGGCGTATCCTTCGGCCGGCCGCTCTTCTCAATCAAAAGCTTGATTCTCCGCTTGCTTGGATTATCCTGTATGAAATGCCGGGTTCCTGGAGAAATTTATTGAGGAGCTAGGCAACGATCGGGCGCACTACTTTTGCCTGATGTACGTCCGTCAGGCGTTCGTCGCGCGTGTCGTGGTGGAAGGTCAGGCGCTGGAAGTCCAGGCCCAGCAGGTGGAGCAGTGTGGCGTGGAAGTCCGCGACCGTGACGACGTCCTGCACCGCGGCATACCCGAACGGGTCCGTCGCCCCGTGACTGACTCCCCCCTTGATGCCGCCGCCAGCGACCCAGAGGCTGAACCCTCGCTTGTGGTGGTCGCGGCCGTCCTTGCCCTCGGCGAAGGGAGTGCGGCCGAATTCGCCCGTCCAGATTACGAGCGTTTCGTCCAGTAGGCCGCGCTGCCGCAGGTCGGTCAGGAGCGCCGAGACCGGCCCGTCGGTGCTGAGGCAAAGACGCTTCAGCTGGTTGGAATTGTCCGAGTGCGTGTCCCACGGCTGCCCGTTCATCATCACCTGCACAAAGCGAACGCCGCGCTCCACCAGTCGGCGCGCCATGAGGCACTGCCTGCCATAAACGGCGGTCTCCGCGCGGGCCAGGCCGTAGGCTTCGCGTGTCTGAGCGGTCTCCTTTGTGAGGTCGAGCGCGTCGGTCGCCGCAAGCTGCATTCGGGCGGCCAACTCAAAATTCGCAATCCGGGCTTCGAGCTCGAGGTTGTCCGATCGGCCCTGCAGGTGGGCGCGATTCATCGATTGAAGCAGCTGAAGGCGAGCATCCGCCGCCTCACGCGGGATTCTCGTTTCCAGGTTGAGGATGGGAGAGCTTTCGGTCGCGCGCACCGGCATGCCCTGGTAAAGTGGCGGCATCCATCCGCTCGACCAGTTGCGCGCGCCATCGACCGGCAGCCCAGAAGGGTCCAGCAGCGCCACATACGATGGCAGGTTCTGGTTCTCCGTGCCCAGACCGTATGTGATCCAGGCGCCGAATGTCGGCCGCCCGGCGATGGGCATTCCGGTGTGCATGTGGCAGCAAGCCTGCTCGTGGTTTTCGTGCTCGGAGACCATCGAGCGGACCAACGCGATCTCATCGGCGTGCTTGCCCAGCTCCGGCAGCAGCTCAGAAAGCTCCATGCCGGACTGGCCATGCTTTTGGAACTTGAACGGGCTGCCGAGCCATGCGCCGGTCTTCTTGGCATCCACGTCGTTGACAAAGTCCGACCCTGGCTTCTTGCCATCCTGCCGGCTGAGCTCCGGCTTCGGATCGAACAGATCCACCTGGCTTGGCCCGCCATTTTGAAAAAGATAAATCACCCGTTTCGCGATCGGGCGGTGGTATGGAGAACGCGGCAGCAGATCGTTTGCGGCACGCTGTACGCCCTCCGCCTCGGCCCGCTCGCCAAGCAGCATCGCCAGCGCGAGCGCGCCCGCGCCCGATCCCAGCCGCGAAAAGAACTTACGGCGAGACAGTAGGTCGATCAACTGGTCCCGCTGACTGGATGTGAATTGTGTCATGCCTCGCCCCCCCGCCCCATATGCGCTCATTTAACCACTGCCGCTTGCCGTGGGAATGAATTCCTCGGCTGACGACGGCGCGATGTCCGCCTTCGCGGACGTCCCAATGTCACCGCACAGCAAGGACCCACACGCATTCACCGGCGGCAAGGCGCACAACCATTCTCACTAAAGTCCGCGAAGGCCGGGCGCCCCTTGGGCGATCTCGTTTTCACCAGGCGAGGACTTCAGTCCCACGCCAAGAGCGGCAGCGCCTAATCGATGTAAACAAACTCGTTGCTGCAGAACAGTGCGGCGCACAGGTCTGCTAGCGCCTTCTGTTCTACCGCTTCCTTCGACGCTCTACTATCGGCAGCAGTATACCGCGCAGCTTGTGTTGCGAGGAATGTTAATGCAGTAGCGTCTTCCTGCGTTGTCGGCGGGCGAGCGAGCGCCAAACGATAAGCAGAGACGATTAACCTGGTGCGCTGCCAAGTAGTATCCAATTTCAATCCTGAGATTGGTAGCAGAACCTTGGTAATCCTATCAGCCTCTGCCGTCAACTTCTGCACCCGCGCCGCGAACGTGCGCGCCTGGGCATCGATAAAGGCGCTGTTCAGCAGCGCCAGCGCCTGCGTTGCTGTTGTTGAAGTAATCCGACGGGTGCAGTTCGTCTCCATGACCGGAGCATCGAACGTATTCAGCAGGGTGACCGGCATGGAGCGCCGAACCAGCAGATAGATCGAGCGCCGGCCCTGTTTCTCCTCGCTGATCGGGACGATCTCGCCGGTCGGACGGGTCAGCTCGGCGACGGGTTCTCCGTACATCTTATCATCGAGCGCACCGGCAACGGCGAGCACCGAGTCGCGGATGTACTCCGCCTCGATGCGATGCGGCCGCTGCCGCCAGAGGAGTTTGTCCTCCGGGTCGATCGTAGCCGCGGAGGCGCGAAATGCCGAGGACTGTTTGTACGCGGCGCTCGTCACGATCGCTCGATGGACCGCCTTGAGAGTCCACGGAGCGTTGCCGTTCAAGCCTCTCGTCAGGCCGCATGCCAGCCAATCCAGCAGACTCTGGTTCGATGGCTTTGTGCCGGACCTTCCGAAGTTGTCGGACGAAGCGACAATCCCCACTCCGAAGTGCTGCGCCCAGATTCGGTTTACGATCACGCGAGCTGTCAGCGGATTATCGGCTCTCGTAATCCAATCGGCAAGCGCTCTTCTGCGCCCTGAGGTAATCGAACCGGCCTGTGGAGCGGGGACATGAAATGGGGATTTCGGATCGTCGAGGACGGCTGGAATTCCAGGTCCAACCTGCTCACCGGGCCGTGTCCACTCGCCGCGGATTCGGATCACAGTCGGCGGCGGGGCCGCGTCTTGATCGTAGAGAGCGCGTATCTCCGTCTGCACGATCCGCTGTTTTTCCTGGTTCGCTCGCTCATGCTCCAGCTCCGCATGCTTCATTTTGAACTCCGGAAATGCGGCGGCGAGCGCCTCCGGAGTCGCTTCGACTTGAGCCTTGTATTTTACGAGCAGGGCTTTCTGTGCCGGTGTCCGCTGCGCATCGACGGCAAGCGCTGCAGCGGCGACTGAGGCGCGGTCGGCCTCCGGGATCCCGGCAGGATGACCCTCCAGGTTGCGGCGCCGGTAATCCGCAATGAGCGCGGCATCCTTCGCGGCAATCTGCTTAACGGCCTCGTCTACCTTCGCATTCGACGCTTTCGCGGTTTGCTGCTCGGCATCTGTGGCGGCTGGTATCTGTCTCCGATTGGTGGGCAGGAGCTTGCCGTCCGGCCGGATCGCGCCCGCAAGGAACGCCTGCATCCGATAGTAGTCGCGCTGGGAAAACGGTTCAAATTTGTGATCGTGGCAGCGAGCGCACTGAAGCGTAATACCAAGCGTTGCGGACACCAGGATGGTTTGCGTATCGTTCAGCATGCGGGTCTGGTACTCGGTGAACTGATGCGTGTTGAAATCGTCGCGCGTTGCATCGACGGCCGTTCTCAGGAAGCCAGTTGCGGTAACCGCGTCTTCGATCTCCGGCGTCCACTTCGGCGCTCCATGGTAGTCCACCAGCTCATCGCCCGCGATCTGCTCGCGCAAGAAACGGTCATAGGGCTTATCGGCATTAAAGCTTCGGATCACATAGTCGCGGTATCGCCATGCGTTGGGCCGAACTCGGTCCTCCTGGAGCACGCCTTCGCTGTCGGCATATCCTGCGAGATCGAGCCACTGCCTGGCGCTCTTCTCGCCAAAGCGCGGATCCGCGAGCAGCCGATCGACCACCTTGTCGTAGGCGTCAGGCGAGCGATCCGCGAGAAAGGCGTCCATCTCCCGAGGCGTTGGCGGCAGCCCGATGAGGTCGAAGGTGACTCTTCGCAGCAGGGTACGCTTATCCGCGGGCGGCGAGTAGGCCAGGCTCTTTTGCTTGAGGGCGTTTACGAGAAACCGGTCGATCGGATTCGAGTAGGGTGGAAATGCTCTCGGGACTTCCGGTAACGTTGGCGGCCTGAACGCCCAGTGCGTTTCAGCGGATGCAATCGAGGACGTGATCGCTTTCGCTGGCTTCGGCTTTGCCACATTGCCATTTGCGGCAATGTGCCGGGAAGGTTCCGCGCCACTTGCCTTGCGGAGTCCCTTCGCATGGCTGCCCTGCGCTCCCGTCTGCGATAGGCAGGTCCGGGAGAGCGTCGCCACGGCCAGAAATAGAATTGCAGTCGATCTAGAAATCAATATCCCTCGATTCACACGCTCGCTTGTACCGTGGCACTATTTGCCCTCGCTCGCCAAATCTCCTCTCAGATTAGACACCGACAACCGCATTCTGTAACACGGAAGGGAATCGGCGGCACGGTTGCGAATTGGTGGTTCCATGAAGAAGGAAGCGTTTACCTATCCTACAAGCCTCGGACTTCAGTCCCACGGCGCAATGAGGTTGCAGCAATTTGCGCGGCGTATGGGCGCTTGTCCTGGGCTGCTGCCAAGGCTGCCTCGTACGGTTGAAGCGGTGCGGCCAATCAGTTTGCTTTTGTCAGCCGTGATCCTGTTCGTGCTCTTAACTAGTCGTGCGGCGGCTCAAAGCTCGCTCGAGCAGATCAAAGCCAGGGGCGAGCTCGTGATCGCAACGGACCCGACTTACCCGCCGTTCGAATTTAAGGTAGGCGACAAGCTGCAAGGCTTCGATATCGACATCGGAGATGCGATCGGCAAGCAGATGGGAGTTAGGGTCCGGTGGCTGCCGCTAGAGTGGGCTGGCGTGCTTCCTGCGCTCGACGCGCATAAGTGCGACCTTGTCATTTCCGGTGTGACGATCACAGATGAGCGCAAGAAGAAGGGACTCACGTTTTCGCGGACTTATTTTCTGTCCGGCCAGGCCATCGTGCGGCGTAAAGGCGACACCCGAATCAAATCGCTGCAGGATCTGAAGGACAAGATGGTCTCCGTTCAGATGGAGACTACCGGGCAGTTCGCGCTGGAAAAGATCGGCGTGCCCCGCTCGCACATCCTGAAATTCGACACCCTTCAGGAGGGGCTGCTTGACGTCCGCAATTCGAAGTCGGACGCTTGCGTGGCGGACCTTCCCGCTCTCCATGAGAATCTGCGGCAAAGCTACTCCGAGCTGGAGCTGGTCGGGGGCGCGTTCAAGCAGGAGAACCTGGGCATCGTCGCCCGGCACGACGAGCCAAACCTGCTGAATGCGGTGAATCTCGCGCTGGAGCAGGTAATGGTGAACGGCGACTACGCCAAAGCCTACGCCACCTGGATTCACGAGCCAGCCGATACCGCTCTCTTCGCTGGGCTGGATAAGGTCAAGGGCGATGGAACGACGCCCGCAGACAAGCTGCCGCACGGCGCGGTGGTGGCCGTCGCTGAGAATGCAGCGGACCAGGCGACAGGAGCATTCGCCATCAAATGGAGTCTGCTAAGAGAGGCCATGCCGAGCCTGCTTCGGGGAGCGCGTGTGACGCTTCTACTCACGATATTCACTCTCATTTTTGGCGTTGTGGCAGGATTAGTTGTGGCGCTTTGCCGCATCTCGCCGTTTGCGCCCCTGAAATATCTTGCCACAGTCTACGTCGAGCTGGTGCGCGGGACTCCGCTGCTCATGCAGATCTACGTGATCTACTTCGTCCTTCCAGCCATCCACATCTCGGTCGATTCGTTCGTCGCGGGCGTGATGGCGCTGAGCTTCAACGCGGCGGCGTACATCTCGGAAATCTTCCGGGCGGGGATCGAGAGCATCGACACCGGTCAGATGGAGGCTGCGCGCTCCCTCGGCATGGACTATCCTGCCGCGATGCGCTGGATCATATTGCCGCAGACTCTGCGGCGGGTCCTGCCGCCTCTGACGAATGAGGCTGTCGCGCTGCTCAAGGATTCGTCGCTCGTGTCCGTGGTTGCGCTCACAGAGCTGATGCGCGTCGGCAAGGAGTATGCGACCACTTACGGATCTCCTACGACCGCCTATCTCGGCGTCGCCGTACTCTACCTTGCCATGACACTGCCTCTCACCTATGTCGTGAGGGTGCTGGAGAAGGCATGGCAGCCGATCAGCCGTCCTCGCGCCGGCGCTCCCGCCATCCCGGTGGTGAAGGAGGCGGCGCAGGCATGACACCTTCGGCTGTGGGAGCGCCCATACTGGCGATCCAGGATATTCACAAGGCGTTCGGCAAGCTGCAGGTACTGAAAGGAATCAGCCTGGACGTCAAGGAGGGCGAAGTCATCGCACTGATCGGCGCCTCCGGCAGTGGCAAATCCACGCTGCTGCGCTGCATCAACCGCCTTGAGGCCCCAACCGCGGGCGTCGTCCGGTTCCGCAACGAAGAGATCACCGCCGCCAATCTCAATCAGATGCGCCGCGAGATCGGCATGGTGTTTCAGCGCTTCAATCTGTTTCCGCATCTCACCGCGCTCGAAAATGTGACGCTCGCCCCGCGCAAAGTTCTAGGGGTCCACCCGGCACAGGCGGAGAAGCAGGGCCGCGAGATCCTCGATCAGGTAAAGCTCGCCGCAAAGGCCGACTGTTACCCCGGCGAGCTTTCCGGTGGTCAACAGCAGCGTGTTGCAATCGCGCGCGCGCTGGCGCTCCAGCCAGCTCTCATGCTCTTCGACGAGCCGACTTCAGCGCTCGACCCGGAGCTGGTAGGCGAGGTGCTGGAGGTGATGCGCGAGCTGGCGCAGCAGGGCCGCACCATGCTGGTAGCGACGCACGAGATGGGATTCGCACGAGAAGTGGCCAGCCGCGTCCTGTTTCTCGACAGCGGCACGATCCTGGAAGAGGGCCCGCCAGAGCAGGTGCTTGAGAATCCCAAACAGGATCGAACTCGAGAATTCCTCGCCCGAGTTCTGAATCGCGCGTAGGCGATCGTACCCCCTGCCAAACCACCGACATACTTGCCCAGCGAACCGTTACCCAACACCGCAGCCCGGCTTCCCGATGTAGGCCGTCGTACCTCCGGCCAACACCGGGCTGGCATACGCATCCCCGTTGGGGAAGGGAATGCATCCCTATCGCGAAGCGATTGCGTGGGCCAGCCCAGGGATGGCGCGAAGCGCATACCCTGGGAGATACGGCGCCAACCCTGTGAGCCGCGCCACGCCTGGAAAACCTGTGCCTATCTTGGAAATACCCTGCCCGTCGCAATAGAACCCTGGCGCACCCGCAAATATGAAACCCACAACTCTGAACCTACAACCCGCAACTCGGAACTCGAATCGTCTCGACATTTCGGCATTGCCAGCCGAAAATAGAGGTTCGCGTGAGGCAGACATCTTGCCGCACTGGCTCGTAGGAACTGGAGGCGGTTCCTGACTGCTGACCCGCTCGATGTCGGCGCAGCCGTGTTGAGAAGCGATCCTGGCTGCAGCATCGGTGCCAGAACGGGGTATCATCAAGCTAATATGGATAACGATATGATGAAGCGGCGGGCAGAGTTTCTCTCGATGGAATGGCCCGCTGAAGATACGGAACCCGTGCCACAGTGCCCTGTATGCGAGTCGACGGGCCGCGATTTGATGCACGCTGGACTTCGGGACCGCACTTTTCTGTGCGCTCCAGGCAGCTGGGACCTGTACCGATGCCGTGAGTGCACGGCGGCTTATTTAGATCCGCGACCCACTCCTGCCACGATCGGGCGAGCATATGCACAATACTATACGCACGGTGACACAAAGTGGGAAGGCGCTGATTCTAACGGCAGTATGCTGCGCCGGATTCGCAAGTCTCTGTTTGACGGCTATGTGAACTGGAAATATGGTTACCGGCTGCCATCGGCTCTTGCCATCGGAGCGCTGTTCGTGCCGATATTCCCCGTACGGCAATCGCATCTAGACCTGGAGGTACGCCGGCTCAAGCGGCCGCCCAATGGCGGTCGTCTGCTCGACGTTGGCTGTGGAAATGGGGAGTGGATCCGTTACATGCGGGATCTTGGCTGGCAGGTGGTCGGCCAGGATGTCGATCCCAAGGCGGTTCAGCAGGCGGCGCAGGACGGACTGGATGTGCGTGCTGGCGACCTGGAATCTCTAGGTCTGGAGCCAGAGTCGTTCGACGCCATCACCTTGAGTCACGTGATCGAACATCTGCACGATCCCGTCGCCTGCCTGCGGACGTGCTATCGGCTCCTGAAGCCTGACGGTTTGATCTGGCTGGCTACTCCGAACATCGATTCGGATAGCTACAAACAGTTCGGCGCCAGCTGGCGCGGTCTTGAAACTCCTCGACATCTCGTGCTGTTTAACGTTGCGTCCCTGAGGCGCGCTTGCGAGCAGGCATGTTTCCACGTGCAGGACGTACATGGAGTTATCTGCGCCGAATTCCTCTATGCGCAGAGCCTGGCGATCAGCGAGGAGAGGGACCCCAATGTGCATAAAGATTTGCCGCCGCATAAATGGCACGATTTTCGCAAGGAAGATGAATTAGGAATCGCAGTTCCGGCTCGGGCCGGGATTATCACGATGAGCGCAACGAAACGACCCGCCTGAACAAGTGAGACGAAATAATATACCTACCCTCTCCCGCAGTGCAGGAGCGGAGTATCCGCTTGCGGGTGTGGGGGTGAAGGCCTGGTCAGAGCGAAGGTGCATTAGCTCCCCTCTCCCGCCGAGCGAAGCGAAGGGAATCCAGGGAGAGGGGTGGGGGTGAGGGTGAAACAGTTCGCGATCGGCACCGTTGTAAATAGTATCGAGCAATATCGTGCGTTCAAAGAGAGCTTTATCGCCGCGGGCTTCACCGAGGATCACTGCTCCTATACCGTCTTCGATAATACGCAGAGCAATGCTCACGAGCCTTATGCAGCGTTCAATGCGCTTCAGGCGGCTACCACAGAGCCGTATCTCATCCTATGCCATCAGGACGTCCTGGCGGACCAGGGGCATGGTTACCCTGAGCTGCTGGCGATAATAGAGCAGCTCGATCGCATCGATCCGAGC
>Ga0068855_100011344_pt1 | contig 10757 bp, 9 predicted proteins | sample KBSCornC52_FD_66592 | JGI IMG/M metagenome (GOLD analysis project Ga0068855, IMG submission 66592) | Corn rhizosphere microbial communities from Kellogg Biological Station, Michigan, USA - KBS Corn C5-2 | ecosystem: Host-associated > Plants > Roots > Rhizosphere > Soil ... | reverse complement strand
CCGGTCAGGGCGAGAGCGAAGGCGATCGCAAGAGGGGCCCGGACCAGAAAGGGGACGGCGCCCAGCCGCGCGCGCCACGAGCTGAACGGGACCGGGGGCATCAGTAGTGGGTGTAGCACGCGTGCGCCGTCTGCCAGGCCTTCACGTTGGCCTTCCCGTCGGTCCAGCTGAAGGCGCCCATGCTCTCCGAGAAGGCCCATCCCTGCGCGCCGGCGTAGCCGGCGGCCAGCCAGTCGTCCAGCAGCTTCCCGTAGGTGATGCCGCCGAACATGGTGCCCGACGTGTCGCCGGCGGGCACGAGGGGGAACTCGCCGACCACCACCGGCTTGTCGCTGACGCCGTAGTCGGACGGCTTCTTCGTGTGCGGGTAATACTGATCGACCCAGCCGTACCAGTGGAAGTCGTAGTAGTCGAGGCCGACCTTGCTCCAGGCCTTGGCCCACTTGACCGCGGCGCTGCCGACGGTGACCGGCGCCGAGCTGTTCGCGTGAAGCGCCGTCACCACGTCCTTCACGAACGTCTCCATCTGCGCGAAGGTCACGGTGCCCATCGTGCGGCCCATGCTGCCCGAGGTCGTCGGATCGAAGGCGGGATCGCCGTACGGGTCCTGCCCGGTGATGGACCACTCCGGCTCGTTGATGACGTCCCACGAGATCAGGCGGTCCTTGTTGGGGCTGGCTTCCACGGCTTTTGCGATGGGGACGACGACGTTGCTCACCAGCGCCGCCCGCTTGGCGTCGTCGGTCACGATCGGCTTCAAGCTGGGGAAGGTGACCCCGCTGACCTGGAAGTCGTTCCAGAAGCTGTCGAACGAGAACAGCGTGAGCTTGACGTGGAGGTCGAGCTGCGCCGCGATGTCGAGCGCCGCCTTGACGTCGTCGAGCAGCGTTCCACCAACGCCGGTGGGTGTCTTCGTCCCGTCGAGCAGGATGGCTTCGCCGTAGAGCTGCGGGAACATCCACCACCGCACGACGTCGACGCCGTTGTTCTTCATATCGGTCATGTCGGTCGTGCGCGCCGCCTTCGCCGCCGCGACCCCCGACTTGCTCCACATCGAGAAGCCGCCGAAGTCCGTACCGAAGTTCGCCTGCCCCGCGTCGCTCGACCAAGCGAAGTTCAAGCCGTACATGAACCGCTTCTTGCACCCGATGGTGACGCCGCCGCTCGGCGCCGGGCACGTGTCCGAGCAGGCTCCGTTGCCGCCCGCGCCCGGACCGCCCCCGGCTCCACCGGTTGCGCTTCCACCGCCCGCGGCGCCGCCCGACCCCGAGCCGCGCCCGGCCGCGCCGCCCGATGCCGCGCCGCCGGATGCCGAGCCGCCGGATGCCGAGCCCCCCGAGGCCGAGCCTCCCGAGCCGGAGCCCCCCGACGCCTGCCCTCCCGATCCCGTGACGCCCCCCGAGTGAGCACCTCCCGATCCGCTCCCGCCGCTGCCGTTGGCGCCACCTGTCCCGGTGCCACCGGTACCGTCGTGCCCACCCGTCTGCGCCGATCCTCCGGAGCCCCCTTCGTTCGAAGAGCCGCAGCCCGAAAATCCAGCGACCGCGAACGCAGCCGCGACGACCAAAACGTGAACGGGCGAATGAAGATCCTTCACCCTCGGAGTTAAACACAGAGGTCTCGGTGCCGCCTCGACGCTGGGTGGCAGCCCCCCGGTTTGGGGGCGCGCGTTGGCGATCATGGACGACAGGTTGTTGGCACGCCGAGCTAATACACCTGCATGAATCCCGCCGTGATCCGGCCAGGCAGGCCGGGGCGCGTCCCGGTCGCGGTCTGGGTCGCCACCGCCCAGTCGATGCGCAACGTGTACGCGTTGAGCTGCGGGATCAGCCAGCGCAGCCCCACGCCCACGTCGTGGTGAGGCACCAGATCGGCGAAGGAGTGGTTGGCGTCGCCCGCGTCATAGAACAAGAGCGCACCGAACCGCTGCGAGAAGACGGCGATCGGCAGCGAGCGGAGCTCGACGTGGACGATGAACGACGACGACCCGGCGAAGGCGCCGATGGCGTATCCGCGCAGCCCCGTATTGCCGCCGATGAAGAACTGGGTGCGGCGCGTGTCGTCGCGGACGGTGTCGCTGTGGGCGTACAGAGTCAGCCGGGCCAGGCGCGCGATGGGCGGCGACGCGATGAAGAAGCGGGTATCCAGCGCCTCGTCGATCCACCCGCCGTTCCGCGCGCGCGCGGACGCCTGGACCTGGATGTACCCGTAGGCGCCGTTCGGCGAGCCGAGCGCCCAGCCGAGGAGCGCCGACACCGGGAAGGCCGTCAGGTCGGAGCCGAGGACCGGCAACCCGGCTCCCACCTCGAGCTGCAGCAGGGGGCCGAGACGATGGTTCTCGCGCAGGTCGAAGGTGTCGAGGTCCCGGAAGGTGGCGTAGCGGGCCGTGAACATCTCGTAGCGCAGATAGGGCTCGGAGCGGGTCTCGTCGGCGGGCGCCTGTTGATCGAGAAACTGGCGGGCGAGCTCCGGGTGATCGGGATCGACCGGGAAGTCTTCGGTCACGAGCGACCGCCGCCGGTCGAAGCGGTGTCCGACGACCACGCGCTGAATGACGTCGCCGCCGCGGAACGATCGCAGGACGTTCACGTCGGTCGTCAGGATGCGGCGGCGGTACTCGAAAGGCACGTTGACGATGCCTGGTGTGTCTGCCGGGAGCTGAACGCCCTGTGCGGGGGTGGTGTCGACCCCCACGGACCGCACGGCATTGCCCAAGAAGTAGCGATTGATCGCGTCCTGATGGGTGACATCCAGGCCCGCGCCCCACTGGCTGGCGAGCGAGTAGAGCGGATAGCGGAGCGACAGGATCTCGGTGTCGCCCTCGTACCGATCGGTGTTCCGCGCGTACCAGAGCGTGGCCCGCGCCACGAGCAGCAGCCGGGTCCCCAGAATGTTCGGATCGATGTAGGACGGTCCGAACCCGTAGCGGCCGAGATCCATGTCGAAGGTGACGCTCAGGTATTTCCGCCAGCCGAAGAGGTTGTTCTCGGACATCGACGTCTGCAGCAGCGAGACGACGTTCCCCTGGAATTCGAAGTTGCTGTTGAAGCGGAGGCTCCACAGGTCACGCGTCACCGCCAGGATGTCGACGGTGCCCGGCTCCGGGGAGACCACCGGGACGATCGCCACCACGCTCGAGAGGAGAGGCGGGCTCATGGTGGGGCGGCTCGCGATCGTGATGAGGGGAGGCGACTGCAGGTTGCGCACGCTCTCGTCGACGAGGGCCTGGTCGTAGACCTGGCCCGGCGCGACGAGGAGCTCGCGCGTCAGGTGCAGCGGGCGGGTCGTCCGGTGAAAGATGTTGAGGAGCTGGAACAGCCAGTCGTGCTTCGAGAAGACCTCCTGATTGACGGCGCGGACCTCCCGGATGCGCTTGCCTTCCGGGTGCGGCTCGATGGTCAAGCCGAGGGAGGCCAGCGCCTCTCCGACCGACTCCCGTTCGAGCGGTCCCAGCCGTAGGTCCAGATCGGCCGCCGGCGCCGGGGCCGCGGCGCTCGCGCCGCCCGGGCTCGCGAGCACGGCGGCCACCGCGAGCAGAGAGGGACTAAGCCGCACTGCCGGTGACGAAAGGTTTTTCGGGGCGGCCCTCGGGATCTCGGCTGGGCAAGGAGGCTTCGAGCTTGCCGCTGCGAAACACCCACAACGTGCCGGGCGTTCCCGCCGTCCAGATCTCGTCGCTGGTGAGCGGTTCCGTCGCCACCACCACCACGCGGTCGTCAGCCGACGTCAGCGCGCTGAAGTCGATCTGCACGTCCGCGTCGCGCATCGTGGCCCTGCCGAAGGGTGCCTGGCGGATGATGTAGTGAAGCTTGGTGGCGCACCGGGCGTAGAGGTGCAGCCCGTCGGCCAGCAGGAAGTTGCACGTCCCTTCGGCCCCGAGCCGCCCGCCCAGCTCGGCCACGCAGCTCCACAGCGCCTCGGGCCGATCGGTCGGGTAGCCGCCAGGGAACGCGGCCCGGACCTCGGACAGCAACCAGCAGAACGCGTGCTCGCTGTCGGTGTCACCGACGGGCGAAAATTCGCCGAGCGGTTTGTCGCGCACCTGGGGCAAGGTTCCGTTGTGGGCGAAGATCCAGTCCCGTCCCCACAGGACCCGCTTGAACGGGTGGGTGTTCTCGAGACAGACCCGCCCGACGGTGCGCTTTCGGACGTGGGCGATCGACAGCAGCGCCGGCATCGGGGTGTTGCGAACGAACCGCGCCAGCGAGCTGTCACACGCCGGGGTCGGCTCCAGGAACATCCGCGCGAACGGGCCGTGGTAGAGGGCCAGGCCCCAACCGTCGGAGTGGTGGGCCGTCTGTCCGCCCCGCATCGAAAGGGCCGTGAACGAGAACACGATGTCGGTCGGGACGTTGCACTCCATGCCCAGCAGCTCGCACATTCCAGGACATTCTACACAGGTCGTCGCCACGGCTCGCCGAGCGGCGGCCAGCGGCTCAGGAGGAAGGCGAGGGCACCGCGGAGGGGGCGGCCGCGTGGCCTGGGGCCACGCCCCTCAGCAAGAGGGTGCGGGTCAGCGCCGCCAGGACGAAGCCCGCCACGACGTCCGCCACGAAGTGCTGCTTGGTCGTCAGCGTCGAAGCCGCCAGCAGCAGCGCCAGCCCGATCACCACCCATCCGAGTCGCGGGTTCTCGTGGTGAAGGAACAACGCCAGCGAAGAGGTGTGCGCCACGTGCAGCGACGGGAAGACGTTCCCGGGAGGATCGATGCCTTGCACCCAGGCCATGAAGGCCTCCGACGGCCCCCCGTAGGGCGCGTGCAGCAGCGGGCGTGGATATTCGGCGGCGACGAATCGATGCCCGGCCAGGCCCGCTAGCAAGATGACGCCCACCCCGGCCAGAGCCCGATCGAAGTGGACGCGGGTCTGGAAAGAGGCGACGGCCAGCACGAAGATGCCCACGTAGATAGGCAGGTAGAACCAGGCCGTCGCCGGGATGAACGGGATGACGTCGTCGAGGCGGGTGCGCAGCAGCTCCGTGGACCGCTCGAAGCGCGCATTGCCCACGAAGAAGTAGATCCCCGACTGGAGCGCCGCCGCGCCCAGCCCCCACCCCCACTTGTAGAGCGTGAACCGGCGGCTCGGCCCGTCGATCATGCCCCCGATCTTACGATGGAATGAAGCCGATCGATGTCACGTTACCGTGCCGAGGACCAGCTTGAGGTAGCGCCCCTCGGGGAAGAAATCGGCGACCGGGTGGTCGGCGGCCGCACCGTGGCTCTCGATCGAGGCGAAGCGGCGGCCCGCCTGCCGGCACCCTTCCTCGACCGTGCTCAGGAACGCCGGGGCGTCCACGTGGCTCGAGCAGGAGGCCGCACAGAGCAGGCCGCCCGGCTCGACCACGGCGGCGCACAGCCGGTGCAGGCGTTCATAGGCCCGGAGCGCGGACGGGAGGGACTTCTGGCTCGGGGCGAAGCTGGGCGGGTCGGAGATGACGAGATCCCAGCGCCGCCGCCGGTTCGCCGCGTCCTCGAGGAAGGCGAACGCGTCGGCCACCACCACCTCGTGCTGGTGGGGAGGCGGCCCGGCGGAGAAGCCGTTGCGTTCGAAGTTGCGCGCGGCGGCCGCCACGGCCCCCGGGGACAGATCGACGGTCGTGGTCCCGGCGGCACCCCCCGCGGCGGCGTGGACCGAGAAGCCGCCCGTGTAGCCGAACAGGTTCAACACGCGGCGGCCGCGGCAGAGCGTGCCGACCCGGGCGCGGTTGTCACGCTGGTCGAGGAACAGCCCGCCCTTCTGCCCGTGGACCAGATCGACGCCGAAGGTCAGGCCCTCCTCGCGCACCTCGAGCGCGCCGGCCGGCCGCTCGCCCGCCAGGAGAACGGCCTCGCCGGGGTCGTCGGCGCGCTCGGCTTCGTCGTCGGCCGCGGCGCGGCCGCCTCGTGCGCGCGGGCCGCGGCGCCGCTCGACCAGCCCGCCGAGCTCGACACGGGCACCCACCTCCATCACCAACCGGGCGATTTCCTGCTGCTCCACGTAGAAGGCGCGCGCGCCGTCACCGTCGAACCGGATCGCGCCGGTTGTCGCGTACACGTCGAGGTGAATCCCCGGTAGCTGATCGGCCTCTCCGTGAACCCACCGGAACGCGTTCGTGCGCCGGCGATCGATGAAGGCGAGCCGTCGCTCGAGCGCGGCGGCCAGCCGCGCCCGCACCAGCGCCGCCAGATCGTCGGCCTTGTCGAGCGTGAGCATGCGGATCGCGATCGGCGTGGCGCGGCTCCAGAACCCGCGTCCGAGCGCCCGCCCCCGCGCGGTGGTCACGACGACGACCGCGCCGTCCGGCAGATCGCCCGGATCGCGGAGCGCGTCGCGATAAATCCACGGGTGCCCCCCCAGAATGGCCCGCGCCAGATCCTTGCGCAGCTCGACCCGCCGTCGGGGCAAGGCGACCGTCAGGACGCCTTTTCCGGTGGGCGGTCGGAGATCGGGACGTGGTCGACCAGGTGCGGGCGCTCCAGGGTCGAGGCCTGCTTCGCGCAGGCCAGCACCCGCCGCCCCGCTGGGAATGCGATCTCGACCTTACCGGGCCCGGGCGAGCCCGCCACCACTCCGGTCCCGAAGGTCGGGTGGGCGACGCGCTCGCCGGGGGCGAAGACCTGAGCGGGCGAGTAGGGGCGAGGAGGCTTGTTGGGATCGAACGCGGGCAGGGGCAAGGGCGCGGGCTCGGGCGCGCGCGCCTTGAAGGTGCGACGCGCGCCTCCGCCGGCCGCGCGTTCCTCTCGGGCGTTGTCGGCGGTGCCGTGCTCGGTGCGATAGAGGTGATGGCCCCCGCAGCGCTTGCACACGACCTTGGCGATGCGGTCGCCGACCTTGGCCATGACCACGTGCCAGACCGTCCCGCACTTGCCGCACAATGCTTCGATGTCCTGTCCGACTGCGGGGGTCGCCATGAGGCGCCAAACCTACTTCCGCGCGCAGCGATGAACAAGGGTGTGGGCGCCGGAATCGCGCGTCGGGAGGGCGAATCGCCTATCTTTGTCGGCATAATGGTCAGCATGATGGACGACGACCGCGCGCCGGGCTCGACTGCGGTGCTTCACCCCGAGACGCTGGCCATTCACGCCGGCCAGGCCCCCGACCCGGGACACGGCGCCGTGATGGAGCCGATCGTGCTGGCCACGACGTTCGCTCAACCCGAGCCCGGGCGTCCTCTGCGGTTCGACTATTCGCGCAGCGGCAACCCGACCCGCGCGGCCCTGGAGGCGTGCCTCGCCGCGCTGGAGCACGGCCGTCACGCCTTCGCCTTCGGCAGCGGCTGCGCCGCCGGCGCCGTCCTCATGCACACCCTGCGGCCGGGCGACCAGGTGGTCTGCGGCGACGACGTGTATGGCGGGACCTACCGCCTGTTCAACGGCGTCATGCGGCCTCTCGGGATCGAGACGATCACCGTCGACATGCGGACGCCCGAGGCCGTGGCGGCGGCGCTGACCGACCGCACGCGCCTCGTCTGGCTCGAGTCGCCGACCAACCCGTTGCTGCGCCTCGCGGACATCGCCGCCGTGGCCGCGGTCGCACGCGCGCGCGGGGTACCGGTCGTCGTCGACAACACGTTCGCTTCGCCGATGCTGCAGAACCCCCTGGATCTGGGGGCGACCGCGGTCGTGCATTCGACCACGAAGTACATCAACGGCCACTCCGACGTCGTCGGCGGCGTGATCGTGACCAGCGACGCCGAGCTGGCCGCGCGTCTCAAGTTCTTGCAGAACGCGATCGGCGCCGTGCCGAGCCCCATGGACTGCTATCTGGTCCTGCGCGGCGTGAAGACGCTGGCGGTGCGCATGCAACGGCACGTCGAGACCGCGTCCGACCTGGCGGTCCGGCTCGAGCGTGCGCCCGGCGTGCGGCGCGTGTCCTATCCGGGGCTGGCCAGCCACCCCCAGCGCGAGCTGGCGCAGCGGCAGATGCGGGGGCCGGGCGGGATGATCACGCTCGAGCTGGAGGGCACGGAGGCCCACGCGCGCGCCTTCCTCGAGGCGCTCGAGATCTTCACGCTCGCCGAGAGCCTAGGGGGCGTCGAGTCGCTGGCCGAGCATCCCGCCATCATGACGCACGCGTCGATCCCGGCCGACGTGCGGCGCGGTCTCGGCATCAGCGACACGCTGGTGCGCCTCTCGGTGGGGCTCGAGCACGTCGAGGATCTGTGGCGCGACCTGCAAGGCGGCCTGACCGCGGCCGCGCGCCTGGACAGCGCGAGGACGTCATGACCACGCCCTCGAACCTCCACGTTCCCGGCACGCCCCCACCGGCTACCGCCGGCGCCGCTCGCGCGCGCGGTCCCGGCGTCCTCGGCCTGATCGGGAACACGCCGCTCGTGCGCCTCGAATCGTTCGACGCGGGCCCCTGCGAGCTCTACGTGAAGCTCGAGAACCACAACCCGGGCGGCTCGATCAAGGACCGCATCGGTCTGGCCATGATCCAGGCCGCCGAGGAGAGCGGCGCGCTCCGGCCCGGTATGACGATCGTAGAAGCGACCGCCGGCAACACGGGCCTGGGCCTGGCGCTGGTGGCCGCGCGGAAGCGCTACCCGCTGCTGCTGGTCATCCCCGACAAGATGAGCCAGGAGAAGATCTTCCACCTGAGGGCGCTGGGCGCCGAGGTGCGCATGACCCGCTCCGACGTGGCCAAGGGGCATCCGGATTACTATCAGGATCTGGCCGAGCGCCTGACGCGCGAGATGGACGGGCGTGGCTATTTCGTCAATCAGTTCGCGAACCCCGCGAACCCCGCGGCCCACGAGGCCACCACCGGACCCGAGATCTTCGCCCAGATGGACCGGCGCATGGATGCGATGGTCTGCGGGGTCGGCTCGGGCGGCACCATCACGGGCCTGTCGCGCTACTTCGCGCGGGTCGCTCCCGAGGTCGAGATGGTCCTGGCCGACCCGGCTGGCTCGGTGCTGGCCGAATACATCAAGACGGGCAGGGTGGGGCAAGCCGGCTCCTGGGTCGTCGAAGGCATCGGGGAGGACTTCGTCCCGTCCATCGCCGATCTCTCGCGCGTGCGCAGCGCTTACACGATCCCCGACGAGGAGAGCCTGCGCACCGCGCGCGCCTTGCTCCGCGACGAGGGCATCCTGGCCGGCTCGTCGTCGGGCACGTTGCTGGCCGCGGCGCTGCGCTACTGCCGGGAGCAGACGCGGCCGAAGCGGGTCGTGACGCTGGTCTGCGACAGCGGGAACAAGTACCTGTCGAAGATGTTCAACGACTTCTGGATGCGCGATCAGGGCTTCCTGCCCGGGTCGAACGAGGGGGACCTGCGCGAGCTCATCAGCAGGCGCTACGACAAGGGCTCGGTCGTGGCCGTCGCGCCCACCGACACCCTGCTGGTCGCCTTTGCACGCCTCAAGTTGTACGACGTCTCGCAGCTCCCCGTGATGGACGGCGGCGCGATCGTCGGCATCCTCGACGAGTCCGACCTTCTGCACAGCGTGACCCGCGACGAGGACGCCTTCCGCCATCCCGTGCGCGACTACATGACCCAGCGGCTCGAGACCGTCGACCCGCGCACGCCGATGACGGCCCTGCAGCCGATCTTCGATCGCGGCATGGTGGCCATCGTCGTCGAAAAGCCGGCGGAGGGGGGCCGCTTCCTCGGGCTCATCACGCGCATCGACGTCCTCAATTACCTGCGGCGCCGCCTGAAGTGAGGGAGGGCGGGCGCAGCGCTGCCTGCTAGGCTCGACGTGTATGAGCAAGCCGGAGCCGTCGACCGCCGCCGACACCGTCGCGCCCCCCCGGAACTTCACGCTCTCGATCGAAGATCGTCTGCGCGCGTACGCGCAAGGCGCGCCCAGCTACATCCGCCGGCGCAAGCGTATCGACGATCTCGAGGACCGCTTGTGCGCGAAGGTCGCCGCGGCGTCGGATCCGCGCGCGCTGGTGGCCACGGAGGACTTCCTCACCGATCTGGCGCTGCTCAATGACCTCATCGAGCGCCACAACCGTTACTACCCCATCGAGGCGAATCTTCCCGTGGACGTGAGGACCGGGCGTCTGCTCGAACGCGGGACGCCCTGGCGTCCGCTCCCGTCCCTCTCGCCGCAGGATCTGCTCGCTCGCCAGGCCGACCGAGCCCGCCGACTCAGGGAATGATGCGGACGTCGTCGATCCGGAGATCGGCGGTGCACGGGGTGCCCACCACCTTGGTCGTCAGCAGCCAGAGCACTCCGACCACCTCGTTCCCGGCGGCTGCGTTCCAGTTAGAAAAGGATGAGAGCGGAATGGTCACGGGGCTCGACGACGTGGAGACGTTCGGCGCCTTGGCGGTGTTCATGCACGGGCTTCCGGTCGAGGATCCGCATCCTCCCGCCGGCATGTCGGTGGCGGAGCGCAGCGAATAGGTTTGAAGCTGGATTTCCATCGAGCAGTTGGTCGAGCCCGTGAATGAGAACCGAAGAGCCCCCGTCGTTCCGAAGGCCTGGCACGTGTCGAACACGATGCCCGTACCGGCATAGCCGCCCATGGCCACGCTGGCGCCGAAGCGGAGCGTCTGGGTCGCCGACTCCACCGTCCCGGATGACGACGTCCCCGGTCCTCCATTGTAGTGAAACGCCATCCCCAGGACCCCGCTGGTGCTGGTCCATCGATCCCCTGCGGGACTGACGGCGGCGAAGTCAGTGATGAGACCCCCCGACGGTGACGAGGGGGTCGCGCAGGAGATCGCCGCTGGTTGAGGCGGCGGGCTGACGACGCCGCGTCCGCCGCCGCCCGCCAAGCCACCGCCGCCGATGGCCCCTCCCTTGCCCCCGCCCAACCCGCC